>Ga0099364_10011091_pt1 | contig 12342 bp, 9 predicted proteins | sample TergutTh196P3_FD_73070 | JGI IMG/M metagenome (GOLD analysis project Ga0099364, IMG submission 73070) | Microcerotermes parvus P3 segment gut microbial communities from Pointe-Noire, Republic of the Congo - Th196 P3 | ecosystem: Host-associated > Arthropoda: Insects > Digestive system > Gut ... | reverse complement strand
CTACGCGACTGTACGGCAAAAGAATTGAAATTGCTCAAAAAGGAAAATCAAGACGATGAAGTGCTGGAAATTGTAAAATTGTTTGCGCTGTTGGACTAAGCTATACGCCTCAATCGCGTTTTAAGCCGTTTTAAGCCGTTTTTCCGTCTCGCCGAAACACAACAAGCCATAACTGCTCAAATGCGTTTCTGTGCGGTTTATGGCGGTTACAAGAGGTTTTATGCTAATACCCAAACCCCGAAAACTAAAAAGCGGAAATTATTTCATTCAACTGCGTATAGGCGGCGAGAGCGTACCTATAACAGAGCGCACGGAAAAAGAGTGCGTTAAACAGGCGCAGGTTATTAAGGCTGAATATTTGGCAGGAAAAAGAAAAAAGCCTGTCGAGTTTACGCTCGGTCAGGCTATTGACAATTACCTAAGTTCAAGAAACAAGGTAGTCTCCCCTGCAACCGTGCGGACATATAAGGACTACAGGAAAACAAGGTTTCAAAAAGTCATATACAAGAAATTAAACGAAATTGACTGGCAATCTGCCGTGAACGACGAAGCCGCAAGGGTGTCAGCGACGACGGTTAAAAGGGCGTGGAGTTTTGTGCGAAGCGTCCTTAAATATCACAATCTCCCTACCCCTGGATTAACCTTGCCGCAGATAGTCGAAAAAGATAAACCGTGGCTTGACCCGGAGCAGATACCCGCGTTTCTTAAAGCAATAGAGGGCGACAACTGCGAGGCACATATACTGCTCGCCCTGCACGGCTTGCGTTGCTCTGAAATGCTTGCGGTAAACTCTTGGGATAAAATAAGCGGCGGCGTGATAAAGGTGCAGGGAGCGATTGTAAAGGGCGAAAACGGCTATGTCGAAAAAGATACAAACAAAAACACGTCGTCAAGACGCAACGTGCCGATAATGATACCACGACTAAAGGAACTGCTAAACCACAAAGAAAGCACACCGTTTGAAAACCTATATCCGTCCACCGTGTATAAGCACATAAATAAACATTGCGAAAAATTAGGTTTTCCGAAAGTCGGCGTACACGGACTAAGGCGAAGTTTTGCGTCCTTGTGCTACCACCTGAAATTGTCGGAGTTGGAAGTTATGTCGCTCGGAGGCTGGAATGATATTTCGACAATGCGAAAAATATATATAAAACTCTCTCAAAAGGACAAAGACAAAGCGCAAGAAAAACTGATAGAGTTTTTCGCAAAATAAAAAAACGGCGGCACTATCACCGCCGTTTTTCGTTAGCCTTTTTGTTAGCACTATTTGTAAAAATGCGTATCAAAAGTGCTAATAACTCGCACAAGGTAACGCAACACAGCACAACTCAATAATGCCACAAGTCGTGTAATTGCAAGGAAAACGCCGTAGTCATTGTGACTACGGCGTTTGTATAAAATGGAGCGGGCGACGAGGCTCGAACTCGCTACCTCCACCTTGGCAAGGTGGCGCTCTACCAGATGAGCTACGCCCGCATGGTGCCTCCGGTCGGAATTGAACCAACGACACGCGGATTTTCAGTCCGCTGCTCTACCAACTGAGCTACAGAGGCACATTGTCCGCAATTGAAAGTTGGTATTTTGTGGTATATGGCGACCCAGAACGGACTCGAACCGTCGGCCTCCAGCGTGACAGGCTGGCGTTCTAACCAACTGAACTACTGGGCCTTGACATACCAGTTCGCTAAAGTACGTGTCATTATACTAAAGAGATTTTTTCCTGTCAACTATTTTTACAGCAGTTTTTTTATTATCTTTGTCATTTGGTCATTATTTACATATAATTAACAATTTGCCGGTTGACGCGGCTGACGCTATGTGACATACTATAAGCAATAACCGATTGCAATAATCAAATAAATAAAATGCGGAGGTACTTAAAATTTGAAGCAGATTAAATTCGATGCGAGTATTGGACGAAGCGGCATATCGCTTTGTTACGTTTTTGTACTTAGAAGGAGCGTGGCTATATGAGCGGTTCTACACCATTTGGGACAAAAAACAAGGATATGTGGGATGCCCAGTACGAGAAATATCGGACTCGTTTCAGAAAATTTGCCCCTATCGTTATCATCATCATCGTCTTAATCATCTTTGTATCATCGAGCGTATATACCTTAAACAACGGAGAAGAGGCTGTCATTACGCGATTTGGCGAGCATGTGCGCACCGAAACCACACCCGGCCTTAAATTAAAGATACCGTTTGTGGAATCGGCATACAAAGTAAACATAGCTCAAGTGAGGCGTATGGAGTTTGGCAGCTACGAGATTGACGGCATATATTACGATATACCCGGAGAGGCCATTATGCTCACAGGAGAGCTCGGCGCCAGCAACGGGCTTGTCAGCGCCGACTGGGTCATTCAATACCGCATTTCCAACAGCTATAACTACTTATTTAAAGTGGACGACCCGGAAAGCACTTTACATTCCGTAACTCAGGCGGCATATCGCCGGGTTACCGCATCCCGTCCGCTCAATGACATTCTCACCGATAAAAAATTCGATATGCAGCGCGAGATTTTGGCCGATTTGCAGGAAATCTGCAATAAATATGAGATAGGCATTGAAATAACGGCTGTGCAATTGCAGGATGCCTCGCCCCCCGGTGAAGTGCGCGAAGCCTTTTTGGATGTCACAATGGCTTTGGAAGACAGGATTGCGCGTACAAATGAAGCGGATCGCTACAGAAATGAGAGAGAGCCGCTCGCCCGCGGTGAAGCGGCGGCAGCCGTCAACGAGGCCGAGGCGTACAAAGAAAGGCGCGTCAATGAAGCCATGGGCGCGACCGCACGATATGCGGCAATCGAAAGCGAGTATATCAATCACCCTGCCATCATGCGCACACGCCTCTACCTCGAAATGATCAAGGAAGTGCTTCCGAATATTGATAAAATATATTTTATAGATCAATCGTCAGGAAGCCTGCTTGAAGTGCTAAACTTAGGAGGGCCGTTATCATGAAAAAATTAATCATTATCGGCATCATTTCTCTTTTCGCGATCATAGTGTTCTTCAACTGTTTCTTTATCCTCAATGAAGATGAGTCGGCATTGGTGCAGCGTTTCGGGCGCATTGAGGCGGTTTACATGAAAAGCGTATCTGCCGATGTCCTCACGCAGCTTCGCGAGGACAACCCCGATTTGCCGATCCATACCGGAACGGGGCTAAAGTTTAAGATTCCATTCATTGACAATGTCATCAAATACCCATCCAAACTTATACTATATGATTCGCCTCCGCGTGAGGTAATAACCTTAGACAGGCACAGGCTGTACTTTGACAACACCGCTCAATGGAGAATAGAAAATCCGCTGCGCTTCTACATGGCATATAATAATATTGACAGCGCGAAAACGAGAATTGACGATGTTTTGTATTCCGAAATGCGGCAGAGCGTAGGTCAAATGAGTTCATATGTGATTATTAGCAATCGGGAGGCTTCCAGTCAAATGCTTTTGGAGCTGGCCGAAAATGTTAGCCGAAACTTTGTGCAGCAAGGCATAAGCGTAGTTGACATACGTATTAAACGAACCGATCTTCCTGTCGAAACATATTCGAGTATCTATAACCGAATGAATACCGAACGTCAGCAGGAAGCCGCCATGTATCGTTCGGAAGGCGAGGAAATCTGGCTGCGCGTCCGTTCCGAAACAGACCGCAGAGTCATATCTATCACCTCTCAAGCTCAGCGCGACGCGGAAATCATCAGAGGCGAGGGCGACAGCGAGGCCGCACGTATATACAATGAAGTATATGGCAAAAATCCTGAATTTTTTGAGTTTTATAATCTGCTCGACACATATCGCCAGTCGGTCGGGAACGGCTCGACACTGGTCATACCCTTAGACAGCCCCTTTGCCAAATATTTGCTCGGTGTTGACTTAGACCTTGAAATACCTGCCGCTGTGCAGCCGCCCGATGGGACAGCCTCACAAAACGGTGATGGCGACGGCGACGGAAATGGCGACGCCTATAATACCGACGCCGACTGATAAAATGAGGTGCTTCTTTGTTTATACAAGTGGAAAATCTATGCAAAACATACGGCGATGTAAAGGCTGTAAACGGTGTCAGCTTTGGTGCTGCGGAGGGTAGTCTGTTTTCTTTTCTCGGAACTAACGGAGCGGGGAAGTCCACCACTATCAACATACTGACGACGTTACTTGCCAAAACGTCAGGCACAGCGCGGGTTGGAGGTTTTGATATTGAGTCCGAACCCGAAAAGGTGCGTGAGCTTATCGGTGTTGTGTTTCAAGACAGCGTTCTTGACCCGCTTTTGACCGTGCGTGAAAACCTTGCCGTTCGCGCCAGCCTGTACGGTCTTCGCGGGACGAAGCTCAAAAGTGCCGTTGATAACGCCGTGAAAATCACGGATATGTTGGATTATGCAGGGCGGCGGTATGGTAAGCTCTCAGGCGGGCAACGCCGCCGTGCCGACATTGCGCGTGCGCTTTTGCATACGCCAAAACTGCTGTTTCTCGACGAACCGACGACAGGGCTTGACCCGAAAACCCGCCGTGATATTTGGCGGCTGATACGTGAGTTGCAAAAATCAAGCGGTATGACCGTGTTTCTTACCACCCATTACATGGAGGAAGCCGCAGAAAGTGACGACATTGTAGTGATTCAAAAGGGTGAAATCAAAGCGCACGGTTCTCCGTTAGAGCTTAAAACGCGCTATTGCTCCGACCTTTTGAAAATCACGACTGTAGGCGGGGAGTTTATCGAACATAAACTCAAAACAACCGTTGACGCGCTTCCGATAATCGAGCAGTACAAGGGCAATATCGCCAATGTGGAAATTATAAACGGGACACTTGACGATGTGTTTTTGAATTTGACGGAGGGACTTTCTGATGTTAATTAAACGAAATTTACTGTTGTTCTTCCGTGACAGGGCTAATGTATTTTTCTCCTTGCTTGCGGTTCTTATAATCATAGCCTTGTATGTGCTGTTTCTCGGTGATTTAATGGAAGAAACCTTACGCGCACAGCTTGGTTTTAACGCTGATAAAATCGGCGTAGTCATGGCAAGCATAATGCTTGGCGGAATGGTTGCTGTCACAAGCGTTACAAGCGGGCTGGGCTCGATTACCGTGAGCATTGCCGACAAAGAATCTGCGGCGAAAGACTTTCTTACAAGCCCTGTTTCACGCGGAAAAATCACTCGCAGTTATATGACGGGTTCGGCGGCGGTCGCATTTATAATGACAACAGCCGCGCTTGTGATCGTTTTGGTATATATCGTATCAAGCGGCGGTACGCTGCCTGATGCGGCGGGGTTTGCGCGGCTTTTTACAGCGACGGTTCTTTCTGTGCTTTGCGGAAACGCAATTGTCTTTTTCGTATCGTTGTTTGTGAAAACCCAGAGCGCTTTTGCTTCGCTTTCCACGGTGGTCGGTACGCTAATCGGCTTTTTAATGGGTATTTATGTACCTATCGGACAGTTTCCCGAAGCGGTGCAATGGGTGGTTAAATGCTTTCCCATGACACACGCGGCGAGTATGTTTCGGCAGGTGTTAGCAGACGAACAGCTTGCGGTTTTGTTTGAAAAAGCTCCGCCTGAGGTATTAGACGGATTTCGCGAAACATTCGGGGTGGTTTTCAGCTATGGTGAGTTTATCAGCGGATTTTGGGTCTCCGCGGCGGTGCTCATCGTGACAACAACGGTGTTTTACTCAGCAAGTCTAATGGTTATGAAGCTGCGGCGGGTCTAAGCTGTTGAACAAACGCGTATATCTGACAAAAATGCGCGTTGTGGCGGAAACAGGATAATATATTCTTATGATCTTATAATTATCAAAAATATAAAGAAAAACACTGCGGCCGTACGGGTGCAGTGTTTTTCTATGGTGGGAACAACAGGGCTTGAACCTGTGACCCCATGCTTGTAAGGCATGTGCTCTCCCAGCTGAGCTATGCTCCCCTCTTCCGCTTCCGTGTCAATTTAATGTGCGGTTTGACGATTATGACGCCTGACGCGGTGCATGAAATAATAATACAGCAAAATTAGAATTTTTCAACCCTTTTTTTCGCCTTTATGCACGGCGGTTAGATACGAGTTGCAATCTGTGCCCTATACGCCCTAATCCGTACGTTTAAACGACTGCATCAGTGTTTTCTTGTCTAAAAATGTCAGCGCGGAAAACGAACGGTACATCTCGTAATCAAATTCCTTCGTTAAACTAAGCGCTTCATGTATATCCAAATCAATGACTCTGTCGCCGCGCATTGCAACTATTCTGGATTTCCGGCCTGCCGCAAGCAGCGACACAGCCATATAGCCCATGGCCGTAGCAACAACGCGGTCACGGACATGCGGCGATCCTCCGCGTTGTATATGCCCCAGCGCGGTATATCTTGTGTCAATTCCGGTGGCGTCTCTAATCTTATCGGCAACACCCAAAGCCGGTTCGGCGCCCTCGGCAACAATGACCGTAAAATTACTGCGCCCCGCCAAACGTGACAGCCGTATACGCTCAATAACGTCAATATCAAAATCATATTTTACTTCGGGTACTAAAATTATGGTAGCGCCCGTCGCTATGCCGACCGCCAGCGCGAGATGACCCGCGTGACGTCCCATGACCTCAACAACCGAGCATCTTTCGTGTGATTGCATTGTGTCATTTAATCTGTCTACGGCATCAACTGCCGTATTACACGCGGTATCAAATCCAATCGTATATGTTGTACAGCCAATATCGTTATCTATGGTGCACGGTATGCCTACGACATTGACGCCGCCGTGTTTAGAAAGGTCTAAAGCACCTCGGAACGTGCCGTCTCCGCCAATAACGACCAAACCGTCTATACCCATATGTCTGCACGTATCCGAAGCCTTTTTACATCCGTCCTCCGTGTTATACTCGCTTGACCTGGCAGTGTATAGCATAGTACCGCCTCGTCCCGTAATACCCTTAACAGCCGATTGATCGAGCTTAATAAAATCCCCGTTTATAAGTCCGGTATATCCGCGTCTGACGCCTATACATTCTATGCCGAGGCATGTTGCCGTCCTGACAACGCTGCGAATTGCCGCATTCATGCCCGGAGCATCACCGCCCGAGGTCAAAATGCCTATTCTCTTAACCGAAGTTTCGTTTGACATATTTTCTGTCACCCTTTCTGCACAATGTTTATCGTCTGTCCTGTACTAAACCACGCTAAGTAAATAATACCATATCTTTATCATAGATTTCAATGCGTTTAAATTGAAAGTTTTCAAATAAGGGCATATCTTGGCAATCCTTATCTTCGTTTAGATTTATTATGCTTATAATGTCGTTGCAGTTTACCGTCGGCTCTTGCGCGGAAATTTTGGCGCGTACCGTAAGCACAAAATCCATGCCATCTTTTTCATTTTGCATATCCAAACCCGCGAAATTTGCATCCGCGCCAAGCTTGCTTATCTGCACAGAAATCTCACGGATATGCCCGGATATATCGAAGCTGCGTATACCACTCTTTGATTTCTTTTCGATAATAAGACTTTTACGGCCAAATCGCCCATTGAGGGTTTCTTTTATTTTTTCAGCGTTAATTATGCCAAAATTGCCGCATACGGCAGAGCATAATATTTCGACCCATTTGATCGCGGAAAACTTTCGCATCGGCTGATATGCTTTTTGTATCGTCAAACCCTCCGGCAAAAAATTGTCTATCCCAAAGCCGCTTGCCTTGTCGTTCAAATTGCTTTTTTCTATTATAATATCCATTAGCTCACAGTCGCTCTCTACTCCGACAGGCAGCGGCAATGCCACCGAAATATGCGGATGCGGGTTAAATCCTTCGGAATATTTTAGCGTAAATCCCGAGCGCAAAAAGGCGCGCTGCATGGTCGCTTGCAGATCAAGGTGTGATATATACTTCGCCTTACCCGTTTTAAAATAGCGTACCCTTACTTTGCTTAAATTCCTTACATCACTCATCACAGGCACCCCGCGTCACAATAAAACTCCAAGGCAGCTCTTCGCTGTCCGTGCGTTTGCGCGTGGCATATTCGTCCGGGTCTATCCCACACTTTGAAAACGCTCCGAGCCATGTTTTTAGCGAAAAATATTCGCTCCAAGAATCGAATCTTGCGCCCATATGCCACGCCGTTTCAATTACTTTTCCGAGTTTTTTGTCTGCGCGTGAAAGCGCGGCTTCGACAAAGCCTTGTTCCGGCGAATGCCAATTATAGCTGATTTGCTTAGATTTAATACTCTTTCTGAGCAGCTCAACCCTTTTGAGATATTCGTTCATTGATATTTGAGGCTCACGCTCAAAAGGCGTGTGCGGTTTTGGTATAAAGCAGGACGTCGAGACGGTGATCCGAACGCCTCTTTTTTTATTGTTTGTATTATCTCTCCACACGTCGAGCACTTTGTGTGATAGCTCGGCAATCGCTGTGACATCTTCGTTCGTTTCACTCGGCAGGCCAAGCATGAAATAGAGCTTGATAGTATTCCAGCCTCCGGCAAACGCGGAGGCACACGCGCCAAGCAGTTCATCTTCGGTGATTTTCTTGTTTATGTAGTCACGCAGACGCTGCGTTCCGGCTTCCGGGGCAAATGTCAAGCCTGATTTTCGCGTACTCTGCACACGCCGCATAAGATTCACATTGAAGCTGTCAGCCCTAAGCGACGGCAGCGAAAGATTGATTTTCTTAGGCTCGCACCATTTTAGCAAGCCGTCACACAGCTCATCTAAATATGGATAGTCGCTTGTGCTGAGCGAAAGCAACGCTATTTCGTCATAGCCGGAGCTTTCGATAGATTCCATCGCTTGCCTGATGAGCACATTTGGCGAACGTATTCGCCTTGGGCTTCCCGTGTGCCCCGCCGCGCAAAACTTACATCCGCGTATACATCCCCGAAACAACTCCAGCACGGCTCTGTCATGCACAATAGACATTGACGGCACTATAGTTTTTGTCGGAAAATATGCGTTATCCAAATCTTTGACTGTCCGTTTTTGTATTACGCGAGTGGATACATCATTTTGCGAGGGTACATATATGCCCGCAAGCTCCGATGCTTTCTTTAAAAATTCCTGTTTTTCACGCTTGATTTGCTTATTTTGACTATTTGGTTTGCTTTGCTTTTCTGTTTTGCTCTGCGAGGCTTTGTTTGAGCGAAACAGATCAATCAGCTCGACCGCAGCCTCTTCACCTTCGCCGATAACAAACAGATCAATAAAGTCCGTGAGAGGCTCGGGATTATAACAGCAAGCTCCCCCTGCGATTACAATAGGATGGCTTTCGTCCCTGTCGGCAGAGCGAACCGGTATACCCGCAAGGTCGAGCATATTCAGTACATTTGTGTACGACAGCTCATATCCTATGGAAAACGCGATGATATCAAACTCGCTTAGCGCATCATGGCTCTCAAGGCCGTAGAGGGATATGTTGCTCTCGCGCAATTGCGATTCCATGTCAGGCCACGGCGCAAAGACGCGCTCACACCATACATCTTCGATATTGTTAAAAATACCGTATAAAATCCTCATGCCGAGATTTGACATGCCAATCTCGTATGTGTCTGGAAAACACAGCGCTGCGCGAATTTTGACCTTATCTTTATCCTTGATTGTTTGGTTGTACTCACCGCCCACATACCGCGCGGGTTTTTGAACCTTTTGAAGTATTCGCTCAATCTTTTCCAATACGTTTTATTGACTCCGTTACTAATTTCTTAAATCTCGGGGCGGCGGCGTCGGCTGCTTCCTGCACTTCATCATGCGTAAGCGGCGTTTTTGAAAATCCCGCGGCAAGATTGGCTATGCAGGATATACCGCACACTTTCATTCCCATATGATTTGCGGCGATAGCCTCACATCCGGTGCTCATTCCCACAACGTCGGCGCCAAGCACCGCAAATGCGCGTATTTCAGCGGGCGTTTCAAAGCTCGGCCCGCTAAGCTGCGCATAGACACCCTCTTGCAGCTTTATCGCGAGCATACTTGCCGACTCTTTTATTTTATCGCATAAATCATTGTTATATATATTGCTCATGTCGGGAAATCTCGTACCAAGTTCTTCGATATTCTCACCGATTAGCGGCGACGGCACATTGTAGATTATATGGTCGCGGATGAGCATAAAATCTCCGGCGGAAAAGTTTTGATTGATACCGCCGACGGCGTTTGTCAAAAATAGATTCTTTGCGCCAAGCAGCCCCATTAGGCGAATGGGCAAAACTACATCGCTCATGGCGTAGCCTTCGTAGTAGTGAACCCGGCCTTGCATGATAACGACCGGCACCTCTCCTACATAGCCAAAAATAAATCTTCCCATATGACCGGGAACGGTGCTGACGGGAAATCCTTCGATTTCACCGTAGCTGACCGTAGCTTCAACGGTGATTTCGTCGGCGTATCCGCCAAGCCCGCTGCCAAGGACAAGCGCAACCTTTGGTATGAAGTTGGTTTTGCTTTGCACTATGTCGCGGCATTTTATAAGTTTCTCATAAATTGGATTCATAGATAGACCTCCTGTTTATGTCGTAGTTACTATTGCGACCCGGCGAGTAAGGCTGTATTTTTGTCCCGTCAGCGGAGCATGGACGCGGAGCGCGCGAGTTAGGCGCATGGATGCGCCTCTTGTTTGAGCGGAGGGATAAAAAACAGCCTTTCGAGCGCAAGGGGCGCAAATGTAACTACATTATACCCTAATAAAAATGTGCTTGCAATAAGCACAAAATTGTTCTATACTTTTGTTTGGATTTTGCGATGGTACGCAATTAGTAATTATATCGGGGTGTGGCGAAGTTTGGTATCGCGCACGGTTCGGGACCGTGAGGCCGAGGGTTCAAGTCCCTCCACTCCGACCATTGATTTACAATAACCCGCAGTTGATGACACTATATGCGCCAGTAGCTCAGCCGGATAGAGCACATGCCTTCTAAGCCTGGGGTCGGGGGTTCGAATCCCTCCTGGCGTGCCAAAAAAATGCCCTCGAAAATACAATCTGCTGATGACGGGGTTGTCGAATTCTTTATGGGTTTTGAATTGTACATTCAAGACGAACAAAAGAAAGAAGGTCTTAGTTATGAAAACAAAAATTTTGTCCGCCGCGTTGGCCACGGTAATGCTACTGACGTTAGTAGCTTGCGGGAATGGCGGCAACAATTCGGGCGGCAATTCGGGGAGCGGCTCAGGTCGGGACGGCAACACCTCGGGTCTCGGCACCTCCGGCGACAAAAGCAGCGGCGGCGACACTTGGCCGCCTCCCGGCGGCGAGCTGATATATGCCCAAGTCGGGGTCGCGTTTAGCGGAACCTCCGACGGAGCCAATTATTTCGAAGTCAGTAAAATCGACTTTGTAACCGGCGTACTATTATTTTTTGACGGCGAAGCTAAAGAAAACTTCCGCCGTCCTGAAATCAGCGACTTTGTCTTTTACATCAATGGCGTACCTCAGGAACTGAACGAATATATGAGTTTTGACTATGGCAACGTCTGGGAAACTGATAAATCATGGAAAGCAGGCAACCATTTCGACAATGTCCCGGGCGATGAGGGCATGATGACCGTATATTCATACTCTGTCGAGTCCAAATCAGACGGGCTTTTCGATAAGCCGCTTGCCGAGTATTATTTCGAGATGACGGTAAACGGCGTACCTATCCGCAGTAATACCTTCTACTGGGGCGAGGGTGTAAATTATGAATTTAAGGATGATATGCCGTCCTTCCCCGCGCCCGTTCATTTAGTTCCCAAGCGGCAAATCTTACCTCTCACCCCCGTCACCATAGCCGAACATGAGCGCGGCAATATAAACGGCAACCGCTTTGTCGCGTTAGGCGGCGACCTAATTTATTATGTTGCGCGGTACGAGCTCTTCAAAATGCGCTTAGACGGCACGGATGTGGAAAAAATCATCCTCGACTTCCCCGCTACGGCGATTAATGTCGTCGGCGACTATATATACATCCACTCTCGGCACAATCTCAGCACGGATGAAGGCTACACCGAAGTTGACCGCATTTACCGATTAAAAAGCGACGAATCCGAGCTCACTATATTGTTTGAGCGGCCCACAGACTATGGAGAGGGAGGCAGCATAGGCAGCTTTTTGATTGTCGGCGAGTGGCTTTACTATATCACAACAGCGCATTATGATGACGGCGGAGATTTCGGCAGCAGAAGTATAACAAACTTGAACCGCGTCCGCGCCGACGATGGCACAGGTGATATGCAAGTAACCGACATAGACAGCTATCGGCTGAACATCGACAGCGACTGGAACTATCATATACAAATAGAATGGATACCCGTCCCCGGCTCCGACCATCTGCTCACTTCCAAATACGAAATTATCCGTACACGCAACGATGGGTCAGCCACTGAA
>Ga0099364_10011090_pt1 | contig 12343 bp, 8 predicted proteins | sample TergutTh196P3_FD_73070 | JGI IMG/M metagenome (GOLD analysis project Ga0099364, IMG submission 73070) | Microcerotermes parvus P3 segment gut microbial communities from Pointe-Noire, Republic of the Congo - Th196 P3 | ecosystem: Host-associated > Arthropoda: Insects > Digestive system > Gut ... | reverse complement strand
TATGTTCCATCGTTGCATTAGCAACCGGATCTTCCTGGACTACGGCGGGAACAATCGGTGTAGCTCTTATAGGTGTTGCATACGGACTTGGAATTCCCCTGCCCATGGCTGCAGGCGCAGTTGTCAGCGGTGCGTATTTTGGAGATAAGATGTCTCCGCTCAGCGATACCACTAACCTGGCCCCCGGTATAGCCGGAACCGACCTGTTTACCCACATCAAGTTTATGTGGAAGGGAACCATACCGGCTTATATCGTTTGTATCATCCTTTTCCTTGTCCTTGGCTTAAGGGCCGGCGGTAACGCCGATTTGAGCGAAGTAGACGGAATTATCAGCAGTATGAGAGGGGTTTTTAATATCAGCCCTGTTTTCCTTATACCTCCCCTTGTTGTTATTGCATGTATTGCAAGAAAAATGCCTGCCATGCCCGGTATCTTTCTTGGCGCTCTTACCGGTGCAATTATTGGGCTTCTCTTCCAGGGCAACAGCGTTGACGGCCTTCTTGAATCGGCAATGTACGGATTTGAAAGCGAATCCGGCCATGAAGTAATAGACGATCTTGTATCCGGCGGCGGTTTTGACGGCATGATGTGGACTATCGGGCTTATTTTGATTGCAAATGCCTTTGGCGGTATTATGGAAAAAACCGGTATGCTGGCCGCGTTCCTTTCTGTCATTATCAATCTTATAAAAGGCGCTACCTCTTTGGTTACCACTACCATTGCAACCTGTATCATTTGTAACATTATTGTCCCCGATCAGTACCTTGCAATTATAATCCCCGGCCGTATGTATGCCAATGAATACAAAAAGTTGGGGCTCCATCCAAAAATGCTAAGTAATGCAACAGAATCCGGCGGAACCGTTACCAGCGCTCTTGTTCCATGGAATACCTGCGGTGTCTTTATGGCCGGTGCACTGGGTATTTCTGCCTTTGCATACCTGCCCTATGCATTTTTCAACCTCGTTATGCCCATTATGGTTATTATTATGACAGCCATTGGGAAATACACCTGTAAAATTGAAGATGATCCGACAACTGTCGTATCGTGATGTATCTTAGTACCTAAGGTATAGCGTAAAAGGCCGCTCGTCATGGGCGGCCTTTTCTATAAACCTTGTATACCATATTACGATTTTTCAGTATACTACAATCATGCAGCCGCTCATTTCGATACAGGATGTCCAAAAACGCTTTAATCTGGAAGCCGGTTTTTTTGCTCCCATGGGCCGTTATGTTTATGCGGTAAACGGTCTTTCCTTTACTATAGGCGAAAATGAAAGTTACGGACTTGTGGGAGAATCCGGCTGCGGTAAAACCACCACAGCCCGGCTTTTGGTACGTATGTATAAACATGACAGCGGAACCATTCTTTACCGCGGAGAGGATCTTGGTAATTTTAAAAAAAAGCAGCTAAGTCAGTACAGGCAAAAGGTAAAGTATGTCTTCCAGGACCCTGCCCGCTCCCTTAACCCCAGAATGGATATTTTTAATGTATTGATATCCGGAAGACGCTGGGGAATTCGGGGTGAAGATGATAAAGCGCTGCGGGAAAAAGCAGCGGCAATTCTGGAAGAAGTAGGACTGTCCGCCAAAGACCTGGACCGCCGTCCTGCAGATTTTTCCGGCGGCCAGCGCCAGCGTATCTCCATTGCACGCGGCCTTCTTATGGAGCCGGAATTGCTCATTTGCGATGAAGTTGTGTCTGCCCTGGATGTTTCCATTCAGGCGCAAATACTAAACTTATTAATGGAGCTGCGCCGCACCCGGAAATTGTCATTTCTTTTTATTGCCCACGATTTAACGGTTGCCAGCTGGTTCTGCGATACAATAGGCGTCATGTACCGGGGCTTTCTGGTAGAAGAAGCTCCGGCAGCGGATCTGTACCGGAACGCTGCCCATCCTTATACCAAGCTGCTATTTTCTGCTGTTTCAGCGCCAAAAGGCGAAGCACGAAGCGTATTGGAAGAAATAAACGCATGTGCCTTTGCCGACCGCTGCCCCCAGGCAGAAGAACGCTGCTTCCGGGAAAAACCAGAACTAAAACAAACCATTCCGGGCCGCAGGCTTAGATGTTTTTTGGATTCGGCTTGATTTTTACATAAATAATACAATTAAAAGGGAATAACATGAAAAGCATACGGTCAAAATTATTTTTTCTAATCATAATTTTTTCTTTAGCCTCATTTATAGGTTTTGGAATTTTTATAATAAACGGTTTACGAATGCAGAATATAGCCCGTGATTTTTCGGAACATTACAACGAATCCCTTGCCGGAGAAAGTTTTAATGAATTTAACTCCTTCCTTGAAACAATTCGGGAAGGTTCCGGTATTTCGCAGACTTTGGGAGAAACCTTTTATGCACTTAAGGATATCCTAAGCAGGCAGGAGCTTGCCCGAACCATGCTGCATGCATACCGTACTTCCTTTGCCCGTGAACTTGACATGCTGGGAGGCGGGGGTTTTTATGAACCGTATGCTTTTTATCCGGATGTATATGATTTTCACTGTTTTGTCAGTAAAGTCCTTAGTGGCGGAGGAGAGCTTCCCACAGAACAAAATGTCCAATGGGCCGGCGATGAATGGGAATGGGACGTAGATACCTATGAAGAAGGCTGGTACCAGATAGGTCTTCCCCCTGACTGGAATCGTACAATACCCAGGACTACACGCTACCATTGGAGCGAACTGTATGTTGATACTTCTGTTGACGTACTAATGGTTTCAGTGTGTTTACCTATTTACAGCCCGCAGCAGCAAATTGTCGGCGTAGCAACTGTTGATGTGTCTCTTTCAACACTGCAAAGAATGGTTAATTCTTTTACCCTGCCCACTCCTTCTGCGCAAATGGCCGGTTTTTCTACAATTAACGATGCCACTTTTGCAATCAGCGGCAGTGAAAATTATGATATAGTTCCCTACCCTGCTGACAGTTGGCTTACATATCTGTCACAACTTGAACCTGGTCAAAGATTTATCAACAATAATCTTGTGCATGACGGAATAAGTTATACCCTTACTGCTTCGGTTCATGATTCCGGTATAGGCCTTGCCGTTCTTGTTCCCAATGCAGAAAAACATGAAGCTATAGATGCTGTCCAGCAGGCTAATCTTGTCGCCGCTATTACGATTTTTCTGGTAATGATTGTTGTTATTATTATCATCCTTATTGCTCTTTCCCGCTGGATAGTTTCACCGATTAAGCAGGCATCAGTTATTTTTAAAACCCTTGCAAAGGGCGACTTGACTCAGACAATTACAGTAAAAGGGAAAGATGAACTTTCCCAGATGATGATGACCTTAAACCAGACTCAGGAAGGTATTAAAACCCTGGTTATCAATATTAAAAAGGAAGCGAATTCATTATCTGATATTGGCAATAACCTTGCAGCCAATATGAGCGAGACTTCTGCGGCAATGGACCAGATCAGCGCTAATGTCCAAAGTATTAAAGACAGTGTTTTGAATCAGAGCGCCAGTGTAACAGAAACTCATGCAACCATGGAACAGCTTGTAATGAACATCAATAAACTTAACGGTCATGTTGAAAACCAGAGCAATAATATATCCCAGGCATCATCAGCAATAGAGGAAATGGTAGCAAACATCCAGTCTGTTAACTCAACGCTTGCCGGCAATGCTGCCAATGTATCGACTCTTAATGAAGCCTCGGAAATAGGCCGCGCCGGCTTGTCTGAGGTAGCTACGGATATTCAGGAAATAGCCCGTGAATCAGAGGGGCTTTTGGAAATTAATGCTGTTATGGAAAATATTGCAAGTCAGACCAACCTTTTATCAATGAATGCAGCAATTGAAGCTGCCCATGCAGGCGATGCAGGAAAAGGCTTTGCAGTAGTTGCCGAAGAAATCCGCAAACTGGCGGAAAATTCGAGCGAGCAGTCCAAAACCATCGGCATAGTGCTAAAAAAAATCAAGGATTCTATTGACAAGATAACCAGTTCTACAGAAAATGTACTTAACAAATTCGAAGCTATAGACTCCAGCGTCCGGGTGGTAGCGCAGCAGGAAGAGGACATCCGCAATTCCATGGATGAACAGGGAAGCGGAAGCAGGCAGATACTCGAAGGTGTCAGCAGCGTAAACGAGATAACCCGGCAGGTTAAGAGCAGTTCCAATGAAATGTTCGAAGGAGCGCAGGAGGTTATCCGGGAAAGTGAAAATCTGGAGAAGGTAACCCAGGAAATTACATCGGGTGTAAATGAAATGGCAAACGGGGCGGATCATATCAACCAGGCGGTAAATCATGTAAATGATATAAGCAACAAAAACCGGGAAGCCATTAATAGCCTTTTAAAAGAAGTTTCACGTTTTAAGGTGGACTAATACAGCGCAAATAATTTTTGAAGAAATATCATTCTTAAGGAGACAGACCATGACTAAATTACAATTTTTTTCCGGAGAAAAAATCCCCCTGGAAATGCACAAAGTTCGTATGGTGCAAAAAATAAATTTGCTGCCTGTAGAACAACGCATGCAAAAAATGAGCGAAGCAGGATACAATACCTTTCTACTTAAGAATCTGGACATATTCCTGGATATGTTAACGGACAGCGGCGTTAACGCCATGAGCGAAATGCAGTATGCCGCCATGCTGCAGGCAGATGACAGCTATGCAGGTTCCGAAACTTTTTACCGCTTAGAGAAAGTTCTGCATGATATATTTGGCATGAAACACTTTCTTCCTGCACACCAGGGACGGGCCTGCGAACATATTATTTCACAGACCATGGTAAAGCCGGAATCAATTGCATTAATGAATTATCATTTTACCACTACCAAGGCTCATATTAACCGTATGGGCGGTATTGTAGAAGAAATAATCATCGATGAAGGACTTAAAATAAAGAGCAGCGAAGCTTTTAAAGGCGATATAGACATTAACAAGCTAAACAATGCCATAAAGCAGTATGGAAAGGAAAAAATCTGTTTTGTACGTATAGAAGCAGGAACCAACCTTATTGGCGGACAGCCTGTATCCATGAAGAATTTGAAAGATGTATCCAAAATCTGCCGCAAGGAAGGGATAAAGCTGGTTTATGATGCAAGCCTTTTAAGCGATAATTTATATTTTATTAAGCTGCGTGAAGCAGAATACAAAGATGCCGGCTTAAAAGATATAACCAGGGAAATTGGATCGCTGGTTGATATTATGTATTTTTCTTCCAGGAAGCTTGGAGCAGCCAGGGGCGGAGGCATACTTGTATCCGATGAACAGATGTTTATAAAAATGCGTGAACTTGTTCCACTATTCGAAGGCTTTCTTACCTATGGCGGTATGTCTGTTCGCGAGATGGAAGCTATGGCAGTTGGATTACAGGAATCTTTAGATATGGATATTATCAGCCAGACTCCCATTTTTGTAGAAGCCCTGTGTAATGAGCTTATGGCAAAGGGAATTCCTGTAGTAACACCCCCCGGCGGTTTAGGTTGTCATGTAGATGCAAAAGAATTTTGTTCTCATTTACCTCAGACAGACTACCCTTCCGGTGCACTGGCTGCAGCCTTGTTTATCGCAAGCGGTGTAAGAGGGATGGAGCGCGGTACAATAAGCGAAGCGCGCAACGAAGACGGCAGCGAGCGTCTTGCAGAAATGGAACTTGTACGTCTTGCGTTCCCAAAACGTGTCTTTACCTTATCACAGGTAAAGTATATAGCTGATCGCATTACATGGCTTTTCCAAAACCGCAGCATAATCGGCGGCCTGGAATTTACAGAAGAACCAAAAGTACTGCGCTTTTTTCTGGGACGCCTTAAGCCGAAAGGAAACTGGCCGGAATTGTTAGTTAAGCAATTTCGCAAGGATTTTGGCGACAGCTTGTAGTAACAAAAAAAGCAGGAACCCTTGAAAATTTATGAATCGGTGAAAGTTCATGAATCTGAAGAAAATTATCTGGAGACAATCCTTGTATTAAGCCTAAAAGGCAGCCATGTCCGTTCCATTGATATTGTCAATGAACTTGATTATTCAAAGCCCTCTGTAAGTATTGCCATGAAAAATCTGCGCAGAAAAGGCTATATAGTAATGGACAATGACGGTTTTATAACCCTGACTGAACAAGGGCAAAAAATTGCAGATACTATGTATGAACGGCATGTGATTATTTCCGATTGGCTTATTAATTTGGGAGTTGATAAAAATACTGCTGTACATGATGCATGTAAAATGGAACATATATTAAGCGAAAAGAGCTTTTGTGCCATTAAAAACCATATAGAAGAAGCAAAAATAAATAACATAGCTTGATTTTACTGTAATTTCCTGCTAAAATGAAAAAATATGAAGCTTGATTATTCAAAAGCAGCGCTCCTATTAATTGATATTCAAAATGATTTCTGTCCTGCTTATACAGGCAAAGACGGCAGAGAATATCCCAAAGGCGCTATGGCGATAAAACGGGCTGACGAAATAATTGATAATATAAACAATATTGCCGCTATATTTAAACAAAAGAGAGCTAAAATTCTTGCTACACAGGATTGGCATCCTTCCGCTCATGTATCCTTTGCCAGCTCTCATCCCGGAAAAATGCCGGGAGATGTTATTTATGTTCCGGTTTCAGAAGATGCTGTAAATGCTTTTCATGAAAAGTTTCCCCAAATAAACGATCCTATTCCAGCAGCAATGCAGCAGGTCCTCTGGCCTGATCATTGTGTACAATATACTAAGGGCGCTGCTTTTCATGATCGTTTAAATACTTCGGAGATCGATTTTGTATTTAGAAAAGGCTATTATAAAAATATAGATTCCTATTCCGGTTTTTTTGAAAATGATCGCTGCACACTAACAGATCTTTACGGTTATCTTAAAGAAAACAGTATTACTACATTGTTTATTACAGGTCTTGCTACAGATTATTGTGTTCTTTACAGTACTGTCGATTCGCTTCGCCTTGGTTTTAAAACCTTTGTTGTGCGTGATGCCTGTAAGGGAATTAATAGTCCAGCCGGTTCTATTCAAAAAGCAATAGCAATAATGGAAGACCGGGGAGCGCTGTTTGTATCTACGGCAGACTTAACATGAACACCGGTTCTTCGGGCCTCCTAATAGATTTTTATTCTCTAACAATGGCTCAAGGTTATTGGAAAAATAACATGAACCGCAGGGCAGTTTTTGAAGTTTTTTTCCGCCGCCAGCCCTGGAACGGAGGTTTTTCGATCTTTGCAGGACTGGAAACATTGTTAGAAACATTAAAGAACTTTTCCTTTTCCAAAGAAGATTTGGATTATCTTGATTCTTTGCATTTTTTTGAAGATTTATTTCTGGATTATTTAAAAAACTTCCGTTTCCAAGGCAGCCTTTGGGCCATGGATGAAGGAACAATTATCTTTCCCCATGAACCAATTATCCGGCTTGATTCCAATTTAATTGAATCTCAGTTATTAGAAGGGCTTATATTAAATATCATTAATTTTCAAAGCCTCATTGCAACAAAAGCCGCACGGGTGGTCCTGGCTTCCAATAATGGTTCGGTTATCGAATTCGGACTTCGCAGGGCTCAGGGGCCAAACGGCGCATTGTCTGCATCCCGTGCAGCCTTTATAGGCGGAGCATTGGGGACAAGCAATGTTCTGGCGGGAAAGCATTACGGTATTCCGGTTATTGGTACCATGGCTCATGCCTGGGTTTTATCATTTCCTACAGAACTGGAAGCATTCCGTTCATTTGCGGCCATTTATCCGGAAAATGCTATTTTTCTTATAGATACATACGATACGCTTAAAAGCGGGATTCAAAATGCCATAATTGCAGGAAGGGAGCTGGCTGCAAAGGGAAAAAACTTCGGTGTCCGTCTGGATTCCGGTGACATGCATTATCTTTCTGTAGAAGTCCGTCGTTTACTGGATGAAGCTGGATTTCCCAATGCACCTATCAGCATATCCAACGATTTAGACGAGTTTATAATTGATACCTTAACAAAAGCCGGAGCGCCTGTTGATAGCTGGGGAGTTGGAACTCAAATGATTACTGGCGGAGACGAAGCAGCATTTAATGGAGTGTATAAATTAACTGCTAAAGAAGATCAAACAGGAAAACTAATCCCGACAATGAAATTTTCCGACAATCCAGAAAAAACCACTACTCCCGGAATAAAGCAGGTATGGCGTATTAAGGATGATAATGGGTTTGCCCTGGCAGACATTATTGGCCTGGACGAAGAGAAAAATCGGGACATTCCGGAAAAAGGTAAATCGTTAGCTTTTTGGCATCATCAGGCGGATTATAGGCATTTTTTCCATACAATCAGCAATGACGACCAGGTAGAAGAACTGTTAAAAAAGCGCCTGGAAGGCCAAAAGGATTTACAGGAACCTGTTTCCCTTATGCAAATACAGGAAAAAGTAAGGGAAGGTTTAAAAATTTTTGATCAAAGCTATAAACGTATATTGTATCCTCATATTTATAAGGTATCCCTTACCGAAGGACTTAGAACATTAAAACTTGATTTAATAGAAACCCATCTGGGGAAACGCTGACAAGTATGATATTCTGGATAAGGAGCAGCCATGAGTAATACGATCGAAGTATGTATTTCTTTACGCGGAGACGAAAATAAAAACCTAAGTTGTCCATTCGGTGTAGCTGTTGATTCTATTTTTGAGAATTTCACCGAAACCGAAGGAGGACTTGCAGCAGTTCGGGTAAATAACGAAATTCTCCCCCTTTCTGCCAGACTGGAAATTAACTGTACCCTGGAGCCGGTATCCCTTTTAAGCCGGGACGGGGCTATGATTTACCGCAGATCACTGGCATTTCTCCTTGCAATTGCAGCCCGGCATCTTTTTCCCAAACGCCGTCTTATTGTGGGACATTCTTTGGGAAATTCTTATTACTATACTTTTGCAGATGAACAAAAACCTACAAAAAGCGATGTAAAAGCCCTGGAAAATAACATGAAGGCCCTGGTAAAGGAAGATCATCCCATTGTATATGGTTACTTGGCGTATGAAGAAGCGCTTGCTCTTTTCGAGAAAAATAACCAGGAAGATACCCTGCTTCTTTTTGAACAGCGCAGTGAATCAAAGGTAAGGGTTAATCGCTGTAAGGATTTTGCCGATTTGTACATAGAACCCCTGGTAGATAGGACCGGGCTTTTGGATGTATTTGAATTAATGGAATACGGCGAAGGTTTTTTACTTCGGTATCCGCCTGTGGGGAAAAAGAACCTGGAAAAATATGAAGACAGCCCGGGTCTTTTTTCTGTATACCAGGAATATAAAAAATGGGGAACTATTCTTAATGTTAAGGCAGTAGGACAGCTAAACAGACTGATATCTGAACATAAAATCCGGGATTATATCCGTATAGCAGAGGCGTTTCAGGCAAAAAAGCTCGCCGAAATTGCCGATCGTATTTACGAACGCCGCAGCGATATTCGTATAATCCTTATCGCAGGTCCTTCCAGTTCGGGCAAAACTACGACTGCAAAATGTCTTTCCATACAGCTGCAGGTACTGGGAATGTCTCCTCTTGCCATAAGTTTAGACGACTACTACAACAGTCCCGATCTTGCTCCAAAAGATCAAAATGGCCGGCCCGATCTTGAATGTCTTGAAGCTTTGGATATTCCCTACCTAAATCAGCAATTGGTAGAGCTGCTTGACGGCAAAGAAGCAGAAATACCCATATTTGATTTTAAAACCGGAACCCGAAAGGAAACAGGCATTCCCATGCGGCTTGATGAAAAATCAATCCTTATTATCGAAGGAATCCACGGCCTTAACGATGCATGTACTCCCCAGGTAGAACGGAAAAAAAAGTTTATGGTCTATGTTTCGGCCCTTACCCAGCTAAATCTTGACGATCATAACCGTATCCCCACCAGCGACAACCGCTTATTGCGCCGTATGGTACGGGACAGCCAGTTCCGCGGCACAGGAGCAGCAAAAACAATTAAAATGTGGCCCAGTGTCCAGGCAGGGGAAAGAAAACATATCTTCCCCTTCCAGGATGGAGCAGACACCGCTTTTAACTCGGCCCTTGATTATGAAGTAGCTGTCCTCAAATTTTATGCAGATCCCCTGCTCCGCTCGGTAAAACCAACAATGAAGGAATTTGCCGAAGCCCGCAGGCTTTTATCGTTTCTGGAAAACTTTGCTTCCATTCCTCCGCAATTTGTACCCGGCGACAGTCTCTTGCGTGAGTTTATCGGAGGAAGTGAGTTTAAGTATTAGCCCTACTTTGCCAGTTTAAGTATCTCCAAAACATCGCTTTCTTTTAAGGGAAGGAAATTCCCCGTTGTACCCTTGGCAGTATCAAACTTCTTTATCTTGCCAGCAATAAGGGCAAAATCCTTTTCTTCGATACCAATTTCCTTTAAGGTAAGCGGCATACCAACAGAAGCAAAGAAATCGCTTAAAGCGGCTATGCCCTGGAGGGCTGTTTCTTCGGGATTGTGGAAGTTTTGTTCGATGTTAAATACCCGTACTGCAAACTGTACAAAACGCTGAAGATCATGCTTGTACACATACCTCATCCAGTTGGGGGTAACTACTGCAAGACCTGCCCCATGGGCTACATCGTTAAAACCGGAAAGTTCATGTTCGATCATGTGGCTTGCAAAATCCCCAATACGGCCCGTCCCTGCAAGGTTATTATGGGCAATGGAACCGCTCCACATAATTTCTGCCAGGGCATCATAATCCTTTGGATTTGCCATACAAAGTCTGCCATTGTTTATGATAGTTTTCATAATTGCTTCGCAGATACGATCGGTCAACTCTACATTTTTAACTGTAGTAAAATAGCGCTCGAATACATGGACAAACATATCGGTAATTCCGCAGCCGACCTGATATGCAGGCAGGGAATAGAGCGTTTCTGGATCAAGGATAGAAAAGGCCGGATAAATAAGTGTATGATCCAAAGGCCTCTTTAATTTTCCTTCATCGTTGGTAATAACGCTGGACCAGCTGGTTTCGCTTCCTGCAGCTGCAATGGTAAGGACTGTGGCAATTGGAACAGCCTTTTTGGGAACAGCTTTTCCCAGATAAAAATCCCAGACATCTCCCTCATAGGGAATTCCTACACTTATTGCTTTGGCAGAGTCTATTGCGCTGCCGCCGCCTACAGCCAGGATATAGTCAACCTTCTTTTCCCGGCAAAGTTTAATTCCTTCCTGTACAAGGGCGAGCCGGGGATTTGGCTGTACGCCTCCCAGTTCTACAATTCCCAGCCCTGCTTGTTCCAGGGATTTTTTAACCGTATCATAGACGCCGTTTTTCTTGATGCTGCCGCCGCCATAATGAAACAGCACCGTTGTACCGCCGTATTCTTTTATAACAGGGCCGGCCTGGGCTATGGTTCCCTTGCCGAAAATTACCCTGCTAGGGCTTTGATAGTCAAAATTTACCATTTTTTTCTCCTTACTTGTCGTAATTGATTGCTTGAAGATAGTATAATAGAAAACTATAATAATTTCAACGAGGAATAATGAAAAGGAAAGTTATTGTTATCGGCGGCGGCATAGCCGGATTAAGTGCCGGTGTATATGCACAAAGATGCGGCTTTGACACTGTAATTCTGGAAAGTCACAGTATTGCAGGCGGCAACTGTACTTCATGGAAACGCGGCGCATATCTATTCGAAGGCGGTATGCACTGGCTGTCGGGCTCTAAAGAAAGTGAAGCCCTGAATAAGGTCTGGCGGACTATAGGCGCCCTCGACGACAGTGTTATTATCCATAATTATGAGCCTTTTGCTGAATATGATCATAAAGGCACGCCTGTCCGCTTCTACCGGAATGTTAACACTACCGAAAAACATCTTTTGGAACTATCGCCTGCCGATGCAAGGGAAATAAAAAAGTTTTGCAGTAATATACGCAAGGTTAAAAACCTTTCCATGCCTGTTAGCGATCTGCCAGGGGTAAAGGTTACAAAAAAATCACGCATGCCCATCTCGCTGCTTTTTTCGGCCCTGTCGGCAATCCGTGTTATGAACGCTTTTTCGAAGGTTTCACGGGACGAGTATATCAATCGTTTTCAGCATGAGGGCATACGGGGGATGCTGCGTGCATTCACAAGCGAAAAAACCGGTATAGTACCGATTCTTTTTACCATGGGTTTTCAAGCCCGCGGAGACGGAGGCTTTCCGGAAGGCGGCTCGCTGCCTTTTGTCCAGCGTATAGTCAAAACCTTTACGGGCCTGGGCGGCGAGCTGCTCTGCAATACACGAGCTGATCGTGTCATTATCGAAAATGGAAAGGCTGTTGGAGTATTTAGCGGTGAAAAGCGCTTGGATGCCGACGCTGTAATAATTACAGCAGACACAATGGCCATAGATCACTTATTCGACGAGCCACTAACAGCACCCTGGCTCG
>Ga0099364_10011089_pt1 | contig 12344 bp, 7 predicted proteins | sample TergutTh196P3_FD_73070 | JGI IMG/M metagenome (GOLD analysis project Ga0099364, IMG submission 73070) | Microcerotermes parvus P3 segment gut microbial communities from Pointe-Noire, Republic of the Congo - Th196 P3 | ecosystem: Host-associated > Arthropoda: Insects > Digestive system > Gut ... | reverse complement strand
CTCTTCTCTCTTTTTCCTCTTTCATGATATTGCAATACTGCCATAATTTTTAGCTGTAAAAAGCCAAGTTAGATATAAGTCTAATTTGGTTTTTTTATTTCCATACAATACGCTTTACCTACCCTTTTATTATATCACACAAATTAAGTAAATTTTTAACTATATCAAAAAATTCATATTTATATTAATACCGATAGAGCCTGATTGTTTGAAAAAAACTAACAACCGGGCTTTTTATATTCCAGTAAAAAACAAGGAGGTATTGCTACGTCATCAATACCAACCGCTTCGACATCGGGCTCGTCTTCGATTTTTATTGCATCATACACTCTTTTTATCGAGTCATTGCTTACCTTTATTCCTTATTGCTTGCTCCTTCGTTGCTCAAAAAAGGCGAACCCGCCATAATGAGCATATTGAGTTCTTTGTTTCTCACTTGGGCGGGTAAAGCAAACGGCAACGCTTCCATGAATACTTTTTGTTCACAGTTAGCATTGCAGCAATCATATTTGTCGCAATTACTTTGGCATACGTTGTTTTTCTACCCATTGGGATTATTTGTATGCTACGGGTATAGGTGGCATGGTTTTTTTCACTTGTCTGACCGCATATAACACATCTATCTGCGCAGCTTTGAGACTTAACATATATTTGGGTTTCTCTTTCTGATTCGCGCCAATTATATATCAGCTGATTTTCCCCGAACATTTTTTTGTTTACATTATATTCTGCGTACTTCTTTTTTTGTTTTCTCCTGCTTTTTTTATTACCGTTTTTTTGAAGTTGGTAGAATCATTATACCATAAAAAGGACGCCAAATTTGGCGTCCTTTTTGTTAATTTATACCCATCTTCGAGTAAGAACCGTGGAAGAGCAGGTATTTCTTTTTTTATAAATAACATAATCAATATTTGCCAAATCGTTGCCATTCGGAAAATCAAAAGGTCAAATATCCCGTATTATCGGGCTTTTCTCTATCTTGCTTCCTACTCCCACTCAACTGTTGATGGCGGTTTATTTGTTACGTCATACAATACAAGGTCAATTTCGCTGAACCTTGATTTAATTTCGCTTGCGATATTTCTTATGGTTTCAACTGACATATCTTTGCCGATTACGGCGGCACGCGCCGTCATAAAATCCGTGGTGATAACCGCACGGATAACTGCCGAATATTTACCGTCCGACGTGCTGATTGGCAGAAGCACGCCGAAACACTGACTTATTTTTTCCGTTTCTTTCGCGATTCCGCTTGTTATTATATAATCTATTTCCCTGAGCAAATCTGCGTTTTCTTTTGACATTGACAAATCTGCACATTTCAAATTGTCCTGTTTATATTCTCCGTCTATGACGTATACGCATCTGTTTATATCTTCCGTATGATTTATTATATGCGAAGAAATCTTCGCTATCTCTCCAAATCCGCTTTCGGTATCTATAATTTCGCCGTATATCACGCACAGCCGCTTGTAACTTCTCGAATCGCCTTCCACGCCTACGCTTAAAATAGGAGCCTTTACGACGTGCAGTTTTGCCGCTTCCACAGGGAATAAGTCTATTGAAGAAGGCGTATTTTCGGGCGCTTGGATTTTTTGCGGATAGCATATCATTCTGACGGCAAGACCGGGACCCGGGAACGGCTGTCTCGACGCGGTTTCTTCATCAAATCCCAAAAGCCTTGCAACCTGACGCACTTCGTCTTTGTGCCAATCCCAGTTTGTTTCGATAACAAGCCCCTTTGCCCTCGCTTCTCTGATAATACCGACGTCGTTGTGATGGGTTTTTATCATGTTTGCGTAGCCGCTTACGTCGGGGTTGCCGCTTTCGATTAAATCGGGACGCAGCGTTCCCTGCGCGATAAAAGTCTTATCAAAATCAAGCCCGAACGATTCGGCGGCTTTTCTCGCTGTATCGACAAAAAGTTGACCTATTATCTGCCGCTTTTCTTCAGGGTCTGTCACATCGCAGAGAGGACCGATAATTTTCCCGTCTTTTGTATATATTTCGACGCGGGAATATAAAAATTCATCCTCTGCGTTTATTCTATGCAGATTTTTAAAGCCAAGTTTTTTTAGCTTTTCACAAATCATATCGCTTTCGTTTTTACGCATAAATCCGTGGTCTACGTGAATCGCGTAAATATTTTCCGTAGGCAGGGCTTTTAGCAACAACGCCGACGTAACCATAGAATCCACTCCGCCGCTTACAAAAACAATCACGTTGTTATCTCCGACTTTTCCGCGAATCATATCAACGGAAGTCTGTATTCTGTCCTCAAGCGCGTATCTTTCTTTTAATCCGCATATCTTTCTAAGAAAGTTTTCAAATATTTTTATGCCGTTTACCGTAGGTTCAACTTCGGGGTGAAACTGTACGGCGGCGATTTTTATGTTTTTATTATATATGGCGGCAATTACGTCGCCCGCTTTTGCTACGCACTCAAATCCGTCCGCAATTTTTTCAACAGTAGCTCCATAGCTCATCAATACAGTTTCGGTCCTATCAAGCCCCGAGAAAAGTTCACAGCTATTGTCTATATCAATTTCAGTCTGTTGAGCATACCCGACTTTTGCGTCAGAACGGACAATGCCCCCAAAATGCCTGTTTATAAGGCTAAAACCATAGCAAATACCGAGAACGGGGATTCCCGTATCAAATATGGCACTATTATATTTGGGAGCATCTACCCCGTTTTTGTCATGTGTATCTATATCAGATTTACCGCCCGACAAGATTAACGCCTTATATTCCCTTAGTTTTTCGACATCGGTTTCTATGGGCAATATTTCACTTTTTACGCCGAGTTCCCTGACTTTTCTGTCAATGACTTTTGTATATTGCCCGCCGCAGTCAAGAATCGCTATTTTTTCTTTTGTTTCTTCCGTATTCATTTTTCTACTCCCTTTAAATTTTTTAATATTTTTATATTATATCAAAAATAAATTGCTATTTCTACATGAAAATATTAAAATTTTTTTATGAAGCGAAAATTGTTTTAGAGAGTATATTTGGCGAATCAGATATCTTTGGGGCAATGTAAAGGCTTAGAATACACATTCAACTTCGCGACCGAGAGCACTTGAGCGTATCATGCCGTCGATTATCGCTTGGTTATATATAATTTGATTGGTGGGAATGGGGGCAATATTTTTGCCGTCGATTACTGCGTCAATAAAGTCCTTTATTTTATGTCTCCACAAATCCTCGTGCGGTTCAGACGTGAGAACGGTTTCGATAGGCACGCTGCTTTTTTCATCGTGTTGTATCAAGCTCATACTGCCGATGGGACCGTCCCATGCGCCGATAGGACCGGGCTGCTTGATTTTAAGACCGGCTTTAGTGCCGAGAAACAGGAAATCACCTGCGGTATCCATGTGCATAAACCACGACATACGGTAGTCAAGGACAATGCCGCCTTCAAGGCGTATGTACGCCGAGGAGAAATCGTCTACGTCAAAACGGTCGGAGAAAGAGCAATATTTTGGGTCATTGCCGAAATGAGCCGAGAGGGTGGCACTGACGGTAAGCGGCTTAGGATTACCGATAGAATTAAGCGCGAGGTCTATCGGGTAACACCCTGCGTCCGAACACGAGCCGGCACCTGCTGTCTCTTTTGTGAGGAAAGTAATATTTCCCGGAATGTTCCGCGGACGTCCTCCCCCTGTCTGTATATAGTACACCTTGCCGAGCGCACCGCTTTCAATGATTTCTTTTACCCGCCGAAGATTTGGGTCGTATCGCGGTTGGAATCCGACAGTCACAAATTTGCCGCTCTTTTTTTCGGCGGCTATGACGGCTTTTGCTTCATCTAACGTGACGCACATTGGCTTTTCGAGGAGTACGGGCAGTCCATGTTCAAGCGCGAGTATAGTACACTCTGCGTGAGTTGCGGCGTATGTGCATACGCTCACAGCGTCCAGTTTTACTTTGTCCAACATCTCTTCGGTGCTGTCAAACGCCTGCGCGTTCGGCAGATTCATCTCCAGCAGAAAAGTTTGAGCCTTGCCGGGTACGATATCCGCCCCCGCTACAACTTCCGCATTATCCGGAAACTGGGCATACATATTTGCGTGCGCCCTCGCAATACCGCCTGTGCCTATTATTCCGATTCGTAACTTTGCCATAAAATACCTCCGTTATTATTAAAATAAATTTAATTGTTTTTTATAATTTTATCATATTTTCTCGCTTTTGTCAATTTATATCGCATAAATTCTATTGGAAAACACTTAAAAATTGATATAATTTAAACCCGCAAAATAAATCTGTTGAACAATTTCCGTCAAAGGTATTGACAATTTCAGATATTGTGTTAAAATGTTTATATAGTATATGTATATAAAAGAAAGGAAGCCGCAAATGGAAAGAGAAATAATCAACACTAATGAATTTCTTGAAGCTCATACAAATATATTAAAAATCATGGAGCAGACCGAAAATATAATCCTCGGGAAAAAAGATGTGATAAAAATGATTGTAATATCGCTTTTATCACAAGGACATATTTTGGTTGAGGACGTACCCGGCGTAGGTAAAACTACGCTTGCTTCCGCACTTTCAAAAGCCATAGGTTTAAAATACAAGCGCGCACAGTTTACGCCTGACCTTATGCCCTCGGATATAACGGGGTTTTCTGTCTATAACAAGGCTACGGACGAATTCGAATATAAAGAAGGGTTGGCTCTCTGTAATATTCTGCTTGCCGACGAAATTAACAGGACGTCTCCGAAAACACAGTCGAGTTTGCTCGAAGTTATGGAAGAGGGAACTATAACCGTAGACGGTAAGACGCATCATGTTCCGACGCCGTTTATGGTTATCGCCACGCAAAATTCCGTAGGTTTTGTCGGCACTCACCCACTGCCGGAGGCACAGCTTGACAGATTTATAATGCGTATGTCGATAGGCTACCCCGACCTTGCAAACGAGATAAAAATAATATCAGACCGCAGACTTGACAATCCTATGGATAATATTAAAACGGTACTTTCCGCGGAAGAGATTATAAACGCGCAGAATATTGTCAAAAGGGTTCATATTGATGAAACGCTGTATAAATATATAGTCGAGCTTGTAGCAAAGACAAGGGGGCATCAACTCATCACGCTTGGAGCGTCGCCGAGAGCGTCGTTGTCACTGATGAGACTTTCACAGGCGCGGGCATTTATCGAAAAAAGAGATTATATAATACCGGAAGATATTTTAGAGATGTATATACCGGCAATAAGCCATAGACTTTTACTGAAACAGGAAGCGAAGCTCAAAAAAATAAGCCCGGAGGATATTTTAAACGAGATAAAAAAACATATCGCGCCGCAGATAATAAACGAGATGAGAAAATCCAAAGCAAGCACATAGCTTTAGTTTTGGTTTTTATGAACAACCATGTTAATATAATAAACCTCTTTGAAAACTCCGATTTTTTTGTAGGGGTGTGCGTATTGCGCGTCTGTGAAGATTGCGTTAAATGCCCGTCCCTACGAGTTTCCGAAGAGGTCTAATTTATTGAATATTTGATACGCCGTTTTTGCAGTTCGCAATGACAACAACGGGCAGATACAAAATCCGCCCGTCGCTAATATATTTATTTTATAAAATAATATATAATGCCGTAGATTACAGAGGCGGCTGTGCCATAGACAATCACAGGTCCGGCAATGACGAACATTTTTGCCCCAACGCCGAGAATATATCCCTCATGTCTGCTATCTATGGCGGGAGCTACTATTGCGTTGGCGAAGCCTGTTATCGGCACGAGAGAACCCGCGCCCGCGTGCTTCGCCATATTGTCATAAAATCCAAGACCCGTAATCAGGGCGGCGATAAATATTAAAGTCATCGGCTCAAGCATTTTCACGGTTTCAAGCGGTATGCCCACACCGATATATAAATTGGCAAACGCTTCCCCGATACAGCAGATAGCTCCGCCGACTAAAAACGCTTTAAGCACATTCGCCGATGTATTTGAGTTAACCGCGCTTTCCTCGACATATTTTTTGTACGTTTTATTATTCATTTGCATACGTTAAATTTCCTTTCTGTTTTGTTTAATATAAAATATATTTATATTATTTTCTGAAATAGCAGGAAATTTATACGCTTGTTTTTGTTTTAATTTTTAGCTGTGTTAGATATGTAGTGGTGTTTAGAAAATTTATAATAAGCGTGTAAGAAAAACACCCGCCGTCTGCGGACGACTGGTGTTTTGTGATTTTTGTACAAAATATGCATTTTCTACAGACCAATACATATCTAAATTTTTTATATTTTAAGTATAGGCTCTTTTGCACTGGTTTCATGTACTTTTTGAAGTGTAAAAATAAATTCGCAATATTTTCCATATTCTGAGTTGACTTTGATTGTTTCTTCGTGTGAATCAATAAGGGTTTTTATGATAAACAATCCCAAGCCTACGCCTGTTTTGTCAAGCCCCCTCGAATGGTCGGATTTATAAAACCTGTCGAATATATAAGGCAAATGCTCACTTTCAATACCCTGACCCGTATTATACACAGTAACCTGAATTTTCTTCTCTTTTGGTTTTTCCTCGATATTTGTTCTGATAAGACCGCCTTCATCTGTAAATTTTATAGCGTTTTCGTATAAATTATATAAAATTCTGTGTACCGCATCAATATCGGCATAAACATACATATTTTCAGAATCCCAGTTAAATTCAATCTCAAGTTTCTTTTCGTCTATTCGTTGCTCAAAAGTTATCAGCACTTGCCGCGCAATTTCGCAGATATCAAAATTTGTCTTGTTGAATCTGAACTCGCCCGCTTGTATACGGGTAATATCGAGCAGGGAAGAAACGAGTTTTGACAGCCGCCTTACTTCGTTGGATACGATGTGGAGATAAAACTCATGCCTGTCATCGGGAATCGCCCCGTCGAGTATACCGTCGATATATCCCGTGATAGTCGTCATGGGCGTTCGCAAATCGTGCGATACATTCGCTAAAAAAGTTCGGTTCATCTCGTCTTTATTCGCCAAAGCCGCCGCCATATTGTTAAAGGCGGTCGAAAGCTCTGCGACTTCATCGTCCCCTTTTACGGGAACCCGTACATCAAAACGTCCCGATGCGAAACTTTTCGCGGCTTTACCCATTTTTTTCAATGGCGAAACAATATTGTCCGTGATAAAATACACAACCACCATTGTTGCGACAAGCACCCAAAGACAGCTCAAAATAATAGTGCTTATCGTCTGTTCGACGAATAAATTTATCGTCGCCGATGTCGAGCATACAAATAATACGCCGTATATTTCGCCGTTCACCAACAGCAAAGGCTCGGGGTAAACTAAATGTCTTGTATGAAAAATATCGTCGAGCGTCTGATATGTTGATGAATTATTCTGCCTTTCGATAATAGAGCTTATTATATTAGCGGATATATCATTTTTTCTGAAATAATTATCGGGTACGGTAGAAACCAATATTTTGCCTTTATCGTCCGTTATAAATATCAATGCGTCTTCCGCGAATTTAGTAAATCCTTCGAGTTCCTGTGTTAAAGACTCTTTTCTTTCTTCTATAAAGCTGTCAAATTGATAATTTTCAGCATTCCTGAAAGCCATCGCCACATATTGACGGGCGGCGGCGGCGGTATGAATCACTGACATCTGTTTTGCCTCAATAGAATAGTTTATTATTGACGCGCTTATCGTAATCGCGAGTATAAAAAAACTCAGCGTGATTATAATTAAAAATACCAATATATATTTTATAAATATGCTTTTTATCATAAAATCATCCTGTTTTATTAACCCTATCCCAAAACTTTAGGGAGGTCTATAAAATAAAAAATTTGCATGGGCGGGTTTATATTCCCCGCCCGTGAATCTTTAATGATATTTTGGATTATTGCAGCAGTTCGAATTTATATCCGACGCCCCAAACGGTTTTTAAATTCCAGTTGTCGCTTACGCCGTCAAGTTTTTCACGCAGTCTCTTGACATGAACGTCAACAGTACGCGAGTCTCCGAGATAATCAAATCCCCACACTTTGTCAAGAAGTTGGTCACGTGTGAACACTCTGTTTACGTTTGATACCAAGAAATACAAAAGTTCAAGCTCTTTCGGCGGAATATCCACGATTTTATTTTTTAGTTTAAGCTCGTATTTTGCCAAACTAATCTCTAAATTATCGTGTCTGATTATTTCTATATCAGAGTCATTTTCCTGATTTTTTGTACGGCGAAGCACAGCCTTGACTCTCGCGCAGACTTCTTTCATATGAAGCGGTTTGACAATAAAATCGTCCGCCCCAAGTTCAAGCCCTAAGACTTTATCAAAAGCGTCGCTTTTTGAAGTAATCATGATTATCGGCTTTGATGACATTTCGCGGATTTCTCTGCAAACCTGCCAGCCATCTTTTTTCGGCATCATTATATCAAGCAGAACCAAATCAGGCTCATATACTTTAAACATAGCGATACCTTCCACCCCTCCCGGAGCCGTCAGCACTTCATAGTCTTCTTTGGTTAAGTATAACTTGAGAATGTCGCAAATAGTCGGGTCGTCATCAATAGCTAAAATTTTATGTCCCATAAATTAATACCTCCGTTTTTTATTTATATTATTGCCATAAAAAAGTAAAATTAGAATAATTTCAAATCAATTTTGCCGTTAACATTCTATCTACTATATATTAACACATATCAAACCGTTTGTCAATACTTTAATATAAAAAAATTAATATTTGAAGGATTTACGCTGTTCTTCCAGATAAATACAGACAAATCCACGATTAGTCAATATATATAATTTATTATACTATAATTAAATGAAATTTTAATGTATATTCTTGAAAATTTTGAAAAAATATTATATATTTTCAAAAATTTAATATTTTAGAGTTAAAATATAATAGACATACTCGGAAATAGTCTCTTAGCCCTCTCTCGTAAAGAGGATGCCGCCGCTGCGGTAGGTGTTTTGTGATTTCAGATGTTGTTCGGGGAGACAAAAACACCCGTCAGTCAGGCAAGCTGTCTGACACCCTCTTTACTAAAGAGGGCTTTCGGCACAAAATCTTTATGTTGATTTGATTTACGAGGAGGTCTAATAGTTTAACACTTGGGGTGGGTTGTGGGCGACTGGGCACCCACCGATAACAACGCAATGCGAGTTTTGCGGGACGTCGAGGACGCCGTCCCCTACGATAAACAATATAAAAAGAAGATTATAATTAATTTCGGAGGATTGATATATTATGAAACTTGGTATAGTCGGATTGCCGAACGTAGGCAAAAGTACATTGTTTAACGCCCTTACGGACGGAAGGGCAGAAGCCGCAAATTATCCGTTTTGCACAATCAACCCAAATGCGGGAGTTGTGTCTGTGCCTGACGAAAGACTTAAAATTCTCGCGACAATGCACAACGCGGAAAAACTTACGCCCGCATATATAGAATTTGTGGATATAGCAGGGCTTGTCGAGGGAGCCTCAAAAGGAGAGGGACTGGGAAATAAGTTTCTGTCTCACATTCGCGAGGTTGACGCGATTATCCATGTGGTGAGATGCTTTAAAGACGACGATATTACACACGTAAACGGCAATATCGACGCGATGCGGGACGTTGAGATAATAAACATGGAACTTATTTATTCGGATATTGAAATAATAGAACGGCGAATCGAACGGACACAAAAAATCCTGAAAGGCGATAAATCCGTTGAAAAAGACCTCGCGCTACTTGAAAGGGTTTTAAAAATATTGAATGAGGGAAAATCTGTCCGCACTATTCAGTTTACTGACGACGAAGCAAATATTATCGGCGAAATACCTTTGCTTTCACAGAAAAAAATTTTATACGCCGCCAATATATCCGAAGATGACATTGCCAAAGAGTCAGAAGCAATCGGCGAGAACTATAAAAAATTAAAAGACCTTGCCCAATCGGAGGGTGCGGAAATAATATCTGTCTGCGCTAAAATTGAAGCTGAAATAAATGAACTGCCTGACGATGAAAAAGAAATGTTTCTTTCTGAACTTGGCATAAACGAATCGGGGCTTTCAAAGTTAATAAAAGCAAGCTACAAACTTTTGAATCTCGTGTCATTTTTTACTACGGAATCGAAAGACGTAAGGGCATGGACTATTGAAAAAGGCACAAAAGCACCTAAAGCAGCAGGAAAAATACACACTGATTTTGAAAAAGGATTTATAAGGGCTGAAGTTATCGCGTATAATGAGCTTATGAAATGCGGAAGTATGAATACAGCAAGAGAAAAGGGGTTGGTTCGCAGCGAGGGCAAAGAATATATACTAAACGATGGCGACGTTATTTTGTTCCGGTTTAACGTGTGAAAGCAAAACCACGCTTAAATGCGTGGGTTTATCGTATGTTTGAGGGATTGCGGGAACAGTTTTGTTTGGAAATATACCTACTGAACACCAAAAAGGCAAGTGCAGTTTAAGCTATTATCCCGCTCAAGCGTTTCAATAAAAATAATCCGCGCCTAAGCATTGTTTAACTGCCCCGAATATATGCTCTGATAACGATTTGCGTTACTTCATTAATTATTAGTTGACAGATGTACAGATTCATTTTAAGGTATAGCTTAACAAAGCTATCAAAAACTTTTTTAATGTGTGCAAGATTATCTTTACGGAAACGCGAAATCGCTTTATGGTCGGGTTTCAGGTTGTTCAATAGCCATATAATCTCAACATTTCCGTGTGTTTCTGTTTCCAGTTTTCTGCTAGAGCGTATTTTATTAATGTAACCATATATATAGTTTCAACATATCACTTGGCGAAATACGGAGGTCGAACTGTTTCATACTGATTGGTTTTGCTGAAGCCCAACTCTATTAAGTTTAGATTATCTGTAAAGACATCTATCACACGAGTCGGGGTATTCTCTGTTATATATTCATCTATCGTTGACGGAAACATCGTTGGCTGATTACGGTCAGATTCTTGTATATATCCTATTCTTCCTATCTTTATCCTGGTCACGACTTGGATTTTCCATTCGATTTCCTCACTGTCAAACGGCTCCCTCAGCCGTCTGATGATTTCTTTGTATTAAAACTCATTTTATTTTATATATTTTTTTACTAAAATCAACACAATTGAAAAAAGTAATTAACAGCGATAGAGAGAAGAAAAATTTCTGATATAGTGTTTAATGAAACTTTTGAGATTAGCCCATACTTTTCAATCGAGAAACTCTGGACTAACCTCAAAAGTTTCTCAAACATCATCTTCGCTTTTTTCCTTCTCTTTCTGATGTTATCTGTGCTTTTTTTCGGCTTGTTTAACTATACAATGGCATCAAAAAAGAGTTTATTAAAAACTTTTGATTTTTCTGTTGACAGATAACATTTTTTATGGTATTATTATAAATAGTTTTTATTTTTTAATAAGCCGATGTGGCGGAACTGGCAGACGCCCGGGACTTAAAATCCCGTGAGGTTTATCCCTCGTACCGGTTCGACCCCGGTCATCGGCACCACATGAACTAATATGAACGGTGTCCGACCTGTTCACATAGCGTTCATGCGCAGACTTGCATAAAATTCGTTGCCAATATAATTGTTTTATACAACTTCAATCATGCTCTCATCCCAGAAATCCGGGGCCTCATAGCCCAAGAGATTTACAAACGTGGCCGCTAGGTTCGAGAGCCCGAAATCCCCGTCCTTTAGCCTGTATTTGTCGCCGCAAAATTCGTCGGCGATTATGCAGGGGACAAAATTGAGCGTGTGGGCGGTCTTCGCCCTGGGCTTGTTGTCTTCGCCGAGCGCGGGGGCATTTGTATTTTTGTCCCATTCAAACATCTCGTCGGCGTTGCCGTGATCCGCTGTGACGACGAGCGCGCCCCGGGCCTCTTTTACCGCCTGGGCTATCCTCGCCAGCTGCAGGTCCACCGTCTCCACGCCGATAATGGTCGCAGCCAGGTTTCCCGTGTGGCCCACCATGTCGCCGTTTGGGAAATTGGCGCGGATGAAGCTGTATCTGCCGCTTTTTATCTGCTCGACTAATATGTCCGTTATCTCAGCGGCTTTCATCCAGGGGCGCTGCTCAAAGGGCACTATGTCGGATTTTATTTCTATATATTCCTCGGTCTCCTCGTCGAACTTGCCGCTCTTGTTGCCGTTCCAAAAATATGTGACATGGCCGAATTTTTGGGTTTCCGACACGGCGAGCTGCATCACTTTGTTCCCCGCGAGGTATTCGCCCAGCGTCCCCGAGATTTCGGGCGGGTCTACTAGGTATCTTTTTGGTATGTGCAGATCCCCGTCGTATTCGAGCATTCCGGCATAACATACCTTCGGCCTTTGCTTGCGGTCGACTTTGTCACATTCGTCGCCCGAGTCCACCGCG
>Ga0099364_10011088_pt1 | contig 12344 bp, 12 predicted proteins | sample TergutTh196P3_FD_73070 | JGI IMG/M metagenome (GOLD analysis project Ga0099364, IMG submission 73070) | Microcerotermes parvus P3 segment gut microbial communities from Pointe-Noire, Republic of the Congo - Th196 P3 | ecosystem: Host-associated > Arthropoda: Insects > Digestive system > Gut ... | reverse complement strand
AGTTTGCCCACGCTTGAAACAAAGCCCGTATCAATACATTCATTAAGATACTTTTTTTCATTTCCCGTGAAGTAAGGCACGTGAAGCGGAATAAATCCGTTTGGTTCATTAAACGCAGACCTGATAAATTGAATAATATCATCATACATAATAATTAAATTTTATGGATTTTGTAAAATTATTAAAACTAAATATACACTAAAAAAATCATTGATTTGTCGATGAGTCTTGCTGATAGTTGAGTTCTTCGGGCGGCTTAAATCCATCTTTTGTGATTGCCAAACCTTTGTTAAAATAATTTTGATACCATGACACAGTTTCCTTAAGTCCTTCATTCAATGATATTTTTGGGATATATCCCAATTCATTATTTGCCTTTGAAATGTCGGGACAACGTCGCGAAATAGAACCGGGAAATGTCGGAGCCTTTTCATATTCTCCGGCGTAGCCCATAATTGTACCTATAGAACGAGTCAACGTTTCAATAGTGATTTCGTCATTGTTGCCAATATGGTATATCTGTTGGTCAGAAACATTGCTTTCTAACGCTTGTACTGTACCTTCAGCGCCATCGGTGCAGAAACAAAACGCTCGGGTTTGATCTGCCCCATAAATTTTTATAGGATTTTCACCTTTGAAGATACGTTCAACAATGTGAGGAATTGCATGTTTAAATCCCATACGGGGACCATAGATGTTATGGTAACGAACAACGGTAGTGTGGATTCCCAACTTTTGCCCGTATGAAAAAAAAGCCGATTCGCCCAATATTTTGGTCACAGCATAGGTAAAACGGGGATGCTTAATATCTGCAATACATAGAGGGACTGATTCATCAGTAGGAATTGGATAATTAAACATGTCAGTAGTTGTTGCATAGGTTTCGCTGGTTGATGCAAACAACACCCGAGAAGGTTTAGATATACGAAGCCACTCTGTTGTGTAATGAATTATAGCGGTATTTATTCTTATTACCTCTTCCGGTTCTTCTATACACCGATTCACCCCAACAACAGAAGCGAGAACGTACACATCGTCATAATGGTCATTAAGCAAATCAAATGCCTCTCGTTTACTGAAATCAGCGGCAATAATACGAATATTATGCCGAGCGCATAGTGACTGTATTTCGCTATCTTTAGCGCCGCTGGAAAAATTATCCGCAACAGTCAATTCATAATCCCGATTTTCTGCAAGAAAACGAGTAATATTATAGCCGATAAAACCGGCTCCACCAAGAATTAATACTTTTTTCATATTGAATATTATTAAATTAAAATTAGAATTTTCTATAAATCACCCCGACCAAGTACAATTACTTTATGTTTTTGCTGTAGATCGGCGATCTGTTTCTTTGATAACAGACCAATAGTATCGTAAATCCACATTGGTTCGCAATTAAGAAGCAAATCTATTGTTTCTTCTTTACGATAAATGCTGTGACCGGCGCTAATTACAGCGATATCATGTTGAGTGCGTAAAATTTCCGATAATACAGGATGTGGTATTAAATCTAATTCATGCCAGATGTATACAAATGGGTCATGGGTAGAAACTACTGCTCCGGCATTAATCAGACAGCGATAAAAAAACTCGACAGGCGAAAATCTAGTATCTCCTACATCTCCGCGATACGAAACGCCAAGTAATAACACTTTTGCGCCGTTAAGCGATTTTGAATATCGTTTTTCAAGGAATTCATAGGCATAACGCGGCATTTGATCGTTAATTGATACGGCAGTTTCGCTCTGCGTCAACTTGCCTTGACCGCCAATTAAATTTGCTCTTGACCAACTTGCAAGCAGCGGGTCTTTGGTCAAGCAATAACCGCCTACGCCCATACCGGGAAGCATCAAATTTTTATGTGTCGGACGGTAGCGAATTGCATGTACAATTTCATACAAATCTACTCCGGCTTCTTCTGCCATTCTCGACCATTCAACCACAAAGGCTATGTTCATAGCCCTGTATGAGTTTTCAAGCACTTTTGCAATTTCTGTAGCGTTGGTATTGCCCAAACGCGTCAAAGGATATTCGTCAGTCCTGATAATTGTTTTCAAAAATGCTTCAACAGCGTCGGCGCTCGCTTCATCAATACCGGAATAGACCCTGTAATAATTCTGAATAGAGTCAACATAATCAGGTCCCGGCATAACCCGCTCGTAAGAATGTCCAATACGGATTTTATCGACAGGCAACCCTCGTTCTTGCAACATTGTTTTGATAGTTGGAGTTACTACGTTTTGGCAAGTTCCGGGAGGAACGGTTGTTTCAACAAGAATAAGCGCTTCGGGTTTGCAATAAGCGCCAATGGTCTTAATTGCTGCTGTAAAAGGCTCAAGATTAACAGAATAATCAGTTAAGGCATACTTATCATTGGTGCTTTTTTGAACATCAAGATTAATATCGACCACAATTATATCTGCTACGCTATATGCAACGGGATCAACTGTAGCAAAGAAATTACCGCGCTCTCGGGCTGCAAAAAAATACTCTGTTATTTTCGGATCATCGGCAACAATTGGAAATACGCCAATATTCAACATATCTACCGTTTTACGTCCTGCCTCTGTATCTTGATCCACGCCAATAACGGCATAGTCGCCGTTAATAGCATTGGCAACAACCAAAGACATAACCGACCCAACAAAACCGAGACCTTGAACAATAACAAAAGGTTTGTCCTGTTCTTTATTGATGAATGTTTTTAAATCCATTTTATGTATTATTAAATTTTCTTATCTTAATTAAAGTTATTATGCCGGTTTTGTCGGCAAATTTTTAAACCATTTGTAATGAAGTTCAGTTTCGGGAAAAACAATAATCCAAAAGGTCAAAATCAAAATTTTTATATCGACAACAAAAGAGATATTTTGCTGATACCAAAGTTCTAACGCTCCTTTGTATGGTAGAATTATATTTTTATATATTTCGTTTGGATCGCCTCCCTGTGACAATATTTTTTCTTCATCACGGAAAACAATAGAACCTATTCCTGTGATACCCGGAGGCGTGTTATATATTTTCGCTTTAAATTCTTCAAAATACGACTCGAATCCTTCAATTACAAGAGGTCTTGCTCCCACCACCGACATAGAGCCCAATAGTACATTGAAAATCTGGGGAAGCTCGTTCAGTTTGGTTTTTCTTAAAAATCGACCAAATGGTAGAACTCTTGAATCGTTACGTAGCGTGATTGTTCCTGTTCCAATTTTTTCACTATTCTTTAGCATTGTGGCAAATTTCCAGATGGAAAACAGTTGATTTTTATAACCCATTCGTTCTTGAAAATAGAAAACCTCATGCTCGCCGGTAAGAAGTAGAATAAGCATGCAGATGATAAGAACAGGACTTAAAATCAACAAGGCAATTAGCGCCATCGTAAAGTCGAAAATACGCTTAAAATAAAATTTGTAAATCATGGTAAATAATAAAAAAAGAACTAATAACGACTTTGTCACCACACAGTTCACTATTTCAAGTAATTATTCAATACCCTTTCGATATTTTTTATACTCTTCATTTCGGCTATATCTTCGGGTTCAAATGAAACATCAAAAGCCTCCTCAAGAGCAACAACGATATTCAAATGCCGCAGAGAATCCCATTTTTCAGAAGTGTTTTGCGATGTTGTTTCATCAACGTGAATATCAAGCGTTTCACTTACTACTTTTATAATTTTATCTGTCATGTTTTTTTTTTATTTATTAGATAAATATCTGATATATTGACGTCTATATTATCAATCGTACTAAAATATCTTTTAGCGCCATCAACGGTTGTTTCGTCTAAAATAAATCCATTTTTTTCGTAGAAACTACTTGTTTGTTTATTTTTAGAAGTTGGGATATATGTAGATGTAATCGTCAAGTATCCTAATTGTTTCACTTTATCAATTATATATTTGAGGAAAACATCTTCTATATTTTTCCCTAAAATCCTACAACTTAACAGAAAACTATCAATGTCGGCAGTTTTATTCTTTTCATCTATCGTTATTATTGCCGCTCCGGTTATTCCGCTGTCGCCAAATTTATCGCTTACGCTTATGCAATATATTTTAGCGCCTTGTGTTGAAAATGCCTTAATATCTTCTTCGGTATAACGTTTTGTCGTGAGGTTGAATTGATTAGTTTTTTGTGTCATTTGCGCGATTCGCGATAGATTCATCGAATTTAACTCTTGTATATCCAAAACTATTTCCAAACTTTTTAAATAATCATCGAAAGAGGCAAATGCCCTTTGAAACGATACACGTTCGGCATTTGCCTTGTATTGCTCCAATTTTTCTTTGTCCTCGTCTGTTAATTTGTATATTTGAAAATAATCTGTACAAATTTTCTCAAAAAACTCGTATAATAAATATGGTTGTTTCGGAAATTCGGGCGTTTCGACCATTGGAAGCATCTGTCTGACAAGTTCCCGTTCTGATGGATTATCGTCTATGAAAACCATACTGTCCAAGCCAATATTCAACTCCTGCGCCAATTCTACAATATTGTCAGCCTTGTTGTTCCAATTGATACGCCATGCGGCAAGTTGTTCTTTTTTTATTTGCAGGAAAGGATTTTTATTCCACGCCTCTACAACGTCCTGTTCATTATTTTTGCTGCAAACCGTAAGAATGACACCGTTTTTTGACAATTCCAATAGATTATTTTGAAAATCAAGAAAAGCATTCCCGGGGTAAGTATTTCCAATTTGAATACCCTCAACGCCATCTTCGCCCAAAATTCCGCCCCATAGCGTATTGTCCAAATCAAGTATTAAACATTTTTTTCGTTTGCCTTCAATAGCCGCTATTTCATTTTGTATCCAAGTGTTGAAGTCGCCGGCAAGTTTCGGATTTATCTGCATTTGCGAAATGCAGTAAAATTTCCAGTCAATAAGATTAGATGATGTATAACGGTCGCAAAAACGAGAAAAATCAATTATTTTAAGATTAGAGAAGGTTTTTGATAAATTAAACAATTTATTATTGTAATTTTCTATTGCCCCATATATAGCGCGATTACTGTTTTCGTGATACATAAAACGCTTATTACACATGGTCAAGGCATAACATGCTTTTTGCGGTTTAATTTGCGAAAGAACCAATTCAAACTGCTGCGCATATACTTCAATTTCACTGATATATATATCAACATTCGTTTTAATTGGCGAAAGGTAAACCCAAAAATATGCGTTCACATCGTCAGGAATGTAAGATATATCGTTATATCCTGAATATACAGCGTCAAACTTTGAAAACAGGTTTTCTACGGTTGAATTTCGAAATATGAAGTATTTTTTGTTCATTTTTTATTTTTATTGTGATTTATCAATCGCCATTGTCTGGCTCTATTGTTTTCATCTCGCTCCAAAATACCTTTTTCAGTTAATTGATAACTTTGCTTGGGATGATTAGGATTTTGAGGATATTTCATGTCCACAAAACCCTGTTCTATTGCGGGAACGAGATATTCTTTCAAAAAATTGTCTCTTCCTGATAATGACAAATCATGCAGCATCTCTTTTACAGACAACGATCTGTTATCAATAACATCCAACAATCTAATAATCTTATATGTAACTTGTCCTGCAACTTGTCCTGTAACTTGTCCTGTAACTTGTCCTGTAATTTTTCTTAAATTTTCTTGTTGGGTTTCAGCCTCTTTTCTCCAAAACGTTGTAACAAAATCTAAATCCTGTCTAAATTCAGGTTCGCGCAGCCCTTGCGCCAAACATTTTTCCACAATCATTTCAGTCCCTGTACCGACGTTTTCGATAGAACCGTAAAGATACATGGGTCTTGCCAACAAAGGATTTGTTGGTCTTGATGGATGCTCGGTTTTTAGCATTTCAATTGTCAAGCCATAAGGGAGTTGTCCCGGATTCCAAACTTCAAGCCTGTTTTTATAAAGCATAACCTGTACGCTGGCGGTACTTGTATAGTCGCGATGACAAACGGCATTTACGATTGCCTCTGTTACGGCAAGCAACGGAAGTTCTGATTCAACGTCAGCCAAAATGCTTTTGTCTCTTCCGCTAACCGTTGCGTCAATGCGCGACATTACAAAACTTACTGCCTGGTCAATCAATTCAAACACATCGCCATCGTAAATGTGATACGAAGGAATAGGTCGCTCTCGCTTGTTTCCATAAAACTGACAACACTTTACGGAAGACGTAATCATAAATCTCTGCGGTTTCTTGCCAAATAACAGAATTGCAGCGTTCGTAATTCGTTCACCCTTGATTAAATCAAGGTGCGACAAAACCGTCTTATAATCTGTATTTTCATCGAAAGGAAAACTTCTTTTTATGCGCGCTCTCGCAACAAATTTTTTTACTTTTTTTTCGTCAATATCGTCAATAGTGGCTGTCAAGTTGAAAGTAGCGTCAAAAGGAAACGAATGTATGATTTCCTTTTCTTCGAGATAACGGATAAGCGAAGCATAAACTTCAATTTTCAAATCGTTTACATCAGAAAAAGATTTTCTAACAATATGCTGTTCAACTTTTTTGATAAATGTTGCCTCTTTCTCATCGCGTTTCACTGTATTTTTGATATAAATCAACCGTGTTTTATGCAATTCGGCGGCTAAATCATATTCCCGTTCAGTTGGTGAAACTCCTTCTTTGTCTTCGTATCCATACTTTTCGCCAAATAGTCCGATGTAAATGTCACAGGCTCGCACATGTTCGAAATAAACCGTTTGCGCCTGCTCATCTTTTGCTTCGGTGCGTTCAAAAATGTACGGCTCAAAGAATTTACCCAACAACGCATCAGTTGTCAGATATTCAAATAAAATTTGCCGTTCTGACGAAAATTCTGATTGAACGCTACTGATAAATACTTTTTTTCGTTGCATTCCGAAATATAAAGTGTTTTTGGAGTTACACTGTTATCATTGTTTTTCAAACGTTCAATATTCAACAACCTTTGAGATATTACAATTTTCAAGAGACAACAATGCAGTTCCCCAGGATAAACCTGCGCCAAAACCGGATAAAATAACATTTGCTCTTTTAGAAAATTTATCATCAGTAAGTTCAGAAGCAATGGTCAAAGGGATAGAGGCGCAACTGGTATTGCCGTATTTATCCAAACTGTACGGAATGTTATCAATTACTATTTTCAATTTCTTTGCAAAAAAATCTGTCATAAATTTATTTGCTTGATGGAATAAAATCATATCAACCGCATCAATAGACATATTTGCATATTCCAATATTTTCTTTATATCTTTTGGAACCTCTCTTAATCCAAAATTGAACACTTCCATTCCGTCCATACACAAATGTTCGCCTGTTCTTGTATTGCCTTCGGCATCAGTTTTTTCGGATAAACCCTCTATTGAACTTGGATTACGATAACCGCCATAAGGCATGTTTAATATTCCGGCTTCCGAACCGTCCGAATTCAAACTAAAAAATGACGTTTTGAAAACATCGCTTTTTTGTATCAATGTTGCGCTTCCCGCATCGCCAAATAATGGAAAAGTAACCTTGTCTTTTGACGATATAGTTTTTGACATGGTTTCGCCAACCAATAACAACACTTTATTTATTCCTTGCAATGAGGCATAAGCCATAGCGGTTGATAATCCATATACATAACCGGAGCAAGCCAAATTTACGTCAAATGACAGGGTGGTTTTATCCAATCCCAATCTATATTGAAGACTTGGCGCAGTGGCAGGTTGTCTGTAATCGGGCGTTTGACTTAAAAAAATCAATGCGTCAACACTGTTTCGCATTATACTGTTATCTGCCAAAAGTTGCTCTGCCGCCTTGAAACAAAGGTCAGAAGAACAAACGTCGCTATCGGCAAAACGTTTTTCCTTGATACCAATGTTTTCAATGGTTTTGAGAACTTCTTCTTCGGGAAGAATATTAACTAACGTTCTGTTGTCCACAATGGTTTTGGGAACACACGCACTGATGGCGCAGATGCCTACGTTGTTGAATTTGATTGTAGCCATGATTTACAAAAGGGTAAAACCTCCATCAATAATTAAATTAGCGCCGGTTGTCCAAGCGCTGGCATCCGAAAGAAAATATATCGCCGCGTATGCTATTTCTTCGGGCTTTCCGTACCTTTTTAATGGATACAGTTTCATATCAAGTTCTAACTGCTCCTGTGTTATGTCTCCATTGTATATCAGCGGCGTTTCTGTCATTCCGGGTAAAATACAATTTACCCGTATTTTTTTTGACGCCAAATCCACAGCCATATTTTTAGCCATGGCCGTTACAGCGCCTTTTGAGGCGGCATACATGGAATTTCCAACGTGCGCCGTAACTGGTCCGTCTATTGATGATATAAACACTATTGACGCATCTTTTGATATTTTTTTCGACTTTACCAATGTTTGAGATAACAACACTGGGGCAAGAAAATTTACATCAAATATTTTGCTCAACTCGGTCGAAGAAACAAATTGAAAAGGCAGAGTTTTCACTATACCTGCCGCATGAACTATTCCGTTCAATGCTGGTAATTGCGTTGAAAGTTCCTTTATGTTTTCTTCTGATTGTAAATCACATACTATCTTTTTGTGATTACCGTTTCTTAACTGTTCGAACGTTTCATTTAATCGCTCCTCGCTTCTGCCGGTAACAGTGACCGATGCGCCCATTTTAGAACATTCTATTGCAATGGCTTTCCCTATTCCCGAAGAAGCCCCTGTTACTAAAATGGATTTGTTTTCTAATGAAAAAGGATTATACATAAATTATTAACTATTTTTTTGATTGCACAATTTTAAAAAGGTCTTCGATAGTTTCGGCATTGCGTATATCATCGCCTTTTATTGCAACGTTATATTCTTCATCAACCATTGCAATGATTGACAAAGCAAGTAACGACGACCATTCATCCAAATCTTTGAATACTGTGTCGGTTTTAAATTCGCTTGCATCTGTTTCATCAAATTGAAATGCAAACTGTTCTACAAAAGTTTTTAAATCCATTTTATTATTGTTTATATATTTAAAATTCAATTAATTCAGGGCAAATAATATTATTTGTTTCAAAATAAACAGTTCCCCATGAAAGTCCAACGCCAAAACCACAGGCTATGATTTTTAAAGGTCTATCATTCAACTGATTTCTGATTTGTGTTGTCATTGTAAGAGGAATAGTAGCCGATGAGGTATTCCCGAAATCATTTAAGGAATACGGCACCTGTTTTTCACTCAATTTAAGTTTTTTGCGAATTTTCTCATTCATAAATAAATTGGCTTGATGAAAAAGATAATAGTCCACACTTTCGCGTGGAATTGACGAATACTCTAAAACTTTGTTAACGCTTTGTGGCGCTCGCAAAATGCCGAATGCAAATACATCCATTCCATTAAGCCGATTATGCAAACGGTTCATCTTTATTCCCTCTTCAATATCTTCGTAAATCAATGATTTTTCAGACGTTGGATTGCGAAATCCGCCATCGGGAGTGAATATAGCCTGATAACCTGTTCCGTCTGTTTGAAGATGAAAGCAGGTCGTCTTTGCATTTATGTCAAATTCCATTGCTGTTGCCGTTCCTGCATCTCCAAAGAGTGGATAAGTGCTTTTATCAAACTCCGAATTTAATTTTAAGGTCGTTTCACCAACTAATAAAAGCCCCCGTTTCATTCCTCCGTGAGCCAAAAGTTGAGCCATTGTGCTGAATCCATAAATCCACCCTGAACATCCAAAAGAAATATCTATTGCATAAGTGTCAATGTTTAGCCCTAATCTATCCTGTAGAATGCAAGACGTTGCCGGCAGTATATAGTCCGGAGTTTGACTGACAAAAATCAGTGCATCAATACTTTCTCTATCCCATTCAAGTTGATTTATTAAGTTTTCAGCAGCACGACAGCATAAATCAGAGGTAGTTGTATGCGCGTTTGCTTTTCGTCTTTGATAAACGCCGGTTGAAGTGGAAAACTTTAAGGCTTCTTCAGACGAAAAAAGAGGATAATCTACATTTTTCACAACTTCCTTTGGAACGCAACTTGCAACACCTCTTACAGAAACGTTGTTTAATGAAAATAATGCCATTTATTTTTATTTATTTAATCATTTTGTTTTATTGCTGGAATACCAAAATAAGAGGAATTATCCTTGATATTGCGAATAACAAAACTGTGTCCGCCAATCTTATTGCAATTTCCAACTCTTTTCCCCTGTAAAATAGACGAATTTAAACCCCAAAAATTTTCATCGCCTATGGAAACATTTCCGGATATTTGCGTGTTTGGATTAAAAACATTAAAAGACCCGATTTTTGTATCATGCCCGACAGCGCACATGGAATTGAAAAAATTGAAATTACCCATAGTTACGTTGCAGGAAATAGAAGAACAAAAACAGATGATATTTCCATAACCAATAATTGTGCTGTTAATTTCCGCAGACGGATGAATCAAATTGGGAAACTTAATAAGCGGATTATGAACTTTTTCCGCAATTTCCTTAATGTGAAGGGGATTGCCATTAGCAATAACAGCATGGAGTTCTTCGTTTGTTTTATTCAAATCTTCTGTTGAACCGATAACTTTGTTTCCGGCGATTATTTCATCGCCTTTTTGTTTTCCCCAGTCATCAATAAATCCAAGCAAATTCCATTGGGGCTTGTCATTGTTGATGGCGTCAATTAGACACTTTATCTCTGTGGCGAGACCACCGACACAAATAATTACAATGTTTTTCATTTTAAGTTTGATTTCGATATTAATTTATGTTTAATAAAATAGTTTTATAGGCAATCTCCGATGTCAAATACTTATTAAGATACTTGTTTCCGTTTTCGCCCATTTTGTTACGTAATGCTTCATCATTATAAAGCAAGTCAAAATTTCTTTCGTATGCATCTACATCGCCTGTTATTGACCAAAAACCTGATTCTGAATCTTCCAATAACTGCCCATAATCAGTATTTTTATCAACTGCCGCCAACACCGGTATTTTTGCATTGAAATAAGACAATGTTTTAGACGGTATATTAGGAATTGTGAATTTTTCATTCAAACATATTAAGCCAACTTCACATTCTTTTAATAGTTCGTTATAATCATCTCGAGAAATCATATTTTTAAACACTATATTTGACAAATCTTTTTCTTTAGCAATATTTTCAATACGTTGGCGTTCAGTTCCGTTTCCAATTATCAGAAAAACAATATTTTCATTTGTCTTTTTTCGTTCGGCAAGTTCCAAAACAAATTCTAATTGTTGAGGACGACCTATATTTCCGCCGAAAACTGCAATATATTTCCCTTCAAATCCGTATTTCTTTTTCATTTCTAAAGAGGGTATGCTGTATGGCGTTGGGGTTTCCCAATTTGGCAACAAATGTAATTTTCCAACTTCGATATTAGGATTATGCAATTTTATAAAATTGATGTTTCCCTGCGACATACACCCAATTTTGTCTGCAGTTTTATACAAATCAATTTCTTTCTTTCTAAAAAAGTTATAAACAAAATTATTGTGTACTAATCCAAGGTCTTTTGCGTTTTGAGGAAAAATATCTCGAAGTATGAGATAAAATTTCGCACCAAATCCCTTTTTGAGCCATTTTACTACACTTACAAAAGTAATGGGAGGAGTAGGTGTTATAACAAGGTCAAAATGAATATTTTTTAGACTGCGTCTTATCGCTTTTCTGAAAATCAAAGGCAACATTAAATTCGCAATTCCTTTCATTATCGGATTTGTGTTGAATAATTCAGGAGTTTTTATTCTCAACACCGTTGCAAGACCTTCAATTTCCATTGATTCTTTTCGTTTATTAAGCACTGGAGCAACAACATAAACATTATTTCCATTTCGAGCAAATTCATCAACCAAGTCTGAATACAAACTTTTGTTCTGTTGTCGAACATCTGGATAGGAAATCATTAAAAAAAGAACATTCATCTCTCAAATATTTTTTTGCCAAACCACTCTTTTTATATAGTCAGTATATGATAAAATAATTTTTACCACTTTGTCTGAAACATTCGGCATACTGTAATCGGCTACAGGTCTGAACAAACGTTTATTTCTGTCAAATCCTTCTAATTGTTTTAGTCCCTGCATCACTCGTACCGGATTCAAACCTACCATCATTACAGCGGCTTCTTCCATTGCTTCGGGGCGTTCGTGGGCTTCACGAATATTTAATGCAGGAAAATTCAGTATAGAAGATTCTTCGGAAATTGTACCGCTATCTGACAAAACTGCTTTTGCCTTCATTTGCAGGGCAATATAATCACTCAAACCCAAAGGTTTATTTAATTGTACCAATGGATTGAATTGAATATTATGCGTTTCAATCATCTTTCGGGTGCGTGGGTGCGTACTTACAAATACTGGCATATTATATGTG
>Ga0099364_10011087_pt1 | contig 12344 bp, 7 predicted proteins | sample TergutTh196P3_FD_73070 | JGI IMG/M metagenome (GOLD analysis project Ga0099364, IMG submission 73070) | Microcerotermes parvus P3 segment gut microbial communities from Pointe-Noire, Republic of the Congo - Th196 P3 | ecosystem: Host-associated > Arthropoda: Insects > Digestive system > Gut ... | reverse complement strand
GCTTATCGCACATAACGGATGCTTGCTTGTTTGCACAGAAACGTTCTTGCGGTAGGCGAAGCGTATGCTTCCGTTAGCCTTCACCCCAGGCCCTGCCTGATAGTGCGGCTCCATTCGGATCGACAACGCATGAACCGGCATCGACCGGGAGGACAGTACCCGTAACCATGAGCGAATCATCACCGGCGAAGAACACGACTGCTCCCGTGATTTGGTCGGTTGTTGCGGCATGTGCCAATGGGTTGAAGCGTGTCATATAGTCAAGCGCTCCGGAGATGTCTGTTTCCAGAGAATCCGCCAGACCTTTCATTGCGTTTTCCAGCATCTCAGTACGTGTCGCACCGGGACATACGACATTGCATCTTATGTTGCTTCTTCCAAAGTCGAGCGCAACGGCTTGTGACAGGCCGATTAAGCCGGATTTTGAAGAACTATACGCGGGCATGGATGGAATGCGTCGAAGTCCTGCCAAAGATGCGATATTGACGATTGAACCACCTCCGGCTTCAACCATATATGGTATGGCATACTTCATTGTGTAGAACGGACCGTAGAGGTTTGTCTCGATTACACTTTTCCACTGTTCGATGGAAACATCGACAACATTTCCGGCCGGGTCTATTCCTGCGTTGTTTACGAGTATATCGATTTTTCCTCCGAACTTGACCGTTTCGTCTACCATAGCTTTCGCATCATCGGGGTTTCTTACATCGCCCGGAAACGGGAGGACGCTGCCTTCAGGCAACGCTGCGACTGTTCCTGCAAGCGCTTCTGCGCGTCTGCCTGTGATGACGATTTTCGCTCCCTCTGCGACAAACCGTTTTGCGATTGCGGCTCCGATGCCACTGCCGCCTCCTGTAATTAACGCTACCTTGCCATTTAATAGACCACTCATAAAAATCCTCCTAATTTAATATATTTTGGTTTTGAAACCTTTGTTTTCTATAATTCGTACGTTAGTAATGATTCTTCGGTCGCTATGCTCCCTCAGAATGACATCCGGTGTATGTTTTAGATGCACTTAGTTAGTAATAACTTTCCTCTTTCCCCTCTTCGCGTAGAGAAACGAAAATCGGGAATTGCAAACTGAATAATCCGGTCTTTTTGTCGCTGCTCTCTTCTTTATACTTCACCTCAATCCCTCGCCCGGGTAAACTGTGACGAATCTGCCAGAACTCAACCCGTTGATCGTCAGTCATACCCGACCCGACATTGACGACATTCCCTTTATAATCCACAACGAAAGCTCCAAGCATACCGGTGAGCCGGCCAGAGCCTTCTTCGACTTCCAGCACCTTCAAGTCAATAGTATAAAACCGCTTGACTTTCAATATGCCATTATGCCTCTTCCGATAGTACCTGCTGTCACGATTGAGCATAAGCCCTTCCCTGCCCTCGTCAACCATCACAGACAGCAACTCATCGATTTTTGATGTGTCAGTGCCTGCATAAAGGTTTTCAACAACAGAAATGTTGGACAGCGACAATGCGATAGCTTTATCTCTCAATTCGTTCAATACGGAAAGCCTGTCCTTATAAAGCAACTCGCTCTCCCCTGCTATGAACTCACTTTTTGGCAGTACATCGAATATTGTAAATCGTATGCTGCTTTTGTTAGCATCATCACGGCTGATGATTCCCGTGCCTATCCGGAAATTTTCGTTGTCTGACAACCCATCGGAGTTAAACCTGACAAGCTCGCCATCAATCACCCAGTTTTCAGCTTTCTCGAAGAGTTGATCGATATCATCAGTTATATGCTCAAGCCCAATGAGTTCCTTCCCCTGCCTGCTGATAATCTTGCCCTCATAATAAGTCCCGCGTACGCCATTGAGCTTCTCTGTCAAAGCAAACCATTCGTTTTCTTTGAGCGGCGACTTGTCAATATTATATGATTGCTGGACTTCCCATTGGGGAATGAACTCAAATCCAAATGCTTTATTGACCGATTTGATATCGCAGCCAAGCCTCGCGCTCTTTGTGATAATCGAGGTATAGAAATCGCGCATATCGAGATCACATGCAGACAGAAAATGGTTAATATTCGCGATAACCTCATCAGACCCCGTATTATTCGTTAATATATAATCCATCATTTCAAGAAATGAGCTAAATATCATCGTAGGAGGCTTGTCGGTAATCTTCGTGATTTTTTTCGTTGAGATACCTGTAATAAGAAATGGATTTAATAGATAATTGATAAAAGCCTTGAACCGGTCGCTGTCGCTGTTCCCGGACAGAATATCTCTCTTTGCGAGGGTAGAAGCGGTCTGAGACAGAGTGTTGAAAACATCTCTGACCTCGCTATCTGCCAAAATATCATGATTATCGATATCCATTATGTATTACTCGCCTATAATCGCAAGGCTGCTCCTGTTCAAATGCTGATTAATTAAATCGTCAAGCGAATGTGCTTGTGCGCTCATCTCCTCGCAAGACGCAGCACTTTGCTGTGCTGTCGCGCTGTTTTGCTGGATAACTCTGGATACTTGATCAATGCCACTATTGACTTGATCCATCGCAGCGCTCTGGGATACAGATATCGACTGCACTTTTGCGACCTTGTCTGCATTCTTCTGTGCGAGTTCGACCACAGACTTCAGGCTGGCACCTACTTTTTCAACTATCTCGTTTCCTTCAAGGACACTGCGTGAACTGCTTTCAAGAAGCTCGGCTGTTTCCTTTGCCGCGTCTGCTGACTTTGATGCAAGGCTTCGCACTTCCTCGGCAACGACTGAAAATCCTTTTCCGTGCTGTCCCGCACGCGCAGCTTCAACAGCAGCGTTGAGCGCGAGTATATTGGTCTGGAATGCGATAGTATCAATGACTTCTGTGGTCTTTAGTATGCTCTTTGATTTATCATCTATTGTCTTCATAGCAGCAAGCATTTGGGTTGTCTGCTCAGTACACACCATCATCAGATCACCAGCTGTTTGCACTTCATCTAGTGCTGCCGTTGCCAGTTGTGAACTCTCTTTTGCCATTCTGCTCAGTTCTGCTACCGTGCTTGCGAGTTCTTCAACTGATGCTGCCTGCTCGGTGCTGCCTTGCGCTAGCGTTTGCGCTCCATCAGCTATTTGCCTTGATGCAGCAACAAACATCGGAACCATATCTCCGACGTTTCTAACGAGTTCTGCCTCTGCCTTGCTTGATTCCTCTGCGCTTTTTGCCATTTCGCTGATATTCTTGTTTGTCTCAAGCAGCTTATCCATTTTTTCATTATTGATTTTCATCGTAAGGTCAGTGAGGAAATAAATGCCTACAACGTAAATGATGACACAGGCCATCTGAACCGTATATGAAGTTACATCAGTATCACCGGTATTCCCCTGAAGCACTTGATATCCCACTTTCATCATATTCAGTACTACTGAGACAATACCGATGATCCTCATAAAACTAACGTTATAGTAAAGAACGAATAGCACTGCCATAGGAAATAGATAGGTGTAAGTGAAGTATGTATCGCTGGAAAACATCGCGAAACAGTAAATAATCAAGAATCCTATAACTGCGAAATACTTAAATGTGTCTGAAGCTTTATTTTTTCGGTATGTAAGGATGCTGGTGCACAGTTGTGCAATCATAATGAGTATGAAAATCCCGACAAAAATTATAGACTTGCGCCCTTTGAGAAAATCAATGAAGTATCCGACTGTCAATGCGCCTGCTATGATCGCGTTCATAATTAGTACCATACGGTTAGTTTTGCTTATTACCCACGTTTCATTCATTTTATATCCCGCCTTTAATATTTTGATTTCTGAACAATCCCCCGACACTGAGTAATATCGTTTTCGCAGTATAGCATATTTTTACTAAAACATCAATATCTCTAAAAAAAATGTATAAGAAAAATTGGATTTTCAATCAAAATTCTCATTAAAGTTCATATAATTCACAGTTAAGACAATAAATGACATAAATCCTATCGTATTTATAGGCATACTTGACATATCATAATTTGTGTAATACTATGCCATTAGTTAATATGTTTTTATGGGCGCAAGTGGCTCTCACTCCGTGAAACTGCCGCGATTGCATCATATGATGAAAAGAGGACGCATAATGGTAGATAATGAAGTGGTATATCTGGATAATGCCGCGACTTCATTTCCAAAGCCGATGAGCGTGTATAATGCTGTCGAAAAAACTATGCGCGACTCATGCGGTAATCCCGGGCGGTCAGGACATAAACTATCATTGTCAGCGGGTAGGATTATCGACGAAGCGCGGATGCTTTGCGCTTCCTTATTTAATGCAGGTTCTCCCGAGAACATAGTATTCACAAATAACACAACCACAGCACTCAACATGGCTATCAAAGGAATATTGAAACCCGGTGATCACGTTATAACAAGCACGCTTGAGCATAACTCAGTCGCTCGACCATTGACTCGTATGGAAACGAATGGGATCAGCGTTACGAAGATTCCCACCGATATAATAAGTGGTATAAATTTAGAAAATCTCAACGAGTATATCAGCTCAAATACAAAGCTATTTATATGCTCCCATATATCAAACGTGACGGGAACCATTAACAATGTGGCAGCTATTGGAGATTTCTGTCGTGAGCACAATATAATACTATTAGTCGATGCTGCGCAATCCGCTGGTACAAGACCGATTGATGTGCAAGCCATGCAAATCGATATGATGGCATTCCCGGGTCATAAAGGTCTGTTCGGTCCCCAAGGCACAGGTGGACTCTACATCAAACCCGGAATCGAGCTTGAAACAATCATTGAGGGCGGTACCGGCAGCTTATCAGAATCACTCTACCAACCTGTAACAATGCCTGAGAAGTTCGAGAGCGGTACGCAAAACACGCCCGGACTGGCAGGACTCGCAGCAGGTATTCGGTTTATAATGGAAACCGGGATCGAAACAATAAAGCAACATGAATCGATGTTGACTAACAGACTTCTTGAAGGATTGACTAAAATTGAAGATATTGAACTCGTCGGGCCTAAACTTGGCACCGATAGAGGGAGTGTCGTCTCAATACGTTTTAGTAATATTCAAGCAGCAGATGCCGCTCTTATGCTGGATGCTGCCTTTAACATAGCGACGCGCAGCGGACTACATTGCGCATCAGATGCTCATCGTACTGCCGGTACAATTGAATGTGGAGGCACATTGCGAATTAGCCCGGGGTTTTTCAATACAGAAGATGATATAAACTACTGCCTACAGGCGCTCACTTCATGCATTGATGATATATAGTCTCGGATTTGCCTACATATATGCACGAATAAGAGATTGGAGCGATAATGGATAGATACGCGAGGCAAACTGTCTTTAGCCATATTGGTAAAGAAGGGCAGGAAAAATTGCAAAGCTCAAAGGTAACGATCATAGGCATGGGCGCTCTTGGCACCGTGGCTGCTAACAATCTAAGCCGCGCAGGAGTCGGATATATAAAGATGGCAGACCGTGATTATGTTGAGCTTACAAACTTACAACGGCAGATATTATATACAGAGGAAGACGCATACCAAAGCCTTCCAAAGGTCATTGCTGCAACGAATCATCTCAGTAAGGTTAATTCTGAGATTGTGCTAGACCCTATTATAACCGACGTAAACCCGGCTAACATCGAAGGCATTATTAACGATAGCGATCTTGTCCTCGATGCAACCGATAATTTTGAAACAAGGATGCTCATTAATGAAGCTTGTCATAAACATGAGATACCATGGATATACTGCGGTGCTATAGGCGGCGAGGGGATGACCATGAACATTCTGCCAAAAAGCGATGGTCCATGTTTAAGATGCTTTTTAGGCGGAAGCGACAACTCCCCGAATGTTTCTTGCAGTACTTATGGCGTGTTGAATATGCTCACAGCAACGATGGCTTCGCTGCAAACAGCAGAAGCTCTGAAAATTCTGATAGGATCTGATTCAATACGAAAAGGACTGCTAACTATTGATATATGGAACAATAGTTTTGAAATAATCGACTTGCACCAAGACCCCGAATGCCCCGTTTGCGTTCATGGAACTTATGAGAAGCTCGGAAAAATCCTTGGTACATACACAACAGCATTATGCGGATCAAATTCTGTGCAAGTCGTACCGCCTCACAATGTCAAGGTTAATTTTACGCAGCTTGCCGAAAAACTCGCAAAAGTCGGAAATGTCATATTATCTGCACATTCACTCAAGTTTTCTGATGAAAAATATGAGATCACGCTCTTTAAAGACGGTAGAGCAATCATCAAAAATGCTATTGATGGAAATAATGCAAAGTCTGTATATACGGAATATATAGGTATATAAGTATATAGGTATTCCAGAGAGAGGTTGCAAGTCCGAAAGGATGAAAATAAGTGTGTTTTGAGCGAAAGGTCCTGAGGAGCCTGAGTAAAAAGAATGCAGGAGCTGATGTACAGCCCTTGCATTCTCTTTTGTAACAGTTTCGATAATATCGCTTTACAGTGGATTGTTCTTGATTATCTCAAGCTCTTCTTCGAAATCCACACCAAGGTAATACTTAGGAGGAGTCAAATCCTCACCGCGTTGTTTCTTGTCATAAGCGGCTTTTACCTTCTCCGGAGTTGCCGGCAATGCAAACACGCGAGCGCCGCAAGCATTAGAGATGGCATTTATAACAGCCATATGTCCACAGCTCTGGAAGTCCTCTGAACAGCCATTTGAACCATGCGGCCCGAATGGGCGAGGTGTCTCATTGTAGTACACTTCCAAATCATCGGGAATCATATCGATTGTTGGTATTCCACAACCTGCGATGTTGCCATGCTTATCCTCTGCGTTATAATCCTCGCTGAGAGCAAATCCGATACTATGTGACAGGCCGCCATACGCTTGCCCATCGACCGACAGTTTGTTACCGATTACACCGACATCAGCGGCTGTCCTATACTTGACGACAGTGGCTTTACCTGTTTCAACATCAACCTCTGTCATTGCAAGATTGACGCAATACATGAACTCAGCGATATACTCGCCTTCGCCCGTGTTTGGATTGAGGCCCGGATCGATTTCACGGCTCATCTGGTCATAATGCCCGAGATATCTTGTCGGGATACCTTCTGCAACCATCTCATCATATGTGCGGTATGTGCCATCGGCCTTGCGCATTGCATCCATGAGTTTATTAGCAGCATCAATCGTTGCGTTGCCTGCCATATAGTGCGAGCGGCTTGCAGCAGACAAACCTGTTCTCGGCGCAACTCCCGTATCATCCCTGACAAGTCTGACCTGGCTTGGTTTAAGGTTCAGTGGCGCCAAGGCTTTTAGTGTGTGAGTCAAGGAGCCGATATCTCCGCCCTGTCCGACATCCTGCCAGGTGTTGTAACATGTGAATGTACCATCTGCATTGATGCCCAACTCAACCTCTGCGACATCGAACTTACCGGTTGTGTTAAGAAAACCGCCAAGGCTTAAACCGACGCCGACATTTCGCCCTGCTGCCTTTGCTTCGTTGGCCTCAGCAACAAATGCATCATAATGAGGTTTTATAATTTCCATCAGAGTTGGGTATACATTGTAATCTTTATATGGTCTGCTGTTTATAGTGGTTTCACCCGGTTTTGCCAAATTCTTATAGCGGAACTCCCAAGGATCAATTCCGGCTTTCTCGGCAGCCATATCAATTAAAGCTTCAGACATCGTAGAAATCTGCGGAGCCCCGAATCCACGATACGCGGTCTGGAATGCGTTGTTTGACATTCCCGCACGTGCTAATGCCTTAATGTTCGGGACATTATATCCATAGAAAGCAACGGCTACTAAGTTTGACAACAGTATGCTGGCGACAACAGTGTATGCACCATGGTCAAGCGCAACATCATACTCGACGCCGAGAATCTTACCATCATCGTCACAAGCGATGCGTCCATTTGAGAACGAAGCGCCACGCTTACCTGTCGTATGGCTGAATTCATCATATGTGAGCGTCATCGTACATGGAATTCCAAGGTTCTGCACGGCGGTAGTTACTAATGCATATGTGTTCGAAGCCATTGAGTAGCCGAATGATCCGCCAACGGGATTGAGAATTATGCGGAGCTTTTCTTCCTCGATACCGCAAGCAGCAGCAACTTCAGCTCTGGCATCATGCAGCGACTGGGATTTGCATTGAATCGTCAATGTGCCATCTTCTTCGTAGTATCCTTGAACGACATCAGGCTCGATTGGCAGATGCGGTTCGCGAGAAGAAAAGAAACTGCCTTCCGCGACGATAGGAGCATCGTCAAAAATATCAGCAGTATCATCCCCTTTATAGAGCGGAAGCTCCATGTAGAAGTTGGGGAGTTCCTCTTGCAATTGAATAGCATTTGGTACAACAGCTTCCGGATATGTCAGGTATGATGGCAAAAGCTCAAAGTTTTTCTTGACAGCCTTTGCTGCTGCTCTGGCGTTCTCTTCAGTATCCGCAGCAACCAGCGCTACAACGTCTCCCCTGCGGTTGACAGTCGTGTCGCAAATCACCGGGAAACGGAGTAATCCATTTGCTTTCATACGTGGGATGATTTGCGGTACAGGGTGGCTGTTTGTGCCTTTGACATCCTTTGCTGTCATAACCTTGTACACACCGGGCATTTTTTCTGCTTCGGATGTGTCAATGCTGATTATTTTCGCATGGTGCACATCTGCGAGAACGACAGCCAGATGAGCAGTACCCTCGGGCATTTGCAACTTGATGTCATCACCATAGTCAGCAAGCCCACAAACCTTTGCGAGTGCTGCCGGCCTTGGTAACTCGGAGCCGTAGTACTCTCCATCGGCAGGATCCGTGAAGGTGATGTCATCCATCGTTGCCTCGCCACGCATGACCTTTGCAGCAGCCATAACCGCATCGACTAACGGTTTATAACCGGTGCAACGGCAGATATTGCGATGTTTCCTGAACCATTCACGTACCTCGCTACGAGAGGGGTTGTCATTTTGTGTGAGTAACCCATATGCTGATACTATGAATCCGGGTGAGCAGAAACCGCACTGAACACCACCATATGTAATCCATGCTTGCTGTATCGGATGTAGATTTTGCGGAGTGCCAATGCCCTCGATTGTGATCACTTTTGAGAACTCTGCTACGTTTTTCATTTTTCTGGTGCAAGCCCTAATTACTTCACCATTCAGAAGCACTGAGCAAGCTCCGCAGACACCTGTTCCGCAACCTACTTTAGTGCCTGTGAGCCCCATTCGTCGAATTGCTGATGCCAGTGTGTCTTTTTCCGGTGCGTAGATAACAGGCCGTTCTACGCCATTGATTGTCAGGAGAACTCTTTTTAACATATCAACACCTCTTGTTTTTTTTATTCGCGTAGTATATTATATGTGCGATCATTCTATCATAACGGTTTTTCTAATACAATAGTTGATACAAAAAAATGATATACAAATGCAGATTAGTGTCTATTCAAACAGGTATGCGAAAACAGTCAACCTTGTCATTCTGAGGGAGCTTGCGACCGAAGAATCTTACTTATCGGTAGCATCGCATATTAAGATCCTTCGCTACGCTCAGGATGACAACGGAGGCTTTACTTAATGACATTAGTCCGGAAAAGAGACGGAGATTATATGAATTATCTTAAAAGAGTAGCAGCAGTACATGACATATCGGGAGTTGGAAAATGCTCCTTGACTGTAGCATTGCCAATAATATCTGCCGCAGGTGTGGAATGCGCGGTACTGCCAACAGCGGTGTTATCGACACATACAGGCGGTTTTGAAGGATACACATTTCGCGACCTGACGGACGACATGCTCGATATAGCGACACATTGGAAAAAAGAAAAAATCGCTTTTGATGCATTATATAGCGGCTATCTGGGATCATTGGAGCAGATCGATATATTGATTGAAATCATTTCCATGCTCCGAACTCCGGAAATGATAGTCCTTGTTGACCCTGTAATGGCAGACAATGGCGAGCTATATCCTCTCTTTACACTAGATCACGTTCAGGGAATGAAAAAGCTATGCGGTCATGCTGACATTATTGTACCAAATCGTACCGAAGCCGCATTCATGCTAGGGCTTGAATACCGCGATGGTATTATGTCCGAATCTGAAGTGCGCGATATATTGCTAGGGTTAGCAGGACTGGGAGCAAAACAGGTTGTATTAACCGGAGTTGAGCTCAGCGAAAACGACTTGGGCGCAGCATGTTACGATTCGCAAACTGATCGGATTGAGTATCAAATGAATGAGCGAATTCCCGGTGTTTACCATGGTACCGGCGATGTTTTCGGATCATTTCTGATGGGTGCACTCATGCGCGGAAGGAACCTGTCTGCTGCAACGCAGATTGCTGTTGATTTCACTTGCGCTGCGATTCGACTAACTGCGAAGGATGGTACTAGTCCTCGCATGGGAGTTCGCTTTGAGTCGATTCTGGCTGACTATGCTAAAGCACTATAGAATCATCTACAATTATAGAATCATCTACTTGACAGCATAAGATTAGGTATGTATAATCGAACCTGTTTCGGAGACTCGATGAACTAAATTAACTCAATGAAGGGACAAATTATGTGCGCCAGTAGCTCAGCAGGATAGAGCAACGGCCTTCTAAGCCGTAGGTCGGGGGTTCGAATCCCTCCTGGCGTGCCAGTTCGAAAGAGCCTATAAACCTAGCAATTGCAATGGTTTACAGGCACTTTTTTGCCTATTTATGAGCGGCGAAAAAAAGATGCTTTCACGGCTTTGCACGACTTTGGTGTGGAAAAATGCGTGGAAATATTTGAACATTTTCGCGGCATTTTGCATTATTGCGTCAAAAAACCACCGGAAACATACTTAAACCCTGCATTTTATGTTTTCAACAACTCATTAACTGTATTGATGACATCGTCAAAGTCGCTGTGCAACAGGCTTTCGGCGATTTTTTCCAATGCATCCTTAATGGATTCCGTCCATACTTTCTCTCTTAAATCAGTAACGATCATCCTCGCAGTCTTTTTGTCAAATGCATCGCAAGCATCTCTAAGTTCAGGCAGCTTATTGAGCAAATAGGTCTGATCTTCAGCGGATACTCCTATATCCTCACTTATGCTCTCCAGTGTAAGCTTATCTGTTATACTTCTGAGAGCAATCAGGAAAGACGGGGTTTCTGCAAATATCAACTCTTTGTTTTTATCTCGACCGGCATGCTCTAGTTTTAATGCAGTATCAGAAAGAGCCGTTTCACCAATATTAGCAAGTGCGCTCTTAATCCCATGAACATGGATAGTGTATGTCCTCAAATCGTCATCATCCAGTTGGTTCTTACCGATTATTATCTCCAATGCGGCGATTGATTTATTAGCATCGCGAACGAAAACTTCAGCAAATCGAGCTTCTATATGTGTATCGACTGCTGCAGTCTGTGTAACATCACCCATAGCAGTCGCAACCGCAAGCGAGTTATTTCTCGCTGCTTCGATAGTCTCCTGTGGGTGTTTGTCGCGTATCAGCTTATTGAGCACATTGTTCAATTGACGCACATCAATCGGTTTTGATATAAAATCATCGAACCCATTACGTAGAAACATATCAGCCTGCCCCAGCACGGCATTCGCCGTCAAAGCTACTATTGAGCGATCATACCCCATCTCCCTGATTATCTTCGTAGCTTCAATACCATCCATTTGCGGCATCATATGATCCATGAATACGACATCGTATGTATTGCCATCCTTGATTCGTTCGATGGCAGCATAACCGCTGTCAACCGAATCGATTTTTAATCCATACGGGGTCAGTAAACCTCTGGCAACATAAATATTCGTTTCAACATCATCAACGATCAATACGCTTCCATATGGCATCTGTTCTCGTGTGATTTGAACCCTTTTCATCTGTGACCTACTGCTAGAACGGAACTGCTGTAGATTATCAGCTACATCTCTTCCCAATACATCGGAACCGACTCTGCCTTGCGGTAGACGTATGACGAATGTTGTTCCTATTCCGGGTTCACTTTCTACGGAAACCTCACCATTCATCAGTTGAAGCAGATTGCGTGTAATACTCATGCCCAAGCCTGTTCCTTCTGTTGTTCGATTGTTTTCCACGTTGAACCTGGTGAACTCATCGAACAGTTTATCGACCTGCTCTTTCGTCATTCCTTGCCCCGTATCACTTACAGTTGCAACGAGCGTCACGCCATCGCTATTGTCACCGTCTCCCGGTTCAGCGGCAATCGTAAACTTTACGGTACCCGCTGCAGTATACTTAAACGCATTAGAAAGCACATTATTATAAATCTGCTTAACTCGTAGTTCATCGCCCACGAGACTCACCGGTATATTTTCATCAACATAGAGTTCAAACTCAATCGGTTTGCTGCCGATACGCATCATGTTTAATTGCACTGTATCG
>Ga0099364_10011086_pt1 | contig 12345 bp, 10 predicted proteins | sample TergutTh196P3_FD_73070 | JGI IMG/M metagenome (GOLD analysis project Ga0099364, IMG submission 73070) | Microcerotermes parvus P3 segment gut microbial communities from Pointe-Noire, Republic of the Congo - Th196 P3 | ecosystem: Host-associated > Arthropoda: Insects > Digestive system > Gut ... | reverse complement strand
TACTAACCCAAACACATACCGATTTACCGGAAATCCCGGAAACTCCGAGCTTTGGCAATGTCCTTGCGAATAGGGCTGATTATCGCTCTCTTTCATTAGCCAGGGATTTGACTGACATTGATCGCAGGGCTGCCAGAAGCACTTTCTTGCCCGAGCTGTCTGCCTCATTTTCATATGGTTTGGGCGGAATGGGAAATGGATCTTCTCTCGCAGGAGATTATAATTTCAATTCCGCTATCCTTGGCGTAAGCCTCAGAATACCTATTTTTACAAGCGGCGCACGCCTTGCCAACATGAGAGCGGCACAGCTTGAACAGGAAAAAGTGCTCGTCGCCCTGTCCAATAAAGAGATCACAATTGAAAGCGAACTAATAGAATTACAGCTTCGCCTTGATGATGCCTTTCAACGGCATGATTCAGCATATCGCACTGTAGAAATTGCACGCCGGGCTGTCGAGTTGGCGCAGTCGACTTACTCAAGCGGTCGGACAGCATATCTTTCAGTTGTCGATGCGCAGGACAGGCTGGATATGGCATGGCTCAATTTCGTAAATGTTGATTTTGAATATCTGTCTGCATATTACGATTGGGAGCTTGCAACAGGATCAATAAGGTAAAATCGGAGAACAAGGCACAATGAGTAAAGGAAATGCTTTGAAGAGTTTTTTCTTTCACAAATTGCGCCTTGCTCTCTTTTTTTTATCAATGACAGCTTCCTTGTGTGTCCTTATAAACATTGTACAGCCGTAATAATCGCCCTAAACACTGGTATTCTTGGAACCCAATCAATATTTTGATGAAAAACCTAATATTCTTGAAAAATGGGAAAAAACCACTTGACTTAGAGTTAACTCCAAAGATTAGGCTTGTAGTACCATTCAACATTGTGGAGGTTGTAGTTCAATGCATAAAACACTCGTAGCATTTTATTCTCATTCCGGTATAACAAAAAAAGCCGCCGAGCAAATTCACGCTATTGTAGGGGGCGATATTTATGAGATTAAAGAGCAAGACCCCTACCCGCGAGATTATAATGCCGTTGTCGAGCAAGCGAAGCATGAGATAGCCAAAGATTATCAGCCCGCCTTAAAAGGCAGTTTACCCAACATAAGCGAATATAATAGAATTTTCGTGGGTTCGCCGAATTGGTGGAGTACCATAGCTCCGCCGCTCTCCACATTTTTAACATCGGCAGACTTCACAGGTAAGACAATTATTCCATTTATTACCCACGGTGGCGGCGGTTTGAATCGCACGGTCAGCGATATAAAAAAATTGGCACAAAGCGCAACCGTCCTTAATGGTTTTGACGCTAATAATGCAGTCAAAATTTCGGCATGGTTAAAAACCTTAGATATACTTAAAAGTCAATAATTTGGAGGAATTGAAAATGTATAATCTTTACACACCCTCAAGGGTATTATTCGGAGCAGGGCAGCTAAATAATTTGCATAAATTGGTTATGCCTGGTAAAAAAGGAATAAAAAAAATGTCCTCGCTAATAATGACCTTCATTATTTTTATGACGCTTGCCGCTTGTAATTCAACGGATTGCAATGCTCCGCAAGCTGGTGAAATGCCACAGGCTGAAAACATCCTGATTGCCTATTTATCACATACAGGCAATACAAGAACCGTAGCCGAACATATTCAATCTCTTACCGGAGGGGAACTATTTGAAATTAGGACGGTAGATCCCTACCCCCAAAACTATAACGAACATTTAAGAATGGCATCTGATGAACTTGCCGCTGATTACAGGCCGGAGCTATCAAGCTATGTGAATGGAATGGACGGCTACAATGTAGTTTTCATCGGCTTCCCAATATGGCACAGCAATACCCCTATGCCAATACGATCTTTTCTTGAAGCATACGATTTTTCCGGCAAGACCGTAATACCATTCAGCACGAGCGGCAGCAGTGGTATAAGCCAAAGCATGAGGGCAATACGAAACCTTTTGCCCAATTCGGTTGTATTGGACGGCTTCAGTATTACCCGCGCAACCCTTGGCCGTTCATATGAACTGGTTGAAGAATGGATAAGCAGGCTTGGCCTTAATACAAGCGAAACCCAAAACAGCACGGAGGGAAACATCATGTATATTCAAGTTGGCGACATAATATTTGAAGCGACACTGGCGGAAAACTCATCAGCAGAAGCATTAAAACAACTGCTTTCATCAGGCCCCATCACTATAGATATGCGCGATTACGGAAACTTTGAAAAAGTCGGAACATTAGGCGTAATGCTGCCCGAGAATAACCAACGGATTACCACTGAACCTGGAGACTTGATATTATATCAGGGAAATGCCTTTGTGATTTATTATGCCCCCAATACTTGGAGTTTAACCAGGCTTGGTAGAATTAACAATGTTACCCAGGCGGAGTTAAGAAGGGCTCTTGGCGAAGGGAATGTAACAGTTACGCTCTCTTTGCCTCGATAGTATACCCAAAAAAGTATACCCAAAAAGCACTTGACTTGGAGTTAACTCTAAGTTGTAGTATTTAATAATGGTTTTTTTGAGGTTAAAAGATGACTATTGCCGAAATAGGCGAAAAATGCAGTTTATCAACCGATACGCTCCGTTATTATGAACGGATTGGCCTAATACCGCCAATATTGCGGACAAAAGGCCGTATCAGGGACTATAACGAAGAAGATTACCAATGGATTGACTTTATAAAGTGTATGCGATCAGCGGGTATCCCTGTTGAAACGTTGATTGAATATGTTGCTCTTTTTCAGCATGGAAAGGACTCACGGGAAACCAGAAAAAAAATCCTGAAAGAACAGCGGGACATTCTCACTGAACGGATGGCTGAAATGCAGCAAACAATTGAAAAACTGGATTTCAAAATAGCCAATTACGATGAACTTGTATTTGAGGCAGAAAAAAAACTATCCCAACAAAGGTATAACAATGGATAAGCAAAATACAGGAGGAATAACAATGGAACCTATTTTTTCCAAAGGAGGAAAAGCATCAGAGACCGTTTTCACAGGAACGGCATATATAAATATGCTCATTCCCGATACTGACAGCATTTATAACTGCCAAGTATATGATGTTATTTTCGAGGCAGGAGCACGAAACAACTGGCATTCCCACCCTAGCGGACAAATTTTACTTGTTACGGCTGGAAAAGGCTACTATCAGGAACGAAACAAACCAGCACAGCTTTTACAAAAGGGCGATGTAGTAGCAATCCCTCCCGATGTGGAACACTGGCATGGCGCCGCCCCTGACAACGAATTCACACATATCGGCATAAGCCCCAATGTTCACAAGGGCGGAGCAGTATGGCTTGAACCTGTCTCTGACACGGAATATATAAAAGCAACAGGATGAAAAATAAACTTCTTTGGATTGATTTTTTAGGAAGAATTGACAGCGGTATAGAAGCATTTGCCATTTCGGGTTCATTAACTAAATGTTATAGTATAGTTGCTATCCGTTCCTGAACCATTTCGCTTATAATTTGAGCCGGTGTCTTACGATCTGCTGCGGCTTTAGTATTCAGATAATCAGCAGTAATTTTGTCAATTGTTACGGTATAAGCGGATTTGCTGCATTGGGTAAAATAACCCGTTCCATTCGGACCTGGTTTTGGCGGATTCTTTGTCCATTTTTCGTCTAGCCTCTTTGCTTCTTCATCGGTCATATGCGCCAAATATACCCTATTTAAAAAGAAAAGAAACCCCCTGAATTTTTACAGACTATTAGATCCGCGTTAATTCGCGTAATTCGCGGACCCTATTATTCTTCCCCTCCGCGTTCCCTGCGCTTCTGCGCCCCAGCGCGAAAAAATTATCGAATAATTTTAATTAAACGGATTATAAAATCTACTGCCTGTTCTAAAAGTATACCAGATCCCGGCAATAAAAAGCATAGTACTGACTGCCAAAGCTATCTTGTCAGAGCGGGAAAAAGGCTTTTCCGAATACCAGCTTCGTTTTTTATTTTTGCCAAAGCCCCGTAACTCCATGGCACGGCTTATTACATCAATACGATCCAGAGACGAAATAATCAGCGGTAAAAGCAGGGGAACGGTTCTTGTAAGCCGTTTAACAATCGATGCTTTGCGTGAAAGCTCCAGACCCCTGGCCTGCTGGGATTGGGAAATTGCTTCGTAGTCCCGCTGAATGTCGGGGATATAACGCAGGGTCAGGCTTACCGAGTATGCTGCTGTATAGGGAACACCAATACGGTTAAGCGATGCGGCAAACTCTGTGGGATGGGTGGTAACAATAAGCAGTATTGCAGGAGGGATTATCGTAATGTATTTCATAAAAATATTAAATTCATAAAAAAGCTGCTCGGCGGTAAGGGTAAAACGCCCCATTCCCTCCCAAATTATATTTCTGGTCTGATAAATCTTAACTCCTTCTTCGGGAGAAAAAAGATAGATCGCCACAAGGTTTAGGATTAAGAAAAAGGACATAAGTTTGATGATAAAAGAAATGTCCTTAAAACGGATTTTGGAAATGGTAAAAAAGATAATTCCCAAGAGGGCAAGGGCAGCAAGAATAAAAGTTTGAAAACTTACCATAACAAGAACAGACCAAAACAGGAAGATGATTAATTTTGTCGCACCACAGAGAGAATGAATGGGAGACTTTAAATCAATAAACGACAGCATTCTTTGACCCTTCATGGCGCTGCCCTTTGCCTGTCATAATCAATGTAGCGTCCTGCAAAACCCCGAGGATCAGCAAGACCGGCTTTAAGCGCCAGGGTATAAAGGCTTGTTCGTTTTAAACTGGCTTTTTCGATAATATCATCGTTGGTAAGTACTTCGAATGGTATTTGGTCGGCAACGCAAAGTCCCTCGGAAAGCACTACTGCTCTTGTGGTATATTCAAGCATTAAATGCATGTCGTGGGTAATAAGAAGAAGGGATACTCCCATGTCCTGGTTAAGGCCCAAAAGAAATTCCATAAATTCCGTATAGTGCCGGTAGTCCTGCCCTGCTGTTGGTTCGTCCAGAATCATAAGGGAAGGCCGCAGCACTAAAATCGATGCAATGGTCAATCGCTTTTTTTGGCCATAGCTTAAAGCATGAACCGGCCAATTCCTAAATTGGTATAATCCGCAGACCTTTAAGGCTTCATGTACTCTTGTTGTTATTTCCTCTTCGGCCAGCTCCCTGGTCTTAAGTCCAAAGGCAACTTCGTCATAAATCATGGGGAAAGAAATCATCTGATTGGGATTCTGCATCACATAGCCGATTTTCTCTGCCCTCTCCATAATGGAAAGCGCTGCCAAATCCTGATTATTAAAAGTAATTGTTCCCGAGTCGGGATGAACAAAACCGCAAATACATTTTGCCATGGTAGACTTACCCGACCCATTTCTGCCAACCAGGCCTACACATTCTCCCGGCGCTACAGAAAAAGAAACACCCTTTAGTACTTCTGCCCCTTTCTCATCATATCTAAAAGATATATCCCTTACCTCAAGTCCGGAGTTTGCATTTTCTTTATTCTCACTTTTTTTAGTGTTCTCTGTGCCGCTGTGAGATAAATTCAACATCTGTGCATCCCATTCCAAAAGCGGTTTGTAATCAAGTTTCAATGTATCCAAATGCTGGGGTTCCATGGAGGAATTTATCTTTATACCTGCATATTCAAGAGCGCTGACATAAAGGGGCTCCCGTATCCCAGTTTTTACCAGAATATCAGATGCCAGCAGTTCTGCCGGGCTTGTGTCCGAGATAATCCTGCCCTTGTCCATAACCACAATACGATCCACCGGGCAATGCAATACATCCTCCAGACGGTGTTCTACGATTAAAATGGTTTTGCCGGTTTTTTTATGCAGCTCGTCTATAAGCTCTATTGCATCCTTTCCTGCAGCAGGATCAAGACTGGCAAGGGGTTCGTCAAAAAGCAGTATTTCAACATCGTCTACTAAAATCCCTGCCATCGAAATCCGCTGTTTTTGACCGCCGGAAAGATCATGGGGACTTTTATTCAAGTGAGATCCCATATCAACAAGGGCTGCGGTTTTGGGAATACGGCGATGCATTTCTTCTGTAGGAATGCAGTCGTTTTCCAGGGCAAAGGCAATATCCTCTGCCGCACTTAAGCCGACAAACTGTCCATCTGTATCCTGTAAAACTGTTCCGGCTATTTTGGAAATATCAAATATATTAAGTGTACCGAAATTTTCATTTGCAATTTCTTTGTCCATAAGAAAGAGACTGCCCGAGCTCTCTCCCTTAAAGGCATGGGGAATAATGCCGTTAATACAATGTATTAGAGTAGACTTCCCCGAACCAGAAGGCCCGAGGATAAGAATTTTTTCTCCCCGCTTTATTGTAAGGTTAATGTCGATCAGCGTAGATTCGGTCTGTGCCTTATACCGGAAGGAAAAATTATCAAATAAAACAGCAGCGGAATTGTACATATTTCTCACGGAGCTCACAAAGTCACAGAGCTTGTAGGAAAAGGCCTCTCACAGCGGCGCAAAGATCACAAAGAATAAGGAATTAGGTTATATTTCATCCTACTTCTTAATTCCTAACTTATCTTCCCCTCCGTGTTCTCTGTGCCTCTGCGAGAGTTTGCTGGATCATTCCGCCCTTAAGCTGCCTGCTTTGGTTTTGGTTTTTGTATATGCAAAGGCCAAAAGTGTTCCAAGTACCAGAACCACAACCATGTTGCTTGCTCCGGCGACCAGTCCCTGCAGGTATACTTTGTCGGCAGGTTCAGAATAAATAAGAATGTCCAGGGTTGGAGCAACGACGCCCCAAACTACGGCATTAACGGCAATTTGTATACCATTAAAAATCAAACATGGCTTTAAGCCAAATTCACCCTCTTCTATTTTGTACAATTTGGAAAAAAGACCTATGGCACAGCCAAAAACAGCAGAACTGATTACCCAGCTCCACCAAACTCCCCAGCCCCAGGTTAGGTCTACCAGGGTATGACCAATAAGACCAATTAAAAATCCTGCAATGGGTCCAAAAATTGCGGCAAAAATCGCCAGGACAGGCAGACCCAGGTTAATATTGACATTGGGAATTCCAGTAGGAACCGCAACAAAACGCATAAGCACAAACATAAGAGCTGCCCCTATGCCAATAGCCACTACTGTTTTAACAGAAATCATCTTATTATCCATAATTAGCCTCCAAATAATTGTTATAAAACCTTATTTATTATACCATGTTTAACTATACTTACGATAGAGGGTATATGATAGAGGGTATATATGGATAAAATTCTGGAGCAAATTCCCAGCAGAATTAAGGAACTTAGGGAAATTCTGGAGATTAGCGCCCTGGATATGGCTGCTGATATTAAAGTTCCGCTGGAAACCTATAATAAGTACGAAAACGGAGAACTGGATATACCTATCAGCGTATTGTACAATATTGCCGGAAAACTTGGCACCGATGTAACAGTAATAATGACCGGAGAAAGTCCCAGAATGGAAAGCGCAGCAGTTTGCAGAAAAGGAAAAGGCGTTCAGGTAGAGCGTTTTCCTGGTTATGAATATACCAGCCTTGCCTATAACTTTAAAAGCAGGACTTTGGAACCGCTGCTTGTATTGCTTGACTCATCTCATTCTTCGACAGCACAGCTATTGCATTCGGGGCAGGAGTTTAACTATGTTACAGAAGGCATGGTAAAGGTTATCGTGGGTACGGCAGAGTATATCCTACACGAGGGAGATTCCATTTATTTTGATGCAACATTGCCCCACAGCCAAAGTGCAGTCGACGGCAGCGCCAGCTTTATCACGATCATACAAAAATGAGTTTAACATGAATGCCGTCCAACAAAGCAATTCACTGCTTTCCCGCTATTGTCCCCGTATAGACTTTGACAGCTATGAGGATTTTTTTGCCAATTATTCCTGTAATGTACCGGATAATTTTAACTTCGCTTATGACATCGTAGACCAGTGGGCACATCTGGAACCGGAAAAACAAGCCCTCTTGTGGACAGATGATTCGGGGACCATATTGTCCTATAGCTTTACCGATATTAAACGCCAATCTGACAAGGCGGCCAATGCTCTTCGTTCTTTAGGTATACAAAAGGGTGATGTTGTCATGTTAATCCTTAAACAGCGGCCGGAAGTGTGGACAATGATCTGTGCTCTGGAAAAAATAGGCGCAATTTGCATTCCCAGTACCTACCAGCTTACGGCAAAGGACCTGGAATACCGCTGCAATATTGCCGATGTTACATTAATTATCTGCGTTAATGAACAGCCGCTATTAAAGGAAATAAACGCTGCCCGGCCAATGTGTAAAAAACTAAAACAAATAGCCGTTGTAGGGGCTGGAACAAACCTTAGCGATCCCGGCTTAATTAATTTACAAAACGAAATAGAAAAAGCAGACGAGTATTTAGACCGAATTGATACAACAACAGAAGAACCCATGTTAATTTATTTTTCTTCCGGCACTACCGGCATGCCCAAGATGGTACTGCATAACCACAGCCTCCCCCTGGGGCATATTGTTACGGCAAAATACTGGCAATGTGTAGAGGAAAATACCGTTCACCTTACCCAAACCGATTCCGGCTGGGCAAAGTTTGCCTGGGGCAAGATTTACGGCCAATGGATATGCGGAGCGGCAGTAGGCGTATACGATACAGAAAAGTTTGAAGCGCGGGGAATGTTAAACGCAATACAGCGCTTAAAGCCGGCAACGCTGTGCGTCCCGGCGACAATATTCCGTTATCTTATCAAAGAAGATCTTTCCGGTTACAACTTTAATTTTATACGTCATACATCAGTTGCAGGAGAGCCGCTAAGCCCCGAAGTGTACAATCGCTTTAAGGCATTAACGGGACTCGAGATTCATGAAGGTTTTGGCCAGTCGGAAACTTCGGTTATGGCAGCAGTGTTTAAATGGCTGCCGGTTAAGCCCGGCTCCATGGGCAGACCTGCACCCTTATTCGGCCTGGATTTGCTGGACGAAAACGGTGAAAGCTGCGACGACGGTATTGTAGGAAATATGAGCATAAGCAGAGCTGGTAAAAATATGTATGAATGTGAAGAACTCTCCGGTAAATCCGGTATACAGGAAATCGGCCTGTCTGAATCGCCCGGAGTATTCCGGGGTTACTGGAAAGACAGGGAAATTACCGAATCTGCCTGGAATAACGGAACCTACCAAACCGGAGACATGGCCTGGCGGGACGGCGACGGTTATTTATGGTTTGTAGGCAGAAACGATGATGTCATTAAATGTTCAGGTTACCGCATTGGCCCCTTCGAAGTGGAGAGCGCTCTTATGGAACATCCTTCTGTTTTGGAATGTGCTGTTACCGCTTCCCCCGATCCCATGCGGGGCCAGGTAGTTAAGGCCAGCATAGTACTGGCACGGGATTTTAACCCTTCGGAGGAACTGGCCCGGGAATTACAAAACCATGTTAAGCGGGTAACAGCTCCTTACAAGTATCCCCGTATTGTAGAGTTTGTTCCGGAACTTCCCAAAACAATAAGCGGAAAGATACGCAGGGTGGAAATTAGGGAGCAGATCTCCTGCCGTGAAACAGCGAATATAAAACCGGAATAAAGATCAACGTTATGATCGTCGCAGAGGCAAGGCCGCCAAAAACTACAAGGCCTATGGCAGAGGTAATCTTTGCCGAAGCACCCGGGAAAAAAGCCATGGGCGCCAGCCCCAGCATGGTGGTTGAAGCGGTCATTAATACCGGTCGGAAACGGTTGCCCCCGGCTTCAATACAAGCTTCGTTCAAGCCTTTTCCCTTGGCAACAAGCTGATTTGTATAGTCCACCAGCAGAATACCGTTATTTGTTACAATACCGGTAAGCAGTACTATGCCTATCATGGTAAAGGAGCTTATGGTTTCGCGGGTAAGAATATGAACCATTACAACTCCGATTAAAAGCAGCGGTATGGTACAGAAATTAATAAAAGGATTTAAAAATGATTCATACTGGGCTGCCATGACGCCAAAGACAAGAAGCAGAGCCAGGATTATTACCATACCAAAGGCCTGCATCATGTCCTGAATATCTTCCGATGACCCGACAAAACTTGCCTCTATTCCTTCTTCCTGAAGAATATTCCTGATATTCGCCTCGACAGTTCTTAACGAAAATCCTTCCTGAAGATCAGCGGTAATGTGAATAACCTTGGACTGGTTGTCGCGGTTAATGCTCACCGGTCCCTGGGTTACTTCAAAGTCCACAAAGTTTGATACCGGAACAAGCATTCCTCTGGATGAGCGGACATTAATTCTTCCCAGGTCCGGAACTGTATGCCTGTCTTCTTCTGCAAGCTGTAAAAATACATCAAACTCTTCTCCCCCCTGCCTAAGGGTAGTTGCTGTAACACCGTTCATGGCAGAGGAAATTTCCAGGGCAATTGTGGCAATGTTAAGTCCGAAATTGTATGCCCTGTCACGGTCTATGTTTATATTAACCTGGGGCAGTCCTTCATTCAGATCAATAGCAATATCATGGATCTCCGGCACTCTGGTTTCAAGAATATCCATAATTCTTTCTGCTCTGGTCATACCTTCTAAAAGATCATCAACACGAATCATAAGATCAATATCAGATCCTCCCAGGAGAGCAGCCAAACCGGCCGAGGCAAAACTAATAGCTGCATCGGGAAAATTTGCAAAATGGGAACGGAGCTTGTCTTTAACCTGATCTTCGGTATCTACATTCGGATGGTCCAAATCAAGAACAACTGTTATGGAAGCCGTATTAACTCCCGCATCGCTTAAAAGCCGCCCGGTGTCTCCAATGGTAGTTATAATGTTTTTAAGACCCTGTACTTCCGCAATTGCAGCTTCCTGTAATTCAAGTGCAACAGCTATGGTGTCGCCGTACTTTGTGCCAAGGGGCATTTCAATTTCTACGACAACCGTATCGCTGTCCGCCGGGGGCATCATGCTTATATCCATTCTTCCCATTGCTAAAACTGCACCAAGAAAAGCACAGACCACAAAAAGCACGGTAACCAGGCGATATTGCAATGCCTTTGCCAAAAACTTTTGGTATGCCTGGCTAAGTTTTTTAATACTTGTATCTATTCCAGCGTCAATTTTTATCATAAAGGGATTGGTCAGGGGTTTTTGAATACGGCTATGCACCGGCAGCCATTTGCTTGCAAGGACGGGTACCAGACAAACCCCGACAAACAAGCTGGAGATAATGGAAATGGCAATGGTAAATACCATGTCCTGAATAAGGATCCCAATAATCTCCAGCTGATTTTTAAAAAGGATAATCGGTACAAAAACACAGAGTGTTGTAATCGTCCCTGCTATAAGGGATGACATTACTTCCTCACCTGCAAGTATTCCGGCAGCGCTTGGCTTTTCCCCCCTTTCGCGGTAGGCAGTAATGCTTTCAACAACTACTATTGAACAGTCAACGGTCATCCCCAGCCCAAGTATTAACCCGGCCAGGGTCATCATGTTAACAGTAATGCCTGCCATGCTCATAACAAGGAGGGTCATAACAAATGACAGGGGTATTGAAAGACCAACGATGATCGAACTGTTTACATTTCTAAGAAAGAGAACAAGGATTATCATGGCAAGGGATATGCCCGAAACAGCGGAACTAATCAATTCATTAAGCATGGAACGGGTCTGTATCGTATCATCCCGTACAATTTCCAGGCTTATATCGGGAGGAAGTGTGTTTTGGACATCTTCAAGCAGCTGGTAAATCTGATCCGCTACCTGTATGGTATTTGACCCCATCTGCTTCATTATAGAGATATACACACCCGGCTCTCCGTTTACAAATACAGACGAACGTTCATTTTCATAATCAAAAGAAACTTCGCCTACATCCTTAAGCCTTATATCCGCTCCGCCCATCTGAAGCACTACAGTATTTGCAATATCGTCCAGGCTTTCAAATTCACCGGATGTTTTTATTGAATATTCAAGCAGCTCTTCTTCAATAAAACCCGCACCAAGATCGAGGTTTTGGGCGCCTAAAACACGTGCAATTTCGTTAATGGTAATACCGTATGCTTCAAGGCGGTTTTGCGACAGGGCTGTACGGACAATCGGGTCCTGTCCGCCCTCGACAGTAACAGATGCCACACCTTCTATCAGCCTGAATTGATTTTCCAGTTCATTTGCTGCGAAGGAGCGCAGATCGTTCTGCAGTAAACCGCTGCCCGGTGCTCCCATTACTGCAATATACATAATGGGCTGATCGCCTGGTCTTACCTGTACGATCATCGGCGAGCGTATATCATCGGGAAGCTGGCTGTTTACCCTTTCCATGTTTTCCCGGACTCTGTTTGTTTTTACGTCAATATCCGTACCAAATTCAAATTGAATGATGATAATGCTGCTTTGCGACCTTGATGT
>Ga0099364_10011085_pt1 | contig 12345 bp, 7 predicted proteins | sample TergutTh196P3_FD_73070 | JGI IMG/M metagenome (GOLD analysis project Ga0099364, IMG submission 73070) | Microcerotermes parvus P3 segment gut microbial communities from Pointe-Noire, Republic of the Congo - Th196 P3 | ecosystem: Host-associated > Arthropoda: Insects > Digestive system > Gut ... | reverse complement strand
GCTGCCGCCCGCTTTTATCTTGACTGTGATTACCACGCATACAGTGTCAACTGTGGGCAACAGTCAGTAGTTAAGGAGAGATTCATTGGATATGGATAAAATGAATATTTATAGCTTTATACGTTCTCGCGACGTAGCGGAATACTGTCAGTCAATCGGCAAAACATGGAATCCGGTTGATATGGCGGTTATAATCGGTAGAAGCAATCGCCGCTCTCTGGCCGACAAACACGCAGCCTGGCGTGAATTGATAACCGATTACCCGGATATGGAGATACCGGGAATATGCCGGGAAGGCTCTAGCTATGGCAGCCTGCATGAAAGACTTGCGGAACTGATTAATTACGAGGAACGGGTGCTTGAACTGTTCAAAACGCCGGAAGCGAATACTTTCTATAAATCTGAGATTTCATCAGACAAATTGCCGCATGATGACGATGATATTTTCCCGGATTATAAAACGGCGCTGTCAAGCCTATTGGACAAATTGAAGGATATGCGCGAGCAGAAACGCAATGAAACCTTTGAAATTGTTATGTCAAAAGTATATTTCGGCAATGAGTACAAATCAAAGGATTATCCGACCTGCAAATACAGAATCAGTATTTATTTTGACTTGGACGGAAATGTGAAAAATGTGTTTTCTAACTTGCAAAAAGATCGGTTTTCCGATACTGATTTCAGCAATATGTTAGATTTTTCCGACTGCGGATATTTGGGAAAAGGCTTCGACGTTGAAATACCGACGCCATTCAAGCGCGGTGATATTGTAATAGATGTGCAGCATCCTTCTAAAGTGTTTGTAATTGAAAGATTGGGGGAACGTACATATTTTCATTTGTTCACATTCTCCCTAATGTTCGCAGACGGTCTTGGTTATAGTATAAGCGGCAATCAAAATTACAGAGAAAAATTGCTTGTCGCCACACGTTTTTGCAATAATGACAGGCTTGAATATTATCGCGGCGAATTGTACGGTATAAATTGCCTGTTGAAATATATCAGCATGTTCATTAAAGACGAAATTAACTTGTTCGCGCTGCTGACCCTGTATCGTCGTATTGCGTTGAAGAGGGAGCTTGATGCTTATTCATCTCCGCGGGATTTAGGATTAGATCTGCCCAAAGAGGTAATAGACCGTGAATATTCCCGGAAACGGACGAAAATAACGATTAACAACACCCCGGTAAACAGGCCTTCGTTTGGCACATTCTGGGTTATTTCCGAAGATGCGGATTTGGAAGATTATAAATTGTTGTGTTTCAGTGTTCCTTGTGATGCCAACGGCAATGCTATAGAACCCCCGGCTATACCGATGCACGCAAATGAGATCAAATATAACTACAGGGCGGTATGGGATCGTCATGTGAAAAATAGCCAACTGCATACGCCATACAGTGCGAAAGATTTCAACTATTACCCGCGCGGGCGTGTGGAAATCTCAAACAACAGTGCTGCCATACACATCAATCCGGCAATAAATAAAGCCTGTATACTGGCGGATATAGAAACGGCGTTTGGTTTGGACAGCGACGGCATATCAAGTGTAAAGATAGTTGATGAAAAGACCAGGTTTTACAGATGCTTCATAGACGGGCTTCAATTAACAAAGCCCATCATGGATGACCCCACAGTACATTGGATCGATAAAGAAATAAACTAAACACGGAAGGATGTGTCTATTATGGATATTTATGATTTCTTAAATTCACGGGATATAGCGGAGCATTGCCGTAAAATCGGTAAGATCTGGACACCGTTTGAGATGGCAGTTCTCATTAACAGAAGCCACCGTACAACAGCCGAAAAACATGCAGGCTGGCGTACAATAATAGCTGAATACGCCGATATGCCGACACCGGTGAATGATTCCGGCGGCAGTTATGAGAGCCTGCATAAAAAACTTATGGAGTGGATTGATTGCGAAGAGCATTTATTTGAAGTTTTCAAAAAACCGGAGGAAGGCGCATTATACGCGTATAATGATTGGTCGGGTTCCCGCAATAATCCTGAATGCGCTTTTGATAATTTTGAAACTGCGCTATCTGACGCGGCAAAACATTATTACGGAGATCGACATCATGGCGTGCATGTAATCAGAATGACAAAATCATTTATTAATGATAGCGATCACATGACAGCGTTTTTTAATAATGACAACAATCTGGATCTTGTATGGATTGTAGGCGGTCGTAAACAGTCCGAGCTGGTTGATATTTTCAATAAAGGGTATCTATTTGATGCTTATGTAGAAATACCTATGCCATTTGAGCGCGGCGATATATTGACGTATAAAAAGGGTTGGGATAAAGAAGATGATGGTATAGTATTTGTATTTGATTCATTTGAACACAATGTAATCAAGCTTCCAAAAGAGAAGTATCGTGACACTAAAAGAATTAAAGGTTTTTACGTTTGTGAAAATGGAGATTTGTCGGATCACGATTCACCATATGATCTTGAGCAAATTGAATATTATCGCGGAGAGTTAAAGGATAGCCGGCGGTTGCTGCATTACGTCAGTTTATTTATGAAAGGTAAACTCCGATTGCCTGAACTTCTTTCAATACAAAACAGGATCAAGCTGAGTCTCCAACTTGATAATTGGGTGTTTCGCGAATACGGCAATAGGGATTTACCGGAAGTAATCAGAGGTGACTATTATCAGGAAGATAAAGCTATTGAGGCCGACGTGATGAGAAAACCTGCAACTTATCAGGAAGCGTTCGATCATCTGCTTAAATATACCAAAATTACAGCAGAGCAACTTAATGAGTGGCCAAAAGTAAACACCATTGCTACGTATGAAGAATATGTATATGGTGCAAGTGGAAAGTTTATCTGCAATGACACAATCACTACTGAATCAGGTGAAAACTTCCTTGGCCCTGACTATTATGGTTATCCTCACGAAAATTTTGAAGATGTTGTAAGGCGCGAGATAACTGACTTTGGCTACAGTGATACATTAAACTGGTCTCTTGAATATTATCAGACTGAAAAAGCTAAATTGTTAAACGAGGGCGCTGACATTTCCGAAGAGGAATGTGTTTTGAATTATCTGATTAAATTACAAAAAACCGTCACCCAGGAACCAAACAAAGATGAGGAGAAATAACAGTGGCTTTTGAGGAGCTATCACGTAAAAACGGGGGGAGAGCGTGAACTTCGCGCAGTCCCCGGATGTGTTGAGGACAATACACGCTATGGAACTAACGCAAACATACTTTGGGGCGGGATGGATTCGCTTACATATTGCGATTGAAAATGTTGATTATTATATCGACGCTTCAAATATTCTTAACGACGCTATTGGTGATTTGCTCTACGCAGTGATTAAACTACATAAGGGCAGCGAAAAAGAACTTGTAACGTTTTATGAAGAGCCGGGAACTCACTTGTGGCGCCTGCAACGGGAAGATCATCGAATTAAAATAACAAGATATGATTTGAAAACCTTTCGCGCCGCAGGTGAGATAACAAAAAGAAATCTGGACAACATGGAACCTGTTGGCTCTTCCGCAACGGACTTGAAAACCTTGACAAATCAAGTGATCCGCCTCGTATCTTCATTCAAATCGGAACCAGGCATTGAGGGATACGAACAAGAATGGGGGTACCGTTTTCCGCAAAATGAGCTTACAACTCTTATGGAATTGAGACGCCATTCAAAAAAGACAAACAATATCGTTACGTGAGGTGACTCATGGAAAGTGAGGAAAGTATGGAAAGTGAGGAAAGTATGGAAAGTGAGGAAAGTATGAAAAGTGAGGAAAGTATGGAAAATAGATTAAGTGTAGAAATATTTAATGAAACTAAGAAGCAGGGTCAATTGCTTAAATATATCCCCGATGAACTAAAAACGTATGAACTCTGCCTTGCTGCCGTAAAGGATTATTGCTGGGCTTTTCACGATGTCCCGGAAGAATTAAAGACTTATGAATTATGCCTTGCTGCTGTTGAAAAGCACGGAGGATCGATGCTTCAACATGTTCCTGAATCACTAATGACCGAAGAGCTTTGCCTTACCGCTATAAAAGATAGATTCTGTACAGGGTTTTGGTATATGCCTGACACATTAAAAAGCAGGGATGTCTGCCTTGCTGCCATTAAAAATAGTGACCATGCGCTTTCTTATGTTCCCGATGGACTCATGGACGAGGAACTCTGCCTTACTGCGGTAAGAACTTTTGGCATAGCGCTGAAATATGTTCCGGAAGAACTCAAGACTCTGGAAGTGTGCCTGGCTGCTGTGAAATGTGATAATGAAGCGTTTTTCTATGTTCCTGATGAACTTAAAGACGAAGTGAAAATGGCACTGGGAAATGAAATTGAAATAATTGATATTGCCACAGTTGAAGAAGCTATTGACGCTGTTATAAAAGATAGTAAAAATCTTCAATTTGTACCGTTGACGTTGAGAACAAAAGATGTCTGCCTTGCTGCCGTGAAGGATGGGCATAATCGTCCGGAAAGGAATAACTTCCATCATGTGCCAAAAACAATTACAGGGGATTTTTGGACTGCGGCCGTAGAAATAAATCATGATACTTTTATGTATATGACTGACGAATTAAAGACGGAAAAACTCTGTCGTAAGGCTGTTGAGAATAATTACCGGATGTTGGAATTTGTTCCATCTTCTCTAATAACCTCAGAACTTTGTCTCATTTCGGTTCGGAATTATGGCGCAATGTTAAAATATGTCCCGGAAGAATTTAAAACAGAAGAACTTTGCCATATTGCGGTACATAACTATTCTGGCGCTATAAGGTATGCACCACAAAAGTTCATTACCGGAGAACTGTGGCATACTGCTGTTAAAAGTGATGGAAGGTTACTAGAATATGTCCCGGAAGAGCTGAAAACCTATGAAGTATGTCTTTCAGCCTTGTATAATAATGGCTATGCCCTTGAATATGTTCCTGATGAACTCAAAAACATTGAACTTTGCCGCGTTGCAGTGCAGTATATAGAAATGGACCAGGATACTGATGACGACAGGGCGCTTATGTTTGTTCCAGAAAGGTTAAAAATAAAAGAAGTCTGCCTTGCTGCCGTCCAGAATTATGACTCGGCAATCAGATTTGTGCCGGAGGCGGTTAAGACGCTTGATTTCTGCCTGGATGCTGTGCCGAATTATGGCTGCCTGCTTAAATATGTCCCGGAAGAATTAAAAACATTTGAACTGTGTCTTGCTGCTGTAGAGACGGACGGCCAGGCGCTTGAATATGTTCCAGTCGGGCTGATAAACAAGGATATGTGCAATGCTGCTGTTTTGAATAGCTGCTGGGCGTTTAAATATGTTCCCGATGAGCTAAAGACAGAGGAACTCTGCCTGGCTGCTCTCAGGGATGGCGGTTTGCCATTTTGTGATATATCAGATGAATATAAAACCGAGGAAATATGCCTTGCCGCTATAGAGGAGGACAGTGAAGCAATTAATTCTGTACCGGATAAATTTCTTTCTGAGGAATTATGCCTTGCTTCGGTTGAGTATCATAGCTATTCAATTGGGCATATCCCTGATACGCGCAAGACTTTTGATATGTATTTAATAGCCGCGCGGGATTCCCGTTCGGCTTTTGAATATATACCGGATGAACTTAAAGCCAAAGTTCAGGAAGCACTGGATAATGAAAAGGAGCAATCAGGAGTCAACTATATAGAAAAGGCTATTGCGGATGTGCAAAATAGAGGCTATGCGCTAAGAGATGTGCCTAAAGCATTAAAGACCCCGGAAGTCTGCCTTGCTGCTGTTAAAGCGGATGGAGGGGCGCTTGAACTTGTACCGGAAGCGCTCAAAACAATGGAAATATGCCTTGCCGCCGTGCAGTCTAATGGTTGTGCCCTCGAGTGCGTGCCTGATTCGCTTAAAACTGCGGAACTCTGCCTTGCTGCAGTACGGGCTGAATTCAAAGATTATAATTTTTATAGACATACCTTTGACACTGCCCTCGTGCATATTCCTGAAGCACTCAGGACAAAGGAATTATACATTGCCGCCGTACACAACAGCGGCAGGGCGCTTAGGGATGTGCCGATAGAGTTAATAACGTATGATCTCTGTCTTGCCGCTGTGCGGAATGATCGCTATGCGATTAAATATGTTCCTCAAGAATACAGAACCGGGGATCTTTGCCTTGCTGCCGTGAGACATGATGGTTATGCGCTTTATTATATTCCTGAAAAGCTTAAAACGAAGGAAGTCTGCCTGGCTGCGGTAGAAGAGAATGGAGGCGCGTTAAAATTTGTGCCGCATACCCTGGTAACTTATGATCTTTGTTTGGCTGCCGTTAAGAATGAAGGCAGCGAATATGCGCTTTTGTATGTTTCTGAAATGTTTAGAACGGAAGAGCTTTGCCGTACTTCCGTGCAATGCCATCGCTATAATGATGAGGATGAATTTTATGATTATTATCATGGCGATGAAAGTACGCTTCGATATATTCCACAGGCGTATAAGACTGAGGATCTTTGCCGTGAAGCTGTAAAAAGAAGCGGCAGAGCATTTCAACATGTTCCTCAAAAATTTAGGACAAAAGAGCTATGTCTTACTGCTGTTAAGAATTATGGCTGTGCCCTTAAATTTGTTCCGGAAGAACATAAAACCGATGATCTTTGCCTTACTGCCGTTATGAAAAACGGTAAAGCGCTAAAATACATTCCCAGGTCTTATAGATCGGAGGCGCTTTGCCTTGCCGCAGTTCAGCAAAATGGTGAAGCGCTAAAATATGTTCCTCGATACCGGAGAACCGAAGCTATTTGTCTTGCGGCTGTGAAACAAAATAATAAAGCTCTAAAATACGTACCGGGCGGATTGAGAGAGCTGATTATTAAACAAGCAATATGAGGTAATTGAAAAGAGGATTTATCGTGAATATTTATCGTTACATCCCGTCCCCGGACATAGCCGCGTACTGCGAAAAGATTGGCCATGTATTTAACCCGTTGGAAATGGCGGTAATTGTTGCCATGAGCGGTAAGGCCATTAAGGAAAAACACGCGGCCTGGCAAAAAATCACGGAATACCCCGATATGCCAATCAGAGGAAACAGCTTGTTCAAAGCCCGGGAGAGCTTGCACAGTTACCTCCGCGAGTTGATTGCATATGAGGAAAAACAGATCGAAGTTTTCTATGCTTCCGCCGATAATGTAGTGTGCCGGTATGAGGTGAAACGGATGAACGAGAGGAAGTGGAGCGATAGAGGACACGGAGTTTATTCATCCGTCGATAAAGCATGGGCGGCATGGAAGTCTGAGTATGGCGATTCAAAAAATATAGCGAAAGTCAGGATACAAAAAGAACAGCTTGATTCCAAAAATGATAATTATTATGCAGCTACAATGAACACAGGCGGCGATCTTTTAGATATTACTCTTTATGGAACAATTTCCAAAAAGGACAAGCCTGACGACCTTGGCAGTATCTTTATTCATTTACCGGTTCCGTTTGAAAAGGGTGATTTGGTAACTAATGAGGATGGCAAGCCTTGTGTATTGGAGGGCATACCTCACTGGAATAACGTTTGGCTAAAATACGAGGATTATGTATCCGGTAAAATTGGTAGTGGCTACGACATGATGGGTTCATACTATTTTATCGCTAAGCACGAAGATTCCCGGCTGTTCCGTGACCGTGGCCGGTCGTGCGACCTCTGGCAAATGAGGTTTTTCACCGATGAATTAATAGGCCGGGATCGCTTTCTCAAGAGTTTGAGCCAGTACATCAAAACTGAGGACAAGTGCGGGAATATCGATGGATTGATTGCCATGTTTTTAAAATACAAAGCCGAGGATGAGTTTATGAATATAAAAAAGCTCGACAAATGGTATTTGGATCCGGCGCAAAGGAGAGATTCACTGGATATGGATCAATGCACGATATTGATAGATGATTGGCAAATGCAATGTTGCGGCGAACCGTTTAAAATAGATGACATTGTTAACTGGCTTGCAGTGAAATGGAATAAAAACGACTGGTCGTGCAATATAGATGTTGTAGATGTTGGAACGATTGATTATTATTATGAACATCATTCCTCTGAATGGAAGAAGTTGTTTAAAATAACAGGCAAAATTAAACAGATTCAAACTCTTTATTGCAAATTCAAACCAGACCCTAAAGACCCCACCGGGCGGTGGCAAATTAGAACTTCGTGGAAATCGCATTTAGCTGAGAGCGCGGATGGTTGGGAAGCGAATATCGGTGAATATAGACTTGATGGTTATGTTGTTATTTTGGAGAACGTGAAAATAGCTCCCGCAAACAAAACAGAGGTAACTTTTGATAATTAGGAGATAAACAAATGCTATTGACTATTACATACGCAGGACAAAACACAACGGATATTGGTTATCTGCTGTATAAAAATCCCTACCGTCCACAGGTATTTGAATTGAATCACGGTACGGCATATGTATTTTACCCGGAAATATCGAATGAACGCACAACGGCGGCATTGCTATTGGACATTGACCCTATTGATCTGGCGCGTGGAAAGGTTGGTTCAACCGATGGAGGTTTGTTCGATTATGTAAACGACCGGCCATACGTGTCATCTTCCTTTATGAGTACGGCGATTTCCAGGGTATTTGGCACGGCAATGACTGGCCGCGCCGATTCCCATCAGGAGTTGTCTGATTCTCTGTTGGATTTGACGGCCAAAGTAACAATGCTTCCCTGCCGTGGCGAGCAGGAGAAATTAAACAGCGTGTTTGAACCGTTGGGATATGAGGTCAGTTGCGAAACTTTTGTATCAGACGAAAATTTCCCGGAATGGGGAGAAAGCAAATACGTAAACCTGACCATCAGCGGGAAGGTTCGTTTGCGCGACATGTTAAAGCATCTCTATTTGCTGATTCCGGTATTTGACCTTCAAAAACACTATTGGATAGGCGAAGACGAAGTGGAAAAGCTGTTGCGCATCGGTGAAGACTGGCTTTCCGATCACCCGGAAAAAACGTATATAACCGGGCGGTATCTCAAGCGTCGCCGTTCCCTTGTTGATATGGCGTTTAAACGCCTGGCATCCGCAAACGCGGTTGATGGAGAAATCCTGACTGACGACCCGGAGGAGCCGAAAGAAAAACCCGAAAAAAAGCTGGATTTGAAAACACAGCGACTCGGCAGCGTGGTTGCCGCGCTGAAAAACTGCGGCGCAAAACGTGTGATTGATATTGGCTGCGGCGAGGGAAGCCTTTTGAAATTTCTGGTCAGAGATCCGCAGTTTACTCAAATTACGGGCGTGGATGTTTCCCACGTCGCCATAAAACGGGCTGGTGAAAAACTGAAATTGGAACGCGCCGGGGATTCCATGCGCGAAAGGATACAGTTGTTTCAAGGCTCGCTTATATATAAAGACGCCAGATTCGCGGGCTATGACGCCGCCTGTGTCGTAGAGGTAATCGAACATCTGGACGCTTCGCGTCTTGCCGCTTTTGAGCGGGTGTTGTTTGAATTTACCAAACCGCCGGCAGTGGTGCTTACTACTCCGAATAAAGAATACAACGCGAAATATGGATTTTTGCATGAAGACAAACTACGTCACGGCGACCATCGTTTTGAATGGACGCGGGCGGAATTTCGGGATTGGGCGGCCAGGACAGCCGAAAAATTCAGCTATGCCGTGCAATTCTCGGAGATCGGCGAGGCGGATGAAATCCACGGCGCGCCGACACAGATGGGGGTATTCAGATTATGCGAATAGAAATTCCTGAACTTGCTGTTGTGGCCTTGATAGGCGTATCGAGCAGCGGTAAATCAACATTTGCAAAAAAATATTTCAAGCCGACCGAGGTGTTGTCCTCTGATTATTTCCGCGCTCTCATTTCCGATGATGAAAACAATCAGCAAGTGACAGCACAGGCGTTTGACGCGCTTTACTATATTGCAAACAAGCGGCTGGAGCTTGGACTGCTGACAGTCATTGACGCTACAAACCTGCAAAAGGAAGCCCGCGCGTCAGTTCTGCGTCTTGCGAAGGAGCAGAACTGTCATGCGGCGGCTATCGTACTGGATGTGCCGGAGAAAGTATGCCGGGAGAGAAACGAAAAGCGTTCTACCCGCAATTTAAGCGGTCACGTCATCAAACAGCAGGCGGAACAATTGCGCCGGTCTATCCGCCACCTGCAAAAAGAAGGTTTCCGTTTCGTCTATGTCTTGAGAAACGATGATGATATTGCCGGTGTTGAGATAGTCCGAACGCCTTTGTGGAGTAATAAAAAGGGCGAAGCGGGACCGTTTGACATAATCGGCGACGTACACGGCTGCTACGATGAACTATGCGCATTGCTTAATAAGCTCGGCTTTACTGTAGATAAAGAGAATTGTACCGCCGATGCGCCGGAAGGCCGCAAAGCGGTGTTTCTCGGCGATCTATGCGATAGAGGGCCGAAAAACGCAGAAGTCCTGCGTCTTGTGATAAGCATGGTTCAAGCGGGCGCGGCGTATTGCGTCGCCGGAAACCACGACGTAAAGCTCTTGAAAAAACTGCGCGGTACAAATACGCAACTTACTCACGGGCTTGATAAAACCGTTGAACAGCTTCATGGTCAGAGCGAAGAGTTTATCGCCGATGTAAAAAAGTTTCTGGATGGACTAAGAAGCCATTATGTATTTGACGGCGGAAAGCTGGTTGTCGCTCATGCCGGGCTGAAAGAAAAATACCAGGGTCGCGGCAGCGGGCGTGTCCGTGAATTCTGTCTTTATGGCGACACTACCGGCGAAACCGATGAGTACGGTTTGCCGGTGCGGTTGCCCTGGGCTAACGAATACCGTGGAAAAGCAAAGGTTATTTACGGTCATACGGCTACACCTGATGTGGAAGCAATCAACAATACTTTCTGCATCGACACCGGCTGTGTGTACGGCGGCAAGCTGACCGCATACCGTTATCCTGAAAAGGAAATTGTACAGATTGAAGCGGAACGGGAGTATTACGCTCCGGCGAAACCGTTTCTTGAAAAAAATGTCGAGAATGATGATGTATTGAATATTGACGATGTGTTGGGACAAAAACATCTTTCAACCCGCTTGCGCCGCAGCATAAAAATCAATGCTGAAAATTCTACCGCGGCATTGGAGGTAATGAGCCGGTTCGCCGCCGACCCGCATTGGCTTATTTATCTGCCGCCTACAATGTCTCCATGCGAAACAAGCAAGCTCTCGGATTATCTGGAATATCCGACAGAGGCGTTTGATTACTACAAAACGCGAAGTGTGGGGAAGGTCGTTTGTGAGCGGAAGCATATGGGTTCCCGCGCGGTAATCGTGTTGTGCAAGGACGTGAAAACCGCGGAACGGCGATTCAAGGTGAACGACGGCGGGTTTGGCATTATTTATACAAGAACCGGCAGGCGTTTCTTTGATGACGCGGAAACGGAAAACATCATTTTGACAAGGCTGCAAGCTGCGCTGGCCGCCTCTGGATTCTGGAATGATTTCAATACCGATTGGGTTTGCGTTGATACGGAGCTTATGCCCTGGTCGGCAAAGGCGCGGCAATTGCTGGCGGAACAATACGCCCCTGTCGGACGCGCCGGACGTAACGGGCTGGCTTCCGTGACAGAGGCGATAGATAAAGCCGTCGGCGCGCTTGCCGATCATTCGATTGATGCGATTGACGCGATTGACGCGGAATCGCGGTCCAGCCGAAAGGTTGATCTGTCCGCGCTGTTGGAACGGCATAAATCCCGTGTCGATGCGCTTAACCTGTATACGGACGCATATCGCCGTTATTGCTGGGATGTAAAAAGTCCTGATGATTACCGGCTTGCGCCATTTCACATCTTAGCTACGGAAGGTAAAACATGGTGCGGTGAAAACCATGTATGGCACATGGAAAACATTGCAAAATACATGACTGGAACCGACCCGATATTTATTGCTACCGACTACCGGCTTGTAGATTTGCTGGACGAAAACAGCATAATGGCCGGCGTGAAATGGTGGGAAGAATTGACCGGCGCCGGCAGTGAAGGCATGGTAGTCAAACCCTATGATTTCATTGCCGCAAAGAATAATGAATTGTTGCAGCCAGCCGTAAAATGCCGGGGGCGTGAATATCTGCGCATTATCTACGGCCCGGAATACCTGCTGGATGACAATTTGGAAAGGCTTAAAAAGCGTTCCCTGTCAAAGAAACGCAACCTCGCGCTGAACGAGTTCGCCCTCGGCGTCGAGTCGTTGGAACGCTTCACACGGAATGAACCGCTGTATCGAGTGCATGAGTGCGTATTTGGTGTGCTGGCTATGGAGAGCGAGCCTGTTGATCCACGATTATAGCGCGGTGTGTGTGATGGCAGATAAACGAATAAGCAAATTCCTGATAAGTGCGGGCATTT
>Ga0099364_10011084_pt1 | contig 12345 bp, 9 predicted proteins | sample TergutTh196P3_FD_73070 | JGI IMG/M metagenome (GOLD analysis project Ga0099364, IMG submission 73070) | Microcerotermes parvus P3 segment gut microbial communities from Pointe-Noire, Republic of the Congo - Th196 P3 | ecosystem: Host-associated > Arthropoda: Insects > Digestive system > Gut ... | reverse complement strand
GCGACGATGTCGTATGTTTTTACCGGTATGGAAGCAATGTTTAAATTCACACAAACGGAGGCGTTTGCGATTCACCGGATACCCTACGTATTGCTTTTAGGTGTTATTTGCGGTCTTATTTCACTCTATTTTACACGGACAATGAACAAAGTCGAAGGCACGTACCGCAAATTCAATCACCCATGGCAGCGTTTTTTAATGGGCGCCTTTACGTTGAGTATGCTGATTTTTATCTTTCCTCCGCTTTATGGCGAAGGATACAATACCATCGAGTCGTTATTGGACGGGCAATTTTTGTCGTTGATGGATAACAGCGCATTTATTGGAATAAAAGGCAGTTATTGGGGTATTATCATTTTTTTAGGATTGATTCTGCTGACGAAAGTCTTTGCAACAAGCGCGACAAACGGTGGCGGCGGTTGTGGCGGTATCTTTGCGCCCTGTCTTTACCTGGGATGTATTGCCGGTTTTATTTTTGCCCATACGTCCAATTATTTTGATGTGATACCTTATCTGCCTGAAAAGAATTTTGCGCTTTTGGGAATGGCAGGTCTGATGGCGGGCGTCATGCACGCGCCGCTTACGGGAGTTTTTCTGATTGCAGAGTTGACAGGCGGATATGATTTATTTCTTCCGCTAATGATTGTGTCGATGAGTTCGTATGCTACGATTAATATGTTCGAGCGTCACAGCATCTATTCCATGCGTTTGGCACAGAAAGGCGAACTGCTTACCCATCACAAGGATAAAGCAGTGTTGACATTGCTGAATATTGACAATGTGCTTGAAACCGATTTTTTTGTCTTGCAGCCGGATATGACATTAGGCGATGTAGTGAAAGCCATGACAGAGAGTTCACGCAACATGTTCCCGGTGGTCAACCCGAACGGGAAACTTTCAGGATTGGTGTTGGTGGATAATATCCGGAATATCATGTTTCGTTCCGAATTATATGACAGATTTATGGTAGATAAATTTATGGTGTCCGCTCCGGCTATGATCGTTTCGGACATGCCGATGGAAAAAATCATGCAGTTATTTGATGATACAAAAGCGTGGAATTTGCCTGTGATAGACAAACAGGGCTGTTACATCGGTTTTATCTCCAAATCTAAAATATTCGGCGCTTACAGGGAGGTGTTGGTGGATACGTTCTCGGAGGAATAAATGATGTTTCAACCCTAACAGGGATTCAAACCCAAAAGTTACAAACAAAAAAGTTACAAACCATCTGATTAGAAAAATAAAAATGTATATTTGCGCTGTTATTTTATAAACATAGAGTTCGTGACCTATTTTTTTCTTATTCTGATTTGTATTTTAGTAGGTGTAATTATCTCGCGGTTACGCATATTACCGGATGGTTCTCACAAAAGTGTGAATGCCTGGGTTATCAATGTGGCTTTACCGGCGCTATCTCTGCGTTATCTCCCTGAAATCGAATGGGGTAGCCAATGGATTCTACCTGTGATTGGTCCGGCGCTTATCTGGACGGGGGCCTGGCTTTTTGTCCGGATATATGACAGAAAAAAACGGCTTACAGCAGGATCACGGGCAGCATTATTAGTGACTTGCGGAATGGGAAATACGGCTTTCCTCGGACTGCCGATGGTGTCAGCCTTTTTCGGCGAATCGGAAATTCTTTATGCAGTCGTATTTGATCAGGTCACGTTTATAATTTTTTCCACTTTAGGCGTCATAACCATACTGAAAGTGTCTTCCGAAAATACCGAAACGTTAAATTTTATGTTCCTTTTGAAAAAGGTTTTACGCTTTCCGCCATTCATTGCCTGTATGGTCGCTTTACTTTTCTCGCATTTCATTGATTTCTCTCCGATTTTTCCACTGATGGATAAATTAGTGGCTACCTTATCGCCTATGGCTTTGTTTTCTATTGGCTTGCAAATAAAATTCGGCGCTATCAGACAGGAATGGAAATTGGTTACCGCCGGACTTTCCTATAAATTATTGTTAGCGCCCACGTTAGTCGTGTTGTTGGCTTTCCTGTTACATTCTACCGGTAATCCTGCTAAAATAAGCGTCTTTGAAGCCGGTATGTCTTCGCATATTACAGCCAGTTTATTGGCCAGCCAACATGGTTTAAACCCTCGATACTGTTCTTTAGTAGTCGGAATAGGAATCGTTACGAGTTTTATCACAGAAACTGGTTGGTATTATTTATTAGGGTATTTGTTTTAGACGTTGCTTTGTACAACTTCAGTGATTTTTCAAACAACTTATATTATTTCGTAAAATATCCTTACCTTTGCACATATTAATATATTTTAATTCAAAAGAAAAATGACTGCACTTATTATTATTATTGCGATAATTGTTGTTCTGGCGCTGTTTTTCATGTCGACCTATAATGGGTTGGTGCGGTTTCGCAACAATCGTGAAAATGCGTTTGCCGATATTGATGTACAATTAAAGCAACGCCACGATCTGATTCCGCAATTGGTTGAGACTGTGAAGGGTTATATGAAACACGAGAGTGAGACATTGGTTAAATTGACGCAGGCGCGTACGGCTGCCATTTCGGCGAAGGACATCGACCAGAAAATTGAGGCGGAAAATCAACTGTCGTCCGCACTGAACGGATTGAGAATATCGGTCGAAGCCTATCCCGACCTGAAAGCAAGTACAAACTTTATGCAGTTGCAAGAGGAAATGGCCGATATTGAGAACAAACTGGCTGCTGTTCGCCGCTATTTCAACTCAGCAACAAGGGAATACAACAATGCCGTTGAGGTGTTTCCTGCCAATGTGATTGCCGGTATGTTCGGTTTCAGACGCGAGACGATGTTCGATGTAGGCGAACAGGAACGCATTCAATTAGATGCGCCGCCTTCAATCAATTTTTAAAAAATTTAGATGTTAGAGTTCAACTTTTAACTTTTAGTTATTAGTTATTAATGAAATACGTTGGCATACAGACGCAGAAAAGACGCAACAACCTCCGCTCGACGATGATGTTGTTGCTTTTTCCGTGTGTCATCCTTTTGCTGACATGGTTGTTTTTCCTGATTTTTAATTTTTATTTATTTCATGATGAATACGAATCCGGCTATCAGGAATCCATCTTTTCAGTAACTAACATTTCTTTCCTGTATACAGTTCCCTGGGTTGTTGCAATCTGTTTGGTATGGTTTCTGATTGCTTATTTTTCAAATACAGCGATCATCAATAGGGCTACAAAATCAAGACCTTTGGAACGACGCGAAAACAAACGCGTATACAACTTAGTCGAAAACCTCTGCATGGCGACTCAAACGGATATGCCGAAAATCAATCTTATTGAAGATGATTCGTTGAACGCTTTCGCAAGCGGTATAAACAAGAAAAACTATACGGTAACCCTTTCGAGGGGAATCATCAACAGGTTGAATGATAAGGAATTGGAAGCCGTTATCGCCCACGAACTGACGCATATCCGGAATAACGACGTCAAAGTGCTGATTGTTTCCATTGTCTTTGTGGGCATATTTTCGTTTCTGACTCAAGTATTGTTTCGCACCTTGCTTCATGGACGGTTCAAGGTAAAAAGCAACAATAAAAACAGCGGCAGCGGTATCATTATTATCATTGTATTTGCGCTGATTCTGGCTGCTATCGGTTATTTTATCACCATCCTGATGCGTTTTGCCATTTCACGCAACCGCGAATATATGGCGGATGCCGGCAGCGCAGAGATGACACGAAATCCGCTGGCATTGGCGTCGGCTTTGCGCAAAATCTCTGCCGATCCGTATATCGAAGCCGTCGAACAAAGCGATATCGCCCAACTCTTTATCGATAATCCGCTGAAAAAGGGCGCCTCATTCATCAACGAGATATTTGCCACCCACCCTCCCATTAAACAACGAATCCGGATTTTGGAACAATTCTAACTAAATAAATCAGTGTCAATTATCAATTATAAAAATGGAATCACCTGTATTAAACGAACATAACAAAGCGGAATACCCGCCGATGCACACCGCCGAACATATTCTGAATCAGACGATGATTCGTATGTTCGGCTGCCCGCGCTCACGAAATGCGCATATCGAACGGAAGAAATCGAAATGCGACTACCTGCTTCCCGAAGCCCCTTCCGATGAACAAATGGCCGAAGTCGAACGCATCGTCAATGAAATAATTGACAAACATCTACCTGTAACATGCGAGTATATGAGCCATGAAGAGGCATCGCGTTATGTAGACCTGAGCAAACTCCCTGACAATGTATCCGAAACCCTCCGTATCGTGCGCGTAGGCGATTACGACGCCTGCGCCTGCATTGGCGAACACGTCGGCAACACATCCGAAACCGGACATTTCAAAATGCTGAATTACGATTATGCCGACGGACGGCTGAGGCTGCGATTCAAGTTAACAGAGTAATTGAATTTCCAAGTTTTTACTTGGTAAGTTCAAAAAAAACAGTAATTTTGCGCAAAATTGAACACGTAAATATTATTGTATTATGGAAGTGATAACTGTAGGAAAGATCACTACATTTTTTCCCAAAATAATGGAAGAGATTAAACTTGGAAAAAGAGTGGGAATAGTAAATGAAGGCGCTAAAACACCTGTTGCAATGATTGTTCCATATAGTGAAGAAAAAAAGGCGGCATGGGAAAGAAGACAAAAATTAATTAAATACTCCAACACATACAACCCATTGGCTTTAGCGGGAGTTGCTGAGGATTCTCCGCTGGACTTGTTGCAAATTAGAAAAGCATGGACGAAAAAGAAATAATTTTATGTGATTCCAATGTAATAATTGACTGGATTAATAATAGACATAAGGCTATCAATGATTTACAACTAATAAGAGGTCATATTGCTTTGAGTATCATCTCTGAATATGAAATTATTGCCGGGGCTAAAGATAATATAATGCAAAAACGTTTTGAAAAACTTCTTGGCAATTACACGATTATTTCACTGGATCATGGAATTTCTTCCTTAGGGATATATCTTTATAAAAAATATAAATTAAGCCATGGTTTGGATATGCCGGATTCGTTGATAGCAGCAACTGCTATCGAATTAGACTTGCCTTTGTTTACATACAATACAAAGGATTTCAGTTATATTCCGGACATCCGTTTGTATCATTAACAGTACACCGGATAGAAATATGATTTCGATTGAAGGACTGACTGTCGAGTTTGGCGGGTTTACATTGTTTGATGCCGTGTCTTTCGTGGTAAACAGGAAAGACCGGATTGCTTTGACGGGCAGGAATGGGGCCGGGAAATCTACGCTGCTGAAAATCTTAGCCGGATTGCAGACGCCCACATCCGGAATCGTAAGCATACCCAAAGACATGACAATCGGCTACCTGCCTCAGCAAATGCAGTTGGCCGATACGCGTACCGTACGCGAAGAAACGGAACAGGCCTTCGAACATATCCACCAAATGGAACAGGAAATCAATAACCTGAACCTCGAACTGTCCGAACGTACCGATTACGAATCCGACGACTTTCATAAACTTATCGACAAGGTGACTTTACTTTCCGAACAATTTCAGATCATGGGAGGCGCAAACTATCAGGCCGAACTGGAACGGACATTGATGGGTTTAGGCTTTCTGCGCGAAGACTTCGACCGTCCTACCTCCGAATTTAGCGGAGGCTGGCGGATGCGTATCGAATTGGCTAAACTGTTGCTTCGCCGTCCCGATGTACTGCTGTTGGACGAGCCTACCAATCATCTCGATATCGAATCCATTCAATGGGTCGAAACGTTTATTGCAACACACGCCAATGCAGTGATATTGGTTTCGCACGACCGCGCCTTTATAAACAATACGACTCAACGAACCATCGAACTCGAACTGGGACATCTGTATGATTACAAAGTGAAATATTCCGAATACGTCGAACTCCGCCGCGAACGCCGCGAACAACAACTCCGCGCTTACGAGAATCAACAGAAGATGCTGGCCGATACGGAGGCATTTATCGAACGCTTCCGCTACAAGGCCACAAAAGCCGTTCAGGTACAATCGCGTATCAAGCAAATGGCGAAAGTGGAACGGATCGAAGTCGACGAAGTTGATACGGCCATGCTGCGGCTCAAATTTCCGCCCGTACCCCGTTCAGGTTCCTATCCGGTGATTATTGAAAACCTATCCAAAAGGTATGGTAACCATCTGGTATTTTCCGATGTAAATTTCACGATTCACAGGGGCGACAAAGTTGCTTTTGTCGGCAAAAATGGCGAAGGAAAGTCCACGTTGGTAAAATGTATCATGAATGAAGTTGATTTTGAAGGAACGCTCACTGTGGGATACAATGTGAAAATCGGATATTTTGCACAGAATCAGGCGCAATTGCTTGATGAGAGTAAAACGGTTTTTGAGACGATTGATTATGTGGCGCAGGGAGACATCCGGACGAAAATACGCGATATTCTGGGCGCATTCATGTTTGGCGGCGAGGCTTCCGATAAAAAGGTACAGATTCTTTCGGGTGGCGAACGCAGCCGGTTAGCCATGATACGCCTTCTGTTAGAACCCGTCAACTTACTGATTCTCGACGAGCCAACCAATCATTTGGATATGCGCTCGAAAGATGTTCTGAAGGAGGCATTAATGGATTTTGGCGGTACGGTCATTGTCGTCTCGCACGACCGTGAGTTTCTGGACGAATTGGTCGATAAAGTGTATGAGTTCGGCAACAAACGGGTAAAAGAGCATTTGGGTGGCATCTATGATTTCCTTGAACGGAAAAAAATTGATACCTTGCAGGAATTGGAACGCAAAACAGTCCATATAACGGAAACATCTGGCGACCCGGAACAACCTTCATCTTCCAAACAGTCTTATGAAGCCCTGAAAGAACAAAACCGCACCCAGAAACGTTTGGAAAAGGCCATTGCCGATGCCGAGCAGCAGATTGAACGATTGGAAAAAGAAATTGCTATTTTGGAAGAACGATTAGCAACGCCCCAAGGCGCAGCAAATGTTTCATTATACAGCCAACATGAAAAATTAAAACAGCAACTCGCCCATGTTATAGATCTTTGGACTGAACGAACGCTTGAATTGGAAGAGGCATTATCAAAGGCACACAGATGACGCAGATTAGATGAATTTTCGCAGATAAGGGAGGAAAAAATCTGCATGAATCTGTCAAATCTGCGTCATCAGCGTGCTAAAAAAACGATTATCGCTCATAAAGATAACGTACCGACCCATTAACCGGACAAGTTGTTACATTATCCACAAAGTAGTTAATACCATCATTCGTCCGTAAAGTATAACCAACGATGCGGCAATTTGCTAAATTCACTTCTCGGCCTGTATCAAAATCGTCCGTATGAATCGTGAAATTCCGGGTTACTTCGTGGCCGGTTTCTATTGTGCCTAAGTTTACACCCATAAACGGATCGCCTGCTAATTGATAGGTGGCGACATTGTTATGCACATAATCCCAATCAACGGTACGATCGCTGAGTAATTGTCGGTGAACGACCCCATCTTCTACGATAAAGGCATAGAAACGGTAAATACCCGTCTTATTTGTTTTGAAATTGACCGTAAAGTTGATTGCTTTGTTGTTTACTGTCGACTCAATGGCCATTCCGGTCAATGATACCATGTCTCTGGCTAATGTTGCACGGTCTAATGCGTCATTTAATCTTCGGCTGGTTGTTGTCGGATAGAGATTGACAGCGTAGACCAAATCAATCATGGCTACAGGAGGAGGTGGGGGCAGGGTATTGGCTTTATCGGCAAAACTGTTTGCTGTTTCGGCAAGCGCGCCGGCTAATTCACTGTAACAATAACCGCCAAAAGGATGAACCGTTATGATATGTATTCTTCCCGGGAGAGATTGTTGTTTCTTTTTTAATTCTTCTGTCATCAATGGACAGTTCGGACAAGTATTCGATGAAATTTCTACAATACAGTAACTTCTCAGAAAAGTAAGCGCTACAAAAGTGGTTTCTACGTTTATTTCATTTGTTCTTTCATCGTCATATATCGCATAGAAAGTATACAATGATGCCTCGTCCGTCACAAATTCAGGACTTTCAAGCAAGACTTCACCCCTGTTGCTTTTCAGCATAATCAAAGCAGCGGAAGTCACATTTTCGTCGTCGGCCATAACGGTAAATGTTGCCTTATCCGAATTGTTTGCTAAAATGGATGGTTTGTCAACAGATAGAGAAAGAATCACTTCCGTAGCATCTACCTCGACTTCATTCGATTTTTTACCATCATACAGGGCATAAAAAGTATAGGTTCCGGGCGTTTTTGTGTAAAAACCTGCATCCGTTAAAGTTGAATCTGGTATATCGTTGCAAATAATCGTTGCGGAGGAAGTTACATCTTCGTCGTCGGCCTTTACGGAAAAAACGACCGTATCTTTGTTATTTGCTTTGATTGTTTGCTTGTCGACGGTTAGTAAAATATCTATTTCAATGGCGTCAATCGTGATTTCGTTCGATTTAATATTCTGGTACGTTGCATAAAACGTATACAATGCAGCCGAATCCGTCGTGAAACGCATGCTTTCGACAGGAGTTGTATTGCCTGTTTGTGTGATAATGACAGACGAGGACATCTCTTCTCCATTGACAGTTACCGTAAAAATCGCCTCATCTTTGTTATTTGCTTTGATGGATGTTTTATCTGCCGACAATATAACCTCAACAAGTTCTATTTCAGGCTTATCCGAACAACAATACATGCAAATAATCAGAATGATATGCAAAAAGACAGCACTGATTTTTTTTATCTGTTTCATTATGCAAAAAAGATTAAACTCATATATTTTGATGACAAAGATACGAAATCAATTACGAATTACGAATTACGAATTACGATTTTTTGTTTCTTCACGCTCCTTTTTTAATGGGTGGACACACAGGTCACGCCCCTGCATCAACTCTCAACTCCCCCTGTGGGGGCTTGGGGGGCTTTTCTATCGCTTTTGCCAGAAACGGGGCGGTGTAATTTTTTGTTTTGCTCCTAATCAGTTCTTCGGGTGTACCTGAAAATAGGATCTTCCCGCCTTGATGTCCGCCTTCGGGGCCCATATCAATGATGTAGTCGGCGCACTTGATAATGTCCATATTATGTTCGATGATAATAATGGTATTGCCTTTGTCGACTAATTGATTTAATACGCCCAGCAACACGCGGATATCTTCAAAATGCAATCCCGTAGTTGGCTCGTCGAGCACATAGAGGGTACGTCCCGTATCGCGTTTGGATAGTTCGGCAGCAAGTTTGACCCGCTGGCTTTCCCCGCCTGAAAGGGTAGTCGAAGGCTGGCCTAATTTGATATACCCTAATCCCACATCCTGTAAGACATTGATTTTATGGTAAATGGACGGTATTTTTTCGAAAAACTCTACCGCCATGTTGATCGTCATATTCAAGACGTCGGCAATGGATTTTCCCCTGAAACGGACTTCGAGCGTTTCGCGGTTGTACCGTTTGCCGTGACAGATTTCGCAAGGCACCATTACATCAGGCAAAAAATTCATCTCAATCGACTTATAACCATTCCCCCGACATGTCTCACAACGGCCGCTTGACACATTGAAAGAAAAACGTCCCGGTTTATACCCCCTGATTTTTGCTTCAGGCAGATTGACAAATAAATTCCGTATATCGGAAAACACCCCTGTATAAGTAGCCGGATTGCTGCGTGGCGTGCGACCGATGGGCGACTGGTCGACGTCGATGATCTTGTCAATATGTTCGATGCCTTCGATTGATCTGTAGGGTAGGGGAGTTGTCAGGGAACGATAGAAATACTGACTCAATATCGGCTGCAACGTATTATTAATCAACGTAGATTTCCCGCTTCCCGAAACGCCTGTCACACAAATTAGTGTTCCCAATGGAAAGGAAACGTTTATTTTTTTCAGGTTATTTCCTGTCGCTCCTTTCAGGGTGATCCATTTTCCGTTGCCTTTACGCCGTACCGAAGGAACTTCAATATTCAATTTTCCGTTCAGATAGGCAGAAGTCAGTGTGTCAGCCTCCAACATCTCGTCGGGAGCGCCGGCAAACACAATCTCCCCACCCAATCTGCCTGCTTTCGGCCCCATATCGACTACATAATCGGCATGGAGCATCATCTCTTTATCGTGCTCGACCACTATCACCGAATTACCGGTATCACGCAACTGTTTCAACGACCGAATCAGACGTATATTATCACGTTGATGCAGCCCGATACTTGGCTCATCCAATATATACAATACATTGACAAGTTGGCTGCCTATCTGGGTAGCCAGACGGATACGCTGACTTTCTCCGCCCGAAAGCGATGCCGATGCCCGGTTCATGGCCAAATAATCCAATCCCACATCTAACAGGAAACGCAGACGCGAACGAATTTCTTTCAGGACTTCAACGGCAATCGTTTTTTGTTTCGACGTCATCTTCATTTCTACCTGATCGACCCATTTGACCAACTCCGAAATATCCATCTCTGCCAGTTCCGATATATTTTTCCCGTCAATCCGGTAGTGTAACGCCTCCCTGTTCAAACGTTTGCCCTGACATTCGGGACAAAAGGTCATGCTGATAAATTGTTCGGCCCATTTCTGTGCCGAGGCGGATGCGTCATTTTCCTGCTGCATCATAATATATTTGGCCACTCCTTCGTAGGAAAACAGATAATTGGAATTACCCAGCGATTCGTTGCTGATGGTCAGTCGTTCGTCCGTCCCATTCATGATTTCATCCATTGTTTCTTCGGGGATATCCTTGATGGGGGTTTTGATGGTTACGCCATGTTTCTTGCACAACGATTCGATCTGCCAGAAAATCAATGCGTTTCTATATTTTCCGAGCGCCACGATTCCGCCGTTGTAAATGCTCTGTGCAGGGTTGGGTACGATTTTATCCATATCCAGCAGGTTCACATGTCCGAGTCCTTTACAGCGGGGACAGGCGCCATGCGGCGAATTGAATGAGAAGTTATGCGGTGCAGGCTCTCTGTACGACAGTCCTGTTACTGGGCACATCAGCCGTCGGCTGTAATAGCGTGTTTCGTCCGTATCCACATTCAACAGCAGAATCAATCCTTCTCCTAATTTCATTCCGATGCGCAGACTATCCTTCAACCGCCGTTCGTCCAAATCCCCAACCCGCATCTTGTCGACCACCACCTCAATCGTATGCATCTTATACCGGTCGAGTTTCATGTTGTGGACGATTTCCCTCAAAACTCCATCCACACGTACATTCAGATAGCCTTTCTTCCGTATTTGCTCAAACAGTTCTTTATAATGTCCTTTCCTGTTTTGTACCAACGGCGCCAGCAGGTATATTTTCCGTCCGTTATACTCTTTCCGAATCAATTCCAGAATCTGTTCTTCGGTATATTTCACCATTTTTTCGCCGCTCAGATACGAATACGCCTCCCCTGCCCGCGCATAAAGCAGGCGGAAGAAATCATAAACCTCGGTCGTGGTACCGACTGTTGAGCGCGGGTTTTTGTTCGTTGTCTTCTGTTCGATGGAAATCACAGGGCTTAGTCCTGTAATTTTATCTACGTCAGGACGTTCGATATTGCCCAGAAAATTACGGGCGTATGCCGAAAACGTTTCTATATAACGTCGTTGCCCTTCCGCAAAGATGGTATCAAAAGCTAATGATGATTTTCCGCTCCCGCTTAATCCGGTTATCACAGACAGTTTATTACGTGGCAAATCGACGTCGATATTCTTCAAATTATGCACGCGAGCGCCAAGAACAGTAATACCCCCATCACTCCTATTTTCAACTGATAATTGTTCATTCTTCATTGTCAATTGTCAATTGTCAATTATCAATTATCAATTATCTTACCACCCATCGCGGATCATGCACTACCTGATTCGGTGTATTATAATACAATTCACTTTCACGGGGAATTAACACCACAAAACTCTTTCCGGCCGTTTCCAGTCTGGTGTCCCGCAACCAGGTATTGAATCGTTTCAAATCGGCGTACGTCACATTGTGTTCAACGGCGAAGGCCGCCAGGTCGGGAATATTTCTTGAAACCGTCACTTCGTCGCACACAATCGGTTTATATAAATCTTTTGCCTGAAGTACAAAGCCATATCTATACGGGTTTTCAAAAATCTGCTTGATGGCAAATAACCGGTACACATACCGCGCGGTCTCTTCGACTACCCATAAATTGAGGGCTGATTCCGTTTTCTGCCGGGACAGTTCGGTGGTGATCCGCCCCATTCCCGCATTATAAGATGCCGCAACATTGATCCAGTTGCCATACCTTGCATACGCATCTTTCAGGTATTTACAGGCGGCTTTAGTTGGAAGTTGTACCCTATTCCGTTCGTCGACGGCTGGCGTAATGGTCAGGTTCTTTTCCT
>Ga0099364_10011083_pt1 | contig 12346 bp, 7 predicted proteins | sample TergutTh196P3_FD_73070 | JGI IMG/M metagenome (GOLD analysis project Ga0099364, IMG submission 73070) | Microcerotermes parvus P3 segment gut microbial communities from Pointe-Noire, Republic of the Congo - Th196 P3 | ecosystem: Host-associated > Arthropoda: Insects > Digestive system > Gut ... | reverse complement strand
CTGGGAGATGACAAGGGTCAGGCCTCATTTGGAAAGAGAGCAATGGTTCCGTTTGGCGGCAGGGACTGTCTCGGTTATATTGTAGGCGAAAAGGACACACCACCTGCTGGTATAAAAGAAAGTGCAATAAAACCCATTCGCCGTGTAGTTGATAAGGAAGCCATCTTTGACGAGGGAGACTACGAACTGGCAAAATGGGTGTCGGGATTTTATTTTTGCGGCCCGGGTGAAGCATTAGCTTCCATGATTCCCTCGGGGAAAAGAGCTACCGGCATGAGTGCCTCTGAAGAATTATCTTCACTCTCTGACGGAGACGAATTTTCTTCTTCCGGACTTGAGCTTTCTGATGAGCAAGAGGCAGCACTTAGTTCCATTACAGGCACTCATCAATCTTCTTTACCCAAGTATTATCTTTATGGAATAACTGGTTCTGGTAAGACCGAAGTTTTTCTGAAGGCTGCCGAAGCCATGATCAGGGAAGGAAAGTCGGTTATCTATCTGGTGCCGGAAATTTCACTTACGCATCAGACTGAAGAGGCCATAGGCAAACGATTTGGATCTGTTTCTACAACAATACACTCGGGAATGAGTCCTGCTTCAAGGCTCGGCGAGTGGATAAAGATAAGGCAAGGGCAGGCTAAAATTGTGGTAGGGCCGAGGTCTGCGGTGTTTTCACCTGTGAAAAATCTTGGCCTTGTCATTATTGACGAGGAGCAGGACGGCTCATATAAATCGGGAAACACTCCCCGCTATCATGCACGCCAGGTTGCCATGAGAAGATGCGCCACATCGGGAGCAGTACTGCTGATGGGCTCCGCCACTCCTTCGGCTGAGGCATGGAAACTCATGCAGGACGGAGTAATCAAAAGACTGAACCTTACACGTCGTCTTTCCGGCGGAACCATGCCTCAAGTAACTTCTGTAAGCCTTGAAAAAACATCCGGCTGTCTTACGCCAGAACTGAAGAAAGAAATACGCATAACGGCTGGAATGAAGAGACAGACAATTCTCTTTTTAAACCGGCGTGGGTTTGGATACTATTACAACTGTAAATCGTGCGGATACGAACTTGGATGCAAAAGATGCTCTGTTTCACTTACCTGGTACAAGAGCCGGAACATGGTTCTCTGTCATTACTGCGGCTACTCGGCTCAGCCGCCAAGAGAATGCCCCGGCTGCGGTTCTCTTGAAGCGGGTTTTTCGGGTTTCGGCACTGAGATGATCGAAGAAGAGGTTAAATCGACCTTTCCCGATCTAAAAGTGCTCAGAATCGATACCGACACTACGGGAAAAAAAGGCAGTCTGAAAAAAGCATTGGATCTTTTCAGAGCCGGAGAGATTGACGTACTCCTTGGTACGCAGATGGTAGCCAAGGGTCTTAATTTCCCCGGGGTTCGATTGGTGGGTGTTGTACTTGCGGATACAGGTCTTCATCTGCCTGACTTCAGAGCGGCAGAAAGGACATTCTCTCTTGTGGTTCAGGTAGCAGGCAGGTCGGGACGTTTCTTTCCTGACGGCAAGGTAATTGTACAGACCCTGCGGCCTAATGACCCGGCAATTGTAAAATCCTGTGCTCTGGATGTAGAAGGTTTTTTTGAGGCTGAGCTTGCACAGCGTAATGCGCTAATGTTCCCACCTTACACAAGGCTGATCCGCTTTACCCTGCGTTCAAGAATTGAATCACGTGCAACACAAGCCGCTGCCAGGCTGGCGTCAATCGCAATTAAGCATCTTCTTTCCGATGCGGAGATTATGGGACCTTCAGAATGTCCTCTGGGGATAATTTCGGGTCAGTACCGGAGACAGATAATTCTACGGGGTAAAAACATGGGAGGCCTTCACAATTCGGCAGGTGCCATGCTTTTGGCCTACGATAAAGGAAAGGACAGCCGGGTTTACCTAGAAGTGGATGTTGATCCTGTAAGTCTATTGTAAATTTTATTTTATTTGCCACTTACCGCGTCTGTCGACAATGTCTCTCGATCCAGCTGGAATTGTGTCGAGATTTTCCCTGAGCAGTTTTATATATTCATGCCTTGATATTTCTATTGCACCCAGACTTTCAAGATGTGGCGTGTGATTTTGACAGTCAATAAAGTAAATTTCATCATTAAAAAGGAATTTCGCAAGTGTGATAAAAGCGGCTTTGCTGGCATTGCTTCTTTTTGCAAACATTGATTCACCAAAGAATATATTACCCAGCCTTATGCCGTAACAGCCTCCGGCAAGCTCATTCCCCAACCAGGCCTCTGCGGAATGTACCCAGCCTAGCTTGTGGAGCTCTGTGTAAGCTGAGATCATGTCGCTGGTTATCCAGGTGCCTCTCTGACCGCGGCGTTTTACTTCCGAGCAGGCGATTATCACTGCGGGAAAATCACTGTCAAAAGTTATGCGGAATTCATTTTTCGAAAGCAGTTTTTTCATGGAAGAAGAAACATGCAGTTTCTCTGGAAACAAAATAAAGCGGGGATCGGGAGAATGCCAGATAACAGGCTCACTGTTGCTGTACCAGGGGAAAAGACCCTGCTCGTAAGCGGAAAGCAACATTCCCGGGGAGAGATTGCCTCCCCAGGCAATGATGCTGTAATGCTTTGCATTAAGAGGATCCGGAAAAGAAAATCTTTTAGTCTCATCTATATAGGGAAAATCCGGGTCTGGCCCATCACAGACTTTCAATCTAGTCAAGATTAAAGTGAGAGAACTGCGGGAGGTAATCCTTGTTCTGTTCAAACATTTTTTGTGTCATCTCTTTGATTTCCTGGATGCCAAGAACAGCAGATGTAAGGGGATCAAACGTAATGGCCTGATATATTTTTCTTGGATCTCCTTCAAAGGAGCCAGCCACTGCAAGTTCTTCGGTGATGGCACTTGTATGTATTAGAGCTGCAAGCTGATCGGGAAGTTTTCCTGTCTTTATGGGTTCAAGGCCGTGAGCAGAGGCAAGGACGGGAACCTCCACACAGCATTCTTGCGGAAGGTTGTCAATTAAACCTCTGTTAGGCACATTTCCGTTAAACTTGAAAGGAATCCTGTCTCCGAAGATTGCGTTGAAAATATATGCTGCGTATTCGTTGCCTCTTTTTAATTTAACTTCCGCATGATCTATCCAGTTTACAATATCATTCTGCCAGTTATCTTTTCTTGAAAGATAAACATTCAATATATATGCGTAAACTCCAGGATTCCATCCGGTTCCGTGGGTGCAGTATTTTTCGATCAGATCCGGCCTTTTCCTGAACCATGCATTGTACTCGGAGTTGTGACCTGAAGACTCTGTGGGATAGTAATCTAGAAGTAAAAACATTTCGTTTCTGACCTGTTCTTCATTGTATATATATGGGTCTTTCATGGCTTCGCGGATCAGGGGGTATGCATCTTTTCCGTTCCAGAGGTATTCTGTGTAAAAAGCCTGATGGTTAATTCCCGCACAGGTATAGGTAATTTCGCTGTACTTTGCGCCTATCCAGCGTGCAAGCATTTCCGCAGTGCCCTGCACGCTGTGGCAGAGGCCTGATATTTTAAGATGCGGAAAGCGGCTCTGCATAGCCCTGCATAACATTGTCATGGGGTTTGTGTAGTTGAGAAATATAGCGTCTGGGCAGTACTTTTCAATGTCTTTACAAATATCCAGCATAACGGGAATGGTTCTGAGCGCACGGAAAATTCCAGCGGGTCCCCGTGTATCACCTACGTTAATATCAACACCGTACTGCTTGGGAATTTCTATGTCATAACGCCAAACGTCAACATCACCGTTAAGGATTGTGCAAAGAACACCATTAGCTCCTTCAAGAGCCTCGCCGCGGTTCTTCGTTTTTATTACCTTTGCTCCGTAATTACCCGCTTTGATAATCTTTTCCACGGCACGGCTGATATAATCAAGCCGGGTGTCATCAATGTCCATCAGTGCAAATGTAGCATCCCTGAAGGCATCGAATGAAAGAATATCCTTGACGAGATCTCTTGTAAAACCGAAACTTCCGGCTCCAATAAACGCAAATTTAATCATGATGTATTTTCCTTCAACTTTCGTTTAATTTTATTCGCTTGCATAATTTGAAAAATAATTCTGAATATGCACTACAGGAGTGCCTCTGTCGCCGGAGCCGCTGATTAAATCGCTCAGGCTGCCTAAAAGATCGCTTAACATACGGGGAGTAGTTCCAAGAGCGGAGGCACCTTGTCCTGACTGCCTCTTGTCTTTGCTTCGTATTCTCTCACGCACAGCCTGTGCCAGAGCTTCGCCTGAAAGCCTTGCCAGCTCTGCATCTGCTATGTATTTGATTTTTAATTCGTTAGGTTTACCTGTAAGCCCTTCAGTAAAGGCCGGAGAAATCACCGGATCAGCGAGTTCCCAAATTCCACCCACAGGATCTTTGAAACCTCCGTCCCCATAGACCATCACTTCAAAATGTTTTCCTGTTTTATCCTTTAGGGTTTTTTGTAAACTGCGAATAAAAGTATCGCAATCACGGGGGAAAAGTTTTACATTTTCCTCTGTGGCGGAATTTGATCCCAAAAGGCCGTACTCTTTGTTGTAACCACTGCCGTCAACGCTTGAGGTAAGAATATCGTCCAGACCAAGCACCTTTTCGGCACCTGCTTTTTTTAAGAGGGCTTTTGTACGCTTTCTTGTATGTATATCACAGCAAAGTACGTTACCTGTGTATTTTAAAATGTGGCGGGGGTTATTCGAAAAAATAATTTCGATATTACTGCTTAAGCTTTTATAAAATTCTATATAGTCAATTCCTGTGAATTTGTGAATAGTTTCATATCCAAAGACATCACGAAATCCCTGTTCGTCAAAGCTGTCCGAATAGGGGTTTACATCAACATTTTCAAGTAAGTCTGGGTCAAAGAGTTCATTGCCAACCTCGTCAGCTGGGTATGAGAGCTGGACGATTATTTTATCAGAGGACATTGCAATGGCTTTCAGGAGAACTGAAAAACGGTTACGGCTTAAAATAGGAAATACCAAACCAAGGCTTTCGCTGCCTAATTTATTTTGAATATCTTTGGCAATCTGCGCACATGATGCATAATTTCCCTGTGTGCGTCCGACAACTGCCTCTGTTACAGCAACAATGTCGCCGTCTTTTAGGGTAAATCCTTCATTTTCAGAGGCTTTCACAAGGCTTTCGCATATCATACCTACAGCATCATCGCCGTACTGGAATATCGGTGTTACAATTCCTCTGGCACATACACCAGTATACATCATGTTCCCCCCCTAAACGGTTGCTTCAGCAGATTCTTTTTCTTCTTCTTTATATCCTGAACTTATCACATCTATCCGGTACTCACCGTCTGCATAATCCGCCAATGTATGTCCTCCCTCTTCAAGACGGCCGAAAAGCACCTCGTCGACAAAGAAGGATTTAATTTTATCTTCCACGATTCTTGCAGCATTTCTTGCTCCCGAATCACGGCTGTATCCGTCTTGCGCAAGCTGTTTAATGCAGGCTTCGGTTACATCCAGAGTAACATTTTTTTCGGTTAGCTGTGTTCGGAAAAGATCGATCTCCTTGTTTACAATGGACACCATAATATCCATGGAGAGATGTCCGAAATGTACCACCGCATCAAGACGGTTCCTGAACTCGGGAGTGAAGATCCTCTCCACAGCACCGTCTACAACTGTTTCGTCCAGAACCCTTTCGCCAAACCCAATAAGGCTCCTGCCTATGTCTCTGGCTCCGGCGTTACTGGTCATAATTAAAACCACATTTCTGAAATCTGCTTTTCTGCCGTTATTGTCGGTAAGTGTTGCATAATCCATTATCTGCAAGAGTATGTTATAAATATCAGGATGGGCTTTCTCGATTTCGTCCAACAGGACTACGCCGTGTGGATGCTTGCGGACAGCATCTGTCAAAAGCCCGCCTTCTTCATATCCCACATAGCCCGGTGGTGCACCTACAAGGCGGGAGACTGTATGCTTTTCCTGGTATTCACTCATGTCAAAGCGGTGCATTGTTACGCCAAGGACATCAGAGAGGCTGCGAGCAAGCTCAGTTTTGCCGACACCGGTGGGCCCCACAAAGAGGAAGTTCGCAACCGGCTTGTTTCCGCTTCTGAATCCCGCGCGGGATCGCTTAACGGATTTGACAACAGCCTTTACAGCATCGTCCTGGCCGAAAATTCTTTCCAAAAGCCGGTCTTCCAGGAGGCGAAGCTTGTCTTTCTCGTTTCCGCCCACCGACCTTTCCGGAATGCGGGCAATTTTTGAGACTACAGTTTCTATGAGTGGAAGACCTATGTCGATTTTTTCGACTGTCCCTTCCTGCACGCTGTTGGAAGGCTGATCTTCGTTTATCATTTTATAGGCTTCTATTCTGGCAAAGGAGCCGGCTTCATCGATAACATCTATGGCCTTGTCGGGAAGGCGGCGTTCGGTTATGTATTGAGCGGAGAGCTTGACAGCTCCTTCCACAGCCTCTTGCGAGTAACTGACCTGGTGGTAGTCTTCGTATTTGTCTTTTAGGCCAAGGAGAATTTTTATTGCGTCTTCCTCGCCGGGTTCATTGATGTCGATCTTCTGAAAGCGGCGGGAGAGGGCTCTGTCCTTATCAAAAAACTTGCCGTATTCTTCGTGGGTTGTGGAGCCTATGCAGCGGAGTTTCCCGCTGGTTAGGGCCGGCTTGAGGAGGTTTGATGCATCTAACGCACTTCCGGAAACCGAACCTGCTCCAACCAGAGAATGAATTTCGTCTATAAAGAGAATTGCCTTTTCTTTTTTAAGCATTTCCTCTATTACTTTCTTCATTCTTTCTTCGAAATCTCCCCTGTACTTGGTGCCTGCAACCAGAGCTCCCATGTCAAGCGAAAATATTGAAAAATCCCTGAGGGTAGGAGGAACATTACCGGCAACAATTCTCTGTGCCAGCCCTTCGGTGATGGCAGTTTTACCAACCCCTGAATCTCCAACATGGACGGGATTGTTTTTCAGCCTTCTGCACAGAACCTGGACTGTTCGATCAAGTTCTGCTTCTCTGCCAATCACCGGTTCAAGGAGCTTATCACGAGCCAGAGCGGTGAGCTCTGTGGCAAATTTTTCCAGAGCGGTTTTCTTTTTCTCCCTGTTCCTTCCACCGGAATCAGTATCTTCGTCAAAATTAGGATCCCTTCGCCTGCGGCGGGAATTTCGTCCTCCACCTTCACGTTCATAATCAGGATCATCGAGCTCCTGAAAATCCGGATCGCTTCGATCAAGATCGCTTCGATCAATATCACTTTCTTCCGGATCATAGGACTGACCAATTCCGTGGGAGATGATGCTTACAAGGTCATAGCGCCTGATCCCTGCCTGGCGAAGGTACCAGGAGCAGTAGTTTCGCTCTTCGTCGTACAACGATACAAGGATATCCGCAGCTTCCAGAGAAGCTTTCTGAGCCGACTGACTGGATATTACAGCCCGCTCTATGACACTCTGGAAATGAACTGTCTGAATGGGGTCTCCTCCGGGAATCACGGGAACCTTGTTTTCAAAAAAATTCTCCATCCCCAGCTTTAACGCTTCCAGATCGGCTCCGCAGGCATGGAGTATTTCCTGAATTTCATTGAAATCCAGTGCAGCATACAGGATATGCTCCGGAGTCAGATACTCATGACTTCGTATTTTGGCTTCTGTATAAGCCCGGTTGATTATAGTCCTTACAGGACCTGATATTTTCATAACACTCCTAAGCCTCTTCTACAATACACTTGAGGGGGTACTCATACTGTTTGGCTATGGAGTGAACCTGATTTGCCTTGGTTACGGCAATGTCCCAGGTAAAGACTCCCACAACTCCCCTCCCCTTATGGTGAACCTTCAACATTATGCTGTTGGCTTCTTCGGGATTCAAATGGAAAACCAGTCTTAGAACCTCAACAACGAACTCCCTGGTGGTAAAATCATCGTTCAATAAAATGACCATATAGTCTTTGGGCTCTTCTGTTTCGTTTTCATCCCTTGTCAGTAACTCGGTTTCGCCCTTGTCTCTCGTTGCCATGTTTTTTGCTCTTGATAATAAGATACATCATTTTTGGCAAAATGACAAGGAAAGAACGGGGGCATTATGGTGCCCTAGCCACCAATAAACCCGCCTTCTTTCAGAATTGCCGCCGCTTCTTCGTGACGCTTTTCGTTGACAAGAACCACAGGGCCGGTACAGCCCATCCCGGTTTCGGCGTAGATACCCTTTGATTTAAGAAGAGCCGCCGCTTTATCCAGATCGAAGATCTCTATTCCGGCGATTTCTTCGGTAACAACTTCCTTTTCCGGCTCATTTACTGCTGAAGATGATGGAGTTGTAGAGGTTTTACCCTGCTCTGATGCAGTAATAGCGGCAATTATGCCCTGCAAACCTGCCTTGTTTGCTTTGCCGTATTCTTCTTCCGCAATGCGAAGCAGATTATTTTCAGCCAGATTGGCGGCATAGGCAAGAGCATTTGCGACAACGGGCACACCTGATGCACGGGACAGGATCAGCACAAGGCGTTTATAACTCTCGCCTATGCCGGGGCCGTAGCCGAAACCAGAAGCCTCATAATTGCCGCCTGTTGAGTAGGCGGAAAAAACTTTCATGAGTATGTTGCCTGTAAGGGTGTCTGTCACCATTACGTCAAAGCCGGGGTTCAGAAGATCGTTACCCCGCATGATGGAGCCGCCCTCAGCCCGTCCGGATTGGGCAAGATTGATTTTATAGCCATTTTTGGCAAGTTCGTTAAGGGCACGCTCGACGGCTCTTGCACCATCCAGGTTGAGAATGCCAACTGTTGGATCGGCAATACCCATTGCCCTTGCGGTGATTATGCCGTTGACGGTATTTTTCACCATGGCGGCAACACGGTCTGTGTCAGATGTGCCTGTCGTGGTTGCAATGTAAAGCTCCCGTCCAAGAGCCGGTGTTGCAACACATCCTACAGTTGATACGCCTATGGGGAAGTTGTAGTGCATGGTAACGCAGGCTTTGACATAACCCGAATCCAACAGCTCTTCCATTTTGGCATACATCTCTTTTTCGTCCGATGTTACAATCTGTTCAAGGGAGCTTTCAACTTTTGGCCCTATGAGAACCACGTCAAAGTTTCCGGCTCTGGCTGCTATTTCAGCACCTTTGAATATATTATCAACACCATGTTCACTGCCAAGAGTTGTGATTGCGATTTTTACCTTCGAAGCGGCTTTTATTGGTGTGGCACTTTCTGAGGCTACACTTCCCTTACCACTGTTTCGTTCAAGCACGATTGAAACGCCGTCAAAGAGATTGGTCATGCGACCAAGGAAAAGGCTGCCCTTCCCAATGATCATGACTCTGTTAAGGCTGCCTTTTGTTAAATCGTCATACGCAAAGCCGAGGTATGGCACGCCAGACGGGATATGCCCCTGGGTGGGTGCCCAACCGGGCATACCGTGCTTGTCTATGAAGCCCTGTATATCTGTTCGTTCGAGCTCTTTTCGCATAACTGCAAGAGCAGCAATCATCTTGTAGTTGGCTTCCGGCACATCTCCGGCTCCTGCGGGCTTTGTGATGTCGGGGTTCTGCATCTCAACAGAGTACTTGTCAACATCGGTGATTTTAAGGCCGCATTTTGCAAGGGGATTTGCAACGAGGGCAGTCATTACAGCCTGCGGTGAAGAGCCTGTTCCCACATCATGCTTACCAGCTAGGTCTGTATTAAAAACCGGCGACTTTAGATCATCCTCGCCAATCAGGATCGCAAAACCGCCGATAATGTCCTCCAGTATAGGGAGGCCTTTTTTCACATGATCCTTGCCGTTCATGCCTAGTTTGGCTGTTGTGCCTCCGGCAAGAATGGCAACGTTTTTATATGTACCAGCTCTTACGAGGGATGCGGCAAGGATCAACGCATGGGCAGGAGCAGCGCAAAAGCCCCTTGTATCAGAGCCTGAGGCGTTCACCGCACCGGAAATCTCGGCAATGGCCTTTGCGAAGTTGCCGCCGCCACGCTGGTTCATGTCCCCGCAGGCTTCTTCAGAACACTCGATGATATAGTCAACAATACCAAGATCGAGATTGTTTTTAATTGTCAAATTGTTAAGCGCAAGTATGCCAGAAGCCTTAGATACAAGGTTTTCAAAGACAATATGCGATGTCAGGTTCAGGTCTATGTCATGCGCACGTTTAACACAGCCGACAAGCTTACCTTCATGATACAGTCCTTCGGCATGATGCTCAGTAAGTTGGGTTTCTATATCGGAAAGATCAGCACCCGCACCAATTCTGCCTTCGAGACCCTTGAGAGCCGGATGTGCAGCTATTTTAGGTGTAACAGCGGCGGCAAAACTCTTTTCCAGCATAACAAGATCAAAAGAATCCGCAATTTTTATAAGTGCGATGAATTCATCCTGAGGCATGATTTCGCCCAGACGCCCAAAACGGCCTGCCTCTTTTACAGCCTTGTCATACCAGGGAAATTCATAGCTTTTAAGATCGTCAGGCGTAATCTGACCAATATAGACCTGATTCGGGGGATATTCGACTACCTTCTCAAAAGGACGAAGATGATCACCAACCTTTGTCAGATACTCAGATTCGGGGTTCACAATCCTTTCTGTGATCTGTGTCGTTCCATTATGTATCACCATATCAGGTGCATGAATAAGCACATATGATGTGGCTTTTAGCACTGCGTTAGTCATTTAACACCTCTCACAAAGCTCACAAAGATCACTAAGGGAAGAACGTAAATCAAAGAAACCTTTGTGTCCTTCGTGAGCTTCGTGAGAATTAATTTGAATACCTGTTCAACTCAGCGTTCTTTGTGTTATTCAAACACAGTTTGCTTGTCTACTTCTGTTTGTAACGCTTTTAACGCTTTTTCTACTAATTTCCGGCGGAGCTTTTTCTCATCGGCTTTTTCCAGCGCTGGGTTACCCAATGGATATGGGATTGCCACTGCCGGGACGATTCTGTTTGCTCCAACAGTGAGCGAGATGGGAACCACTGTGCATACATGCACTACCGGGATTCCTGCGCGCTCTATTTCTTTCACCATCGTTGCACCGCAACGAGTACAAGTCCCTCACGTGGATGTTAGAATCACCGCCTGTATACCGTCGTTTTTAAGCTCGCCCGCTATTTGTGAGGCGTAAGCTTTTGCATTGGCAACAGATGTACCGTTGCCGACGGTAGCGTAGAAATACTTGTGAAGGCCGCCAATGACGCCCTCTTTTTCCAGATCTCGCATGACGTCCACGGGAAGAACCCTGTCTGCGTCCTGGTTGGCGTAGACAGGATCGTATCCACCGTGGGCTGTTTCAAAGGTTGAATCAGTTAGGTCATTGATGTTTTCGATGTCATACTTGCCAAATTTTGATGCGCTTGATGACTCGATCTTGTCGGGGTTGTTCTTGGGCACGATACCGCCGCTTGTAACAAGGGCAACCTTAATCTTTGACATGTCCTTTACTGCCGGATTAGGCGTTACATTGTCAAAGACAGGCATGGGATACTCGGTTTTAAATTCTTCTCCCTTGATTTTCCTGATAAGCATATCAACAGCACGTTTTGATCCCCGTTCTTCGGTAAACACGTTCTTGCGAATGCCTCTTGAGAAGTATCCCTCCTCAGAAGCCGTGCCGATTTCTTCCCTACCGGCAAGCTTAAGAGCGAAAGCGGCAATGCGGGGAACTGACTTTCGCATATCGGCGGCGGAGTCTCCGGTTTGAAGGATGCAAACATCCTTTCTGAAAGAGTCCACCCCGGGATTTTCGTCGTACATTGCCGTAACGGAAGGAATGCCAAGCTTTTCTGAAACGGCTTTGGAAACGGCGCCGCATGCCATGCCGTAACGCCCCGCGTTAAATGCTGGGCCGGCAATAAAAACATCGGGACTGTGCTTTTCTATCATGGGAATGATGACGCTTAATGCCTCGTCAACATTCTCGTTAAAGTACGAGTCGCCACATACAACGGTAGCCGTTATTTCCGCCCTGTCCCCGAACTGCTGAACAAGAGCCATTCCGGGCCCGGCATAACCTTCACGAAGCTCAGGCTTGTAATCAGCCTTATCCTCGCCGCCTATGCCGCCGTAGAACTGGTTAATATAGTGCACCACACGCAGTTTAGCCAATCACAGCCACCTCTGAAATTTTTGAATCAGCCTTTGAACTCTTTTTAAACTCAGTCGTTGAACTGGCAGTACTGATCTCTAATGGAAGTCATTTCAAAAACAATTTCATCCACGTTAAAGACCATTTCCATCATTCCGATCTGCTCGTCATAAACGGCAGAATCAACTTCGTTCTTAAATTCCTGTTCTATACAATGATAAACACGAAGTCCCAACGGGACTCCCGCCAATGGACCGGCAAAAGTCGGGTCACCGTTTGTTA
>Ga0099364_10011082_pt1 | contig 12346 bp, 11 predicted proteins | sample TergutTh196P3_FD_73070 | JGI IMG/M metagenome (GOLD analysis project Ga0099364, IMG submission 73070) | Microcerotermes parvus P3 segment gut microbial communities from Pointe-Noire, Republic of the Congo - Th196 P3 | ecosystem: Host-associated > Arthropoda: Insects > Digestive system > Gut ... | reverse complement strand
ATAATAGCCCAAAGTACAATACCCTCGAAAATCATCTGGTACAGCTGGGAAGGATGCCGCGGATAATTCAGAACTCCGCCCGGACCCACAATTGCTTCAAGACCGAGCTGTTCAGCTCCCGCCCGGATACGCTCAAAGTTCCTGTCCGAGGGGTGAATGCCTCCTCCGGGAAAGACCATCCCCAGGGGACTTGCGGTAATGCGGCCGTAGAGCTCTCCGTTGATAAAGTTGCCCAGCCTCCCGAAGGCATAACCCAGAGGAATGCTGGCGGCATACATGTCCCCGATCTCACGCATATCGAACTTTTTTATTCTTGACCAGATAATAATCGAAAGGACCCCTCCGACAACCCCGCCGTGGTAGCTCATGCCTTGAAGTCCGGTAAAACTGCCGTTCCTGAAAGGCCAGAATATGAGGTGCGGATACGTGATGTAAATGCCGCTTGTATCGTAAATCAAAGCGGAAAAAAGCCGGGCGCCAACAAGCAGGGACAGGATACCCCAGAAAAAGAGACCTGAAAGATCATCTTCACTCATGGGAAAGTTCCGTTCTTTCACCTGCCGGCGGTAAAGCAAAAAGGCCGTCCCAAAGGCCACGATATACATAAGCCCGTACCAACGAAAGGGAAGGCCGGGAATTATCTCAGGCTTTAACCAGGAGGGATAAGGAATTGTAAGAAGCATATAACCTCACTCTATTTTATGGGCCGTTCTTTTATAGTTCCGTTCTGTCGATCGAAATAAAAGACCACCCCGTTCCGCTGTTGCTTTATTTCATAATACCTATTGTGGCTTTCAATAACCACCCCCGGATAAATGGCACCACGTACAAGGACTTCCGAATCGTGGTGTTCTTCGAATTTTTCTCTTAAAGCGAAGAGCTCGCGCTTTAATTGCTCAATTAATTTTATTGTCCGTTCTTTTTCTTTAACAAGCGCATCCGGCAGGAGCTCCTTTGCGTTTTGCAGAGCTTCAATTTTTGACAAATTTTCCTTGAGCTTGCCGATGTATTCTTCGCAAGTGTTTATCTTATCCTTGATGAAGTAATCTTGACCAAAAGAAATTTCTGTTCTAAGACCCCCTTCCGAGCCTATACTTGCCACTTCAATTCCCAATCTGGCCTGACAAATTCCGCCCATAAGTTTTCCGTTTTCACCGGTGATGGAAACTTTTCCGTTGGTTTTGATTACAGATAGCCTGGAACCTATTTTTAGTTTTATATCACCCATTGTAACCAGCCAGGCAAATTCCGTAAACGCAGCTTCTATGCCTGCTCTGGCCCGGATGGTTCCCTTGCCGCCGCCTTTGATCCCCATAGCTGCCATGACCTTACCGCCAGCTGAAACGAGCGCCTCTTCGGCAATTCCGTTCACAATTAAATGAGAACCGGTCATTACTATGCAGCCGGGCTGCAAGCTTCCCTTTACCTGTACCTCCCCGGGAAAAGTAAGGTTCTCTTTTATATTTCCATTGATAGTTTTGACAGACAAGATTTTGAGTTTTCTGTCGTTATAGTGTAGCTCGCCTGAGCGTAGAGCAATGAGGCGTCTGACTTTTCCAAGGGATTCTGTCCGAATTGAATCATCATGTTCTATTGCTTGAACAATGGCTTCTTTATCGATGGGAATTTCCGTTCCTTTTACATCATAGCCAGGCCGCCCTACTGCAAGGGGTTCAGACATTACAAGGATAGGATCACCGGCCTTTAACTGATGCCCAGCTGAAGCCGGTGTATTCGGAAACTCAAGCGGATTTAGCGGGATCAGCCATTTGATCTCCGAATCTCCTGCAGCTAGAGGAAGCATCCCCTTGGCGACAATATGTCCCAATGCGCTTCCCTTGGTCCTGGCAACTAAACAGGCCTCTTTTAATCCTTTCCAGTTTATTCCCCTTTTTACCTCCAAGGCGCCGAGCACTCTTCTTATATTCTCAAGGGTCAATGGAATTCCGGCTCCTTTTTCCGGGAAAAAATCCCCTTTGACCTCCATTAAGTCTTTAGAAATGCGAATTTCTATTTTTGCATCCATATGGTCGATCAGCTCAGCCTTAAAACTTTTTTCCGTTGCTTCAAGCAAGAGCAAGCCGCTTTTGGAGGCCCTGATTTCATTATCATTTATGTAAAGGCCCTGCAGAAGTTTAATATCCGGGTCGTTTCCTGGAAGACCGTTAATTACATTGCCGAAAATATCCTTCCCTGGTTCCCCCTTGGAGCCGTCGCTTACTGTTGCAAGCAGCGTTTCTTCTTTAACAAAGGCAAAATCCATTTCTTCCTTCAGGCAAAAGTTCGGATCTTTAGGAAGATTCCGGTTATACCATTCTTTAAGGCGGTTCAGAACCGGCTTTTTTTCTTCGTCTGAAAGCAGGGGGATGCAGACCTGTACTTCCCGATCATTGCCTCTTGTTGCAGGGATCCCTTCTGCAAGGACATAATCTGACAGAACCATATCCGTTCCTTCCATGAAGGCACGGATCGTGGCTTTAAGTTGTTCTGCGTCATAGCCCTGTACCCCGGAATCCTTTATAACCTGGCTTATAGCTTTCATTTCCAGAGGATGGGCTTCTGACAATCCTTTATGGAGAAAAAGAACAGCTTTAGTTTTGTCCTGGTTTATATCAACTCTTGCTTCAGCTTTCTGGACACGAGACAGAACCAAATCCTTCAATGTTTTCCTGTTCTCTACAGCTTTTGTTATTTCCTCGTCCAGCTCTTCAAAGCTTAACAGCAAGCTTGCTTCTGCATTCCTTTCCTTCGCAGTCGCAATAATTTCTCTCCCCGTAGGGGGAACAAAGCAAGGGTCACCCGGCTTAAATTGGAAGAAGAGGGCCAGACCGTCAGTTCTGGTATTAATTCTCCAAATGTGTTTGGCAAAAGGGACAATGTCAGCCCAGTTTTCCCCGATTCTAATGAAACCTGAAACTTCGGCAGAAAGCTCAAGCTTATTCCTGGATATTCCTTCGCCAAAGAAGAATGTTCCATCTTCACCCGGCGGAAGTATAGGTCGCCCATAAACGTTTTTTCCAGGTTTGCCGGGGACGAAAGGGACAACAGTGCCAATTTTTTTACCCTGAACCGCGTACTTTATTTCCAAGACTTCCGTGTTAACAACTACCTCTTCGCGGGTTTCTTTCTTTTCCCAAACTACGGTAGTTTCTTCTTTCCCGGACATAAAGGGCAGGGCGCCGGGTTTATTTATCTTTTTTTCCTGCCTAAGCTTTTCAACTTTGACCCTGAAGAGCTTGGGGGCGGCGGCCTTTCCAAGAACCTCCTTTTGAAAAGGAGCCATATCCTCCGGTACCGTCAGCTCTTCCCATTTTATTTTTTCGCTTACAGAAGCTTGGGGCTCTACACCCTGCGCGTAAACTATTTCCAGAGCTTCCTTGGCCTTCGAGGCTTTTGCCAAAAAAACCTGTAGAGCCTTTGTATCAGAAAAGGCGCCGAGCTGGTTTTTTAAGGCAATTCTACTTATCGCAGCTACATCCCAGCTCTCGCCTTTGAGATCGGGGGTAAATATAAGACGAGCTTCGGTTTCCTCAGAGTTGATAGAAAAAGAAACGCTCCCCTTGGCCGAAATTCCCATAAAAAACCGCCTTTTAAAGTGCAAACCACAAGAAGCATGTAACCTTACTCTAATTAACAGGTCTTTCTTTTATTCTTCCGGTTTTGCGATCAAAATAAAATATCACACCGTTTCTTTTTTGCATAATTTCATGATACCTGTTGTGGCTTTCAAAAACCACCCCCGGATAAACAATGCCGTGCACCAGGACTTCCGAATCGTAGTGTTCTTCGAATTTTTCCCTCAGATTAAAAGTCTCTTCAATAAGATGCTCATGTACTTTCATCAGCCTTACCTTTTCTTGAACAAGTGCGTCGGGCAGAGATTTTTCATTATTTTGTAGATTTTCTATTTTCTTTTCTATTTTCGAGAGCTCTTCTTTGGCTTTAATGATGTTTTCTTCATACGCATTTATTTTTTCCTTAACGAAATAATCCTGACCGAAGGATATTTCTGTTATATGTCCCTTTTCCGAACCTATGTTTGCCGCCTCAATCCCATACCTGGCATGGCAAATTCCCCCCGAAAGTTTCCCGTCTTCATCGGCAATGGAAACTTTCCCGTTGGTCCTGATTATCGAGAGCATGGAACCTTTTTTTAATTTTATATCCCCCATTGCGACCAGAGACGCACGTTCGCTGTAGTCTGCTTCTATACCATCCTTGGCACGGATAATCCCCCTGCCGCCGCCTTTGATTCCCATAGCTGCCACGACCTTGCCCCCAGCTGAAACAAGCGCCTCTTCTGCAAATCCGTCAACAATCACGTTAGAACCGGCCATAGCCATGCAACCGGGCAGCAGATTTCCGCTTACCCGTATCTCTCCGGGGAATTTAAGGTTATCCTCTGTATCACCATCAATATTTTTGACAGAAATGATTTTGAGCCCCCCCCCTTCATAACGCAGATCCCCTGAGTGAATGGCAATGAGGCGGTGCCCCTTTCCGTAGGGCTCTTTCCGGATTGAATCATCATGTTTTATCGATTGGGCAGTAGCTTTTTCGACGGGTATTTCCGTCCCTTTTACATCATAGCCGGGTCGTCCGGCAGCAAGAGGCTCGGAAAATACAGCGATAGGCGTGCCGGCATTAACCTGAATTAAGCGGGAAGTATCATTATCGTCAGGCGAATTCATGGGAACCAGCCATTTGAACGCCGAATCCCCCTTGGCCCAAGGGGGTACGCCTTTGGCGATAACGTGGCCCAAAACGCTTCCCTTGACCCTGGCTATTACGCAGGCCTCTTCCACCCCTTGCCAGTTAATCCCCCTTTTTACCCCCAAAGCTTCAAGCGCTTTTTTAACATTCACAAGGGTAAGGGGGCTACCTGCCCCTTCTTCCCGGAAAAAGTCCCCTTTAACCTCCATAACGTCTTCAGCAATGTGAATCCCTATCTTTGCATCCTGCCAGTCGAGCACCTCGCCCCAAAAGCTTCTTTCTTTTGCTTCAACCAGAAGCAAGCCGCTTTTGGAAGCTTTGATTTCATCGCCATAAAAACCAAGCCCCCGGCAAAGTTTAATATCAGGGTCGTTTCCCGGAAGGCCGGGGATCTCATTGCCATAAATGTCCTTCCCGGATTCCCCCTGGGAAAAGGCGCTTACCGACGCAATCAACGCCCCTTTTTCAACAAAGGCAAATCTCATTTCTTTGTTTGGATCAAATTCCACATCTTCTGAAACATCCCGGCTGTGCCATTCTTTAAGGCGGCTTAAAACCGGTTTGCTTTCTTCAGCTGAAAGCAGGGGAACCCTAACCTGTACTTCCCGATCCTTGCCCCTTGTTGAAGGGGTTCCCTCAACAAGGACATAGTCTGATAGAACCAGATCCTTTCCATCCATGAAAGTATGGATCGTGGCTTTAAGCTGTTCAGAGTCATAACCCTGGACTTTAGAATCTTTTATAGCTTGACTTATAGCTTTCATTTCCAGGGGAAGGGCCCCAGCGACTCCTTTACGGAGAAAGAGAACCGCCCTGGTCTTGTCATGGCTTATGTCTACCCTGGCTTCCGCCTCCCGGACCTGTAACAGTGCAAACGCTTCCAAAGGCTCCCTGTGTTTTGCCGCCTCGGAAATTTCCTTGTCCAGCTCTTTTACACATACCAAGCTGTCTTTATCTGCACCCTTTTCCATGGCAGCTGCAAGAATTTCTTCCCCTGTAGGGAGTGGGAAGCGGGGATCGCCGGGTTCAAAGTGGAAAAACAGGGTCAGACCGTCGGTGCCGGTATTAATTTTCCAGATATGTTTTGCCAGAGGAACAATGTCCGCCCAGTTCTCCCCGATTCTGATGAAACCTGAAACTCCGGCGGAAAACTCATTTTTATCCCTGGATATTCCTTCCCCCAAAAAATACGTCCCGTCTTCGGCTTCCGGCGGTGGAATCGGCCGCCCAAAAATATTTTTTCCCGCTTTGCCAGGGCTAGAGGGCAAAACCACACCCAGCTTTGTACCCCGATTTGCGTACTTTACCTCCAAAACTTTCGGATTTACAGCTACTTTTTCCTGGGTCTCTTTTTTTTCCCAGTTTACGGTAATTTCTTCTTTTCCGGACATAAACGGCAGGGCGCCGGGTTTATTTACCTTTGTTTCATGTTTAATCTTTTCAACTTTGACCTTGAAGACTTTTGGGGGGGCGGCTTTTCCAAGAGCTTCCGCCTGAAAAGGAAATATATCACCCGGTACCGGCAAAGCAGCTGCCCATTCTATTTTTTCATTTATTGGTTCCTGGGGCTCTATACCCTGAGCATAAACCATTTCCTGTTGTTCTAAAGTTTTGGCCCTGGCGGCTTTAGACAAAAAAGCTTCCATAACTTTAGTATCAGGAAAGGCACCTAGCTGGTGTTCTGAGGCAAGCTTATTTATCGCCGCTATATCCCAACCTTCACCATCGGGATCCGGGGTGAATACAAGCCGGGCTTCGGTTTCCTGAGAATTGATGGAAAAAGAAGCGCTTCCCGTCGCCAGATTTCCCATAAAATGACCGCCTTTAAGGTTTAAAACCTTTAGCTATAGCATTTGAAAGCTTAAGCTTAAGAAAATTGTTTTCTTTTTTCAGTTTTGCCAACTCAAACTGTTGGGATTTAACAGTTTCCACCAAGTCTCCCTGAGAAAGCGCCCCGGAATGGAGCAGATCTTCCACATAATCCATTTTTGCACTGAAATCGACTTCAGCTTCCATACCAGCTTCCTGGAAGCTGTTCTCTATTTCTTTATCATCCAGATTATAACTATCTTCAGCGCTCTGGAGTATCTTTTCCGCAATTCGATAAATTGCCTGGGAAAGAACAGCTTGGGGTTTATACAGAATAATCGGCAGCCTAGATGAAAGGGCAACATCCTGCATATTATCCCGGTAAATAACTCCAAGATGTTCAATCTTCAGAGCCAGGTATTCTTCGCAGGAACGGCGTATCTTCATGGCCACCTCTGCATCTTTTGGATCATCGAGCATATTCATAATGAGCCGAGGATGGTAATTGGAAATACGATTAACAAACCTATTGTAAGATTCGGGGTCTATTTTTTGTATTTCCGGAAGCATTTGGGGAATATAAAGCCTCTGGGGGCCGGAACCGTCCTTGCGGGCCTTTTCCAGATAGGCCTTTGCCGGGCTATCCTTTGGGAAAACCGTGTACATCAGGCGAAATACCGTATTTTTGAGAAAAACATAGGCGTTAAGTACTGCCGTCACTGCCGGCGCCGAAACCACAATGCCCTGACCCGAAAGGAGAAAAAAGTCGAGGATAGATTGATGGGTTCCTGCACCCAGATCCAGGAGAAGGACATCCGTATTGTCTTTTAGGGCAAGAAAGCGCCTTACCAGTGCTTTAAGTTGATGAGGTCTAAGATTTGCCGTGCCGGGGATCTCAGTATCTCCGGGTATGAACCTGAGCCCCCGTATGTTTGTATCTGCAATTACATCGTCGAAATTAGATCTGGTATCGTTTAAAAAAGTCCCGATTCCGGTTTTTGGAGAATGGTGCCCCAAAACCAGATGTAAGTTGGAAGCCCCAAGATCGAGATCCGCCAGAACTACCCGCTGTCCCGATTGTGCTAAAGCTATACCCAAATTTGCCGTCACAAGGGATTTACCAACCCCTCCTTTCCCGCTTGCTATCGGAATAATACGCATCAAAACCTCCGCGCCCAATGTTGAATTTAAGACTATATCGCTATATATTCAAGAGGGCTATTCGTAAGCTTGTCGGCAAGCTTGTCCTTGAACGATTTTAAGCGGTATTATATGCTCTTTTTATGTACCAGCTGAGAGTAGAAGCTGAGTTTTCTGCAGCCCATTTTTTAAGCCATTACCATGGCAAGTGTGAAAATTTGCACGGACATAACTACCGGGTAAGGCTATGGGTCCGGGGCGCCGAGCTAGACGAAGGGGGGATGCTGGCGGATTTCTCCCTGTTGAAAAAAGCCCTGAATGACTCCATAGCCACCCTGGATCACTCAAACCTGAACGACATCAAGGCCTTTAAAAACGACCCCAGCGCCGAGCGCATCGCAAAGTACATTTTTGAAAGAGCTGGTGAGAAGCTTGCCGACCTGGGGATAGACAGGGCGCTTCTTTGGGCCGTGGAGGTGTTTGAAAATACCCGCAGCATGGCCAGGTATGAATAGCCGGTTGAATGCGTGAACATAGCCTCAAAACTTGCCCCTTGACAAACACATACAAACATTGTATGTTAATTGTATAGGAGTTTCTTATGGCGTTATCAACAGTAAATATTTCATTCAAAAAAGATTTATTGTATCAAATCGACGAAATTGCTAAAAATGAGGCGAGAACCCGCTCAGAATTAATCCGCGAAGCGGCAAGGCTTTACATAGAGCGCAAAAAAAAGTGGGAAAGCATTTTCTCTTATGGTGAAAACATTGCCTCCAAATACAAATTAACAGAAAAAGATGTCAATGATGAAATTAAAGCATCCAGAGAAGAAAATAAAAAACAGTGAAAATCGTATTGGATGCCAATATTTTTATCTCTTCATTTTTCTGGGGAGGAAACCCAAGATTCGTATTGAAAAGAGCAATTGCCGGTTTGGATGAATTATTTATAAGCAATGAGATATTGGACGAGATTGAAGATGTAATCGGGAGGCCAAAATTTCACTTGGCCAAAGAAGATATTGAGTATTTAATAAGATCAATAGAGGAAATTGGAAAAAAAGTTGTTACCAAAAGAAAAATAAAAGCAAGCAGGGACAAAACAGACGACAAGTACATTGAATGTGGAATAGCTGCTGATGTTGATTACATAATATCCGGGGATATTCATTTGCTGGAAATTAAAGAATATAGCAAGATTAAAATCATGACTGCCAAAGAATATTTGGAAACATTAAGCCTATGAAACTACTGCTCCACGTCTGCTGCGCCCCCTGTTCAATTCAGTGCATCCAGGCCCTTGCCGACGAGAATATTAGGACAACTTTGTTCTGGTACAATCCCAACATCCATCCCTATACCGAATACCGCTACCGTCTGGATGCGCTCCGAAAATTTTCTGAGGACAAAAACCTGTCTCTTATCATAGAAGACGAGTACGGACTCCAGAGCTTCATCAAAGCTGTGTCTGTCGTTGAAGCTGAAGAAGGCAAACGCTGTACCATCTGTTACCGCCAGAGGCTGGAAAAAACCGCCCTCTTTGCCGCAGAAAATGGCTATGACGCCATTTCGACCAGCTTGCTTATCAGTCCCTACCAAAACCATGAGCTTATCTGGCAGACCGGAGAAGAAGTTGCCACCGAACATGGCATTGAATTCCTTTACCGGGATTTTCGCCCTCTTTTTCGGGTTAGCCAAAACGGTGCAAGGGAAGCCGGTTATTATATGCAAAAGTACTGCGGCTGCATCTTCAGCGAGGAGGAACGGTATTGTGTTAACTGCTGTTGCAAGCGGAAAAACGAAAAATGACCGACGCCCACTGTCATCCCTGGGATTTAAAACAATACCTTGATGACCCGGAAAAAGAACGCCGGGAAACAGGGACTGCCATCGCGGCCAGCTCCTGGAACCTGGAACAGTTTGAATACCACGAGGGTCTTGCCCGAAAAGCCCGGGAAGAAGGAGCGCCGAAAATTTTCTGCTGTTTTGCCCTGCACCCCCAGCTCACAGGCGACGATGATTTTTCCTGCGAGCCGGGCATTGAGCTGCTTCATTCCCTTGGGGCACAAGGCCGGCTTGATGCGGTGGGGGAAACCGGTTTTGATTTATACAACAACAAATTCCGATCTGGAGAAAAGCAACAGGATGAAATTTTTGCCTATCATCTGGAAACAGCTTTGAAATACGGGCTGCCACTTATTCTGCATGTACGCCGGGCCATGCACAAAATATTTCCCCTAACGAAAGAACTAAAAAAACTGCCTGCCGTGGTTTTCCATTCCTGGCCCGGAACCAGGGCGGAAGGGGAATCTCTGTTAAGGCGGGGAATAAACGTCTTTTTTTCCTTTGGGACAACTGTTCTGAAAAACCACCGCCAGGTTATGGCCTCGGCCGCAATTTTTCCGCCTGACAGGATTCTTCTTGAAACCGATGCCCCCTATCAGCCTTTACACGGAAAAACCTTTTCTTCCTGGCGGGACTTAGGCGCTATATGTTCGTGCATCGCGACCCTTAGAAAAGAGGCGGGCAGCTCCTATGCCGAAAAGGAAGAGCTGGTAAGTATGACTACGGAAAATTTTTTTCGGGTGTTTGAGGCAGCCCGGCGAGGAAAGGAGATTTAACAGAATGAGCCTCTTGCAAAACTCGGTTAGTTTTGCCGAGGCTTCGCACGCTATGTGCGTTGCAGTTTCTCGCCTAAAGGCGCGGCATATATGCCGACGAAACGTGCGTTTTTAAGCGGTAGAAATTACAAAACTGAAGTTTTGCAATTTCCTCAATTACTTTAATTTGAATATTCCTCATCCAATGAAAACCAGCGAACCCGTATGGGCATCGCTTAATTAAACACAGCCCGGCCATAAGAACCGGGCGAAAGGAAGTAAAAATGAGTTTATCTTACGGAACAACTCAAGTGATGCATCGCATCAGGGTAAAACTATACCCAAACCACCTGCCGGAAGGCAAAGGAACCTACTTCGCACGAACCGACAGCGAAGCCACCATCGACATCGACCAAGTCTGCGCAGCCATGCGCGAAAGAGGCGGCTTTAAAGGCGACTACCGCGACCTGGTAGAAAACATCAAACGTTACAACGATGAAGTAGCCTACCAGCTTTGTGACGGCGGCTTAAAAGTGCTCCGCACTTTTAAGCTAAGGAGTTTACGCTATGCGTAAACTCCACACGTTAATTCGTGGAGTTAGGCTAGTCCAGTGCATGTACAAGGCCTCTTCCTCCACCGAAAAGCCGGACAGCACAGCTAGCAAACGGCTGCCTCCAGTGGTTACACACCGGTAGGTGTGCAGGTTGCACTACAGGCAGCATCGGCGTCCCAAAAGCCACGCGAAGCGTGCGACAAAAAAGGTAAGGCCGCTAGCTGCCTGGAGTGCGTTCTGCACACATACCGGTGTGCCACCAGTATGCCGTTTGCTAGCTGAGCTGTCCGTGGGAGCTGGCTGTTGTTTGTGGGCGAGCTGGTTCAGTGGTGGTAGGATGATTTATGAATAGATATCTTTTCTCATGCTGATTGTTTTACGGTTCTTGTTGTAGAGTTCGGTATTGGGGATAAAGCCGTTTTTTTCGTAAAAGGCGATTACTCCTTTGTCGTGCTCTATATCAGCGTCTACAGTCAGGAAGCGGGCGGCACAATAAGTTTTATTACAGGCCCATGCAAAACGCTCTGCACTTGTAATCATAAAAGTACCGATACCTCTGTATTTTTCTGAAAAGCTGCGGTCTACTGCAAGTTTGGCTACTTTCATTGCGGGTATAGTATGGAAGGGGTATTTGAGATTATGGAGTTCTTTCTCGGTAAGTGACAGTTTTATTGCGTCCATGATGAGAGACATATAAGCCGCTATTTTATCGGTAGTCCGTTCAGCAAGCAGTAATGTAAAGGCAATATGGTCGTTCATTGAACGAAGAGCATCTTTGACAAGATAGTCGTTATATTCGGATATTCCACAGTCAAAATGACTGAAAGTTGTAGAAGGTGACAAAATATTGAAGCTAAAATACTTATTTGCGTTTTCGGGGATGACTTCAATTCTAGGTCTCATTTCTGGAACATCTTGTCAATGTATTTTGCATTCTTTTCGAGGCGTTTGTATACCGATGGGGGTATGGGTTTGCGAATTTGTTCAATGACTTCACGGGCGATTTTTTTGTCTTTTATCTCCGTGGGTTGCACGGGCTTGATTTTGGCTGCCATGTTCGTTCCTTACTGATAAATTAGCAAATTTTGGCTGAAAAGTCAATGTCAGGGAAAAGAGAAGTGAGAAAAGAGAAATGAGAAGTTAGAAAAGAGAAAAGGTAGGGGCTTAACTTATAATTTTTTTCCTTAAAATTTGCAAAACCGTGCGTAATTACTCATGACAAGTATGAAATAATCGTGCTAAAATTAACTATGCAAAATGCCGCCGTTGACATCAGGCAAAACTTTTTGAAGAAATTTTCTCAAAACCCAGCAAGTTGGCACGGAAATTGCGCGCGCTCTCTCTCTCTTACAAGTGTATAGTATTTAGTTTTTTTCCCACACAATTTTTTTCCCGAAAAAACGCAGGTATTACCTAGCCCCGGCCGTGTTTTTAATGAATCAGCGCTTAGCGGCCATGTTGAAATTCCTGAAGGGGTTACAGACGGAGAGATTTAATTAATAAGAGAAAGTAGAAGGTAAATTTTAAC
>Ga0099364_10011081_pt1 | contig 12347 bp, 8 predicted proteins | sample TergutTh196P3_FD_73070 | JGI IMG/M metagenome (GOLD analysis project Ga0099364, IMG submission 73070) | Microcerotermes parvus P3 segment gut microbial communities from Pointe-Noire, Republic of the Congo - Th196 P3 | ecosystem: Host-associated > Arthropoda: Insects > Digestive system > Gut ... | reverse complement strand
TTTTACGTTACCGCTAAAGAATTAAGAATTAAGAATTAAGAATTAAAAATTAAGAATTAATAAATAAAAATTAAAATTTGAACATTATGCTAAGAATCTGTTTTTTGTTTTTCCTTCTATTGGGTTGCGACTTCCTGTTGGCGCAGAGCGCTGAACGCCAACAAGCAATCGACAATGCAGCGCTCGATTATCTGCGGACTATCGGTAATCAATCGACGCTTTACTATGGCAATGTGCCGGAAGGGCATCCGCGCACGATCAATCATCCTTTCCTGAAAGATATTCAGTTTGCAACAACGCGCCTGTCGTACCGTCAGGTGGTATATCCCGAAGAAAAGCTCCGATTGGATTTGAGCCGTGATGAGCTGATCATTCAAACATCCGATTTTCGAAACATCGTTTTGATCCCTGAAAATGTAGATTTTGCAGAATTGCATGGCAGAAACATCATCTATTTTCGTCAGGACAGCTTGTCGGGTAGCCCTTCCTCAGGATATTACCACTTGTTACATTCCGGACAAAACAAAGTTTTGGTAAAACAAGCGGCTACTGTAATGTTAACCAACGACCATCAATATTATTACAGTATTTCAACAAAATATTACCTGTTTCACGATGGCGTTTATTATGTGATACGCAATCAGAGCGGGCTGTTGAAAATCCTGAAACCATACAAAAAAGAGTTGAAACGGTTTATTTTGGCAAATAAATTAGTTTACCGGCATGACGCCGAAAAATTTCTTAGCTTGACAATAGGTGAATACGAAAAAATATCCAGTTCATTATGAAAAAGTTTACATATCTATCAGTTATTTTGGCGCTTTTTTGCTTTTCGATTGTTGCGCAGCAGCGCGTAACCGTTCAGTTGACCGACAGACCAATGGGCGAATTGTTCGACGCCATTGAAAGACAAACCCATTACCGCATTTATTGCGCGCCCGAAGTTTCGGATTCCATGAAAGTATCCGTCAACGAAACGAATGTGGAACCGCTGACGCTTATCGGGAGGGTCTTGCAAGGCACAGAATTTCATCTGTCTGTCTTCCAAACCACTGTTTACATCATCAGAGACAGAACTTTGATCACCACCTTGCCGGAAAGTTTTTACAGAAGGGATCCTGCAAAGGAAGAGGGCGCCTTGCCGGTATTCGAGCGGGAAGCGAAGGCGAGTTCCGAATCGCTGATTTACGCAGTGGGTAATCCGAACAGTCCTTCGACAACGAATGTGGTGATGACGGGCGTGGTCACCAATTTTAAGAACGGCGAAACCATGCCGGGCGTCACGCTTTTGCTTGAAGACCCGCTCATTGGAGCCACCACCGACCCCTTTGGCTTCTATTCCATACAATTGCCTCCCGGACGCCGCGAATTGATCATACGGGGAGTGGGCATGAAAGATACCAGAAGGCAGTTGATGCTTTTTTCCAATGGAAGGTTGGACATAGAATTGGAAGAAGAAATTTTCTCGCTTTCGGAGGTGACTATCTTGGCGGATAAAGTAGACAACATACGCTCGGTGAGCGGCGGTATGGAACGTCTGCAAATGCGCTCCATCAAAAACATACCCACCGTGTTGGGTGAAGCCGACGTACTGAGGATCGTGATGACGCTGCCGGGCGTAAAATCGACCGGAGAAGTATCAAGCGGATTCAACGTCAGAGGCGGCGCCACCGACCAGAATCTGATTCTGTACAACGACGGCACCATCTACATGCCCACGCATATGTTCGGCTTGTTTTCGACGTTCAATCCCGACGTGGTAGATAACATGGAACTCTACAAAAGCGGTATTCCGGCAAAATATGGAGGGCGTATATCGTCTGTTCTGGAAATCAACACCAAAGATGGGAACAAAAAACAGTTTCAGGGCGCTGCCAGCATAGGCTTGCTCACCAGCCGGCTTACATTAGAGACGCCGCTGTTCAATGGGAATGGCTCATTTATTGTAGGCGGACGAACAACTTATTCCGACTGGTTGATGGGAATGATACCCGAAAAGAGCGGCTACAGCAATGGAACAGCCGGTTTTTACGACCTGAACGCTTCAGTGAACTATCAAATTAACGAAAACAACAACGTTTATCTGAACGGATACTTCAGTAGCGACCGATTCAGATTCAGCGATCGCGATCAATACGCATACCAGAATGCCAACTTTTCAGCCAAATGGCGGCATATCTTTAATCCAAGATTTACAAGTACATATGTTGTCGGCTACGATCACTACAGTTACAGTACCAGAGACACAAGCGATGTATTCAATGCCTACGCGCTTGATTTCGCCATCAACCAGATGTTCGGAAAGGCAGATTTTACCTATTATTTGAACAACAACCACACGGTAAATGCCGGATTCAACACCATGTTGTACCGGTTGGATCCGGGAAATTACGCTCCGGCGCACGAAGAATCATTAGTGATGACAGACCGGCTTCAAACCGAAAGAGCGCTGGAATCGGCAGTATACATTTCCGATCAATGGGAAATATCTCCCGAATGGATGGTCAGCGCCGGAATCAGATATTCGATGTTCAATGTCTTGGGGCAGCGTGTTTTTAACGTGTATTCATCGGACTATCTTCCTTCTGTGGCAACGATTTTACGAACCGATTCGGCGGGAAGCGGCGTGTTGAAGACCTGGCACGGACCCGAATTTCGTTTTTCAGCGCGGTATATCATTGACGAAAACACATCCGTGAAGGCGGGAGTGAACACGATGAGGCAATACATTCACAAGATTTCCAACTCAACGGTCATGTCGCCTACCGATACATGGAAGTTGACCGACCTGACCATACGTCCGCAAACAGGTGCGCAAGTTGTATTGGGACTGTTTCGGAATTTCGCAAAAAATACAATCGAAACATCGCTTGAGACCTATTTCAAAACGATGAACAACTATTTAGACTATCGCGGAGGCGCCGAACTAATGATGAATCATCATATCGAAACCGAAGCGGCGGGCGTGAAGGGGAAAGCGTATGGCGTGGAATTGATGTTCAAAAAGAATCAGGGAAAACTGAACGGATGGGTCAGTTACGCATGGTCGCGAACCCTGTTGCGCCGGCATGAAGAACTTTCCTCCTCCTCCAATACCAGCAAATGGTATCCGGCAGATTTTGACAAGCCGCACGAAGTAAAATTTGTAGGGAACTTCAAATTGACGCATCGTTTCAGCTTTTCAATGAATTGCGATTACAGTACCGGAAGACCCATCACCCTGCCTGTGTCGAAATATAGATTCGAGGGGCAGGAATATGTATATTACTCGGAAAGAAACAAATACAGGATACCCGATTTTTTCCGCATCGACTTGTCTTTCAATATTGAAGCAGGACATCATTTGACCAAATTGACGCACGGGTATTTTAATATTGGGGTGTATAATGTGACGGGGCGTAAAAATGCTTATTCTGTTTATTATGTGTCGGAACAGGGATATACAAGAGGATATCAGTTGTCCATTTTCGGCGTTCCGATACCCTACGCATCATATAATATTAAATTTTAAGAATATGAAGATAAAATTATTCATTATCAATGGTTTGTGTATGTGCTTTCTATTTTGCAGTTGCATCACTGAGTATGAAGCCACGGGGATAGAAGAGCAGGCAGACATTCTTGTGGTGGAAGGCATCATCACCGACAACGAAACCATTATTACGCTGAGCCGCAGTAAAAGATTGACTGACGACGGTAGTGAATCATTTTATACCGTTAGCAATGCAACAGTCTATGTGGACTGCGAAGATGGAACGCAATTTTACGGAGCGCCGAACTGGGGTTGGAACAACCCCAATGGACAATATATCATCAAAACGGGCGTCCTGAATCAGGAACTCACATACAGTTTGAAAATTGAGATTGAAGAACCGGATTTCGATAGTCCTGATTGTTATCCAACAGGGGACGGTTGGTTTTGTCCGTCAAAAACCTACGTATATTCCTCCGATCCTTCTTATCCTATCAAAACGCCCGAAATAGACAGCGTGTTCTGGACAAAAAGAGGACGCGGACAACCTGTGAATATACATGTTGCCACGCATACGCCGGATAACAAAGTATTGTATTATCGCTGGTCGTACAGGGAGGATTGGGAAACTGTAGCCGAAGATCAAATTCCTGATGCAAGGCTACCGTCTTATCCATACTATTGTTGGAGTACGGATGTCAGCAGAAACATGTTGCTCGGCTCCGCCGAAAAAACTACCTTTGGCAGGGTGACCGATATAATTAATGTAATGATACCCTCAAGCAGAAAATTGATGGAACTGTACCGGATAGACGTCACGCAAAATGCGATCAGCAAACGGGCGCATGATTATTTTGCCAATATCAAGAAAAATTCCCAGCAATCCGGCAGCATATTTGCTCCCGTTCCGTCTGAATTACGCGGTAATATAATGTGTATTACCGATCCGGGCAGAGCCGTAATCGGATATATTGACGTTTCGACTACAACATATAAACGCCGCTATATACCAAGAGTAGAAAACGCATATGAAAGTCCGTATTCGGATTGCACTGTATTAACACTTGAAGCGTATTGCGAAAAAATGGGTATTGAAGAAAATTGCCAAATCCCTTGGGAATGGGTACCTTATACTATGGGGGGATATGGCGAGGATCCTACCTACATTGAACAAAAATGCGTAGATTGCACCTATTGGGGCATAACAACCAACAAACCTGAAGATTGGCCTAATAATCATTAAAAAAAAGTATATGAAGAAATATTTTTGTTTGGTACTATTGACAAGTATAGTATGGCAACTTTTCGGACAATCCGGGAAGATTGAATGGCGCGAACGAATTTATGCGCAAACGGACAAACATTTGTACTTAGCCGGCGAACCGATTCTGGTAAAGATTTTGACCACCGACGAGAGACAAATTCCGCTCGTTTTCAGCAAAATAGCCTATGCTGAACTGGTAGCCGATACTATGGCGCATGTACAGATCAAAGTTGAATTGACCAACGGTACAGGCGCAGGGCGAATGTTGCTCCCGGCAGATTTGCCCACCGGTTATTATCGGTTGATCGCCTATACGCAATTCATGAGAAATGAAGGAATGGACGTGTTTTTCGAAAAAAACATCACTGTAGTCAATACCTTCCAATCGGGTTATTATCCGGCAGAATCGGAACAGCCCCTTTCCAACGCGGCGATAACCCAAGTGCAAAGCGCAACGTCAGGAACTGTTTCCTTGCAACCCGACAAGCCAGCTTATACGAAACGGGAGCGCGGGGAATTGATCATCAACGGTTTGCCCGAAAATATGCATACGCTTTCCGTATCAGTAACCGGTAAGGATTTTGCACCCATAGTCGTGCCTGACGAATCATTCCGAAAGAACCTAAGCAAGCCAGCGAAGGACTTGAGCGGCGCTTATCTTCCCGAATATGAAGGACATGTTATTACAGGCAAAATCGTTGACAACCAAACCGAAACTGTCATTAAGGGCTTGCCTGCGGAAAATTTAGTCAACGATGCAGTTTTCATTTCTGCTGCTATTGCTTTTCCGGGTGAGAAAATCCGGTTTTTTGCCGGAAAAAAAAACAATAAAGATGAAATTCAATTCATTACAACGGGCATTTCGGGAATGAAAGAACTGGCTACAGTTTTGTTCCATTCAGACGAACGTTACCGTATGGACATTCAGTCGCCTTTCGTATCGCGATATGCTCCGAAATCAATGCCCGAATTGCAGATAGACTCGGCTCATTATCATATGTTGCTGGCAAGAAGCGTCGCATTGCAGGTGTATCGATATTTTTCAGAAGAATCGTCCGAAAATCAACAAATATCAGAACCGCATTTCGACATCACGCCTACATTCAGTTATCTGTTGGACGAATACACCCGCTTCACGACGATGCGGGAGGTGTTCATTGAATTTATTGCAGGCGCGCGTTTCCGCAGACGCGACGGAAAACAGGAATTACAGGTATATACCAGAAGAGGCGCCCAACAAGAATATGGAACCATGCCGCTGGTACTCTTAGATGGTTTGCCAATTACCGACCATGAGCTCATTTATAATTATGACCCGCTTTCAGTCGAACATATCAATATTTACTTTGGACCCTGTATTCTGGGAGGGCTTCAATTCGATGGAATCATAGAACTGATCACCTATCGCCGGCTACATGCTGATTTGAATCTGGCAAGATCGACCCAAGTGTTGACCTACGAAGGACCGCAACCGGTTTACCGTTTATATTCGCCCGATTATTCGGACGAAAAAAACCGGCAAAGCCGAATGCCCGACGGACGTCATACATTGCTCTGGAATCCCGACGTTCAAACTGAAGGAAAAACTTCCATCAGCCTGCCTTTCTATACCTCCGACTTAACGGGCGATTTTCAGGCTAGTATGGAAGGAATGACCAAAGACGGAAAATTTATTCATGCAACAGTATTATTTAATGTAAAATAATTTTAATCAAATGAAACCAAAAATTTTAATTATCAATGGTTTGTGTATATGCCTTCTATTTTGCGGTTGCATCACCGACTATGAAGCCACAGGGATAGAAGAACTGGCAGATATTCTTGTGGTGGAAGGTATCATCACCGAAAACGAAACCACTATTATGCTCAGCCGCAGCAAAAGATTGACTGACGACGGTTATGATCCGTTTTATACCGTTGACAATGCAAGAGTCTATGTGGAATGTGAAGATGGAACTGAATTTCATGCTTACGTAGATCCGAACCGAGGTTGGGCGACTAATGGCCAATATACCATCAATACGGGTATCCTGAATCAGGAACTCAAATACTGGTTGAAAATCGAGATTGATGAGCCGGATTTCAATAGCGATGATTGTAAACCATATTTGGACAGTTGGTTGTGTCCGATAAAAACTTACGTATATTCCTCCGATCCTGCATATCCTATCAAAACGCCCGAAATAGACAGCGTTTTCTGGACAAAAAGAGGCAGCGGACAACCGGTGAACATACATGTTGCCACGCACTCGCCGGATAACAAAATCTTGTATTATCGCTGGTCGTACAGGGAAGATTGGGAAACTGTTGCTGAATATAGACTTGATCCTTATCCATTCTATTGTTGGAATACGGCGGTCAATAGAAATATGTTGCTCGGTTCATCCGAAAAAACGATCTTTGGCAGGGTGACTGATATACTTGCCGAAATGCCGTCTACAAGCAGGAGATTGATGGAACTGTACCGGATAGACGTCACGCAAAATGCAATCAGTAAACGGGCGCACGATTATTTTGCCAACATCAAAAAGAATTCCCAGCAATCCGGCAGCATATTTGCTCCGGTTCCTTCTGAATTGCGCGGGAATATCACCTGTATCACCGATCCGGGCAGAGCCGTGATCGGATATATTGACGTGTCGACCACAACATATAAACGCCGGTATATACCAAGAGCAGAAAACGCATACGAAAGACCGTATTCGAGTTGCGGTCCATTAACATTACAAGAGTATTGCGATAAATTTGGTCTTGGTGAATCCTTATGCAGGTTCCCGGAAACATGGGTGCCATATGGAGGAGGTGGGGTACGCATTGAAATACATTGCGTAGATTGCAGCTATTGGGGCGGCACAAACAACAAACCCGAAGATTGGCCTAACAACCATTAGAAAACGCAATTACTGTCATATCATTGGCGAAATGATGTATTTTTGTATGTTCTACGCTCAATTTAAGTTGTCTGTGCAAACCGGTTGGCGTCATTGCAGGCGATAACGCACTCAATAAAGCGTGCTTATGAATCATGCAGTATAGCATATTTTTTTGAAATTTTGGCATAAAAATAAAAAAAATTTAGTGAGTGACCGCATCATACAGGTCAGGAGCAATTGGAAAAATGCTTACCATGTAACTTTTTAAGCTGATTTTCGTATATATGTTACCATGTTCATTCTTAAAATATTATATTTTCTTGTTACAGGGTATTTTATCTTTTGCGCCCTGTATTTGCTTGTATACTCGCTAGCGGGATTGTTTTATCAAAATCCCGTTTTTGAGAAAGCGCTCGTGCATAGAAAGATAGCCATATTAGTTCCTGCGTATAAAGCCGACGAAGTGATTGAAGAATTGGCGGATAATGTTTTGTTGCAGGATTATCCGAATTACGATCTGATCATCATTGCCGACGGTTTGAGGAATGACGTATTAACCCGCCTCGAGCAGAAACCGCTAAAACTGATGCCCTTCCATGACGAAAAACGGACAAAGGCGCTTGCTTTGAATACCATCATGGCGCAATTGCCTGACGATTACGATATAGCGCTCATACTTGATGCCGACAATCTGATTCAGGGAAAAGACTATCTGAGCCGGCTCAATGATATTTTTGAAACAGGGATTCAGGCAGTACAAACCCACCGTACCGCAAAAAATACAAATACCGTGTTGGCATTGTTGGACGCCGTAAGCGAGGAAATCAACAATCATCTGTTCCGTCGCGGACATGCCGCCTTGGGTTTATCCTCGGCGCTGATAGGTTCGGGCATGGCATTCGATTACCGTTTGTTTCGCGAACAGATGCAAAGCATTACCGCTTCCGGAGAAGACAAAGAACTGGAAATGAAATTGTTGAAAATGAAAGTTCCCGTAGCGTACATTGATGATATGATGGTATTGGATGAAAAAGTGCAAAAATCCGGTTCGTTTGTCAACCAACGCGCCAGATGGATTGCCAATCAAATGATGCAGGCGAAAAACAATGTAGGCGAAGGATTCAGGCAACTTTTCAGAGGCAATGTCGATTTCTTTGATAAACTGCTGCAACATTTTCTCTTACCCCGACTTTTCCTGATTGCAGCCGTCACCGGTCTCTCTGCCTTAGCGCTGATTTTTCTTCAAGCGGCGTATCTTTACGTATGGCTGACCATCGCGCTCATCACGTATTTAGGTATTTTGCTCAGTATACCCAAACGCTTGTATACGCTCAGACTGCTCAAGTCTGTCTCGTATTTGCCAAAGGTCGTGGCATTAATGCTCTTGTCGCTATTCAAAATCAAAGGGGCAACCAAAAAGTTCGTTGCCACCGAACACGCAGCAGTTCCTTATGAATCTTTAATTTAATACAGTCGAATCATGCTTTTTAATTCAATAAGTTACGCCATTTTTTTACCGATAGTCTTTTTTCTGTATTGGTTTGTTTTTCAACGCAATTTGAAAGTGCAAAACATTTTTGTCGTAGTCGCTTCCTATGTTTTTTACGGATGGTGGGACTGGCGTTTTTTGCTTCTGATCGTGTTTACCTCCTTTTCCACTTGGGGGTTTTCTGAATTGATGCAACAAATAGATAATAAGCAATTTACCAATCGGTTGATTTCTCGAAAACTTTTAAATATCAGCAATATAACGATTAACTTGGTGATTTTGGGCATATTCAAGTACTACAATTTTTTTGTGGACAGTTTTGTTTCGGCATTCGCATCGGCAGGAATTAATATACAGCCGCATACGCTTCAAATCATCCTGCCCGTTGGCATATCGTTTTATACGTTTCAGGCGTTGAGTTATTCGATTGACGTTTATCAGCGAAAGATTGAGTCGACAAAAGACATGGTTGCTTTTTTTGCTTTCATCGGCTTTTTTCCTCTCTTGATTGCAGGTCCCATTGAACGAGCGAAAAATCTGTTGCCGCAATTTTACGTCCCACGAACTTTTGATTACGTGAAAGCCGTTGACGGTATGCGGCAAATTCTTTGGGGATTGTTCAAAAAAGTAGTGATTGCCGACAACTGCGCGGAATACGCCAACATGATCTTCAACAGTTCAGGCGACCACTCCGGCAGTACGCTTGTATTGGGCGCCCTGTTCTTTGCGGTTCAAATTTACGGCGATTTTTCAGGTTATTCGGATATTGCAATCGGTACGGCGCGCTTGTTTGGCTTCAACGCGATGAAAAATTTCAACTATCCCTACTTTTCAAGGGATATAGCAGAATTTTGGCGCAGATGGCATATCTCGCTGTCTACATGGTTCAGAGACTATTTATATATTCCGCTCGGCGGCAGCAGATGCAGCGTGAAAAAGCAAATACGCAACACGTTTATCATTTTCATTGTGAGCGGGTTTTGGCACGGATCAAACTGGACTTTCATTGTCTGGGGCGCCATACATGCCTGTTATTTTTTGCCGTTGCTCTTGTCCAAAAATAACAGAAAAAATATCGAAATCGTGGCAAAAGGTAAAACATTCCCGTCATTCCGCGAATTGATACAAATATTAGCCACTTTTACCATCACCGTTTTTGCATGGATATTTTTTAGAGCGGAAAGTCTGACACATGCGGTTCAGTATGTTGCAGATATTTTTGACCCTACCCTTTTCAGTATTTCTCCCATTCTTTCGATAAAGATGTGCATCGTTTTCCTGTTGGTTACCGCGTTTTTTATGATGGAGTGGCTCAACAGAGAAAAAGATTTTGCGCTGCAAAAAGCAGAGACGCCAAATAAAAAGTCGCTCGTTTTACGATGGACGCTTTACATCGCGATTATTGCCTGCATCATCTGCTTGGGCGGAAGCAGTCAGGATTTTATCTATTTTCAATTTTAACCGTCATTTCACTGCCACGCAGTAGATGCTTTTTTCTGTGCGTACTACAATTTTCCCGTCGGTAAAAGCCGGCGTGGCAAATGTGGCTTCGCCCGTTTCAAATGAATCCAATAACTTAAATTCGTCGTCGGCAGTAAAGATAAATACCTTCCCCTTGTCGCAAATGGCAAATACCTTCCCGTCCGCAATCATTGGCGAGGAAAAGAAGGTTCCGCCCAATTCGTGTTCAACGCGGGGTTCGCCGGTTTGCGTATCGAAAGAAAGTACTAATCCATACGTGGTAGCCATGTATATATTGTCTTTGGTAGCCACCGGACTTGCTACGTCCGTAAGGAAATCATTTTTTTCCCACAATACGGTTCCATCGGCGGCATTAATCGCCACAAATCTCATATGGTCGTCGGAGGTATACACGATGCCGTCAGCGCTGCACGCGCTTGCGCCCGGTTCTCCGCCGAATTTGACTACGCGCCACAACTGTTGTCCGTTGTTGGGATTGTAAGCGGTGATGGACGGATTACCCATCAGTACCAATTGAGGCGTATTGTTGACGTGGGCAATGATGGGCGACGCCCAGCTTAACCGTTCCTGTCGGCTTGTACTCCACCGCTCGGCGCCGGTGGCTATATCATAGGCGGTAACTTTTGCCGATCTTCTATCGTCGAACTGTACAAAAAGCAGATTGCCCAGCGTGAGCAACGAATGGGCATAAGCGTAATGGTTATCCGGCACGCCAATGTTTTTTGCCCACAGCCTTTTGCCGTCCATATCGGCGCAAATCAAATCGCCGGTGGCAAATATGGCGCACACCTGCCTGCCATTGGTAGCGGCAGACGGAGCAGCCCAGCCGGTATCATCCGACGCATCCGGAACCTTTTCAGGCGAGCCGGGAATATTGTCTGCTTTCAGTGTCCAGAGTTGTTTGCCGGTGGTAAGGTCGTAACAGTACAGTTCGCGCACTTCCTCGTCGGCGCCTGTGAAGAAAACCTTATTGCCGTTAATCAAAGGCGAATTGTGTCCCTGACGGGGATTTGCGATCTTCCACGCGATGTTGGTACCCCGCGCCAAATCCCATTTCACAGGGATGTTCCTTGCTGTGGAAATTCCGTTGGCATTGTTTCCGCGAAAAGCGTTATGGGTAACAGCCGACGCGGCAGACTGCGCGGGCGTTTCTTCGGCGGATGATTCAGCGGACTCATCTGAACTGTCCGTCGCTTCAGAAGAATCGTCTAATGCCTGACTGTCAAAAGATTCAGATGTGATGCCTGCATCATCGTCAGTCTGAAAACTGTCCGCTATTTCGGATGACGTTGCCGTTTGTTCCGGTTTTGACGCTTTCAGTTGCGGCGAACTCAATACTGCGAAAACAAGCGCTGTTGCCGCTATTCCGGATGCGCCCCAAAGCACGTATTTACGCGCTTTCGTTTTGATTGCCCATTCGTCCACAGGGTCTATTTCCTTATCGGGAATATCCTTCACGCCGGTGAAATAGAGGCGCGCACATACAAAAAATACGGCAAGCATACCCAACAGGATGTAAACGCCGTTCATCAGTTGGTCGTGTTGAACGAAGTAGGCTTTCCGAGCCATGAGGTCGAGCTGACGTATTTGCTCCTGCAAGGCAGGATGGTTAGCGTTGGCGTCGTTCAACTCTTTCATGGTTTCCATGATTCCGGTTTCGAGCGGAGATATGCCGCGCACCTGAAAATAATTGGCAACCAGCATAATGGAAAAGGTGACGATGAATATTGCCGTTACTATGGCGATATTTCTACAAATGACTTTCTT
>Ga0099364_10011080_pt1 | contig 12347 bp, 1 predicted proteins | sample TergutTh196P3_FD_73070 | JGI IMG/M metagenome (GOLD analysis project Ga0099364, IMG submission 73070) | Microcerotermes parvus P3 segment gut microbial communities from Pointe-Noire, Republic of the Congo - Th196 P3 | ecosystem: Host-associated > Arthropoda: Insects > Digestive system > Gut ... | reverse complement strand
AAGGCGGACATGCTGAACGGCAATATTATTGTCGCGAGGCCTTTGACGTCCGATCTGAAGCTGACGGCGGTAGTCGGAGACGAGACAATTGATTTTAATGTATCAGTCATCGGCGTCCTGGACGACCTGAGCATCCCCGCGACGCTGTACGAAGGGTACGAACTGCCGGCTCAAGTCGACTGGGAAGTTGCGGCTTCCAATCCTGAAAAAGCCAACATGCTTGATGGAAAGGTTATTGTGGCAAGGCCGTTGAACGAGACGCTATCCCTTACGGCAAAGCTCGGCGGCGAGTCAAAGAATTTTGACGTTACCGTCACTGGGATACTGAATGGAATTGATATTCCCGCAATATTGACGAACGGTTACGAACTGCCTACAACATCATACGGCAAGACCATCGGATGGAACGTAAAGGCCGGAAGCGACGCTTCCATGCTTGATGCTGACCGCAAGACGGTGCTGGCAAAGGCGATGAATGCCGAACTGACGCTGGAGGTTCAGGTCGTTGTGAATCCGGCCGTTGTTGGCCCAACAAGGGAGTTCACTGTGACGGTCACTGGCATCCTTGAGGGCATTATCCTTCCCGTACCGATAGTAACCGGGTACACATTGCCGGTAGAATCCTTTGGGAGGGCTATTACTTGGACGTGCGACCCGCCCGGATTGCTCGTGGGCGGGGTTATAACGGCGACTGAGCCTACGATCGTGACGCTTACTGCGGCGTACGGCGCCGACACGAGGGTGTTTGCCGCGCAGTCAGTAATATTAGTTCCGCCGAAGAACATCACCTTCAACGGCACGGAGTGGACCTGGACGGCTACAGGCAGCACCACTGGGCAGATTGCAGGCGGCGGAAACGGCCCGAATGCGTTCCAGATAGGAAGCGAGAACCCTCGCTCCCGCTATTTCATGTACAACAACAAGGAAGACGCCATGAAGTATTTCACCCTGTACCCGTACGGCTACGGGGAGGATTACGAGGCTATGCTACAGGCTTCGCCGTCCGATTGGTACCTAAACCTAAACGGCGTATGGAAGTTCAGGTACGACAAGGCGCCTAGGAACCGCGTATGGCCCGGCGGCAGGTTGCCGGGGGACTCCGCCAATCCACAGTATTCGTCGGAAACAGGCGCGAACTTTATTTACGCGAGCGGCGCGGCAAGCAGTTTCCCGCTCGGGACGTACGGTTTCGACACAACTGAGTCGTACGTACAGAGGAACGATTCCGCAAACCCGGCAGTTACAAATAAAACCGGCTGGGACGACATTAGCGTGCCGGGCAGTTGGCAGGTCAACTGGGACGAGAACGGCGCTTTCCTGTATGACCGCATTATATACGTAAACCAGCCCCTACCGTGGACAAGCGTGTACGGCAATGGCAATGGCGGCGCCGGGTCGGGCAACAACCATGGCAACGTAGTGCCTTCCGCGCCCGAGGTCACTAACGCAGTGGGTACCTACCAGCGCGATATTACTATACCGGCAAGCTGGGCAAACAAACGCGTATTCCTTAACTTTGACGGTGTTGACTCTTGCTATGTGTGGGTCGACGGGGTGGCTGTCGGCTATACCGAGGACAAGTTTACCCACCACGAGTTCGACATCACTGACGCCCTTGTGAGCAGGGGCAGTGTTACCGGGACGCATACCATAACAGTGCAGGTAATACGCTGGGCGACCGGCTCCCACTTCGAAGGCCAGGACTTCATTCGCCTTTCGGGCATTTTCCGCAACATTTATCTGATAGCGCGCAACAGGGAAGACCTTTGGGACTTCCAGGTGGACACAAGCCCTGTAAGCGTTGCAAACCTGAACGATGGGACCCCCACTGACTGGACTTTTAGCTTGAAGACCGCGCTACGCGACTTCGGCGATCACCAGAAAGACACAGGGGCTTCCAAAACAGTGCATTACGAGCTTATCGACGCAGACGGGAAGGTAATTGCCCAGGGCAGTGGGGCTGGCACGTACGCCATGCAGACTACCCCGCTAGGCAGGGATTCGTACGACGGCGTCTTTGGCGGCGGCGTGCGCTGGAACGCGGACGCGGACAACAGAACCGCAATAGGCACGAATGTCACCGAGGCGAGGATCTCGCTGGCGAAGCCTGCGGAGTTAAAAGCCACCATTCCGGCCGCCGACGTCCACATGTGGTCCACGGAACACCCTTACCTGTATAAACTGGTCATTTGGGTTGACAACGGGGCAGACACAGAGTATACCTGCATACGCGTCGGCATGCGCTACGTCGACTACAGCAGGGGCGGCGCAGCCGGCACCACGGGGTTCGGGGGCAGGCTTCTGGTAAACGGAAAGCGCGTCACGTTCTATGGAACCAATTACCACGAGTTGAACCCGGAATACGGGTTTACATTCACCATGGGACACATCAGGACGGACATTGATATGATGAAGCGCACCAATGTCAATGCCATACGTATGTCCCATTATCCCCATGACGCAAGGATCTACGACCTTGCAGACGAGTACGGGCTGTACATTATGGACGAGGCTAACATTGAGACGCATTGGGCGGGCAACGGCAGTACCAGCAACGCCACAAACAGGGCTTACACGGGGCCGCTGGTCAGGGACCGCCAGCTCAACATGCTTGAGCGCACCAAGAACAATACCAGCGTTGTGGCCTGGTCTATCGGAAATGAATGCGGCTGGAGTACGACTTCCGCAGGCTACCTTAGCCATGTGGTGGAGAAACGCGAAGCGGACATCACACAGCGCGGGCGCGGGTTCATTCCGGGCCAGTCGGCTTCCGGTACTTCAGCTGCGGCGCACGCCGTGGGCGGCAGGCCCAGCCATTCCGAGTGGGGCGGCGGCAGGGAACTGAGCCAGCTCCGCAGTAACATGTACCCTGCTATCAATGGTTGGTCGACCAACGATGGCGGTGGGGCGCCGCTCGTCAACTGCGAATACTCGCATGCAATGGGCAACGCCCTTGGCAACTTTGATTCATGGGCATATGTGTTTGAATCGCGCAACCACGACACAGGCGGCTTTATTTGGGACTGGGTGGACCAGTCAATCAGGACGCCGCTCGTATCCGGCGGCCAGGTCGTCGGAAGCTACCTCGCGTTTGGCGGGGACTGGGGCGAATCGCGCAGTGATGGACACTTCTGCGCAAACGGCGTAGTCCTGGCTGACAGGACAGAGAAGCCTCAAACACAGGAGGCCCGCCGCCAGTACCAGATGCTCAAAACCAGCCTCAAAGGCCAGCCGACGGCATCTTCCGTCGAGATAAGCGTACTGAACAAGTTCATGACCGCCAATGCCAATGAGTTCGATATGACTTGGGAATTAACAGAAGACGGCAAGGTTATCCGCTCCGGCAATGGCGTCTTGGACGTAGGCCCGGTTCCGTACGGCATGGGTGCCTCCAGCACCTCCGCCAACAGGTATACCCGCGACAAGTTTACTGTGGAAGACTTTACGATAAACTACGATCCAATAACCCCCAAACCCGGCGCGGAATACTTCTTTAGCATCCAGTTCCGTTTGAGGGAGGATCACACCCCGCAGGACGGCCCTGTCACGAAGGGGTGGGCGGACAAAGGGTATATTGTTGCCCAGGACCAGCACAAGCTTGACACGGAAGATTTAAAGAACACGGATATACACAACCCGCCGATGAGCGTAGCGGGCATGACGGTTACAGGCGATACTGACAGCAACAATACCGGATCGGTTACAATAACTGGCCCAATCGTCGATGGGGCGCCGTTGTTCGAGTATGTGTTTGACAAGACGAACGCGACCGGCGCCGAGGGCGGCGGAAGGTTTACGTCAATGAAGTACATGGGCAAGGAGTTCATGACTTCTGGGCCACAGCCAAGCTTCTTCCGAGCGTTGAACTGCACGGAGCGCGGCAACGGCCAGACGACCAACATCAACAATTGGCAAGCTGCCGGCCCGTCACGGGCAAGGGGCGCTACGCCAGTCACCGTTAGCGACGACGGCAATTGCGTGGTTATTACCGCGCCGTACACCTATAGCACCAGAAACGTGAACAATGGTAGCCGGACGGTGTACACCATTTACCCCGATGGCGAGATAAAGGTCGCCCAAACGTACGTGTTTGGCGCGGCGTCAGGAACCATTGCCGACCTGGGCAGTAACATGATCCTGTCGCCGGGGCTTGACAACCTAGCGTACTTCGGGCGCGGCCCGACGGAGAACTATGTTGACCGCAGGTGGGCCAGCGACGTCGGGTGCTACTATTCGACTGTTGCAGACGAATTCGTCCATTACAGGTGCACCCAGCATATGAGCAACCACATTGACACGCGCTGGCTCTCGCTGACAGACAACGACGGCTTCGGAGTGGTAGTCAAAGCTGGCGACTTCAGGGAGAACAACGTTTTCGTTGGCAGCGCAGCCGCATTCAACCCCAACGAGATACCGCGCAATGCCGACAGTTTGGTGGAATTCTACGCGCTGTACTACCCGCAAAGCGAGTTTACCACAGCGAACCGCCATCCTGAGCATATATTCCTTTCCAACAGGGAAAACAAGGTCGGCATTGGCAACCCGATCCACCTGAATGTAAACCTGGCAAGCAGGGGCGTGGGCGGCGACAACGCATGGGGGCAGGATGTCCATACGTTGTACCAACTGAACTGGGCAAACAAGACGTTTAATTACAACTATTCGATCATGCCCGTCCTAGACATCAAAGATTTCAACGTAAATGATTATTCCAACGAGTTGCGCGACTACCGCCGGAATGTCAGGGAGCTTCTGCCCGTGGCATTGGCGGCTGGCGTGCCAGCTACGAACGCGGCGTATGTTGCGGCGGATTCCCTTGCGGCGGACGCGACAGAGGTAGATGCGGCTAATGCCTACTCTGCCCTTGTAAAAGCGATGGCGGCAACAAAACCGGTTATCAACTTTGCCACTGCGTTCGGCAAATCTGCGGCGCCCAACGCGTCAAACGTGATTAAGCTTGAGGCCCCGTACGGCTCGAACCTGGCTTCTGTGGAGCTGGCATTCGAAACGGCTGGGACAGGCACGGTCGTAGTTAGCCCTGCAGGCCCACAGGACTTCTCGAAAGGCGCTGTGACGTACACGCTGACAGACGGCGGAGGGGCAACAAACTCGTACACGGTTATCATTGGAAGCGCCGAGAAGGAATATGCGGCGATATCGGCGTTCAGCCTACTCGGCACCGATGCCCTCATCGCTAGCGACGTCTCCGGCGATACGGGCGTCATAGTAGTAGACTTCACGGACAAAGGGGCGGTTGACCTCAGTAGCGTAGCTCCCGACTACATAACTGTGTCGGGTGGTACCGTAGCCCCGGACGCGCAGGCTAAGCAGGACTTCAGCGGCAAAGCCTACTACACGGTAACAGCGATTGACGGCTCGAAGTGCGAGTACACGGTCATTGCTTTGACCGGCGCCCCGGCAAACATATACATCGCGACATACAACAAAGCGGGCGCAATGATCGCCATACAGCAAGCGGGCCCCGGGGTCGACTCCCAAGGCCTGCTGAACAGCGCGGCAAGCGCGGCGGCGGCGGCGGGCAACACCGTGCAGGTGTTCGTCTGGGATGCAAATTATATGCCGCTCACAGCGGCTGTAACCGTAGTGGGTTAAGCTGGGTGTAGTGGTGTGATGCGGATGCGATGCGGGTGTAGCCCGGATGTAGCCCGGATGCAACGACAATTACCGTGTTATAAAAAAGTGGGGGCGGATATTGAATCTGCCCCCGTTTTGTTCTGCTGTTGATTAGGGTCTCGAGTATTTGTGACGGGCGGATATTGAATCCGCCCCTACATGTTCTGCTGTTGATTAGGGTTTAGGATATTTGTGACGGGTGGATATTGAATCCGCCCGTACATGTTCTGCTGTTGATTAGGGTTTAGGATATTTGTGACGGGCGGATATTGAATCCGCCCCTACATATGGTGGGGGTGGATATTGAATCCGCTTGTGACGGGTGGATATTGAATCCGCCCGTACATTGCGGTTGATTAGGGTTTAGAATATTCGTAAATAGTTTACAATAATGGAATGCGATTTATGCAATACAGCCCATTTTTGGAAATACGGTTGAATTTTTGCTCAGACTATGTAAGAATTATCTATAAGAATTAAGCACATCAGACGGAAATGATTGCACGATGGCTTTGGAGCTGTAGAAGCTTTGTTGTTCTATTGCGCCGTAGGGGGGGCATCAAGGCAATCCGTGAAATGAGGTGGTTGCCTAAGACAAGGGTATGGTTTGTCAAAAGAATTAATTTGTTAAAGAATTAATTTCCAAAGAATTAATTTGCTAAAGAATTAATATCCAAAGAATTAATTTGCCAAAGAATTAATTTCCAAAGAATTAATTTCCAAAGAATTAATTTCCAAAGAATTGATTTGCCAAAGAATTAATTTATCAAATGAAATGGAGATGGAAAGTATAATGAAAAAAAACTTTATCAGATATCTGGCGCTGGCGCTGGTTTTATGTTTCGTGCTTGGCAATTGTGTGACTGTGTTTGCTTGGGACTCGCCGAAGACTATTGGCGCTGCTGGCACGACATGGGGTTACGGGGACCCGTTTAACTACCCCTACAACCTGGATACGTATTCAGGCAGCGAACAGACAGTGTACCAATGGCCGTTTACGGACGACAAATACGCTGCGGGCAAGTATATCATTGATGGTTATGGGACAGACGGGGCGGTAGACGGCACTGGTAGGATGCCCTTGATGGGGTGGAATAGCTGGAACGCCTACGGGAATAATTTCGTAAGCGCACAGGCAATCAAAGATACGGCTACCGCTTTTGACGCGCTAGGCCTTACTGAATTAGGATATAAATATATTGTCATTGACGACGGGTGTTACAGGGATAACAGCAGTTCGAATTTGCGTGCGCCCCAAGGCACGGCACAGCCGTTCATGCGCCCGCACGCAACGAGGTTCCCAGAAGTTGAGAGCGGGGTTCACCCGTTCAGGGACGTGTCGGATCATGTCCACAGCCTGGGCATGAAGTATGGCATGTACACTAACTCATCCAATAGGACCTGCGCCGGCCAGATGGGTTCATGGGGCTACGAAGACATTGACGCGCAAAAGTACATTGAGTGGGGTCTAGACTATCTCAAGTATGACTTCTGTTCAAGCCCATGGGCAGGCGACGGATCCGGCGGGGCGTACCTCGCGGGGCCGCGCATAATAAAGCTCACGGTTAAGGACGCGAGTGACGCTGTCGTCCAGACGGTGAACGCGGCAGACATGGAAGTCTTTGGGGCGGCAAGGAAACATGGCGGCACCGGCACCACAATACTGCCGTCAGTCTATAATATCGGTGGGTATTGGAAGGATATACCCATAATCAACGGATTAAACTGGGAAAACAAAAATGGCGACGCTTTCTCTGCTGATTTCAGGCGCCAAATTGGCGGCGCCCCGCCTGTCACTTCGGAACTGGCCGCGCTAGCAATCACGCCGGGCGAGGCCCTCGCGACGGTCACCGTTCCTACGGACGGCACATACACTATCGACTACAATTATTCAACACAGCAGATCACAGGCATTCCGTCGGAGAGGCCGCCCGGAACCGAAGGGTGGAACTATTCGGCAACGTACAGCACCAGCACAGCAGGACGCTACATCCAAGTCGACAACGTAACGTCGCTCATTGCCGACTATAGGGCATACGTCGGCAAGGGGGCAAAGAGGATTTTCGCGTTTAAAAATGAGCCGTTCATTCAAAAGTACGACTACAACCTGCGCGTATTTGAACGCCTTGTCGCGGCGGCGAATTCGACCAACGGAAACACGGTTTCGTTCACTGTCGATTTGAAAGCCGGCGAAAACTTCTTGCGCCTTTACAGCGAAAAGAGAACTGAAGGCGCCCTTGAGTCATATGGCGCAATGAAAGAGTCCCTCACCAGGGCGGCAGTGGCCGACGGCAGGGATGAAGATATAATCCTCAGCATCTGTGAGTGGGGATACAATGAAGGCAGCAAGTGGGGGTACAAGGTAGGCGAAGGCTGGAGGGCCACAAGGGACATCCTCTCCGTCGGCGGGAACGCCACTATTATTGCGCGTTCATCGACGGAACTCGCTGGCTGGTACGATCCGGTATGGGCGCCAGGGGCGAACAACGGCAATGGCGGCTATGTAGGCACCAGCGGCATCCGCGGGATCAAATACTGCTATGACCGTACTGTGTACAGGCATATGGACGACTTCAACATCGGCCTTGGGTATGGCTGGAACGATGCGGACATGATGGCTATCGGACACAGGGATCTGACGACCTATAGGGGCGCTGGGACATCATACAATGCGGACAACATCCAGTTCACTAGGTTTGAAAGGCGCCTTGACGAGTCGCACTTCAACTCCTGGACCATGATGAACTCCGTCATTATGCTTGGCACCAGGATGTTCGACGTGAATTCCAACGGCACGAAGGCAGCGGTCAACACCATTACAAAGGATACGCCATTTATTCAAGTGTTGTCGAACAAGGATTCCATAGCCTTGCAGCAGGATCCGCTCGCAATACAGGGCAAAAGGATTAAATGCTCCGATGGCAGCGACCCGTACGGCCTTGTTATCACAGAGCGCGTCGATGCGCTCGCGAAACCGCTAGCGAACGGCGATATGGCAGTGATGATCTTCAACCTCGATGCAGGCCACAGGTATGCGGACAAATCCCACGCGGACTACAGGAAGAGCGGGATGAGCATAAAAGTTGACGAGATAATCGCAGGCATCGGCCATCACATGGTTAACAAAGACGAGTTTGCCAGTGCGAAGTCTTATTTGGTGAAAGAAATAAACACCAAGGAAGTCAGAACATGGAAGAGTGGCGACGAGCTTAGCGTTGCATACCCTGAGATACTTGACCTTGAGCCATTCTGGTCAATGACTTTCAGGATTTCGCCGAATGTTTCGATCGCCGACAAAGTTGAAGTTTTCGATTCGTTTGACGCAGATGCTGACGACGCGGTATTTGCGCCCAAGTTCTCACTGTTGGCAAGCGAAGCGATGAGCGTGAACCTTTACGCGGCTGCATTCGACGCCGATGGAAGGCTTCTCGACGTTAACCAGAGCAGTGCTACGTTAGTGGCAGGCACGATTGCCGAACTGCAAACGTCTATCCCCAAGAACCCTAAGGCTGCGGAATACAAATTCTTTGTCTGGGATTCGAACTTTAACGTGCTTACGAGCATTACATCGTTTTAATTGGCTTAATTGGCTTAATAAGCTTAATTGGCTTAATAAGCTTAATTGGCTTATTGCGTAAAACGCATAAAACGAGAGAAACGCGCTATATGCGTAAAACTAGGTAAACACGCCAGATGCGTAAACGCGAGAAAAGTGTAGAAGCGTAAAAACGTGCGAGATGTGTAAAAACGTGCGAGATGTGTAAAAATGCGCCAGAGTTACATAAAACAGCCCGCTGTTGCAGCGGGCTGTTTTGTTGCTGGTCACACACAAGCCACCCGGGGCGGCAGAGCGTGAAGCATAGTGACTATCCCCCTGCTTCAGGAAAAAATTGCCTTCAATGGAAAAATTGCCATATATTGACTCGAGTCATTTCCTGTGGTATATTTGTTGTATGCGATATGTCTCAACTACTTTGTGAATTTTAAATAGCCACAGAATGTGTTGAGTGTACGTTTTTGTCATATTCACCATAACTAGGCAGATTTTGAGATAGTGTTTAGCCGCCTTGGGGGGGGAGCTAAGCGAGAATTGGATTTGTGCGTTTTTTCTTTATTTCGATAGCAAAGGAGGTAAAGCGGGAGCGCCGGTTGTGGTGTTATGAGATCTTGAGATCTTGAAGTCTTGAAGTCTTGAGATCTTGAAGTCTTGAAATGTTGAAATACGATAATACGATAATTGGAGGCATGGTTATTAATGAAAGGATTTATGAAAACTTTTGTTGCACTCGTGGTAATCGGAGCAATGTTCTTAGGCACTGTCGCCACATCTTTCGCTTTTAACAGTATTGCAGCTGGTACCAGCACGGGCACCGGCTATACGACGCCGATAAACCAGCCAGCAAAGCTGGTAGGTTCAAACAACTCGCTCAACGGCGAATCATGGACGCCGTTTGGCTCCTATGACAAAGAACTTTTCCAACTGCACCCAGGCCAGACAAAGACCCCGAATATGAGGCTGTACCCAAAACCCGACGGGGCTACGCTTCCGCCGGTGGGTTGGAACAGTTGGAACGCATTCTTCAGCAACATTTCAGCGGCTACAATAGCCCAGATAGCCGACCAAATCGCAGACAAGGACCCCATAACCGGGGAGCCTCTTAATGGGTTAGAGCTTTACAAATGCGGCTACAAATATGTCATTGTAGACGACGGTTGCTATCAGTCATCCACTTCGTTTACGCCCAACACAAGTTCCACAAGGAATTTTGCTTCATTTGCATTTAACGACAAGACCGGCTTTGGCGCGTTATCGGACTATGTGCATAGCCTTGGCCTTAAATACGGCATGTACAACGACGCTGGCCCGACCACATGCGCGGGTTCAGGCCCTGGATCCATCGCGAACAATGGCGGGCGCGAAGACCCTTATGCCGCGACTTTGAACGATTGGAGCATCGACACCCTGAAATACGACTGGTGCCGGAACCCTTGGGGCATCCAGAACAACTACCCCATTGGCGGCGGCATCCGCGTTCAGCAGATGTCTATAACGGGCAATGGCTTCGAGCATACGACATCATGGGCTGGTTCAGCGCCATCAAATGTCATATATGCAGGAAACGCGAGCAGGAATTCAGCAGGGTATTTGGGCGGGATTGGCATGACGTCAGGCACCCAGATGCGCGACCCGACCGTTACGCAAGGTTATGCGCATGTTACGGTTACCGACGTTCCGGAGTACGGCACCTACAACCTGACTCTAACGCGCCAAAACAACAGCACAAGCACCGAAGCCCGCTACATAATGATAGACGTCAACGGCGAGCGCCAGTTTGAAACTTACACAACGAGTTCCACGTCCTGGACAACGGCGGGTACTAGCGATATCCCCGTAACGCTAAAAGCGGGTACCAACGTAATATCCCTTTACAACACCAAAAACCAGGAAATCGGCATCTACTGCTACGCAGCCATGCGCGACGCTTTGAACAAGAGCGGCGGTCAGAACGTTTCCCTGAAACAGTGCGACTGGGGCAATACCGGTCCCCAGTATTATGGGCATATGGTTGGTGAGTCGCACCGCCAATACTCCGATATATTCGGCGAATGGGCCACGATGGGGTCCTGGGGGTGGACAAGGGACGAACACAACCGCGCTGTATTTATTAACGATAGGTACGACATCCAAATTGGCGGAAGCTGGAGCGACCCGGACATGATGGTCGTCGGCTTGGGGACAACCAGGGCGCAAGCCAACCGTTGGACAGTGCAACAGAACAAGCAGCATTTTGACGCATGGGCGATAGTAAACTCGCCGCTCATTCTGGGCTTTGACCTGCGCGACGCCAGCATTCGCGATTATGTCGCGGATATTATCACAAACCGCAACATTATAGCGCTCAACCAGGATCCCCTCGGCGTTGCCGGCAGGAGGATCAAGGTATCGACGACAGCTGACCCGAGGAGCTATGTCACCGGCAACCGCGTAGAAGCTATTATGAAGCCGTTGGCCAACGGCGACGTTGCAATCTATTTTGGTAACTGGAGCGGTGGCGCAACCGCGACGATGACGCTCAACATGAATGAAGTCGTCAACAGCTATGTCGCCGACTACATGACCAACAAAGACACGTTCGCCCAGGGGATCACATACTGGAAGAACCTTAACACGGGCGCGGTTGGCCAGCTGGCCGACGCTACCACAAATATAACCGCAAGTTTCACAGCCACGAACGATTCTGTGACATATTGCTTCTCAAAGACCCCATTTACGGAAGGCTTAACCTCTGACAGCTACTTCGGCGTCGGACTTGCGTTTGACCAGATTGACTTTGTCGGCGGCAAAATACCGATTGGCCCAACCGAATGGCACCAGAACCGAGCGAATGGCATTGCCACTATCAACAACAACACCGGGGCTAATGTCAACGCAGCTATTAAGCTTGATCTTTTTGACGCAAAAGGCGGACTTGTGTGGTCGAAGACAGGACCTGCGAAAATTGTAGAGCCCGGATGGCTGTATTCATGGGAATATAAAGAAGCCCTGCCGGACTTTGTAACTGGGTATTCAATGACAATCAGCTTGGTTGACACCGTATCGGGTACGTTGCTGGCCCCCAGCAATACAAGGCGTGCCGCAGCCCCTGTGAACAACAAAATTGAGCTTAGCCTGGCGGGCGGGACATTTACAAACGCCACTGTAAACAACCCAG
>Ga0099364_10011079_pt1 | contig 12349 bp, 9 predicted proteins | sample TergutTh196P3_FD_73070 | JGI IMG/M metagenome (GOLD analysis project Ga0099364, IMG submission 73070) | Microcerotermes parvus P3 segment gut microbial communities from Pointe-Noire, Republic of the Congo - Th196 P3 | ecosystem: Host-associated > Arthropoda: Insects > Digestive system > Gut ... | reverse complement strand
GCACCCCACCCGAAACTCGAAACTCGAAACCCGAAACTTGAAACACGGAACCCGAAACGGGCGACTGCAAGTACGCCCCTACTGAAAACTGAAAACTGAAAACTATTTTTCCGTTCGTCACCATTTTTTCGCCGTTCGTCACCGCTTTTTATACGTTTGTCAAATAAATCAAAAATAAATCATTTTGTTGAATTTTATTCAAAATAATGGCATACATTTGCCCCGAATTAAAAATTACCCCAAAAGGGCTATTTGAGAGTGTAAGTGTTTAATAAGTAGAGTGTTAATTTAAAAATAGCGTATGATATAAAGTAATGCGCCGATAGGCGTGAAAGACATTTTGTAGAAATAGCGATTTGCAGTTGTTCTTGAATTCCATTTTTCCACAAGTAACTCGATTTTTCGAGTTACTACCTCAAGAGCAAGTTACTTAACGTCGCAATTGCGGCGTGGGATGACTTGTTGGAGGTAGTAGGCGTGGAAACCTGGAATTCAGACAAGAAAATTTATTCCACGCTTTTTTAATTTGTCTGATTTACAATAGGATATATTATCAATAAATATTTTCATGTTAAATTAAATTAAATAAATCATTATGTATCAATTTTTTGTAGACGAAGTAGCGGGCGTCAATAGAAGCAGCACAATGGAGCGGAGAGACCATTTCAAAAACCCGGCGAATCCGAAAAGCCATATGAGTAGGGGAAATGTAATGCAAAGGACATTTTGTTTTTTTTGCGCAAGTACGATTGTGCAGGACGTTATCACTCTGAAAAACGGCATGGTTATCCAAGCGTTGATTCAGAAAATCGGCGAAGAAGATATAAAGGTTAAAAAGTACGACAGCGCAGATGGTACTGACTATTCGTTGAAAAAGTGGGGAATTGCAACCATTATGCGTGCCGACGGTAGAAAAGAAGATTATAGTACTATAAAACCACCTCCATTGCCTGCGATTAGAACACGTCTGTTTGCGAACAAAAAAGAAGAAGCCGTGAAAAAAGCATTGTTTGAAGATTTTGAAAATAGAATGAATATTTGTGGTTTTACGAAACGGATAATTGTTTATGATTTTCTCTATGATTTTGAAAAAAGTATTATGAATAAACATCATCCCTTGTGGACAATTGGTATATGGCTCAATTATCAAAAACAATTAATAGCATTACGCCCGGATAAAGACAATTATAACGGGATTATTATACCAATCGACGAAATTCAGAATATTAGAGTTCTTGAAGACGGGGTCATAAAAGCAGTCCCTACTTTTTTTGATGATATAAAGATAAAAGAAAAGGCGAGTATAATACAATTAAGGATAGCAACGGGAAAGGTCAATACAGGAATTGAAACTTACTTTTTGAAACTTTATAGTTCAGAAAATTCCATTGGCGGCACTAATCTCAATAAAGCCTCTAATCTTTATAAGAGTATTGAGGAATGTATAAGGACAATTAACGATGAAATTGAGTTTATGTCACGTAATTCAAAATAGTATGAAAATTTAAAAAGTAGAATAAATTTTAAATTGAATAAGAATTACCTTTGGAAAGTCTTGTTTTCACTGTTTGGCATTGCAGGCGTTTATCCAAAATGTCGCTATTTTATAGCATGTATGCCCCACGTCATTGCGGGTTTGCGTTCAGAGAGTAAAATATACAGTTAATTAATTGTTACACAGTGCCTTCCATCGTTAAATTATTTGTCGTCGTAGTGTCCCAGATATTGGTGGAAAATGATTATTTCGTTGTCAAGTGGCATGTTGTGCTTCGCACCGGGTTCTATGGAGTAAACAATTCTGTCTTTTTCAGTGAGTTCACGAGACCACTTCTCTATGTCAGTATATTTCAATTCTTCGGGTTTGCCAATTGCTATCTTGTTGCGGGGATTTATCACGATGTCATTGATAAGATGAAGCAATTTTTTGCGAATGCCTTTAGGGTAAGACTTCAAAATTAATGCTTTATCAGCAAAAGCTCTATCAGCCTCAAAACTTTTGTAGGTGTTCTCAATGTTGTCAATCATTTTCTACGTTCCAAAAGTTATTTAAATCAACGGGTCTTATTTGACCACGTTTGACTTCTTCAAAAGATTTTAACATTTTTTTACTCCACTTTATATTGCGACAGTCGACCTCTATCGCTTGGGTAGGGATAAGCCATGTATCGTCTTCTTGCTCTTGGGGAGATTGCAGGTCAAGCTCGCAATGACGTTGTTGGTCTTTATGAAAAGAACCATTTACTAATCCGCGCTCCTGCAAAATAGAAGCAACAAAAGGGTGAGTGTCGAGGTCAATCCTGACATAACGTATCCTTCCTGACGATGTGCGCTCTACCTGAACGCCATCAACACAATCAAGTCCATCAATAACTGCTATTTCTGACATAATACATAATATTTAATACGGCGCAAAGATATATGTTTTTTCAAAACAAATTCTTCAACAAGCACAAATAAGCGTCCTCAAGGTTGGCTTCCATTGGCGATGCACTCGGATATGGTTGTTCTACTGAAAGATAGCGAACCTGTATCATGTCGCCGTCTTGAATGTTATGCACCACAAGCGATTTGTCCAATTTTTCTTCAAACTCTTCTTTGTCAATCAGAAATTGCCATACTTTTCCGGAAGCCATACCGACCATCTCAACAGGTTCGCCGAAATATTTTAATTCGCCCTTGTCAATCACTACCACCTGATTACAGGAACTTGAGATGTCTTCGATGATGTGGGTAGAGAAGATCACGATACGCTCTTTGCTTAACTCTACCAATAAGTTACGGAAGCGGATACGTTCGCGGGGGTCAAGTCCTGCGGTTGGTTCGTCTACTACCAGAATGCGCGGCAGATGCAGCAATATCAGCGCGATGCCGATGCGTTGCTTCATGCCGCCGGAGAATGAACCGATTTTGTGATGGATGCGGTCGTACATATGTACGGATTGCAATACGTAGCGGATGCGTTCTTCGCGCTTCGCCTTGTCCGTCAGTCCTTTTAAAATAGCCTGATAATCGAGGAACTCGCCTGCCGTCATGTTTTCGTATGTGCCGAACTCCTGCGGCAGAAAACCAATCAGGCTTTGTAATTCTTCGCGATACACCCGCGTATCCAAGCCGTTGATCCATATCGTGCCGTAACTTTGCTCCAATATGCCGGTGATGATACGCATAAAGGTTGATTTACCTGCGCCGTTGGGTCCCAGCAGTCCGAACATGCCCGTTTTGATGTTGAAAGATACGCTGCGCAGCGCTTTGAACGGGCGGCGGCGTTTTCCGATGATGGGAACGCTTTTGACGAAACGGAAAAAGGAACGGCGAAAAGCGGCAAAACGACCGCTGATCCGTTCTATTTTTATATCCTTTTCATAAACATATTGCGACGACAGATAAATAGTTAAACCTATCGTCCACAACACGCCGATGAAAATCACGAATGCCGGATTGCTCAATTTGACGTAAAAAATGAATATAAGCGCAGGAGGCATAGTCCAAAAGATAACGCGATGTATCCATCGTACTGCCCTGCTTTCGGGGAAACGGTACATCAAATATGCTTTGACCATCTGCCACAGCCGCATGGCAGTCGCGTAAAGCGCTATGGATAAAAAGAATATCCATGTTTTGCTTTCCAAAAAGAAAAATGTAAAATAAATGCCAAATCCCCAAAGACCAAATTGCCAACTGACGCCGATAAAGTCCTTCAATGAATGGTATTCGGCGCTTAATCCCAAGCGTTTCCGCAGTTTCAACCCGCTGTTCCACTGGCGCGAAAATTGACCTTCGCGATCGTAAATTTTGACGATATTACGGACGAGAATATTGATTTCCGAATGTTCGTCTATTACATCGGATTTGGCGCGCCGCAAACTCGTCTGTATGAAATAGGTAACGCCCGGCACAAGGACGATCAGCGCAAGTAAATATACGATTTGCCATATCGTTTCGTCAACATACAGATAGACGCAGGCTGTGCCGGCAAAAACGAGGACGAAATGAAATATTTTCGTTTGGAGCGATAGCGTTCGATACCAAGCCAACGTATTTTCCAATCCCATCGCAACGGTGGGAATAATCACCAACGTCAGCAGGGTAGAAAAGGCAAGCCCGCCGATGACGGTGATGGCAAACGGCGCTCCGATGGCGCCCGCATATTCCGTATCGCCCATCGCCAACGGTAACATGGCGACGATGGTGGTGATGGCGGTGATCAGGATAGGGCGCGTGCGCGATAATCCTGCCGTCATCAATGCGCGTTCGCGACGGAAACCGCGCTTGCGCAATATATTGGCATAATCTATCAGGATAATTCCGTTGTTCACCACAACGCCCAGCAAAATCAGGAAGCCCATCAGCGTGTTGGCGCTCATCAGGCTGTTGCCCGTCAGCAGCAAAGCCATCAGCGAGCCGATGGCGGCTAACGGTATGGAAAACAACATGACAAACGGCGTGGTAATACTCTCAAATACGCAAGCCAATATGATGAAAATCAGGATAAACGCCGCAAGCAACAGGAATTTGAACTCGGCGAATATATCTTCTTCATGGATGACTTCGATGGCAATGCCGGCGGGCAGATTGTAATTGGCGATCATCTCGTCGATGACGAGGCGATAGCCGTCTAAAAGCGTTTTGGATTGCTCGACGTCTCGCGTAAACGTATAGCGCACTTCCAGTTGCTTGTCCTGATTGACGCGCGTAATGCGCGAGCGTCCGAACGTTTTGTTCACCGTTGCGACGTCTTTCAGCGTGTGCAACCCTCCGGCGGCGCTCGCAATTTGCACCGCCTCCAACTGTTCGATGGTGATTTCTCTGTTGCGTTGCCGCTCTTCCTCTTCCAACGGCGTATTTTCGCGTAAAATAATTTCGTAGGTTTCGTTTCCGACTTTAAATCGCGTTCCCGACGAAAATTCTCTGTTCAGTTCGTTCAATCCGGTGGCGATGGCGCCGCGTGATATGTCGTAGGAGGTCAGCAGTATCTGGTCGAAATTGAGGCGCACTTCCGGCTGACGGCTGGGATACGATACGCTTGAACTTCGGATAAAGTCCTGCGCTTCAAAATAGTAACGTAAATCTTCACCCACCAGCAGCATCATATCATAATCCGATCCCTTGATGACCACCCGCTCCTGACTTGTGCCAATGCCCATCATGCTCATAAACGAGGTCATCCCGCTCATGTCGCCGCCCATACCGGCGCCCCCGCCCATACCGCCTCCGCCCATCGCGTTCGACAGGCTGATTTGCGCGCCTTCTATTTGCGGAATTTTCGATTGCAGGTCGGCTTGAATTTCGGTCAAACCGCGCTTGGTAGTCTTTTTATAGTCCTTTTGCAGGAAAAGCGTGATGCGGGCTTCTTCCGCATTGACGCGGCTAACGACGTCCTGCAATTCAGGTATGACTTCCGAGTTGAAACGTTCTTCGAGTTGTTGCACCACCCTGTCGGTATTTTCCAATGTATTGCCGGTGCGCATGGTCGCGTTCACATAAAATCGGTCGGCGTCGACTTCGCGGAACTGCTGTACGGAGGTGGCTAACGAAAAAATCAGCGTCGCCAAAAGCAGGATCACGGAGCCGAAAATCGTCGCGCCCGGATGGCGCATACACCATTTGAGTATCACCAAATACAACTGCACCGGACGTTGCCTGATAGACAATTTTTCATAAAACACGCTTTGTTTGTTCTTTTGCGACAAAACCCAATGCGCCGCCATGGGAACAAAGAGTATGGCTACAGCCAACGACACCAAAAGCGTGGAGATGATAGACACGCCGATATGATTGCCCATCAGTTTGATCAGGTAATTGTCGGTAAAAAGAAAAGGCAAAAAGAGTGAAACGGTGGTGAAGGTAGCCGCAATAATAGAGCGCCATACTTCTGTGGCGCCTTGCGTCACCGATCGTTCGGGCGACAAGCCTGTACCCGATAGCCGGTAAATATTTTCGAGTACCACGATGCTGTTGTCGAGCAGCATCCCCACGGCAAGCGCCATCCCGATAAGGGTCAACGTGTTGATGCTGATGCCTGCCGCATAGAAAAAATTAAACGCCGTAAATACAGAAACAGGCATTGCCAAAGCAATGAACAAGACCAGACGGAAATTTTTCAGAAAAAACCAAAGTATGATCACTGCCAGCAGTCCGCCTGTCAGCGCCAGACGGATGATCTGATCGATATTGTTTTCCATGATTTCAGCCTGATTGGATTCCACCGAAATATCTATATCCAAACCCAGCAGGCGTTCGTTCAAATCGTTGATAACTTGCTGTGTACGGTGCGCCAAATCAATCAGATTGGATTGCGCGTCGCTGATTAACGTTACCGTTACAGCTTCTTTTCCGTTCACGCGGCTGTACGAGGTCTCTTCCTTCAGGTCGAAGAAAACCGTCGACACGTCTTTCAACAAAACCGGTCCGGGCGCGATGACCAAATTTTCAATATCCGATATTCTGGAATAACTCGAGGCTACATGTACAAAAAACTGACTGTCATGCTCTTTTACATTTCCTACAAAGACCTTGTCCTGCGCCTGCCGGTTCAACATGCTTGCGATGATGGACGGCGTCAGGTTCAACGCTTTGCAGGCGTCCTTGTCCAAGCGTATTTCGATGGCTTTTTCGCGTCCGCCGAATACGCTTACTGCCGCCACGCCGTCTATATTTTCCAATTCGGAGGTAATCCGTTCATCAACGATATGCCGCACGCGGTCGACGCCGCCCGTGCCGCGCACCTGCAATTGCATGAATACGCTGGCTGCCAGCATGGACGACAAATCGCTTCGCTGAACGCGAACAGTAAAACCGTCGGGCAAAGACGTCGAAACTTCCTTCATCTTCTCTTCCAACCGCAGCGATGTAGTCTTGATGTTTACGCCGCTCTTAAATTCAATCTGTATCACCGACGACCGGCTGCTGATATTCGACAGCATCTTTTCCACCCCGCCGATGGAACTGATTGCGCCCTCCAAAGGGATAATCACCTCCGCCTCCACATACTCCGGATCCATATCCTGCAGCGAATTGACCGACACCACCAAAGCCGGCAGTTCCGCATTAGGCGCCAATTCTACCGGCAATTGCCTGTACGACACATACCCCAGCAGCGTAAGCGCCAGAAACAACATGGAGATGGTTATTCTTTTGTTTAGGAGGAACGTCATTATTGCTGAAAACTGAAAACTAAAAACTGAAAACTGAAAACTGAAAACTAAAAACTATTCCCGGCAAAGGTATGGAAACATTTTGGTAAATGAATGGTTTATATTAAATTTTCCCCAAGTTCCACCCACGCGCTTTTCCCAATCATCAGAGCGTCATAAGGAACTTCCACTTTGATGTAGTTTTCGGTAAATCCCGTCATCATGCCGCCTTTTGTTCTTTGCTCGAAGATGACTTGAAAGCGCCGTCCTGTATGCTGTTGGAAAAATATCTTTCGTTTTGTTTCCGACAATTCAAGCAGTATTTTGCTGCGTCGTTCGGCGTCGGCGGGTTTTACTTTTTGGGGAAGTTCGACGGATTTTGTGTCGGGACGTTCGGAATAGGTGAACACATGCAGATAGGCAAGATTCAGTTTTTCGATGAATGTACGCGTATCTTCAAAATCATCGTCCGTTTCACCCGGGAAACCTACAATCACATCGGCGCCGATAGCGGCATGGGGAATGTAGCGGTGGATAAGCGCAAGTTTTTCGGCAAACTGTTCGCGACGGTAACGCCTTGCCATCAAGCCTAATATTTTGTTGCAGCCCGATTGCAGCGGGATGTGAAAATGAGGCGCTATTTTTCGCGAACCGGCTATCATTTTTATCATCTCTTCGCTCATCAGGTTCGGCTCTACCGAACCGATGCGGATACGTTCAATTTTTTCGACGGTATCTAAAGCGCGAAGCAGTTGCAGCAACGATTCGCCCGTTGTTTTGCCGAAATCGCCAATGTTGACGCCTGTCAATACGATTTCTTTGATTCCCTGTTCGGCAATAGATTCGGCTTGTTTCAGTATTTCAGCTACCGGCGCATTACGGCTTTTGCCGCGCACTTTAGGAATGGTGCAATATGTGCAGCGGTAGTCGCAGCCGTCCTGTACTTTCAGAAAAGAGCGCGTGCGGTCGAACAGCGAATAGGACGCAAAAAAATTACGGTAGGCATCGCCGCAGGGTTCTGTCTGTTTTTCTGTTTTTTCCGTTACTGCGCCTTTCAAACGGCTGATATGCTCCATAATATTGAATTTGTCCTTGTTGCCCAACACTAAATCGACGCCCGGAATGGAGGCGATTTCCACCATCTTCAATTCGGCGAAGCAGCCAATCACTGCCACAATGGCGTCCGGCGAAGTTTTCACCGCTTTGCTGACAGCCTGCCGGCATTTCCTGTCCGCCTGTCCGGTGACAGTACATGTGTTAATCACCACCACATCGGCGGCTTGTCCAAATTTAACCTTTGTGTAGCCATTTTCTGCAAACAGCCGACCAATAGTGGACGTTTCTGCAAAATTCAATTTACAGCCCAACGTATGAAACGAAACTCGAAACCCGAAACCCGAAACAATTCTCAATTTCCCCATCTAAAACTTTCTTTTCTCAATTCCGCCAATTGCAATAATCTATCTACCACCGTCATGGCGAGTTCTTCTATTGATTTTGGATGCGAATAGAACGATGGGGCAGCCGGCGCTATGATTGCCCCTGCTTGTGCCAGCGTTTGCATATTATTAATATGTATCAGGTGTATGGGTGTTTCGCGTATGGCAAGAATCAAGCGGCGGCGCTCTTTCAATATTACATCGGCGGCGCGGGCGATGAGCGAATCCGAAATACCGTTGGCAATCCGTCCCATCGTACCCATCGAACAGGGACAGACGATCATCGCGTCGAATAACGCGCTGCCCGATGCAAACGGAGCGTTGAAATCGTCATTATCATATACGTTATGCGGAAAATCTTTGGGAAATTCGCCTAACTCATATTCCCATACTTCTTTTGCTTTTTCGGAAAAAACTGCGCCTACCTGATCCACTTGCCCTGACACGCGGAGCCGGTACAATTCCTCGAACAGAAGTTTTGCATACAGGGAACCGCTTGCTCCTGTGACGGCAACAATGATATTCATTATTTACAGTTCTTTTCTTAACCTTGCCACAGGGATGCCCAACTGCTCGCGATATTTGGCAATGGTGCGTCGGGCTACGATGTAGCCTTTTTCCTGAAGAATGGCGGTCAGTTCGTCATCGGTGAGCGGAGTTTGTTTCGTTTCGCCTTCCACGCAATTTTGAAGTATCTTTTTGATCTCTCGCGTGGATACTTCGCCGCGCGTTTCGGTCAATAAACCTTCCGAAAAGAAGAATTTCAACGGGTGAATGCCAAAGGGCGTCTGTATGTATTTACTGTTGGACACGCGAGAGACAGTTGAAATATCTAAACCGGTTGCATCGGCTATATCTTTCAATATCATTGGCTTGAGCAGCATCTCATCGCCCCAGTTCAGGAAATACTCTTCCTGATGTTTGAGGATGGCATTCATGGTGACGGTCATGGTGCTTTGCCGCTGTTTGATAGCGTCAATGAACCATTTAGCGGAGTCAAGTTTTTGCTTTACAAAACTTACGGCTTCCTTAGTTTGCTTGTTGCGTTTGTTTTTGCTGTATGCGTCGAGCATGTCGCTATACGTTCTGCTCACCCGAAGTTCGGGAACGTTTCGCCCGTTCAGCGATAGTTGCATTTCGCCGTCCTTGTATTCGAGCAGAAAATCGGGAATAATGTGTTCGGCTACCTTGTCTGACTGAAACGAGCCGCCCGGTTTCGGATTAAGTTTCAAGATTTCATCCACGCCATCTTTTAGGTCATCTTCGGTTATTTCCATACGAAAAATAATTTTATCATAATGTTTTTTGGTAAATTCATCAAAATGTTCGTTCAGGATAGATTTTGCTAATTTTATTTCTTTAGTTTCTTCCTTTTGGTTGAGTTGCAGCAACAGACATTCCTTCAGGTTGCGCGCTCCGACGCCCGACGGATCAAATTCCTGTATGATTTTTAGCGCCGCTTCCAGTTCTCTTTCATGGGTTTCCACGCCCAGCGAAAAAGCCATATCGTCGGCAATGTTGTCGAGTTTGCGTCGCAGATAGCCGTCATCGTCAATATTGCCAATCAGGTATTCGGCGAGCATGTATTCGCGTTCCGAGATATTACGCAAGCCAAGTTGCGATTCCAACTGGTCATGAAAACTGCTGCCCACCGAAAACGGAATATCCGCCTTTTGTTCATCTTTGGTGAAGTTTTTCGCATTCAGTTTGTAATGGGGCGTATCGTCCATATTCAGGTATTCGTCTATGGACAGATTGGCGTTTTCGGCGTCCGTATCATTTTGCTGCTGGTCATTTTCGTCGAAATCAGCAGATTCTTCGCGACCTTCCTCCAGCACAGGGTTTTCTTCCAACTCTTCCTTGATCCGTTCCTCCAACTGCATGGTAGGTATTTCCAGCAACTTGATCATTTGTATTTGTTGCGGGGATAACTTTTGGACGAGCTTTTGTTGTAAGCTTTGATTGATCATTTTATCTGGTTGATTAAAGTTTCATCAAAATTCCGCATTTTTTGGCGTTCTCGGAAAGGGGATCACATCGCGGATATTTGCCATTCCGGTAACGAAAAGCGCCAGTCGCTCGAAGCCCAATCCAAATCCGCTGTGCGGCGCCGTGCCGAATTTACGGGTTTCTAAATACCACCACATATCCTTTTCGGGAATACCCATTTCGTGGATACGGTTTTTCAACTTGTCGTAATCTTCTTCGCGTTGCGAACCGCCGATGATTTCGCCGATTTTCGGGAAAAGCACGTCCATAGCGCGCACCGTCTTGCCGTCGTCATTCTGTTTCATGTAGAACGCCTTAATGTCGCGTGGATAATCGGTAAGAATAACAGGACGTTTGAAGTGTTGCTCCACCAGATAACGTTCGTGTTCCGATTGCAGGTCGACGCCCCAACTGACGGGAAATTCAAATGAATGTCCCGATTTTTCGAGGATGTCTATCCCTTCGGTGTAGCTCAGGCGCACAAAATCGTTTTCAATCACAAAATGCAGACGGTCAATCAAGTCCTTGTCGTACATTTTTGCCAGAAATTCGAGATCAGCCATGCAATGTTCCAATGCGTAACGGATGAGGTATTTCAGGAAATCTTCGGCAAGGTTCATATTGTCGTTGATTTCGTAGAAAGCCATTTCGGGTTCTATCATCCAGAACTCGGCGAGGTGGCGGGGCGTGTTGGAGTTTTCGGCGCGAAACGTGGGTCCGAAGGTGTAAATTTGCCCCAGAGCCATGGCGCCCAATTCGCCTTCAAGTTGTCCGGAAACAGTCAGGTTGGTGGCTTTTCCGAAAAAATCCTGCGCATAATCCACTTCGCCGTCGGGCGTTTTTGGGATGGAGTTCAAATCCATAGCCGTTACGTGAAACATGGCGCCGGCGCCTTCTGCGTCCGAACCGGTGATGATGGGCGTATGCAGATAGAAAAAACCGTTGTCGTTGAAATACTTGTGGATGGCGTAGGACATGGCGTGCCGAACGCGAAAAACAGCGCCGAAGGTATTGGTGCGCGGTCGCAGATGCGCTATCTCGCGAAGAAATTCAAGCGTATGACCCTTCTTTTGCAGGGGATAACTGTCGGGGTCGGCAGTACCGTAGAGTTTCAGTTCGGAAGCGTGGATTTCAACGCTCTGACCCTGCCCCGTCGATTCCACTAATTTTCCGACAACGGCGATACACGAACCGGTAGTGATCTGTTTCAGCATTTCTTCGTCAAAATGAGCCACATCCACCACTATTTGCAGGTTGTGGATCACAGAACCGTCGTTGAGCGCCAGAAACGCCACATTCTTGTTGCCGCGCTTGGTGCGCACCCAGCCTTTTACCAGCATTTCGCTGCCGTAGGCGGCTGATTCGAGTATTTCCTTAACCTTATATCTTTTGCAATTTTCCATAAAAAATTAAATTGATGCTGCAAAGATAATATTTTTTTGGATAATAATGAATGAAAAAAAATGTTAGTAGGGGCGCACCTGTGTGTGCGCCCTGATTTAGGGGCGCCTAGACAGGGCGCACACACAGGTGCGCCCCTACGCCAACCGTCAATAATTTTTTTATCACATTTTTTTCCAAAAATCCCCAAAAATCCCCTATATTTGCATTTTTAAACTCCAAGACAGAGTACATGCAAACGCGCAGCGCACATATCAACTTCAAGAACCCTTCTCTGAGCTCCGACAGCGGGCTTAGGCGCGCAGTATTTACCCCCCCCCCCCCTCGTCGTCTACTTCTCTTTTTTGTTTGTTCCGCTGCTCTCATTTTTATTTAGTTCGGGTTGTG
>Ga0099364_10011078_pt1 | contig 12350 bp, 11 predicted proteins | sample TergutTh196P3_FD_73070 | JGI IMG/M metagenome (GOLD analysis project Ga0099364, IMG submission 73070) | Microcerotermes parvus P3 segment gut microbial communities from Pointe-Noire, Republic of the Congo - Th196 P3 | ecosystem: Host-associated > Arthropoda: Insects > Digestive system > Gut ... | reverse complement strand
TGGGAACGGCGAATACCTTAGTTTTTATGAGAGGAAAGGGTATAATAATACGAGAGCCGTCGGTGGTGGCCGTCGATACGAGAACGATAAAGGTTCGGAGTGTCGGTCAGGAAGCCAAAGAGTTTATCGGCAGAACGCCCGGTTCTATCGTAGCGGTCCGCCCGCTCAAGGACGGAGTTATAGCCGATTTTGATATTGCTACAAGTATGCTCAAGGCATTTATCAAAAAGGCGCTTAACAACTCTAAGCTGATAAAACCGCGGGTAATTATATGTATACCATCGGGCGTTACCGAGGTTGAACGCAGAGCGGTCAAAGAGGCTACCGAAGAATCCGGAGCCAAACAGGTTTCTATAATAGAGGAGCCTATGGCGGCGGCAATCGGAGCGGGTCTGCCTGTTGAGGAGCCGACGGGGAACATGATAGTTGACATCGGCGGCGGCACATCGGAGGTGGCTGTCATTTCGCTTGGGGGCATAGTTACCGCAAAGTCGGTTCGTGTCGGCGGCGACGAGTTTGATTTGGCTATTATAAATTATATCAAAAAGAAATACAATCTGCTCATAGGCGAACGTACGGCCGAGAATATAAAGATCGAGATAGGCTCAGCATATGAGCTTGAGAACGAATCTACCATGAATGTAAAGGGACGCAATCTGCTCAACGGTCTGCCTGAGAATATCGAAATATCTTCATCAGAAATAAGAGAAGCACTCAAAGACCCGGTTGCCACAGTTCTCGATGCCATCAAGGTAACTCTAGAAAAGACACCGCCCGAACTTTCTGCCGATATTATTGACAGGGGCGTAACCTTGACAGGCGGAGGAGCCTTGCTGCGTGGATTGGACAGGCTCATAGCAGACGAGGCTGGAATCCCCGTCCATATCGCACAGAATCCCATCGACTGTGTGGCGGAGGGAACCGGCAAGGTCTTGGAAAACATCGACAAATTGCACGATGTATTGTCCTATAACGAGTTTAAATATTAACCTGTAGGGTACGCACCCCCGTGCGTACCGTGGATACAAAAACGCCACGTTTATGCCAACGGATGACCAACGGGCGGCAGGTTGCCGCCCCTACACAGGATTGAACAAAGGACGGGAGTATGAAAGACTTCTTCACAAGTTTGAAATTTAAGATACTCTGCCTTGTGGCGGCGCTGCTGATAGGGCTTATGTTCTATGCCGCAGGAACAGGCGGGTTTTCCACACTGCCGTCCTCCATCTTGGGGGGGATAACATCCCCGTTTCAAAAGCTGTCCTCATCCATTTCGGCAAAGACAGGCAATTTTCTGTCAAAGTTTGTCAACGCCGAGCAGAACGAACTTGAGAACATCGAGCTAAAGGACGAGATCAGCCGTCTGAGAAAGCAGCTGGTAGATTACAGCAGGCTTTTGGATGAAAACGAGCAGCTCAGAGAGATACTGCAGATCAAGGAGATTCGTGATGATTTTGTGCTTACAGGAGCATCGGTTATCTCCCGTGATCCGAATGTACTCTTTAATTCCTTTACAATCGACAAGGGTCTCATACATGGCGTAAAACTCAATGACCCCGTCATCGTTTCGGGCGGTCTTATCGGCAGGGTTGACTATGTCGGCTCTAACTTTTCTACCGTTGTAACATTGCTCAGCCCCGAGATGAAGGTATCGGTCTATGAGATAAGCAAGGGTGAAACAGGAATCATAGAGGGTGACATAGCCTTAGCCAAAGACGGATTTTGCAAGCTTGTCTATATAGACAAGGATACGGCCATCATCCCGGGCGACATCGTTGTGACCTCAGGCTCATCTGCATCGGGACTGCTGCCGGGCGGATTGGTGGTAGGAACTGTGGTCAATATTACAGCCGAGGAACACGGCAAGACTGTATTCGCAACCATAAAACCCGTAGCCGATATAGACAATCTTAAAGGCGTGATTGTGATAAAAGACTTTGAACAGCAGCAAATGGATTTGAACCAAAGAATTGCGGGGGAATCGGGTGAGGAATAATAAAACCTAATACAAAAAAAACGGTAAAGCACCTGATATATTCTCTCTCGCTGCTGATATTTTATGTTCTTCAGACCACGCAGGGATTTATTGAATTAGGCGGAATCAGACCGATTCTGATTGTTCCGTTTGTCTGCTGTATTGCCGTATATGAGGGCATAACCCCGGGAGCCGCATATGCGGTTGTCGCAGGGCTTTTGTGGGATATATCATCACGCCGATTAGAGGGATTTTCTTCGCTGATACTGCTGGTCTGCTGTACAACGGCCGTACTCTTGACCATATATCTCATCAGGATAAACTGGTTTAATATGCTGCTGATAACCGCCGGAACCATGATTGTTTATTCGGTTTTTGACTATCTCTTCACCTATGCGATACTGGATTATTCAAACTCGTGGATGATAATCAGGGATAAAATGATCCCCATCAGCGCATACACAATAATCACCGCCTTTCCTATGTATATATATGTGCGTAAAATCCACGAGAAGTTTGTGGAGTGATCAATTATGAGATTTAACATGGACGACAGGTCGAAATCATCAGGAACGCTCAGGCGTCGGGCTATAGCCTTTATCATGGTTATAGTCGTGATTTTTTGTGCCTGTTGTTACAGGCTTATGCAGTTTCAGGTAGTGGGCGGGGATGATTACAGACAGCAGGCCGATAGGAAGATCATCAGTACAACCCCGATCAAGGCGCCGAGAGGGGAGATTCTCGATATTTACGGACGTCCGCTTGCCAAAAACAAGGTTGTGTTCAATATTATTTTCGACAGGGCGTTTTTGCCGCAGGGGAGAGAGAATGTCACCATACTCAGGCTTATTGATATACTCAGGTCGGCAGGGGAGGAGTGGATAGACACTCTGCCTATGTCAAAGAATCCTCCCTATGATTTTGAAGAAGGACGGGAGGCCGATATAGAGCGGCTCAAATCTAAAATATTGAGGGTGAACTCCTACGCTACCGCTCAGGATTGTTATGACACGATGAAGGAAAAATACAATCTGAATATACCCGAGGGTGCGGGCAATCTCGAAAGACTGATGATGGGCGTCAGATACGAAATGGAGCTGAAGGATTTTTCGCTCAACAATATATACACATTTGCGGAAAATATCTCGACAAATACATTGGCAAAAATCAGCGAACTTAATACAACGCTCCCGGGCGTTGATGTCGATGATGTTGCCACACGCGACTATGTCAACGGGAATATCGCATCTCATATTATCGGATTTATCGGGCCTATAGACGATCTTGAGCAGCTAAAGGCGGAGGCGGATCCGATAGCGGGACGTACTCAGAACTACAAGCTAAGCGATTTCAAGGGCAAGAGCGGGGTCGAGCTTGCTATGGAGAAGTATCTGCGGGGTCTTGACGGAAAGAGACAGGTTACCCAGAACGTCAGCGGTGAGGTGTTGCAGAAAACCACCGTAGAACCTCCCAGACCCGGCTGTGTAGTGACCCTTACTATAGACAGAGATTTTCAGCAAAAGACGCAGGATCTGCTCCAAACCCATGTCGATTGGCAAAAGAGCCATCGCAGCGGAAGAAACTCTAAGGGAGGAGCAGTAGCGGTAGTCGGGGTTAAAACGGGGGAGGTGCTGGCCCTTGCCAACTATCCGTCATATGATTTAGCAAACTTTAGAAACAACATTGCCGAACTCAACAATGATCCTCTCAAACCTATGATAAACCGATGTCTGTACGGGCTATACCGTCCCGGATCGACATTCAAGACGGTCATGGCTGTAGCGGGACTGTCCGAGGGGGTTATAACAAGACACTCAACCTTTAACTGTGCAACCTACAGATTCCACGATGTAGACTTTAGATGCCTGCGTGACCGTCATTCGGGTGCGGTTAGTCTTATGACGGCTATGCGATATTCCTGCAATGTGTATTTTTACAATACAGGGAATCTGCTCGGAATAGATAATATAAAAAAATACGCCAACGCCTGCGGACTTGGTGTCGATACAGGTCTTGAGCTGATGGGTCCGAATCCCCCCGGCAGGGTAGCCCATCCCTCCGATCCTATCTACAGCAGGGCAAGGAGCAACCCTTGGTATGCAGGAAACACCATACAGGCATCTATAGGACAATCGGACACGATGGTATCTCCGCTGCAGATGGCGGTATCGGTTGCGACCATAGCCAACAAGGGAGTTAGGATGAAATCTCATGTTATAAAATCGGTTCAGAGCTATGATCTGTCCGAAATGATATATGAAACAAAACCCGCCGTTGCAGAAAAAATAGACGCCGACGCCTCTGTTTTCGAGGCGGTAACAGCGTCTATGGTTGAGGGGTCAAAAAACATCACGGGCGTTTACGGTTTTGCAGATCTGCCATTTGATGTAGCGGTAAAGACAGGAACTCCCCAAGAGGGCGGCAACAACAAGTTCAACTCGGCTATAGTAGCCTTTTGGCCCGCAAACGATCCCGAGGTTGCGATGGCGGTCATGTTGGAAGAGGGCACCGAAGCCCGCCGCATTGTTCGGCAGGTCATAGATGCGTATTATTCCTCAAAAACACGCAGCGGGGGATTACCCCAAGATACAAATATACTGCTATAATCAATGCTTGAAATGGCGCATTCCCGTAAACAGCATAGCGATTCCCGCCCTGTTACAGGCATCGATGCTGTCCTGATCACGCAAGGATCCGCCCGGCTGAATTATAGCGGTGATTCCTGCCGATTCCGCTGCCTTAACGCAGTCGTCCATGGGGAAGAAGGCATCTGATGCCATAACGGCTCCCTTAGCGCGATCTCCGGCATATTTCAACGCAAGTTCCAGAGCGGTTATGCGGTTGGTCTGACCCGGTCCTATACCGACCGTTTGATTGCCGTTTATCAAGGCGATTCCGTTAGACTTGACGTGTTTTACAACCTTCATAGCAAATTCGAGCTGTTCGGTCTCTGCCGCTGTAGGCTGACGATCGGTAACGCAGACAACCTTGTCGCTGTCGTATAGCTCCGTATCAAGCCGCTGTACTAATATACCGCCCGTAACCTTCTTGCAATCGAGCATCTTTTGGCTGTTGCCCGCCGCAAGAGCGGGAAGTTTTAACAGACGTATGTTCTTCTTTTCGCAGAGTATCCGGAGCGCCCTTTCGCTATAGGAGGGTGCTATTATTATCTCAAGGAATATCTTGCTCATTTCGGCCGCCGTCTTCTCGTCCACCTCACGGTTGAGGGCGACAATCCCGCCGAATATGGACATTGTATCAGCCTCATATGCCGCCATATACGCCTGATAAATATCAGAGCCGAGTCCCACTCCGCAGGGATTGGCGTGCTTTACGGCAACGGCACAGGGTTTGTCGGCACCAAATTCTTTTATTACATCGAGGGCGCCGTTGGCATCGTTTATGTTGTTATAAGAAAGCTCCTTACCATGCAGCTGCTCTGCGGCCGACAGGACATTATCAGCATTAGAAACCTCACGGTAAAAGGCCGCACTCTGATGGGGATTCTCACCGTAACGCATTTCCTGCGCTTTTTCGTATGTCAGTGTCAGCTTATCGGGCAGCTCATTACCTGTGATTTCACGCAGATAGCCGGAAATAAGAGCATCGTATGCCGCTGTATGCTCAAACACCTTTGCGGCAAGGTAGAACTTTGTTTCTTTCGACACAGACCCGTTATTACGGTACTGTTCTATAACACTGTCATAGTCGTTGCAGTCTACAACAACACTGACGTCCTGCCAGTTTTTAGCGGCTCCTCTGAGCATTGTCGGACCGCCTATGTCGATGTTCTCTATAGCATCTTCCAATGTAACATCGGGGTTCAGGATTGTTTCTTTGAAGGGATAGAGATTTATCGCAACAACATCGATGGGGATTATGTCAAGCTTTTTTAGCTGATCCATATGTGCGGGATTGCTTCGCATGGCGAGAACACCTGCGTGTACATTGGGATGGAGGGTTTTCACCCTGCCGTCTAAACATTCGGGAAATCCCGTAATATCCGAGATATTGACAACCGGAACACCCGAATCCCGTATTGCCTTTTCGGTACCTCCCGTAGATACAATCTCAAACCCCAGCTCAGCCAAATCCCGTGCAAACCCGACAACCCCGGTCTTGTCCGATACGCTGATCAACGCTCTCTTTTTCATAAACATCTCCTACTTTCTTCTTTAGTCCTGTTATAATGTAAGTCCTCGTTTTGCCATGTAATCATTTGCGGTAATATATTCACCACGATTGATTTGATCAAAACCCTCTTTCATCATTAATGCCTGTTCATTTGTTAAAATATCCTCGCTGTCAAACGATATATAGGTATTCAGAATAGCATAAATTCTTGATATATCCGATTCGGGTATAAGTTCAACAATATCGTGTATCATTTTTCGTTCTACAACCATACATAACCAACTCCTTTAATATACATTACCCCTAAAATCAATGTTAGAAACATAAAGAACATCGTCCTTTATCTTGAATAGTATACGCATAGTTCCTATGCGAAGTCTTTTTTCATCAACATATCCTCTAAGTTTTCTAATATCACCTTTTGGCGGTTTTGCGGTCAATCCCTTAATAGCATTCATAACTATTACGGTTTGTTTATCGTTTAATTTATCTAAAAACTTTTCTGATTGACGTGATAGTATTATATCCACAAAAAAATCTCCTTTTAACCCTCAGTCCTCGAAAACATCGGCGAGTTTGATAATCATATCATCAAAGAGCGATGTTTTAAATTCGTGTATGATTTCCGATTTTTCCTGATCGGTCATTTTTTTGAGATAATAGTCCGGGAATACCGAATATATATAATCTAATTCATATCTTCCGTTTGTATGCAGATATACCTCTATCGAGCAGCTGTTGGTATCTACAAGCCAGTATTCTTTTATTCCGCATTGCTCGTACAGCTTCATCTTGTAGCCCTTGTCTCTGTTTGCAGTGCCGGGAGACAGAACCTCTACAATCAAATCGGGAGCGCCGTATACGCCGTCTTCCTTGACAATGTCTTTGTTGCAGACTATCATTACATCGGGGACAACCCTATCATTATCGGTGAGAAAAACATCAACATCATTATATGTCTGACAGGGTTTGCCTTTTAGATAGTTCTTGAAGATATTATAGATATTCCCCGCCGCAACATTATGTTTGACAGCGGCACGAGGAGACATTAATATTATCTTACCATCCAGCTTTTCATCCCATTGCTCATAATTATACGCAGCGTTGTTCATAATTTATTTCTCCTACACTATCACAGTTTTTCTGCCGCAGATCTCGATTCTGCCTTGGCAGAATAATCCCACAGCCTGTACCAACAGCGGATGTTCACATTCGGTCATAACCCTTAGTTGAAGACTTTGCGGGGTATCGTCATGTCTGACCTCAATGGATTTTTGCAATATTATCGGGCCTCCGTCGCATTGCTCATTAACAAAATGCACCGTTGCCCCGGTAATCTTAGCGCCGTATTCCAGCACAGCCTCATGTACCTTGATACCATAGTATCCCGCTCCGCAAAAGGCAGGAACGAGAGAGGGGTGTACGTTTATTACGGCGTTCTCAAAACGGCGGGTGAAGTTTTGGCTGAGTATGCTGAGAAATCCCGCCATTACAACCAAATCGCCGCCGGAGTTTTCAACCTCGTTGGCTATGGCATCGCTATATTCTTCTATCGAGCGGTAATCCGCTCTGCAAACAACAGAGCAGGCAATATCGGCAGACTTTGCTCGTTCGAGTGCATATACCCCCGGTTTTGACGAAATAACACGCACGATCCTGCCGTTAATCCTGCCGTCCGATATGCTGTCTATAAGAGCCTGTAGATTAGTACCGCCGCCCGAAACAAGGACTACTATCTTCCTCATTATAATCAATCCCTATATTCTTCTATCATAAATGATTCAAATATATCGCCTTCTTTAATATCGTTGAACTTCTCAAGCCCGATACCACATTCGTATCCGTGTAACACCTCTCGGACATCGTCCTTGAATCGCTTTAGTGAGCTTATCTTGTCTTCTACTATAACAATACCGTCTCGAACTATTCTGATAAGAGCCGATCTTGCCACCTTGCCCTCAAGCACATATGAACCCGCAATCGTTCCAATATCAGAGATTTTGTAGACCTGACGAACCTCGGCGCGTCCCAGTTGAACCTCACGCAGTTTTGGATCGAGCATACCCTTCATTGCCTGCTGAACATCCTCGATAGCATCGTATATAACCCTATAGAGCCTGATTTCAACATCGTCACTCTCAACGCTCTTGGCGACGATAGGATCGGGACGCACGTTAAATCCGATGATGACAGCTCCCGATGTATTTGCCAGCATAACGTCTGATTTTGTAACGGCTCCGACGCCGCTGTGGATAACCCTAACCCGTACCTCTTCGGACGAGAGTTTTTCGAGCGATTGTTTCATAACCTCGGCCGAACCCTGAACGTCCGCCTTTACAACCACCAACAACTCCTTTATATCACCCTGAGAAATATGGCTGAAGAGATTGTCAAGCGTAACCTTGGTAAATTCCTTGAATTTCTCCTCTTTTTCGCTGTGAATCCGTTGTTCTACAAGCTCCTTGGCAAGACGCTCGTTGAGGGCGGCGTTGAAAGAATCTCCGGCAGAGGGTGTTTCTCCGAGACCCGTTATCTCTACAGGCATAGAGGGACCCGCCTGTGTCACCGATTCGCCCGAATCGCTCATCATAGCCCGCACTCTGCCTATAGATGTTCCTGCTATAATAACATCGCCTATCTTGAGTGTGCCGTTTTGCACCAGCAATGTCGCTACAGGACCACGTCCCTTATCAAGACGGGCCTCTATGACCGTACCCTTTGCAAGTCTGTCGGGATTTGCTTTTAATTCTTTCATCTCTGCAACAAGGTTTATCATCTCAAGAAGATGCTCGATACCCTCACCCGTCACGGCCGAAACATTAACGCAGATGGTATCTCCGCCCCATTCTTCGGCGACAAGCTCATGCTCGGTCAGCTCCTGCTTGATACGCTCAGGATTTGCTCCTTCTTTATCTATCTTATTGATGGCCACAATGGTTGTGACCCCTGCGGCTTTGGCATGATTGATAGCCTCAACCGTCTGCGGCATTATACCGTCATCGGCCGCTACTACCAATATAGCAATGTCGGTGATAGAGGCTCCTCTGGCTCTCATGGATGTAAAGGCCTCATGGCCGGGTGTGTCGAGGAATGTTATCTGCTTTCCGTGCAGCTCAACCTGATATGCGCCGATGTGCTGGGTTATCCCGCCCGCTTCTCCCGAAACAACGCTGGCGTTGCGGATTTTATCGAGAAGTGAGGTCTTTCCGTGGTCAACGTGTCCCATAACAACAACGATGGGGCATCTTTCGACAAGGTTGGTCTCTTCGTCCTCTTCCTCACGGAACAGACGTTCCTCTATTGTTATAATAATCTCTTTTTCTACCCTGGCTCCCAGTTCTTCCGCAACAAGAGAGGCTGTGTCGAAATCTATGACCTCGTTGATGGCGGCCATAACGCCCAGCTTTACAAGACGCTTGATGACCTCTGGCGCCGCTACCTTTAGGCGTTCGGCAAGAACGCTTACGACTATCTCATCGGGGATGAGAACCTTGAGCTGCTGCTTGCGGGCTCTTTCGAGTTCAAGCCGCTGCATCTTCTGCTGTTCGGTCTCCTTTTTAGCCGAGAACTGCGCCCGGCCCTTTTGCGCCGATTTCTGATGTATCTTCTGCTTGTTCTTAAAGTTGTCATTACGGCGGAGCTGTCCCGTTCGTCCCGCTATTTCCTCATAACGCTCGTTGTATTTATCCAGGTTTACATGAGCGGCATGGGTATCGATGGTGCGGGTAACGATCTCTTTCTTCTTCTGCTCCTGTTTTTTCTTTTCGGTCTTTGCCGGAGGAGTGTTTTTAGAAACCGGCGGAACTGCATCCTTCTTCTCTGTATCCTTACCCTGTTCTTGAGCTTGTTCAGGCTCTTTTTCAGGCTCTTTCTTGACCGCCTCTATAATCGCCTCTGCATTCGGTTCGAGAGGAACGGCCGCAGAAAAATACGAATCAAAGCTCTTGACCTGATTCTTTGCCGTAAAGTAGTCTAAAACAAGACTTAGTTCATCCTCGGTAAGGGCGGTCATAGACTTTTTCGCGCCGCCTAAGCTATCGTCAAGCAGGGTGATTATATCCTTGCTCGGAACATTTATGTCTTTCGACAACTCGTGTACCCTATATTTTATCGTCATATAATTCCTCCGGTAACAATTATGGTGCCGCCGTCATGGCGGGTGGTTTTGTTTACACCTGCCCCAATATATCATCGTATATCTGAGCGGGGATTTTTCCTCTAAAGCTGCGTTCCAGCTTTTTTTGTTTCTTTGCTTTTTCGGCGCAATCGGTGATTTTGCAGACATATGCGCCTCGTCCCGGCAGTTTTCCGCCGCCATCAATGCCATAGAGCATATCGGATGAACGGACGATACGAATAAGCTCAGACTTAGGTTTCATCAATCCGCAGGCAACACATTTTCGCAGCGGAACCGAGCCCGGCATCAGGACGGCTCCTCAGGCTGGCTGAAATATCCGCTTTCGGGATGTATGTCTATCTTAAAGCGGGTGAGTTTTGCGGCAAGTTTTACATTAATACCCTTGTTTCCGATAGCCAGTGAAAGCTGATGATCGGGAACCCTCACCGATGTTACACGGTTTTCCATGTCATGTATATTGACCTCGACAACCTTGGCGGGTGCTAAAGCCCGCTCGATAAAGAGGGAATCGTCGTCGCTGTATTCAACCACATCTATTTTTTCACCGCCGAGTTCGTCTATTATGTTCTGCAGACGGCTGCCCTTGGAACCGATACAGGCGCCCACGGGATCGACATCCTCATCCGATGAAAAGACCGCTATCTTAGAGCGTATCCCGCTCTCTCTCGAGATAGCCCTTATCTCGATGATACCCTCGATAATCTCAGGAATCTCAAGCTCGAACAGACGCTTGACAAAGTTTTTGTGCATCCTGGTGATCTTCATAACAGAGCGGCGGTCATCACCCGAAATATCGCTGACATATACCTTGACCAAACCTCCGGGACGGAATCGGTCACCCGGCATCTGCTCATTCTTGAACAGATCGACCTCCTTGCCGTCTATGTCGAGAACAACGCTCCCGTCCAGCTCTTCACGCATAACCGTTCCGGTAACAATGTCATACATCTTTGACTTAAACTGTTCATACATCTGTCCCCGTTCGGCCTCTCGTATGCCCTGCTTGATAACGTGCTTAGCGGCCTGAGCGGCTATCCGTCCGAACTGTTTTGTGTTGAGCGAAATCTCTACAGTATCACCGACCAATGCCTTTTTAGAATGTTTTTTGGCATCGTCTATGTGAATCTGGTTAGCGGTATCCTCAACCTCATCCACCACTGTTTTGACAAGGGATACGTTAAACTTCTGCTTTTCGGGGTCTATTGTGACATTGACATTCTCGCATCCTCCGCTGTCTTTTTTCACGGCAAGGGCAATGGCCGTCTCGATCTTCTCAATAAGTGTGCCGGCTGTGAGACCTTTTTCTTTTTCTAAAATCTCCAGCGCTTCAAAGAACTCGTTATTCATTCCGTTAATTCCTCCAAATCATCAGCGGCCTTTATATACGATGTATCCTTTATCGCAAACTCAAGCTCGCCGTTCCCCCCATATAGAGAGGTATCTATTTTTAACTGTCCGTTTTCATGGGACAGCAAAATCCCCGTATAATCTCGTTGACCCTCTACAGCCCGTATGAACAGGACCTCCACCGCTCTGCCGACATAGGCATCCAAATGCCGCGGTTTTTTCAGTCTGCGTCCGATTCCAGCAGAAGAGACTTCCAATATATAGCTCTGCTCTATAGGATCATGCTCATCGAGAAGTTTGTCGAGCTTTCGGCTGATATACTCGCAATCATCAAGCTCAACGGGACGGTCACCATCAATAACCACCCGCAGGAACCAATCGGAACCCTCTTTTTCCAGCACAAGATCCCACAATATCAGCTGCCGGCTCTCAACAATCGGGAGAGCAAGCTCTTTTACCAGAGAAATATTGTTTTTCCCCATACCATGTCCTTTCGGCGACTACAGTCTCAATACAATCGAAAGACCGGATTTTTCCGGTCTTTCAGTCAAATTCTTAATCTTACAATGACAGTATAGCACGCATGAATAAAAAAAGCAATAGGGTTTTGAAAATATTTTGGGGGAGGGGTCTCCCGTTGTCAAACATTTGGTCTATTTTAGATTTAAGAAGTTTATGGTAATGTTAAGCGCTATCGGATTTTCTGATTTTAGGAGTGGAGCGTAGCGGAACGGAGAAAATCAGAAAATCCGTGCC
>Ga0099364_10011077_pt1 | contig 12350 bp, 9 predicted proteins | sample TergutTh196P3_FD_73070 | JGI IMG/M metagenome (GOLD analysis project Ga0099364, IMG submission 73070) | Microcerotermes parvus P3 segment gut microbial communities from Pointe-Noire, Republic of the Congo - Th196 P3 | ecosystem: Host-associated > Arthropoda: Insects > Digestive system > Gut ... | reverse complement strand
TCTTGCTGTACTTTAATTCAAACCCTGTTTGAATTAAAGTACAGCAAGATGCCTATTATCGACATCGCCTTTAAATATGGATATGAATCGCAGGAGGCATTTACCAGGGCGTTTAAGGATATTTTTTCTTTTAATCCTGGTGAATACAGAAGGAAAAGGCGGGATGTAATTCCCAAAAACAGTTTTGTAAGTAAGTTCATTCATGATGAGGAGCATAAATTTTATTATCGAAAGAGAATATATCAGCGTCTTAATGTCGAAAGCTGGATCATCACAAAGCCCAATCGTATCTGGGCAGGTCTCTGCAGAAATAGTGATAACCTAAGTGTTCATAAATTTTATGAAGAATGCAAATGCGAAGAAAACAAAAATAAAATATCAAGAGTTCCCGATGTGATAATGGAAGGCGGAGCTTATCTCCCGACAGAAATTTTTAACAAGGATAAATGGCAGGAATATTTGGATGCCAAGATTAAGGGCAATAGATCAAATGGTTACAGATGGTTTAGAAAATGGGAATTAAGTTATGGGATTGAACTGGAAGAAAATTATCCAGTTGATCTATTACAGGATTTTAAAATCATAAATATTCCTCAATCAAAATTTATTGTTTTTAACTGCAAAATAAACCCGGACATTGATCATGATGATCTGGTAAAAAGTGCATGGAGTGCGCAAAAAGATTATGATCCTGCTTCCCATGGTTTAAAATGGGCTTTAGATAAAATTCCCTATTTTGAATTAACAGACAAAGACACCGGATATACTTTGCAGTTTCCCGTTTCTGAATTGTAAAAATGTCTTAAATTATCAAAATATTATTGAAACATGGCTGTATGATAAATCATATTTTATTCACAATTTTACTTTGGAGGAATTTTATATGAGCATGTATGAAGAAGGTTTAAAAGCACTTGAAGAGAAGTTCGGCAATGGTAAAGATAATATAATCTCACTTGCTACTATCGCCCGGGAACAGAACATTGACGGAAATCCGCAGCCTGTAGTCAGGGAAGTGGATGGGTATTACGAGAACGGCTCTTTCTATGTTACCACCCATGCAAAGTCAGGCAAGATGCAGCAGATTGCCAAAAACCCTGCTGTATCAATAGCAGTGGGCAGGGAATGGTTTACCGCAATCGGAAAGGGTGAAAACCTGGGCTGGGTGATGGATCCCAAAAATGCCGGGTTAAGAGACAAGCTCCGAACTGCCTTTGCCGACTGGTACGACAAGGCAAACAATGAAAGTGATGAAAACTGCTGTATCCTGGCAATCCGCCTCACAAAAGGTACCCTGAACATTAACCACTGGGAAAAATTGTATCACATGGACTTTGTGAACAAGACCACCATGGAGAACGCCGGGGTAGTTTGATATAAGTAACTCTGGAATAACATAGTATTGTCTTTTCCTATGTTAAATACTATATTTTATTTATAGGGGAAATATGAATAAACAGAGAAAGCAGACAACATTTAAATCAGATACCGGGAAATTATTGCTGGATTTTCAGTAGCTGCAGCATGTTGCATAACTGGCTTGCTCTTAGTATCAGAAGTGAAAAATGTGGATGATTCTCCGCAAATAAAGGAGTAAAATAATATGTATATAATTCTTGGTTCTCTTATTGTTATAATTCCAATTATGATTATTGGTCTTATTGCAGCTTGGCGAGATCATCAAAGCAAAAAACTAGCAAGCTAAAAAAATTCTAAAACAAAACTACACTCCCAGGGAAAACTCCAAAAACTACAAAATCATAAATATCATAGTTCGCAAACTTTGTGACATCTCACAAACTTTGAAAATAGGACTTTGTGGTATCTCACAAACTTTTTTTTTCTCCTTGCTGACTATTCTGAATAAATTAATATATATTTAAAACACTTTGGGCATCCTGTTCGTCTTATATATAAACCAGTTTGGTTTTAGGAGCTGTTGATTGGTTATTGAAGAAGCCTTTGAGGAATTAAGGGAACCCATGCTGTACACCATGATTTCTTTCTGCCGTGATCCGGAAGCGGCGGAGGATGCTGTGTCCCATGCTTTCACAAAGGCTCTCTTGAACAGGCAGATGCTGGAACTTATGCCGGAGGAGGCAATGAAGGCCTGGCTGTATGCGAGTGCCAGAAATGCCATTATCGATGGAAAGAGGCGGGAGAAGCGTTTACGGGAACTGTTGTTCCTGAATAATACTTTTCCGCTGGAGTCAGATGATTCATCGGAACGCTGGGCAAATAATTATGCCGATAAAACCCTGGTTGAACAGCTTCTTGAAAAGCTCCCTGATTCACTTCGTAAGCCTGTAATGCTTAAGTATTACGAAGAAATGAATGCCTCGGAAATCGGGGAAGAGATGAATCTCCCTTCTGCTACTGTGCGTACCAGGTTAAGGACTGCCATGCAGCGTTTAAGGGAAAATTATTTGGAGGAAGAAAATGAGTGAAGAAAAAAGAAAATTGAGTATCAACTGCGGACTGGCATTATTGTTTAATGACAGGGATGGAATGCTGGATAATTATGACAGCATATCAATTAACTCGGGGAAAATTATTGTATCATCTGCCGTTAATGCAAAATTGAATAAAACAGGAGCTGCAATAAACACTGGTGATCTATTGGTCCGGGATATTAAAGGTGAAGTTTTACAGCTTGATAAAGGGGCAGTAATTGATAAAGGAGCCGGCTTAAAAGACCTCTTTGTAATTACACATGGAGACATTATTGTAACAAAAGAAGGTGTAAAGGAACTCAATGAAGCAGAAAGCCTAATCTCCCTTGGCAAGATCTATCACCCTGAATCGGAAAATATTTCCAGCATGGCAAATATTACTGGAGAGAAGAGAGCTTACCCGGATGGGGCTTTTGTGATTCTGGGGAACCATGATCTTGGAAAAATAATAACAAACAATGATACATCAAATAAACATTTCTGGATTTCCGGCAGGCTTACTGCATTCGACAAAAAAGCTCTGGAAGATGCAAATGCCCTGGGTCTTTCTTTTGGCTGTGACAGTTTCTTTAGTTATGAGGGATTGAATAAAGAATTCGAAAGCATGATTAAATCTACAAACCGTATTCTTGTACCGGATGGCTATGAAATTACAGGGAAGATAAATGGAAGTGAACTTCCCCTCTACGGTAAAAAGATCTATGTAGACGGCAAATTTACTATGGAGGAAAAAGACCTTCCGGCCTTGGAAAAAATAGAAGCCATAATTGTAAAGGGCAAGGCTTCCCTTCCTTCCAGTGCAGCGGAAGTATTCCGTTCAAAGGGCAAAGCTGACAGTTACTTTATTTTCGAGGGCAGGTATATAGAGATAAACGGCTTTGAGCAGTTTTCACATGGCGGCCTTGATGCCATCAACAAGAAGGGAGAAAAAATCACGATACAGGTTAACGGCTGTCTTCTTTTTGATAAGGATGTCACTCCTGAAGATATGGACTGCATTGCCTCTGTTTCCTATAACGGCACGATCATAATTCCCGGAGCGGCAAAGTCAACCCTGGCTGCCAAGGTTAAAACAGGGAACGGCTTTATGGGTGATCCGGACACCATGAGGGAACTCACCGGGCAGAGCATACAGGATATGATTTGGGGGGCTTTGAAAGAGGGTGAGCAAAAAAATTCCAAAGATACCAATATAAATATGGGTACGTATATCCTGGTTTAGTATTTCGTTAATCAAATTCAGGTTTAAAACAGCCGATAATGAAGCAATGAAAAAGCTCTTGTCGGTTGTTTTTTTAGCGGTTTTACTTATGTCCGTGGTATTAAGATCTTCTGCCCAGGAAGGGGCTCCGGATGATTTAATTCCCACCGATATTCCCGGTCAGTATGAGTTCTTCATCCCGGAGCCAGAAAGGCCTCCACTGTCACCGGAATTTCCTGAGGATCCCCCCAGGCAGTTTAGGGGTCTATACCTGGGCATGGATCTGGAGGATCTAAAGGAAACTCTGGTACTTGATACCCTGTTTACCTTCCGCGGCGACAGGGATGTTTCCTGGCTGCCATTGAGAGAAGAGAACCTTGTGGAAACCACAGGTCTCTCCTTTATAAGCAGGGCTTATTTTCAGCTGGTAAACGAGGAAGTTTATATTATGTCCTTTACCCTAAATACCAGGCTCATGGATCATTATTCTGTTTTTACCACCTTTGTAAGAAGGTATGGGGAGCCGGTAAGTATTAGCCCATCTGAATCTGTGTGGGAGGACGGCAGTACCAGGGTGTCCATTGAAAGACCTCTCACAATAAAGTATATTGATATGACGGTATTTAACCAGCTTATTGAAGATTCAAATATAAACCAGCAGAGGGAAGTACTTAGAAGAGATGAATTCCTCGCGGATTTTTAAGTTTGCATTTTTTTTATTCCTCACGGTATTAAGTAACTGTTCCAGCATAGAAAGATTTGAAGAAAGGGATCTCGTCATAGAAGGCTCGCGGGGCAGGGTAGTTCTGAGAGCAGAAATTGCCAGAACCCCTTCCGAACAGAGCCAGGGTTATATGCATAGGCAGGTGATAAAAGACGGGGAGGGGATGCTTTTTTATTATGAAAGCGACAGGGTTCTTTCCTTCTGGATGGCAAATACCCATGTACCGCTTTCCATTGCCTTTATCTCCTCTGATGGGAGGATCGTAGAAATTTATGACATGGAGCCGCTTAACCTAAGTCCTGTTCAATCCAGCCGTTCTGTAAGGCATGCACTGGAAGTTCCCCAGGGCTGGTTTGAGAGAGCCGGTATCAGGGTGGGCGATAGGGTGCTGGTGGAGGAACTAAGATAATATTATGGCTGAAAAATTTAATCCGGCGGCACTTGCGGAGTTTGCACGATATTACGGATTTCACTATGACAGAATAGATCCCCATGCACTGAAAGAAGACGTGCTTGTGGAAATGAATGAGGGTTTAATGGGGAATGCCTCCAGCCTTGCCATGATCCCCTCTTATATAAGCCCTGTTTCCAATATCACTCCCGGAAAAGCCGTTATTGCCCTTGACGCAGGGGGGACAAACCTGCGTTCTGCCCTGGTGAAATTTGACGAAAAGGGGAAGGCAGAAATTATTGAGAGCCTTAAAATCCCCATGCCGGGCAGCACAGGTTTGTTAGGCGCAGATGAATTTTTTAACAAAATAGCAGGTGTAACAAAGCCCTTAATGGAAAAGGCGGAAAGCATCGACCTTAAAATAGAAGGGATAGGTTTCTGCTTTTCCTACCATATGGATATAACTGAAGACGCTGACGGGATTTTAAAAACTTTCAGCAAGGAAGTTAATGCACCGGAAGTAATAGGCAGGGCAATAGGGAAGGGTTTGAGGGAAGCCCTTGGCCGCATGAATGTTAAAGCCCCGGAAAAGATCATCCTCCTTAACGATACTGTTGCAACCCTGCTCTGCGGCTTGGCAGAAATTTCCCCGCACGGCGGCCAGAGAAGGGGAGAAGATCATTTCCCATCTGAGGCAGGTCCTATGCTTGGCTTTATTTTGGGAACTGGTTTTAATACCGCCTATCCCGAAACAGATATTCCAAAAATTAATTTTTCTTCTGCCGCAAAGCCCCAGATCATTGTCTGTGAGTCAGGTAATTATGCCCATCCTTATATGGGCATTATGGACAGGGAATTTGACAGCGGAACCAGAAACCCCGGGACCTATTTACTGGAAAAAGCTGCATCCGGTGCTTACCTGGGCCCCCTTACATTTCACATAATGAAAAAAGCGTTAAGCGAAAAATTGTTTGCGTTTAACAGGGCTGAAGAATTCATTTCCATTGAAAATTTTGAAACAAAGGACCTTAACCAGTTTATGCACGAACCATTGGCAAAGACAGGTTTAATCAGGGATTTATTTGGCAGTGATGAAAATAATGCCTTAAAGAGTTTTATGTATTTAACTTCCATCGTTACAGAGCGGGGAGCTGTGCTTTCTGCATCCGTACTTGCTGCTGCCATGGAAAAAGCTTCCGCCATTCATGATCCCCTTATGCCTGTGAGGGTTGCAGTGGAAGGCACCACCTATATGATTTATAAAGGCATGAGGCGTTCATTGGAATCATATCTTCACCTTATTTTAAACAGGGACAAACCCTTCCCCTATGCAATATCCCCCGTTGAACAGGCATCGCTTTTGGGTGCGGCTGTAGCGGCTTTATCCTGAGCCAAAGGCACCGTAATATACAGTTTCGCCCATTTCTCCCCTGCTTTCTTTCAAGCGGCAGAGGGAATGGAAACACCTGCTTCCCAAAATCCCGCTCTGCAAAAGGGCAGCAACAGGAACAGAGCCGGATGCGCTTATACTGCCTCTATTCAGGCAATTAAGGAAGGCATCGCTGTCCATTTTCAGTAAAAGTGAGCAGAACTCCTCTGCCATAATGGCAGCTAAAGCAGGGTTTTCACTCTGTGCAACATTGCTGGAAATAATGAACAGGTTTTCATCTATCTGCTTTTCAAAGACTATTTTTATTGCCCTTGAAAGAGCGGTAATAAGTACAGGTTTCTTCCCGGAAATAAGAATTGGTACTATTTTTGCCTTTGGGAAACAGTACTTAACAAGGGGGAGCAGTACTTCAAGTGAATAATCCAAAAGATGAGGTATGTCATTTACTTTAATCAGGGTAGAACAGGAGGAAAGAGCTTCATTTATATCACTGTCTACTTCTATATGCCCAAGAGGGGTTTCAAATACTGAAGATTCCGAGAGGTAAATACCCTCTTCCCCTGAATTGGTATCTGATCCCAGAAGTATAATTGTTTTTACTGATCTGTATGCATTTTTTCGTTTTTTCTGAACAGCAGTAAAAGCCCTTTTTATTGCTTCTCCTGTAAGATTCCAGGCACCATGCGGGGCAATAATGACCTGTCCTCCGCAGGAAATTCCGGTTTTCCCTTTCTTTAATCCCCAGGAGCAGAGCATTTTGGTTAGTGTTTCCGCCCTGTTTGGGTAGAAAATACCGTTAACTACCGGGTAACGTGTTCTCTCATGGACAATGTCTGCCATATATAAAGCTTAATTTAGGCAGAGGGCCTCTGCAAGGGAAAATCAGAAAAAAATTATTTTTAAATTTGCTTAATTAATAATAAACCTGTCCCTGGAATAGTCTATCTGGGTTCGTATCTCCCCTATGGGTATCCATTGGATCAAAAAGGAAATTTCACTTGAAAACATATATGTGGGAATGGCAGATGAGCCTGTGAACAGAAACGGGGATGTAGTGATGCTTAAACTGGCATTCCAGTCACCCATAAAGTGCGTTAGTGCAAAACTCATGGATCTTAATTTGAACCCCGAACTCCGTCTTAAATCCTCCCTGTCAAACCTGAAGGAGTTTAATAAATCCAGAAAGATATTTGTTTCCTGGCCGGGATAGAGCCGATCCGGTAAACTAAAAAATGGCAGATCCTGAAAGTACTGAAAAATTATATTGTTTTCTGAATTTACCGTGAAGCTGAGTTCCAGAAAATCCCTTATGCCCATTCTCAAGCCCAGGCTGAAGTTCATGCGGGATCTCGTATAACGCTGCAGATCAAATGTAAGGCTGGAATTAACGCTTGCCGAAAGCGAAAGCCGACTTGACCATAAATCAGCTCTTGTAAAAGTCTGTGAATAGCTCAGCCGGAATTCCCTGGGTTCCAGGCTGGAATCACTTTGAAGCTGCCAGATATCACCTCCGCCCGAGAGGCCTACATAAGTGTAGGGCCTGGCATAAGATGCCGAGAATGCTGTATTGAAATTCCATAAACGTAATTCCGATGTGAGAGTTGTAAATTCCTCAATTTCAGGATTAAAAATAATATGCTGGCGGAAATTAATGTTAGGTGTAAATGCAAGTGTTTCAGTAAAGGAAACAGGATCAATAATTCTGTCATCGCTGTCCATGGGGTTTCTTATTCTGCTGCTTATATTTGTTGTGGAAATTCCTGCCCTGAATGTTGCGCTGGCGGATACCATGGATTCCCTGGGAGGAATGACAGCTGTTATGTTAAGGTTTTGATTATAGTCCCGTATACTGGCTGTAAAATTCGCCGTGAGCTGATGAGTGGAAATATCAGTTCTGTTAAACTCTCCAAAGCTCCAGTCCCAGCTTGGGTTTGAACTACTAACGTCAACATTCGTTCTGCCTAGCAGTCCTGTCAATGTGTATTGTAAATTACTTGCTCCCCAGACAGGATTATTGGTGAAAGGCCTGAGTGTACCTGTGAGGTTATAATTTGTTGTGAAGAATGTTTCCCTGTATGCCCTGTTCCTGGCAGCCTGAATCCTCGTATCATCCGGTACTCCGCCTGTACCTGCAAATTCTGAGGAGTCCCTGTTAAGGTAGTTAAAGTCCTGCCAGGAACCTGTTCCGGAAAGTCTTAAGGCTGCCGAGTAGACATTACCCTGCGACTGTCCCAGGTTAAACGATATACTTCCATCTGTTCTGAATCTTGTCAGAACTGTGGAAACTTCCGTCCAGTTGATATCATCCTGCCTCGACCAGCTGCCTGCGGTAGAATCGAACTGCAGTTCTGATGATGATGTGGGATTTATTCTGTATTCTACGGACAAGACAGGACCTCCCATTACAGGCAGGGAAAATCTTTGTGCCAGCACAGGTGGAGTCAATATGGATTCATTTATTCCCGTTTCATCTGCTCCCTGGTTTTCTGCTGATTCATCTTCGGGAACAGCCCAGGGAGAAATTGCAGGCAGAGCTTCAACAGTTTGAGCACTGCCGTTTCCCTGAGAGGCGGAAGATGCACTGCCTGTTCTGAAGGGGGTGCCGGCTATGGAAGCGTTAAGCGATAAAATTGTAAAGCGGTGCGGAAAGAAAAATGACTGTCCCGGATTTGCTATGGAGGCACCTATCTGGTAATTATTAATATCTCTTCTGTTAAATAAAAGACTGCTCGAAAAATTTGATATGCTCAATGATGTAATATAGGGTCTGAGAGAGGGAAAGCTGAAATTATATGATCCGCTCAATCTCCAGTCATAGGAAAGTATTCCGCTGTCTCCGCTCACATCATGCGAATCTGCAACTGCTCCTTCGCGGAGCATGGCAAGCCAGTCCAGAACTTCCGAGCGGCGGAGAAAATCCCTGTCCACATAGGGGTCAGAGTAGAAGGGCAGGGAAAAAGTCAATGAACCTGCTCCTCTGCTGAATCCCCCTGTCATATTTAAACGGTATCTTAAGGGAATCTCCATTGAAAAAAACATTGAAGAATTCCAGCTGCTCTTTCCATCGAGTTCCGGGAAGGGTGTGAATCCCCCCAATATTCTGCCTGTATTGTCCCTGTCAAAAATATCCCTTGTCAGGCCAAGGCCTGCTGAAAGTGTAAAATCCCTGAAAGAATATGTATTACTGGAACCGGAAGAAGGCCGGAAAAATTCCATTCCCAGGTAAAGACCCATATTGACATAAGCATCAAAAAGTAAAGACAGCCTTGTTTCAGTTTCTGCCGTTCTTCTTTCTCCCGTGCTTCTAAGGAATATTCCTTCCAGTCTTCTTTCTGAGTTTTCATCAGCACTGCCGAAAATTCTGGTAATGGAATTTTCTGCAATAGTTCCTGTACTGGGGCGTCCCATTAAATATGTAGTGGTCTGCAGAAATGTGCCTTCCCTGGAACGGACTCCAAGCACAGGATGAAAAACAATTTCATCACTGGGGAAATAAAAAAACGGGATATAAAGGACAGGAATATTCCCCACTCTGAGTACTGCATTTAATACAGCCCAGTCATTCCCCGGGAGCAGCCACAGCCTGCTTGCGTTTAATGACCAAAGGGCATCCTCGTTTACAGGGTTGGTTATTTCTGCTCCCGTAAGAAGGGTTACTCCTTCTGCATTTCTGGATATTACGGTTCCTGTAAACCTGTATGCAGTGATATTGCCTGCAATAGACCTCTGCGAAGCACCGTCAAGGAATAAGCTAGACCAATTATCCAGGTTAACTGTGATGGATTCGCCCTGAAAAGTTTCAATGGTATCACCTTCTTCCCGTGTATATTCAACACCTCCTGTTGCAGTCATCACATTTCTGGTTCTGTTGTAAAGTATTTCCCAGGCTGCGATCCTGTGAAGTGTGCTGCCATCACGGAGGCTTACAATCACACCCCCGGAAAGCCTGGCATACTCCTCGTCAACTTCAGTAATTGTAAAATAGTCTATGGTTCTGGCAGATTCTATGGTTATTATTGTTTGATTCTCAGAATCGGGTGAAGTGCCTGGATCAATGCCGTAAAAATACCTGAGTCTCTGTGCGATATCTTCCCTTGTACCCGCGTCGGGAATCCCGAGTTCCCTTGCCCAGGCTGCCAGCTCCATTAGGGTCGATGTCCTGATATCCATTTCTATATATGAAATACCCTGCGGGGGAGTTTCATCTGATTCAAATAAATCATCCAAAGGCAGTTCAATTCCGGACTCTTCCCCGTAATCCTCCTCATGCTCGTCGCCCAAGGCAATTCCCAAACTGACGAGAAAAAAAATGATCAGGATTAAGGACAATATTTTCACCCTAAGTTACCCGCTTTTTTGATCTTTTGCGTTCCTTTAAAATTTCTTTTATATAATGCCCTGTATATGATGAAGGAAATTCTGCCACCTCTTCCGGAGTTCCTGAAATAATTACCTCACCGCCCCTGTCTCCGCCTTCCGGCCCCAGGTCTATTAGGTGATCCGCCTGCAGAATTACATCTAGGTTATGCTCAATCATGATCACCGTATTACCCTGATCCACCAGCCTCTGTATCACACCCATTAATTGCTTTACATCCGCAAAGTGAAGCCCGGTAGTGGGTTCGTCCAATAAATACAGGGTTTTCCCCGTTGAACGCTTGGAAAGTTCCAGCGCAAGTTTTACCCTCTGGGCTTCACCGCCTGAGAGTGTAAGGGCGGACTGCCCCAGTTTCACATAACCCAGCCCCACGGAGAGCAGGGTGTCCATTTTCCTCGCAATCTGCGGTATAGTGCTAAAAAACCCTGCTGCCTCTTCTATGGTCATATCCAGCACATCTGCAATATTTTTTCCCTTATACCTTATGTCCAGGGTCTCCCTATTAAACCTCTTTCCCCTGCAGACATCACAGGTAATATACACATCCGGGAGGAAGTTCATCTCTATTTTTATGGTGCCGTCCCCCTCGCAGTGCTCGCATCTTCCGCCCTTTACGTTAAACGAAAAACGTCCGGGTTTATAACCCCTCATTCTGGATTCCGGCAGGCTTGTAAATAATTCCCTTATGGCAGTAAAGCCCCCGACATATGTAATGGGGTTTGACCTGGGGGTGCGGCCGATGGGACTTTGATCTATGTCGATAATTTTGTCTATATGCTGATCACCGTCTAGTTTTCTGTATTCTCCCTCGTAGTGGTTTGAACCTATGAGCCTATTGTAAAGTGCAGGGTAAAGAACATAGGAGAGCAGGGTGGATTTTCCGGAGCCGGAAACCCCGCTGATGCAGGTAAAAACCCCCAGGGGAATTTTAACATTGATATTTTTCAAATTATGTTCAGTAACCCCTGTGAGCCTTATGCTCTTGCCATTGCCGCTCCGTCGTTCGGCGGGGATTTCCATGGTGAGCTTCCCCGAGAGGTACTGCCCTGTAAGGCTCTTTTTTTCCTTCATAATATCGCCGGGAGTCCCCTGTGCTACAACATACCCGCCGTGCACGCCGGCTCCCGGACCCAGGTCTACGATGTGGTCGGCTACCCTCAGGGTCTGCTCATCATGCTCCACAACAATGAGAGTATTTCCCAGATCCCTGAGGTGGAGAAGGGTGTCGATTAAACGCTGATTATCCCTCTGGTGAAGCCCGATGGAAGGTTCATCCAGTATATAGAGCACTCCCATCAGGCTGGAACCTATCTGTGTTGCAAGCCTGATCCTCTGGGCTTCACCGCCTGAGAGGGTGGCAGCTTTGCGTTCCAGGCTGAGGTAATCAAGGCCTACGCTTTTCATGAAACCCAGGCGGGAATTTATTTCCTTTAGTATCTGCCTTCCGATAGTTTTTTCAGTATCGCTTAAATTTATGTTTTCGAAAAAATCCAGGGAATCGTTAACTGAAAGATTGCTCAGTTCCCAGATGTTTTTCTTCCCCACTGTTACTGCAAGCACTTCCGGCTTTAACCTTCTCCCGTCACATTCATCGCAGTGCCTCTGGCTCATATACCTTTCCAGCCATTCCCTCACTCCCGGAGAGCCGGTTTCAGAATAACGCCTCTTTAGATCTTCCAGAATGCCCGGGAACTTCGTGCTGTAATCAAAGTGATTTGTCCCGTGCTTGTTCACATAACGCACATCGAATTTCTCGTCGCTCCCGTAAATGAGGGCATCCATGGCTTTTTTCGGGATTTTTTTAAGGGGAGTA
>Ga0099364_10011076_pt1 | contig 12351 bp, 9 predicted proteins | sample TergutTh196P3_FD_73070 | JGI IMG/M metagenome (GOLD analysis project Ga0099364, IMG submission 73070) | Microcerotermes parvus P3 segment gut microbial communities from Pointe-Noire, Republic of the Congo - Th196 P3 | ecosystem: Host-associated > Arthropoda: Insects > Digestive system > Gut ... | reverse complement strand
TTCTTGGACAAGACCACTTCGCATTGCGACTTTAGTCGCTTAGAGCGAATGGATAACGAAGCGAAGCGGAGGTGTGACCTCATATCGAAGATGTGAGGTTGTACCTTAAATCAGTGGCAAGTTGCCCTTTTATCAGTCGCTTCAGCGACTAGAGAAAATGGACAAATATTTTACGAAACTCCCACTGAATAAGTCTTGACTTCATCTATTCTTCTATACACTATCACACTCAAATTTCACGACGCAAAATCAGTATCTCCATACATCTTCTGCTAACGCTCTCCGTGTGCATTTACTATCCCCATGCTATCCGTACACACTATTGTTACTCGCTCTGTCCTTCTTAATCGCTTAAAATTGCCGATTCAGCACGAACAGAAAATAAAGCAAATAGACACAAAATCGTGATAAGTTCTAAAGTGGAACTGGCATAACTAGAAACATTCAACTGATTAGAAAATTCTGTCTCGTCAATTATATCAAAATTCCAGATAATTTTATAGCATATTTTTGCTTAAATCTATTACCACAAAAAAATGAGCCTGTCAGCTACGACAGGCTCGGAAAACTTAAATAGCCGATTTTAGGTGCAGCTTGGACACCATATCTATCTATAAACCCCCACTCCCAGAGGTTTAGTTTATCCTTCAGTAAATACCAAAGAGATAAATTAAATAGCTTATTAAATAAGATTTTTCTTATACTCAGTAGCCTCAGCTTCTGTAGAAAAGACAAAATGTCCTGGCTCAATTTCACGCATTTCACGCTCTTGGCCATCTAACTCAGTAGTAGGGTCATAGATAAGAGGTGTACGGTCACGTTCAGAAATTGGATCTGGCGCAGGAATAGAGCTCAACAAGCTCTTTGTATAAGGATGGATAGGGTGATTATAAACTTGGTCAGAAGTACCGATTTCCAAAATTTTACCCCAATGCATAACACCAATACGGTCAGAAATGTATTTTACCATCGACAAATCATGAGCGATGAAAAGATAAGTCAAGTTTTCTTTTGCTTGAATGTCTTTCATCAAGTTGACAACTTGTGCCTGAATAGACACATCAAGAGCAGAAATAGGTTCGTCCGCAACAATAAACTTAGGTTTTACAGCCAAAGCACGTGCAATACCAATCCGTTGACGTTGTCCACCAGAAAACTCATGCGGATATCGCGTCAAATGATCTCGATTTAAACCAACCAGCTTCAATAGTTCTTCGACTTGTCTTGTACGGTCAGCTTCATCTTTAGCCAAACCATTCACATCAATTCCTTCAGCAACAACATCTTTAATCCGCAAACGACCATTTAATGATGCTTGTGGGTCTTGGAAAATCATTTGTGCTTGCGAACGAAAATCTCTAAGTTCTTGTCCTTTGAGGTTTCGGACATCTATTCCGTTAAAGAGAATATCTCCACCAGTAATATCTTTATCATAAAGTTTTAAGATTGCTCGACCAATTGTTGTTTTACCTGAGCCAGACTCACCAACAAGACCAAATGTTTCACCTTCATAGATATGAAAAGAAACATCATTTATCGCCTTATTTGCATTACGTTTACCTTTATTAAAAGTCAAGTCAAGATTTTTGAGCTCAACCAATACTTTTTTATCTTCAGCCATTATTCCGCACCTCCTGAAATTTTAGCCCAACGAGCCCAACGAGCTTTAATATTATCAGAAGGCTCAACCTTTGGTGCTCTTTCATCAAGCAACCATGTTTTCGCAAAATGCGTAGGAGATACTTCAAAAAATGGAGGTTCTTCTTCAAAATCAATATCAAGAGCATATTTATTCCGCGCTGCAAAAGCATCCCCTTTAGGAGGATTAAGCAAGTCGGGAGGTGTCCCTGGAATAGAAACCAAACGGTCAACATCTGTTTCTACTGTAGGCATAGAGTCCAACAATCCCCATGTATAAGGATGTTGCGGATTGTAAAAGATTTCCTCAACCGTTCCATATTCTACAATTTCCCCCGCATACATTACCGCAACTTTGTGTGCAAATCCAGCTACTACCCCAAGGTCATGGGTAATGAACACAATAGATGATTTAATACGTGCTTGCAATTCAGCCATCATATGCATGATTTGTGCTTGAATTGTTACATCAAGTGCCGTAGTAGGTTCATCTGCAATCAGAATTTCTGGATCTGCCGCAAGTGCAATCGCAATAACCGCACGTTGACGCATCCCACCTGACCATTGGTGCGGATAATCATTAATATGTTCTTCTGCTTTAGGAATACCAACTTGCTTCATCAATTCTAACGCACGTGCTAAAGCATCTTTTTTACTCATCCCTTTATTGTGCTTTAACAAAGGCTCCGCAATTTGTTTTCCAATTTTCATTGTTGGATCAAGAGAAGTCATAGGGTCTTGGAAAATCATTGAGATTTCATTTCCACGGAGCGCTTGCCACTCTTTCTCTGTATTTTTAAGAAGGTCTTTACCTTTGTAAAGTAATTGCCCTTCAGGAATCTCAGCATTTGGTGCATTCAAACCCATCAAGGTTTTAGTTGTTACAGATTTCCCAGAACCTGATTCGCCAACGATGGCCAACGTTTGACCTTTTTCTAAACTAAAAGATACATCACGAATAGCCTTGACTTGTCCAGCATATGTTTTAAAGTTTACGTGTAAATTTTTTACTTCTAAGATTGTTTCTTCAGACATTTCTCATTCTCCTTTCATTATTAATCCGCAGATTTAGGGTCAAACGCATCACGAAGCCCATAACCAAAGAGGAAGAATGAGAGTGACAAAAGACAGAGGACAACGGCTGGCACAGCAAGTTGGAATGGATAAAATTGCAAACTTGAAATACCGTCAGAAATTAATGAACCAAGCGAAGATGTTGGCGGCTTAACTCCGAGATTAATTGCAGATAACGTAGCTTCAGCAAAGATAACTGATGGAATATCAAACATGATTTGAACGATAATAACGCCAAGCATATTAGGAAGTAAATGACGCACCATGATTCGGAAAGTAGACTCTCCCAAGGTACGGGCTGCAAGGACAAATTCCCGTTCTTTCCAACTCAAAGTTAAGTTACGCACCTGTCTGGCAATCCCTGTCCAAATAAACATACCAATCGCCAAGATAATTGAAGTAACCCCTTGACCAAAAAGCATCCCCAACATTGTTACAATAACTAGATAAGGAATAGATGAAATGATTTCGATAATCCGCTGCATCACATTATCGACCCTACCACCGACCCAGCCTGAAATCAAACCATAGGTAATACCAATGAAAATATCAAAGAGAATCGCTGCAAAGGCAATCAAAAGTGAGATACGCAAACCAACAATCGTACGTTTTGCCAACGACCGTCCAAGATTATCCGTTCCCAAAATGAATGAAGTACCTTTTGGAACATTTTGGTCTTTATAAACATTGGAAGCTTCTGAGTTACCTGGTGGGGTAAACCTACCATCAAATCCAGGAATTCCAAGATTACCGATTTTAGGAGGTAAATTCTTATAAACTTGTACTTTATTAGGGTTAAAATTATTCGCTGCTTTTTGAGGAACAAGTACAGTAGAAACCAGTGCAAAGAGCAAAGTAAAGACAACAACAACCATCGCGACAACTGCAATTTTATTCTTCTTAAATCGACGCCAAGCATCTTGCCAGAAAGTCAGAGCAGGTTTTGAGATAAGTTCCATATCATGAGAACCTTTGGTTCCCACAAGGGTAAATTTATTATTAACATTTTCCATTTTTCTACTCTCCTTTCTAGTCCAATCTTACACGTGGATCAACAAATGCCGTGATAATATCCGTCACAAGAATCATAATCATCAACATCGCTGCATAAACGATTGTCGTCCCCATAATAACTGGGAAGTCTTTAGATGGGATAGATTGAACAAATTGTTGACCAATACCAGGAATACTGAAGATGGTTTCGATAAGAACTGAACCAGTCAAAAGAGCAGCTGTCATTGGACCAATCAAGGTAAGCATTGGGATAAGAGAGTTACGAAGTGCGTGTTTCCAAAGCACTTCATTGCTAGATAAACCTTTTGCTCTAGCTAAGAGAATATAGTCAGAACTCAAAGACTCTATCATCTCAGAACGCACAAATGCTGTCACTTGTGCCATAGAAGCTAGAGAGAGGGCGATTGCAGGCATGACAGATGTCGAAGCTCCGAAACCATCCCAACCCGTAACTGGCAAGACATTTAATGTATAACCAAAAAGCAAGAGTAATAAAGTACCAACAACAAATGAAGGAACTGAGAAAGCAAAAGTTGAGATGACCGACAAAAGTCCATCAACCCAAGTATTACGATAACGAGCAGACAATACACCAAATAGAACACCGAAGACAATAGCAATAATCATCGCTTCGACACCAAGTTGGGCAGAAACTGGCAAACGTTGCGCAATCATCATACTAACAGGTTGATTCATGTAAGTAAAAGATGTACCAAAGTTACCTGTAAAAGCATGACCTAGATAAATCAAGTACTGTTGCCAAAGTGGTTTATCAAGTCCATAAGTAATCATCAACGCATGAACTTGGTCTGGTGATAATTTGGGATTATTGAATGGTGTCCCTGGCATAACTTGCATTAAGAAGAAAGTTGCTGTGATAACCAAGAAAAGAGTGAGCACCATCAAAAGGACGCGCTTCAAAATATATTTAACTAGCATAATTTAAGTTTTCCTATAATAACACGAAAAAGTAGGCGCTACAAAGAGCCCTGCTTTTTCATTAAATAAAATTTATCAAAGCAAGTGCGTGCTAATACTCCGACCTCTTAGGTCAGAGATAAAGCAGCACTAAGCTTTGAATTTCGTCCGACTAAATTCAGTGGTTTGAAACTCCCACTGAATAAGTCTTGACTTCATTTATCAATTATTTAACGTAAGTCCCTTTAAGGTTGTAATTCAAACCTGTACCGTGGAAGTTAAAGCCTTTAAGGTTAGGGTTACGAAGTGATGGTGTAGTACGGAAATATACTGGGTTAATACTTGATTGTTCAAAGAGTGCTTGTTCTGCATCTTTGTAATCAGCATTACGTGCTGCATCATCCATTACATCTGGGAGTGTAGATGCTTTATTGAAGGCTGCTTCATATGCTGGGTTATTAACCTTACCATCATTTTGCCCTGAATTTTGTGTAAAGAGATTCAAGAAAGTAGATGGTTCTGCATAGTCACCACCCCAAAGTGTCATTACCATATCAAAGTTTTGAGTTTGTGAATCTTTCAAACGTTGTTGGAATGGTACGATTTTTTCAGTGATTGTCAAACCTGGAAGGGCTTTAGCAAGAGAAGTTTGGAGATAATCTGCTGTTGCTTTGGCTACTGGTTTATCTGCATCAGTTGTATAAGTAAGATTTACAGATTTAGCACCAATTTCTTTCAAACCTTTTTGCCATAATTCTTTTGCTTTAGCTACATCGTAAGTATAAGGTTGAGCTGCATATTTAGAGAAATCTTCTCCTGTTTGAGTTGTAGCCATACCTGCTGGCACTAAGCCTGTCGCTGGTGCTGAACCTGGGTAAAATTGTTTAACAAGTTCATTACGATTTGTAGCAAGATTGATTGCCTCACGAATATTCACATTTTGCAATGCTTTAGCAGCAGTAGGATTTGATGTTCCTTTACCAGACTGGTTATACTCAATATATGCTGTTGTAGCTTCTTTCAAAGGTACATAATCTTTACCACCATTAAAGCCTTTGTTAGCGCTATAAAGTTCAGGTGATGCGATTGGTGCTTCATCAAGTTTACCTTGTTTGTAAAGCTGTACTGCTGTATTAGGATTCTTCACAACTTGGAAATCAATTTCATTAGATTTTACATTCTTCTTATCGTAGTAATTTGGATTTTTAACGAGTGAGAAGTTAGCATTTGTTCCTGTCCAACCAGCATTTTTCTTGAAGACAAATGGACCTGAGTAAACCATCTTATCAGAAGTTGTACCATATTGTTTGCCATATTTTTCTACCGCAGCTTTTTGTACTGGAGCATAGACAGGAGCTGCAAGCAAGAATTTAAAGTAAGGAACTGGTTGTGTCAATGTAACTGTCAACTCTGTATCCGAATTCGCTACTACACCGAGCTGATTCAGGTCTTTAATCTTACCTGAGTTAATTTCAGAAGCATTTTTGATGTGGCCTGCGTCTGAATAAAGGTAAGCGTACTGTGAACCTGTTGCAGGATTAACTGCACGTTGCCAAGAGTAAACAAAATCTTTTGCTGTTAAAGGTGTTCCATCAGACCATTTAAGTCCATCATGTAAAGTGATGGTGTAAACTTTGCCATCATCAGAAACTTTAATGTCTTTTGCAAGAGCATTTTCAGCAACGCCTTCGTTATTTACTCGAGTCAGACCTTCTTGCGTATTACCGATGATTTCTCCAGAATAAGTATCTGTTGCCAAAGCAGAATCAAGTGTAGTAATATCTGTCGTCAACTCAAGTTGTGGATTTTTTGAAGTTGAAGATGAAGATGAACCTCCACCACAAGCTGCAAGAAGTGCAGCTGAACCAAGCGCAACTGTACCTAGAGTAACTTTTTTCCAAGTTTTCATGTGATTTCCCTCTTTCATAAATATTCTCTGATTTGCAATGTTTATTATTGTCAGAAAATTTATTATATTGGTATTATACTTAATTCAATCTGAAATGTAAAGTATAATGGATAACCATTTCTAAAAAAGCGGGAATTTTTATATTTTTGCCGAACGTTTTTTCTACAAAATTTTTCTTATCACTTTTAACACTTTGAGACGCTTCAATAATTTTCATAAAAAATATCTCCGAAGAGATATTTTTTTATTTGATATACACACCTTTAAGGTCGTAGTTAAGCCCTGTAGAATTAAATTGCAATCCTTTCATCGCTGTGTTACGAAGCGCTGGAGTTGTACGGAAGTAGATTGGATTGATACTTGATTCATCATAAAGTGCTTTTTCTGCTGCTTTATAGTCTGCATTCCGTGCATCATCATTTGTCACATCTGGAAGAGTTGATGCTTTATCCCATGCTGCTTGATAAGTTGGATTAACAAATCCACCATCATTGTATCCTGAACCTTTGATAAAGAGTGACAAGAATGTAGATGGCTCTGCGTAGTCACCACCCCAAAGTGAGTTGACCATGTCAAATTGATGGTTTTGAGAGTCTTTCAAACGTTGTTGGAATGGTACAATCTTTTCAGTGATTGTCAATCCTGGAAGGTTTTTAGCCAATGATGTTTGGAGGAAGTCTGCTTGTTGTTTTGCTGTTGGAGAATCAGCATCTGTTTCGTATGAAAGGTTAACAGATGTTGCTCCGATTTCCTTCAATCCTTTTTCCCAAAGTGTTTTTGCTTTTGCTGGGTCATAAGTATAAGGTTGAGCTGCATATTCTGCAAAGTCTGTACCATCAGAAGTCTTAGCCATACCTGCTGGTGTCAAGCCTGTTGCTACTGTTGAACCTGCTGTAGTTTGAGCTACGATAGTCGCACGGTCTGTTGCCAGATTCAATGCTTCACGAATATTCTTGTTTTGAAGAGCCTTGGCTGCAGTAGGATTTGATGTTCCTTTTCCTGTTTGGTTATATTCAATATAATCTGTAGTCGCTTCTTTAAGTTTTACAAGTTTCGTGTTTTTAGTGTAGCCTTTATTCGCATTGTAAAGGTCTGGAGTAGGTAAGGTTGCTTGATCAATTTTACCTTGTTTGTAAAGTTGAACAGCTGTATTTGGATTTTTGACAACTTGATAATCAATTTCGTCTGATTTTACATTTTTCTTATCCCAGTAGTCAGGATTTTTAACTAATTTGAATGAACCATTGGTTCCTGTCCATCCTTTTCCTTTGAAGACAAATGGTCCTGAATAAAGTGTTTTATCTGATGATGTACCATATTCCTTACCATACTTTTCAACAAACTTTTGATTTAAAGGATAATAAACTGATTGAGAAAGCAAGAAGTCAAAATATGGTGTTGGTGTCGTCAAAGTGACGGTGAACTCTGTATCTGAAACTTGTTTAATTCCAAGAGTGCTTGGGTCAGCTTTACTTGCCATAATTTCAGATGCGCCTTTAATATTAGCCATGAGATAAGCATATTGTGAACCAGTCTTAGGATTTACTGCACGTTGCCAAGCATAGACGAAATCTTTTGCTGTAAGAGCATCTCCATTTGACCATTTCAATCCATCTCTCAATTTAATGGTATAAGTCAAACCATCCGATGAAGCTTCCACACTTTTAGCTAATGCTGGAACTGCTTTCCCTTCAGCGTTAACACGTGTTGCACCTTCTTCAGTGTTACCGATGAAGATATTTGAATATGTATCAGTCGCCATTGACGAGTCAAGTGTTGTGATGTCTGTCGGAATGGCAAGCTGTGGTGCACGACTTGATTTTGAAGCTGAACCTGAGCCTGAGCCACAAGCAGCAAGTAATGCTGCAGAGCCGAGTGCTACTGTACCTAAAGTAACTTTTTTCCAAGTTTTCATGTGATTTCCCTCTTTTATCTTTATTTTTGAATTTTCTAGTTTAATTACAATTGTCTGAAAATTCGATATGCTTTATTTTATCAGGTTCATTTAAGCTTGTCAAGAGAAATGATAGATTTTTCTGAATATTTTTTGTTTTATTTTTATTAGTCATTTATAGATATGAAAAAATAGCTCTACTGAGCTATTTTCGTCTATTATTTTAAATATGCTGTCTTCAAATCATAGGCAAGTCCTGTGGAGTGAAATTCTAATCCTTTGATGTTCGGATTCATCAGAGCTGGATTGGCTTGAAAATCTACTGGATTGATGTATGAGCCTTGATAGAGTGCTGTTTCTGCTTCTTTGTAGTCTGCATCTACTTTGGCTGGCTCTAAGACATCTGGCGTGGTCGTCGCTGCTGTAAATGCTTTATCATAGGCTTTACTTGAGAATTTACCATCGTTATAGGCTTGTCCTGTGGTAAAGAGTTGGAGGAATGTAGAAGGTTCTGCATAGTCTCCGCCCCAGCCTGAAAGAATCATGTCAAATGTACCATTTTGCGCATCTTTTAAGCGTTGTTGGAATGGTACAAGTTTCAGATTAACGGTTAATCCTGGAAGTGCCTTTTCATAGGAAGTTTGGAGATAGTTTGCTGTGGCGGCAGATGGCGCGAGGTCACCTGCTGCTTCAAAACTCAGAGTGACTTTTGTAAGTCCCGTTTCTTTTAGTCCCTTTTCCCATAAGGTCTTAGCTTTTGCAGCATCATAGGTATAATCTTGTTTGGCATATGTCGCAAAATCTTCTCCTGTCGCTGTCTTACTCATGCCCACTGGAGTGAAGCTCGTTGCTGGTGTTGAATCTGGCAATGCTGTTTGAACAACTTCTTTACGGTTTGTCGCAAGATTGAGTGCTTCACGAATATCTTGATTGGCTAATGCTTTTTGAGCATCTGTACTTGAAGCATTTTTTCCTGATTGGTTGTACTCGATATAGTCTGTTCTGGCTTGTTTAAACACTGTAAAGCCTTTGACGTTTTTGTTTGCATTGATAAGGTCTGTTGTTGGAAGCAGAGTGAAGTCAAGTTTCTTTTGCTTGTAGAGTTGTGCACCAGTATTGGCATTGCTAATGACTTGGAAATCTATTTCGTCAGATTTCACAGCTGATTTGTCGTAATAATTTGGGTTTTTATAGATAGAGAATTTTTTATTTGTTCCTGTCCAACCATTTTTCGAGGTAAACATAAATGGTCCGTCATAAACCATTTTTGCGGATGTTGTACCGAATTGTTTGCCATATTTTTCGACAACTTTTTGGTCAAGAGGATAATAAACGGGTTCTGAGAGGAGGAATTTAAAATAAGGTGTTGGTTGTGCTAGAGTGACAGTAAATTGAGTATCGCTATCTGCTTTGATGCCCAAAGTATTTACCGCAGCTTTGCTCGCCATTATATCATTGGCACCTTTTACTGCACCCATGAGGTAGGCGTATTCTGAGCCTGTTTTTGGGTCTACAGCGCGTTGCCATGCATAGACAAAATCTTTAGCTGTGAGTTTATCTCCGTTTGACCATTTCAAGCCATCTCTTAGAGTAATCGTGTAGGTCAAACCGTCTTTTGAAACATCAATTGATTTTGCTAGAGCTAGTGCGGCATCACCCTTACTATTTACACGAGTTGCTCCTTCTTCAACATTTCCTGCAACGTCGTAAGAGTATTGGTCAGTGAGTAAAGTAGTATCCAAAGAAGCGACATCTGTCGGGATGGAAAATTGAATATTTTTTTGAGCGCTGTTGTTATTTCCACAAGCGGCAAGAACGCCAACTGATGCTAACGAAAGGACGGACAAGCCGATGAGTTTACTTTTTTTCATTTATTTTCTCCTTAAGAGATGAGTTAGAGTCCAAACTATTTGGAAATTACTGTAAATCCAAGTTGCTAAGGCGGAGTGAGTAAACTCATTTCTTTAATAATGACATTCAGCGAACGTTCTGATTTTTCTGAACATTCAATGTATTGATATTATACTTAACTGCTTTTTAAATGTCAAGAATTAGTTAAATTTTCTGATAATTTAGCTTTAAAATAATTACTTCATTAGTGGGAAATTAGCACGCACTTGCTAAGTTAAAATAAAAACACTGAATATCAGTGTTTTATTTTTTATTCATCAGAGCTTCAACAACGAGCGCTAATTTCATACCATTAGAACCTTTAAAGAGTATCTGGTCTTGAGGAGTCAGAGTAACTGATAGCGTTTCTGTCAGTGCTGACAGGTCTGTAAAGTGACTGACTGGCTTGTCTGTTGCAACTTTTGCTAGATTTTCCATCAATGGCCCGTAAAGATAGACTTGATCAATTGTCGTAAAGTCTAGAGTTTTCAAAATATCTGCGTGAAGCTGTGCTGCTGTCTCTCCAAGTTCTAGCATATCCGCAAGCACTGCGATTTTTCTCCCATTTTCATTTTTGGGGATGGCTTGAAAAGTTTCTAAAATCAGCTTCATCGCCGTAGGGTTTGCATTGTAAACGTCACTTAAAATATCGGCTCCGTTCGCAGCTTTTTTCCATTCTGTGCGATTACGGGTGAGTTCAACTCTTCCTAGTGCTTCTTTGATTTGCTTTTCGGATAATCCGTAATGACGTCCGACATAGGCTGCCAACATCGCATTTGTGGCATTATATTTTCCGGGAACTGGGATTGTGATTGTTTCATCAAGAAAGTTAGCGTTAAAACTCAAATAGTCCTTGTGTTCTATAAGCTTTGTGATAAAAATATCTTCATTTGGCCCAAAGCGTGTTATTTTTTGATTTTCAGGAATGTAGGTATTGATAATCGGATCGGCTGGTGCAATAAGCTCCCCGTGAAGACCTGCGGTAATCCCCATTTTTCCTTTAGCAATTGCCTCTCTGGAACCCATAAACTCCAAGTGAGCTTCGCCAATCAGTGTAATCAATGCAAGCTCTGGTTGGGCAAGTTTTGAGAGAAAATCAATATCCCCTGGGTGATCCATACCCATTTCAAGAACAAGCTTTTCTGTCCGCTCAGGCATATGCAAAATCGTGTAAGGAAGACCAATTTCATTATTATGGTTTCCTTGTGTTTTGTAAGTCATGTATTTTTCTGATAAGACCGCGGCAATCATATCTTTGGTTGTTGTCTTACCATTGCTCCCTGTCACTGCAATAACAGGCACTTTTGTTTTTTGGAGATAGTACTGGGCTAAGGTTTGAAAGGCGACAAGATTGTCTTCTACAAGAAAATGGGGTTGATTGATTTCTTTTTCGGAGAACGTGATAATAGCGCCATTTTCAAAAGCTATGTCAATGAATTCATGCCCATCTCTAGCTCCTTTGAGCGGAAGAAAAATGTCACCTGGCTTAATCAGACGGCTGTCAAATTCAATGTTATGGATTTCTGCGTCTGTCAGTTCTGACAGATTATTTTTTGCATGGACTACTGTTGCAATTTCTTGGATTGTGAGTTTCATAGTAGTTTCATTATAGCATTTTTACTGACAAAAAAGGCGGCAATAGTTGCCAGTTCCTGTCAGTATTCTACTGCTTGACTGTAGCTTGTTGCTCTGATGATAACGCAGCGAGGGAATTTCTAAAAAACTTTTCAAAGTTAAACGGTATTAAGTCTAAAATTTGTAAATCGTGCTTCTAAATAATCTTGGAGCAAGTCGAAACTTTCCTTATCGTCATACATTTTTTGGTTGTCAATCTCATCTTGGTTAAAAGACATTTTTAGGTTAACTGATGAGTTCAAATTGTTTCTCCGATAATCTCTTGGAGAAACACCGTAGCATTTAGAGAATGCATTATTCAATGTCCTGATGTCAGAAAAACCACAAATATAGGAAATTGTGAGCAGATTTTCATTCGTCGATGCAAGAAGAGTTCGTG
>Ga0099364_10011075_pt1 | contig 12352 bp, 12 predicted proteins | sample TergutTh196P3_FD_73070 | JGI IMG/M metagenome (GOLD analysis project Ga0099364, IMG submission 73070) | Microcerotermes parvus P3 segment gut microbial communities from Pointe-Noire, Republic of the Congo - Th196 P3 | ecosystem: Host-associated > Arthropoda: Insects > Digestive system > Gut ... | reverse complement strand
GTACGCAACGTCCATATATATCGCCAAAAACAGGTTATCGTGCCTTATTACCTCAAAAAGTTTTGAAAGCTCTTCCTTACTGTATGTTTCCGCAATGTACTTGATTTTTTGTGGACGCTTCACTAAGATGGCCGGATTTGAAGAAATGAACTCCAATTGCAATGCGTGCTGTAAGGCTTTGCGTATGTTTGCGTGATAGTGAAGCACTGTATTGGGTGATAAGCCGCGTTCGTTGATTAAGTAATTATAATACTGCTGAATGTGATTTGCCTTTACATCCTCCAGTAACAGACATTTTTCGCGGAAATATGGCGCAATGTGGTTCTCTATCAAAGGCTTGTACCCCGAATATGTGGTAATCTGTACGCTGTGCTTAATCGCTTCAAGCCAGTATACCATAAAATCCGAGAACATAGTTTTACCGGATATATCCGCACTTGAGGAATCGCTCTCAACCGGTTGAGCGGGAACCTTTTCTTTGCCGCATTCGGCTAAAGGAAAAGGATTAAGCGCAATATCGCTTTGCTCAAGCTTTTGCTGCCATTCCAGCAGAATTGCATTTCCCATCATTTCTGCTCTTCTTTTATTGCCCCTCAATGGAAGATGAGTATTTACCCATTTTTGCCGGCTTTGACCATCTTTATTGACATATCTGAGAATGTATTGATATGTACCGCGTTTTTCTACCAAGGTTGCCGTCATTTCAGTTTACCGTCCTTTCTGACAGCACAAATTAACCCATTAAAACATATATCAATTGTAACAGGTTAATCATGTATTTTCAATTATAAATCTATTTTTTTGCTTTGATTTACACGAATGAGATACTCAATCACGCTGTCTTTCGCAATAATATATTTCTTTCCTGCTTTTACTGATTCTATTTCTTGCTCGCAAACTAACCTGTACGCTAAATTTTTACCTATACCAAGCATTTGTTGAATATCTTTGATGCTTACTATATCATTGTATTTTTTAAAAACTTTTTCCAATGTTCGTTTTGTCGGCATCTTTTCTCCTCATACATATTGGCACAACAAAGCCAAAGAATCTAATTTTAGATGACTTACCCTATTTCAAAACCCGCAAAAAGCCCTCCAGCTCCTTATGCAAGTACTCAAGCGCTGAAATAAAATCAAGCGCTCCGCTTTCGAGCGGGAACCGGATGTTTGCGTAGGCATAATGGCTATCCATAAAAGAATCCGTGCCGACATTCAAATATTTGCTCGAACGCAAAACAGGCGTGTATTCCGCCGCCTCAAGCCGGTTGCGCTGCTCAAATGTAAGCGGGCAGCAAAACTCAAGGTAACTGAACTTAGACGTAATCTTGAAAATGAAAATCACGGACTGCTTCTTGTCAAGCAGCTCGTTTTGCCGGATTGATACGTTAAACTTGTTTGGTTCGGCGACATATCGGTTTAACGCGTGCATTTTCTGTATAAGCGCCATTTCAAGCGCCGGGACCATCTCGTTGTTGTTCATAAATAATCGGGCGAGGTTAAATCCTCGCCCTGCTCCTTCCCGTCACGGTTCAGCGAATCCCGCTGTCCCGCGCTTTTTTCAGTATCTTAGTGATTGCGCCGGTAGGCGAGCCGTTGTAAACGCCGCGGACATAGAACTTCACGAAATCACCGTTTTCCATAAGTTCACCCACATGATTCGATTTAATAGGGCACCTCACCTCTTTCGGAACACCCGCAACCTTGACATAAAAGGCGGTCTGCGAAAACCCTGTGATATATCCCGTGTATGTATTTCTGACTTGAAGCTCCATCTGCGGTGTATCCTCGGCAAGCTTCATTGACGCGCGTATGGATATTGCCTGCCCGTTTTCGGGGCTTCGCTTGATTTCCGTGATTTCAACAGGGCGTTCGTCGCCGACCTTTATAACCTCGGATATATCATTTACCCACAGGTTTGATATGTCGCCGATGTGCAGATACGTTTCCATACCGTAAATCTCAATACGGGCGACGCGCCTGTCAACGTAAAGCACTTGCGCCATGCACCGTATGCCCTCGCGGATACGGTACTCGCCGTTTGTGCCGCGCGCGTCGAGAATTGTCCTGCGGCGCATACGCATGGCGTCGGCACGGCTTGCGCCCGCAACGCGGTTGACAATATCCACGCCGCGTACCATGTAAAAGATTTTCGAGCCGAGCATGGCGTTAATCCGCATACGCGCGGCGATTCTGTCCGCTTCGTCCTCGCCCATGTCAAAGCCCATTTCAGAAAACGGGATAAGCACCTTCACAGGCCCGAGATAAAACAAACCGCGTGGCATAATGCCGTCGTCGGATTCAAAGCCGTCAAGTGTTGCCGAAAGAATCCTGCGGCTGTTTAACGCGGCGGAAAGAATGGAAAGCTCCTGTTGCCCGTCGTCAGCCTGCCGGTCGTAGATAACGCGCCCCTCCGCGTCAAGGATTTCGCCGCCGCGCCGTTGCCTCCGTACCCGCGCGGGACGCTCTTCTGCGTCTTGAACATCATCTTCATCTGGCGGCACATCGCTTTCATCGCCGGTATCTCCATGCTGTCCATCATCTGCGCCACCGTTCTCGCCGGGAACGGGTTCGTCCTGCTGCATTTCATCGCTTTTTTTCTTGCGTCTTGCCGCCCGCTTCGGCTTTTCCTGCGTTTCCTCCTGTGCGGCTGCGGCTTCATCGTTTTCACCGCCTTCCTGCCCGGGATTTTCACCGGCGTTATCCTGTTCCGCTTCATTGGCCAAATCCTGCCGATGCTCGAGCTCGGGGTTCATTTCGGTTTCAGTGTAACTCATAAGGTTCCTCCATATTTCTATTTAGTCAAATCAGGCGGCGCTGATTCCGGCGTTAGTCCATCCGGGTTATCAGCGTCCGCCTGTTCTGCTTCGGGGGTATCGTAAAAAGACATTTGCCTGAGGGCGCCCGCGCCGTTTAAAGCAACGCTGCCATTTACCGGGGCGGATTCAGCGGATTTCTTTCCGCGCGGTTTTGGTTTGTTTTTAGAAGCTTTACTGTCAGTGACCGTTTTTAGCGCCGGTATATCGTCTTGCTTATCTTCCGGCACTTCAGACGGAGAACCCGGTTCCGCCCGTCTTGTTAAAAACGGCGGCGACAGCCTGAACCTGCGGCTTTCGGGGTTTCGGGTATAATCGAACTTTTCGGCTTCCAGCACCTGCTCACCTTTTATGATAATCAGCATTTTATGCGGCTCCAACCGAAGCACCTCGTCGGGCGTTAAGAGCATGCGCCGCCCAAGCCCCTCGCTTTGCCGAAAACTCGGCTGCAAATCAAACGGCATGAATAAACTTCGCTGCCGCATGGTGGTATCGACGCCGATTGTGATTTCGCCCGTCCTGTCGCTGATGAACTCCGCGGTGACGGGGTCTGTGCATCCGAGAAACAGGATTGTGTCGGTGTTGCCGATGATTTCGCTCCACAGGTTATCGGGGTACCGGTTCTGCAATTGCCCGATTGACTGGCAGATAATCGAAATCCGTATATTGCGGCTTCTCACCGTGCTGATTTTTATATGAAACGAATTGATTGCGCCGACAAGGTTACAGAATTCGTCTAAAATGAGGTTGACGCCGACGGGCAGGCGTTTATCCGGGCATTCGTTGTCCGCAAAGCCCACAAGCCGCATGAACAGCAGGGAAAAGAACATGGCGGACACAAAGCGCATGGTGTTGTCCTGGTCTGACAATACAAGAAAATACGCGGTCTTTTGTTTGCCGGGCGCTGTAAAATCCATGTCCGGCCACTCCATCAGCTCCGCGATTTCCGTATGCTCCAACACCTGTAACCGTGCGCCGAGCCCAATCATCACGTTGCCCTGCACGTTCTGCGACGCCATGCGGAAAAGGTTGAACTTCTGCTTTCCATGCGAGGTATCCGCCAGCTTGTCGAACTTTTCCGAAAGCTCGTCCATGCTTTTTGCGGAAAGCAATGTCCGGTACGCGCGCCCAAGCCCCGGGTATTCGCCGGTTTCGTTTTCAAGCTGTAAAAAGATTAACGCCGAAAGCAGGTACCCCTCGGCGACGTCAAAGAAGTAATCGCCGGTGCCTCCGCCCGTGTTTGAGATAACCGCTTCGACAATCTGCGATACGGCAAGCGGGTTTTCGAGCACGCCGTCCAAACCGTCGAAGCGGTGGCTTCGCTTCGGGTTAACAAGGTCGAGCGCCATCACGGTGTAACCCATGTCCTCAAGATACCCGCGGGTATCGCTTAAAAGCTCGGATTTCGGGTCTGTCACAACGATGCTTTCGCCCAACAATGCGCTTGCGATGATTGCGTTTCTGGCATAAGCGCGGCTTTTCATTGAACCGGACGCGCCTAAGACGGCGATATGCGGGTTTAGCATAGAACCCTGCTTGCGGCAGAGCGCCTTACCGTCCTTAACGCCGTAGATAACGCCTTTAGCGCTTGACGCGTCATGCTCGGAAGCGGTATCAAAGACCTCGTTAACACGCGCCGCGTCCATCCAGCCCGCCGTGCCGTATGTGCCTTTCGTGCTGTAATAGAACCTGCGCTTTTTATCGTATTTAAGATGGTCACGGTCGCCGCTTAACAGGTAAAAGAGCAGGCCGGATATGAGGACGAAGCAGAAAAGCCCGATGATTGACCGTGCGCCAAACGATGTAAAAAGCATCGCGAAGCATGTAAGCGGGTTTGCGCTCGGTAGTTTTAAATCCTTGCCCGGCGTCCATTGGTAGCGGTTATTTTGAAACTGCGCGAGGATTCCCGCAAAATAAAAGAACAGGATAACGCCCGATAGAGCAACGTTCCTGTTCCGCGCCTGTTTCAGCAGTTCACATGCTTTTTCAAACGGTATTGTTATTACTGATATGAGCCGGTTTAATATTCCTATCACCCCCATGAATCAGATAACTGGTTCTCGATAAAGCGCACGGCGGCGTTTGTCGCCGTTATGATTCGGACATACTCCGCGCTTTCACCCGTATACCGCTCCAGCATCGTTTTGTAAAACTCTTTTTGCCAGTTTAAGCAGATAAACGATATGTTCCGCTTCCTTTCCCGCATATCGCGCATAAGCCTTGCAAAGCTTGTCAGATTTAACGATAACCCGATGTATATAACGGTCCCGTCGTCGCCTTCGGCAAAATAGACGTCGTTTCGTTCACGGTAGTTTTTGTAAAGCTGTCTTGCCATGAACGGCGAAACGGAGCCTTCCCAGCCAGGGAACTGAAGCAAACGCAGCATCGGCAGGCTTTCCGGCAAAACGGGGAAATAGAATAACGGTGTTCCAAGGTTTTTAGGTCCGATACAGGTTTTGCGCGTAACCCTTAACATCTTCGCGCGTTCGGGGTTAAACTCCGTTTCTAAAATCTTTTCAGCCGCCTTAAACCCGTCGCCCAAAACCAGCAAGCCCTGCCGGTATGGCGGAAGCTTGTCTGTGAATATTTTTTGAAGCGAATCTTTCAGCTTGTTTTCGCCCGTCGCCTTGTATTCGAGTGCTACGTCGCGGCTATGAAATACCCGCAAAAGATAATCGGGCGTGAACAGTACGCCGCAAGCCCGCGAATACCGGAGCCCCATATCATTTTTCGGCTTAAAATACCGCTTGATTTCGACCGAAGAATAAAAGCAGTTGACAGGGGTTTTACGCCGCGGGTAATATGCGTCGTCGCCGGAACCGGGGTATTGATAGTCAAGCCTGTTCTGATAAATCTGCCGCCCGCCCGAATCATCGTCTGGCACAGGGGTATGAGCGGGCAGACAGGGTTTGTCATGCGGGTGGACAGCGTAACCGGACACCACGAGCATGGCGGCGGAATCCCCGATAGCCATAGCGCGGATATGGTCACGCAGAAGTGTATTGTTGTCAGCAAAAAGGCAGCGAGGGTATCGCTGTGGGTTAAAAGCGGTCAGCTCTTGTTTGCCTTTTTCTAAAAGCGCGTAGTGTTTACCGGCTCCGTGACCGGTTAGGCGGATGAGGTTGTTTTGCAGCATGAGCCTTAAGCAGTCGTTTATCTTGACATAACTGTATGGCAGAAGATTCATAGCCGGTCTGGAAGAAGAACCGCAGAGAAAAATATGCTCTAGTATTGCTTTTTTTATGACTTGTTTTCTGCCGATAAAGCCACCTCCCGAAAGCTTGTGTAGAACGCTCTATCCTCCGATAGAGCGTTCTACACTTATCTTATTATTTTCACAACAATGCTTATCACACAGCGAAAATCCATATGTTTTAGGGTTTCAAACCGGCTTCGCTTGTATGCGTGGATTTTGAAACCGAAAGAAAGTAAATTTTGAAACCCAAAAATCAGTATGTTCCGTTTAAATAACCGGAAACAATATGCTCGAACAGGACTGACATCCGCATGATTTTAACCTCTAAAAAATTAGCCTTGTCGGGGATTATATCGTGCATGGAAACGTAGCTGAAAGCGTCGTCATCGCTCATGAAATGCCGCGAGATGACGTTCATCACGCATCGGTATTCAAGGTTGTCGTAATCGCGGAGCTGTCGGCTTTTGGTTTGTTCCAAGTTATAATGGTGCAGAAAAATGACCGCGCAGCGCTCCTCGAAAATCGGGGCTGTAAGCCCGCGGATATTGCGGTAATGCTCAAGAAAATCGTCAAGCTTAACATGCAGGTAATAGGCGTTACCCTTTGACGGAAACGGAAGCATGCTATCCATTTTAATGATAAACACGCCGTTTTCTTCTGTAAGCTCCAAATCGGGCGCGTCGGGAAGCGGCGTTAATTCCGGCACAAGCCCCACGCCCTCAAGCCCCGCGTGAAGCTCCAGCAGCACGGCGCGGGTTTCCTTCGCCAAAAGCTCGATGTTTCGTGAAACGCTTGCAAGCTCGCGGTACACCGCTTTTGAATCGTTTACGCCGTCCATGCGGTCAATCGCCGATATATGCCGTTTTATCCGTTCCAAACGGTTTCCGGTGTGCTCACCCAGTAAATCAAGACAGGTTTTTGTTATTTTCATGCGGTTATTTCCCCTTTGTTTTCGTAATAAGTGACCGTGCCTTTCGCGCTGACTGTCGCAAAAGCCCGGATTTTTTCGTGGCATATTTGCGGAATCTGGCGTATGTCCTCTACAACAACGATAAACCTTGTCGTACCGCTGTTTTCCATGTTTTTAACGCAGAGCCGTTCCTCGCCCCTGCTAACGTACACGATACTGTAATCGAACCCCGATATTATCATAGAAATACGGGTGAATGTGCCTGTCGCGTAATGGCTCTCGATTTTATCGAAGTAATCGAGAAGAACCGAAAAACACGCGATTTGTTTTTCATACCGCTCTGTCAGGCGACTTTTAGGGCTACTTGCGTAATAGTGCTCCTTTTCTATTGAAAACGTGTTCACGCGCCATTGACCTGCAAGCTCCCGCATGATGCGGTTCCGGTTGTTTTTACCGATGTTGCCGTGCTTTTTAAGTAGTAAGTATAACTGCGAGGTATTTAACACGGTGTATTCCTGCACCAGTTGCCATAAATAATTGAGATTCAGTTCATACGGGTCTTGTATACCGTCCATGCTTCCACCTCCATTTCGGGGGGGTTAGGCGCGTAACTTAGAAGGTTACGCGCCTAACCTATGTACTTTACGCGCCTAACCTGCTGTTTTGAGGCAAGTTACGCGCCTAACCTGTGACTTTACGCGCCTAACCTGTGACTTTACGCGCCTAACCTCTTTACCGGGACGCATAACTCATGATGAACCGGGCGTTTCCTTTGCTTCATCCATTAAACGCCGAAGCTCTTCGGGGTCCGACGTCATAGCGCGGCGCTCAAGCTCCGACGAGCGTATGCGGACGGCGATGTTATTGCCGTTTGACGACAATATCCCGTGCCCGCGCTCAAAATGCTTGATTTTATGGATTTCGGTTTCGGTTAAGTTTAACACCTCGCCCGCGCGTTCCGCTTCATGCGGTTCGAGGTTGAGTATGATTTTGGTTTTGCTGTTATTTATGATGGCTTTCCCGTATTTCCCGTCCTCAAGGCTGAAAAAATCCCCGATGTCCTGCGTCGCGAATATGGCGGAGCAGTTATACGCCCTGCCGACCTTCGCGATTTCAACCACAAATTCTGCCGCAAGCTTATTCGACGCGCTGCCGATAAGCTGCCACACCTCGTCTATGATAATGCTTTTTTCCTCCGTCCGGTTTTGCCGCGCCTTGTCCCAAATCAGGTCAAGCGCGATGAACATACCGGCTGAAAGCATTTTCTTTTTCAGGTACGTAAGGTCAATCACGGTATACGGGTTCGATAAATCCACGTTTGTCTGTTGATTAAACACGCTGGCGGAACCGTTTACAAAGCGGTTGAGGATAATTGACAGCCGCTCGGCCTTCGGGTTTTCTATGAGTATTTCGTATAAGTCGCCAAGCACGGGCATGGTCTTGAATCCACCGGCATTATCGCGGTCAATCAGCGATGCGTTGTCGTTTGTAATGCCGAATTTCTCGTATGTGCGAATCAGCGCTTCGTCTAAGATTTGTTCCTCAACATTCGTCATTTCCGGCATGAGTATGGAAAGGAAGATAAGCAGGTTGTCGATTTTCATGGAAAGATAACTCTGCACCTCTGTTTCGCCGTCCAATAATTCCCCCGCGCTGTTATCCATCGGGCGGATTTCCATTACGTTGATGCAGTGTCTGCTGCCGGGCGACAAGCGGATAAACTGCCCGCCGACCGTGCGGGTGCTTCTGATAAATTCATGGCCCTTGATTGGCGCGATGATATATGTGCTTACATGCTTTCTTCGCATACGCGTCGCGAGGAGCTGCAATGTGAAGCTTTTGCCGGAACCGCTTGTCCCCATAATGGTAAGGTGCGGGTTCTTGTATTTTCTCGCGTTAAACAAATCCAAAATAACAAGGCTGTTGTTGTGCTCGTTCGTGCCGACTAAAACGCCTTTATCGTCGCAGATTTCAAACGCCGTGAACATGTATGTGGATGCCGCGGTATTCGTAAGCACGTTCCGCCGCCCGAGTTTAAACAGCTTCGGGTCGAGTTTTGCGAGAGGCAAGGTTGATAAAAACGCGGCTTCTTGCGTATACGCGCAATATTTTAGCCCGATTTGTTTTGCAACCATCATTTTCTGCACTTCGTTTACGCGGTTATCCAAATCCTTTTTAGAAAACGCTTTTACCGTGACGATTACGTTCATGTAAAAGAACTCCTGCCCGTCGTTGAGCCCTTTTTGCAGGTAATACCCGCTTTCCATGATGTCGCCCATTCGGTTGAAATCAGCGCTTGTGCTCGATACCTCATTGATTTTCGCTTTATTAAGACGCAGGTTCCGCGAAACCTGCTGCTGCATCCTGTCGGCGGGCTGTTTATTAAGGAACAAATCGACGTCAATCGCTTCGCCGGCGCCGATAAGCGGCGACAGCCACGCCGCACCCACAAGCGTTTTATACGCGTTTCCGGGGATATACAGGTACGCGTGGTACACGCCGTCGATAATGACATATTTGCCGTGGCTGAAATCTATACTGTCGGGGCATGCGTAATCGGCGGTACACATTTCGCCCATCGTCCCGCCCTGTAACCGCCATTTAAACGCCCGGCTGATTTTATCCTCCATTGTGCTTCTGTCCGCATTGTAATTATCGAGCACGGTGTAAAGCAGATTTAACAGGAACTCGTTTTCCTCGGTTTCGTCTTCAAACTCGACGGTCTGGTTTCCGCAGCGTGAAAGGTACGAGCGGAACGTCCGGGCGGCGCTTTCGAGCGCGAACCGTATTTCGGCTTCTGACGGCGTATGCGACGGCAAGGGGTTGTCGTACTCGAAGGCGACAAAAAAACGCCTTGATACGGCGTTGTTGGTCGCGATACTTTGGATATGTTCGATGTAATCCAAGTCCATTTCACGGCAGGCGGCGTTTGTTTCTCGCGCCATTTCATCATGCGTCCGCGCAATGAACTTTGTTATGTCCGCGCGGTTTGCGCTGAGCTTAAACTGAAGCTTTACCGGCGCAATCCTCAATAACTCCGCGAATGAAAGGATAATGTCACGCTGATCGTCCGCCGACCGTAGCAAAAAGTTGATTGGCTGGATTTCCACAACCTTGACGTACCGCTTATCCTTTGTGATAATCATGCCGCCGCGAATATCGTCAACGGGAAAGAAATCCTGCGCCTGGTTCTTTATGTGCCTGCCAGACACGGCGTCCGCGTTTTCGGGTTCATTTACCACTTTCTTCGCGGTAAACAGCCTGTTGATAATATTTGTTTTCTTTGCCGATATTTTTCCTGGCTTTAGATATATATTGGCGTTATTATCTTTCTTTTGAAACAACCGTTTGATTCCTTTATCGGTTTGTGGTTCAGGCTCGCCGCGGTCAATGTAATACTTGAGCGTCCTGCGGCGGAACAGCCATTTGATAAACATAAAGATGAACTGGCTCAAGCTTTCGCCGCCGAAGCCAACAATCCCGACGAAAAACAGCGGCAGGGAAACGAAGCACAGCAGAATGATTTTTACCGATAAAGAAACCGGCAGGTACTTTACAATCGGGTACCCCGACGCTACGGCGAGGATTACGCCCTCCACCATATTGCGTCGGGATATACCGTTAAACGAAACGCCGTCCTCACCGAAATTCCGCGGGACGGCGAATACGTCGTAGTTTTCTTTTTTAGCTGCCAAATTTTCACGTCCTTGTTTTTTAGAATTGATTATATATATACCATCATATCCGGAACAAATAATAGTTGAATATATGGTGCTGTTCATGATATAACATGAGCAGGGGGCTGCGATATGATAGTAGATTTTTCGGAATTTGAAGCAGGAGCCAAAAAATATTTAGAATTGTGCAAAAATCAGGAAATCATAATCGCGCGAAACGACTTGCCTGTTGCGCGGTTGTTGGGGATTAATGAATCAGATAAGCTTGTTCGGATAATTCCCGCCAATATTGATGAAACTGCGGAAAAGGACGAAAGACTTGAAAGGCAATAACTCTTTATTTTGCTTTTTCAAGTTTGTGCAAACTGAAACGCCACTTGCATTGTTTTTCTGGATTTTAATTTTGCATTTTACGGAAACCGTTAATTATATATTGAAATCTTATGCAAATTTGGGTATAATATGGGTAACGAATGATTTGCGGAGGGATTTTAGATGCAGCCGATAATTAAGCCGTCAAGTGAGCTTCGGAAGAATTACAATAATATAGCGGAGCTGTGCCGTACCAGTAAAGAACCGGTTTTTTTGACGAAAAACGGTGAAGGCGATACCGTGATAATGGATATTGAAACATACGGCAGACGTGAGGACGAGCTGGCGTTTGCTTTTAAGCTTTTGGAAGCGGAGCGTGCATGGGCAAACGGCGACGAAGGCTACACGATTGACGAGCTTGAAACAAGCCTTAATGAATCCATAGAGCGCGGCGCACGGGACGGTGCAAAGCATGGCGCGTGAACAAAAATATGATGTAAAAATCTCAACGCAAGCCTTCAGGGACTTGAATACGCATTTTTACTTTTTGGCTGAGGTTAGCAAGGACGCCGCAAACAGGCTAAAAAGCACATTACTTACAGATATGCGCTTACTGAAAACAATTCCGGATAGAAATCCGCCGTATGAACGTCGCGGGGTAACGCCGGGCAAATACCGCTACAAGCTTTCAGCGCGGAGATACCGAATCGTATTCCACATTGACGGGAACATTGTCCGTGTCAGTGGAATTGAAGATTGCCGCCAGGACGATGGGAGTATTCAGGACTAAATACATATCGCTAAAATTATGGCGCAAAGCCCGGATTGATATTTGAGGCTTTGCGCCATATACTATTTATGTTCACGTGTTATCTTTTCGTGTATCAGTCCGTTTTCGTATCATCTGCGGGCGCGTATACCAGCGCCATATTGACAAAACACGAAAGGACGTCCGACACAATTAGGCGGTACTGGCTTCCCACAATAAAGCAAGGCAGGGAATCGCTGTGAATCAGCTCAAGTATGTATGTTTCGCTGCACCTTACAGCGTCGGCCAGTTCTTTCACCGTAACGACCTTTTTCTTCTTTTCAAAAAGGGTTTCAATGTTCGCTAATTTCATGATGTTCCTCCATAATCTAGTTTTATTTCAAAGCGGCAACAGCAGTCTGGGGTTATACGCCGAGCCTTTAATCTGGTACTCGAAGTGCAGATGATTTCCGGTGGATAGCCCCGTTCTGCCTACATACCCGATAACGTCGCCGCGTTTCACCGAATCCCCCACGTTATACCGTCCAAAGCCCGATAAGTGCGCGTACATAGTGGTTATCGAGCCGCCGTGGTACACGACGATATGGTAGCCGAAGCTTTTTTGATTGAACAGCCGCAGCAGGATTATACCGTCCATTACGCTGTAAACGGGCGTGCCCGCCGCGGCTTCAAA
>Ga0099364_10011074_pt1 | contig 12352 bp, 5 predicted proteins | sample TergutTh196P3_FD_73070 | JGI IMG/M metagenome (GOLD analysis project Ga0099364, IMG submission 73070) | Microcerotermes parvus P3 segment gut microbial communities from Pointe-Noire, Republic of the Congo - Th196 P3 | ecosystem: Host-associated > Arthropoda: Insects > Digestive system > Gut ... | reverse complement strand
GAGGAGGGTCATTGGTATTTGTCGACGGTGTACTTACAGGTGCCAATATATAACCAAGGTCATACAACCAGACAAATAGGATTTAATCAAATGAACGAGAATGAAAGTTGGGAAGATGAAAGAATTGGCGGATATAATTGGCAGTTCCTCAGTCCAATTTTCCCAATAGCATATCTAACCGCAAGGTCAACACCTGTTGACGGTGCGTCCGAGTGGGCAAAAGCAGAGCTTATGGAAGCGCTTGACGCCGATATATTGCCCTTTAATATTTATTTAGCAGTCTGGGATATGCCGACAACACGGGTAGCAGCTGCCGAAGCGATTGTCGAATTGATTGAAGCTTCATTAGGAAATGACTGGTATACGATTTCACGGGAACAGGGATGGGATATATCGGAAGGCGCATTCTCAGATGCCGAAGAGTATTCTCATGTCACTTTCCTCAAACATGCCGGAATCACAACCGGAGTTGGTGACAACCTATTTGACCCCCTCGGCAGCTTTACACGGGCCCAAGTGGTGACAATGATTGGTCGCTGCGCAGAAGTGTTTTTTGGTGTATCTGCACAAGGGGAAAACCCTTTCAGCGATGTTCCGGACTGGGCTGCTCCCTATGTGGGTTATGCCGCTTCAAATGGCATTACGGATGGAGTCGGAGATGGATTGTTCAACCCCAACGGTGTCTTGCAAAACCAGCACACAGCGATTTTTTGCTATCGTGCTTTTAATGCGTGGAAATAGCTATGGAAAAAAAGAATTCTTACAATCGACTCGCCGGATTGCTGGCTTTTGTGCTAATCATAGCGTTGCTATTACCCAATGCATATGCGAGTGATGGGAACAGCATGTACTATGATAATATTGAGCTAAATGAAGCACCGCATCAAGAACCACCAGAAATGATGATGTTTGCGTTTACGGTTATTCAGATGGATAGATCGAGAAATCTCGACTCGATAGTAGAGATGGCAAGAGCATTGCCAAACTCTGCATTTAATCCATCGAAAGTCACCTCATACGCGATTGCACCAGTGTTTACTGCGCCATATTCCGCCGGTTCATTGGCAGCAGCAGATATATCGGATGCTGTGAATACTCTGAAAATGATACGGTATATCGCAGGTTTGCCTTTTGAAAACACCGATTTCCCGGCATCACTGAACAACATAGCTCAACATGGAGCTGTGCTGCTAGCAGCCTCAAACCAATTCGACCACTACCCATATAAGCCATTTGATATGGATCAAAGCTTTTTTGAAATCGCATATCAAGGATGTAGAGAAGCGAATCTTGCAGCTGGGAGGACGAACATATCTGATGCAATCCTAAATCTAGTTGCAGATTATGGAGCCAACAATATCGAAATCGCCGGACACCGGCGGTGGATACTGAAACCCGGTGGCGAGAACTATGGCATTGGATATGCTAATCATGCTGGTGGCAACTATGGCGGGGTCCGCGTTAATATGCATGTGTTTGACGGGCTGAACCAATATGAGTGTGAAGCGGACACATACATATCATGGCCAAGCTCCGGGGATTTTCCCATCCAGTACTTTACGGCGACCACAAATCTCGACTTTGCCTCCCCATATCCTTGGTCCATCAATTTAGGCGCAGAGTACCAAGTACCTCTCCGCAGCGACATTCAATTGACATTGACCAGGCATCGAGATGGGAAAACATGGATTTTCAACTCCAGTACGCCCCAACTCTGGGAAGGCAACTTTTCCAATAACTCCATGCATTTATCCGTTGACAACGAAGGTTACGGGATGGGGAAGGCAATCATTTTCCGCCCTGATGTCACAACCCTTGGCGCAATCAGGGATGGAGACGTATTCTCAGTTCACCTCTCAGGCATTAGAGATTCCAACGGAACTGCTGCAATTTTAGAATATGACATTAATTTCTTTGATTTGGAAAAAGAGCTTAACAGAAGCCGTGTGACGATTACTGTGCGTGACGGTTTGAATCCCATTCCCGACGCAATTGTTTCCCTTGATGGGCAAATGCTTACCACAGACGCAAATGGTATTGTTACAATTCGTGTCAACAACAACAGTTCATACAATTATGTGGTTAGGAAGACAGGGTTCGCAGCAAAAGCAGGAGTCATAGCTGTTGGAACATCAAGAGTGTCCATAACTGAGGCAACTAATGTCATAGCATATGATCTTGGCGATGTGAATGATAATAAGTCAATCAACATGCAGGATGTTTTATTAGTTTATCAGCATTATCGCGGTATAAGCACATTGTCAACAGATGGGTTACAAGCAGCTGATGTCAACAGTGATGGAGTTGTTAATATGCAAGACGTACTGCTGCTATACCAATACTATCGGGGAAAAATCGCGAATTTTGCAATTTATTAGCTGTTCCCAAATGCACAATGTCATTAAGTTAAGAGCTTAAGCCGTTGCGGACTCGACCTGCAACCCCCAATAGTTTTCATTATACAGGGGATTCCGTGTCAAGCACATAAATGACAAGGGCTGCTGTTAGTGCTTAACCCAATTTCATTGTACAAATGCCAATTGCATAACGAGTCAGTATCTTTATCTATTATTTATTGGAGGAAAACCTATGCGTAAAGTCAACAGGAATCTCATTTCAGCTCTATTAGTGTTCTTTTTGCTCGCAGGTATCATCCCCATCCCTTCTGCTATCGCAGCAGGGAGCATCGAACTAACAGTTACTCCGTCGCTGACCTCTGTGGAGGTTGGGCAGGAAGTTACATTTACCATCAGCATGGGTAGCGCATCCGGAACCGATTTTGCGGGATTTGGATTTGAGATATGGCTTGCTCCAGGAATAACGTATAAAACCGGGAGCGGAGCTGTTTCACCTGCATTTACATCAGCCACCGGAATGGCTGCGACTTTTGATGAATCGCCCAAGCTCATGGTAAGCGGATATTATACCGGATCTTATTACAACGGCGCAGGCCTCACCATTGCTACTTTTGTCTGTACTGTAGAAGAACTAGGTCCGAAAATGGTGACATTGGTAGAGACGGAGTTTTATGGTGGTGACAGCGTAGACCCTATTTCAACTACAGTAAACTCTGCGCATTTTACCGGACTTTATATAATGAGAAGTTTAGATGTGACGCTCACTGCTCCTGTTCTGGGTGCGACACCCCAGACAGATGTAAGCGGGTTCGGATACACAGGTAGCGTTGTGTGGAGCGGGACACCGGTCACTTTTGGCCCATCTACAGCATATTCTGCCACGATCGAGATTCACGTATCTTGGGGAGGTATTTTTGGCACATTTGCACCAACTGTAAATTCGAGCTTAGTGGGTGAAGAAAAATTTTATGGAGGTACCAGTCTAGCATTCACTGTGACATTCCCTGCCACCGCTGCTAAAAACGATGTCAGCTCTACGATTGGCTTTAACGGCAATACCTTCACATACGACAGCTTGCCGAAATCGCTGCCCGCTGCTACAACAACGGACGGCACCGGAGGGTCATTCACATACAGATATATTGGCACAGAATATGATTCTTTGAATCCGCCAACCAATGCAGGTACTTATACAGTCACAGCAACATATGAAAGCGAAATCTCTATCGGAACTAAAACAGCTACACTGATTATTGCTCCATTGCCCTTATCAATAAACGGGGTGACTGTTGGAAATAGGGCATATGACGGAACGACAAATGTCATTCTAAGCGGCGGTTCTCTTACGGGTGTACTACCAATTGACGCCAGCGCGCTTGGCTTCAACCTCGGTACAGGGCAAATCCTCAGTGCTGAAGTTGGCGTAAGCAAAGCAGTAGCAACAAGCATAGTACTGACCGGAGCAAAAAGCGCAAACTACACTTTGTCGCAACCCGGATCCTTAACAGTTGATATCACCCCGGCTGACATAGCTTACTCTGTAGCCGATACTCAGAGTATTAAAGTGGGAAGCGGGCTTGATGCAATCAATGTCGCACCGGCAGTTGGTATTGGAGTAGGCGGTGCTGAAGTAGCGGGCACTGTAGTTTGGTATAATAACTCCATGAGAACGACTACCGCAACAAACGCTGACATAAACAGCCTCAATGTTGATGATACCGTTGCTCTTTATTGGCGATTTACTCCCAATGGAACAAATTACATGGCAAAGGAAGGCTTAACCACTTTCACAATTGTGGAAGGCGATCCGCAGCCCATGACATTTGCTTCATCCGGCAATGTCACCAAGACTTATGGGGAAGCTGCTTTTGCTAACACGGCATCCCACAACGGAGGTAGTGCTACAAAAGGTGAAATCACGTACTCAAGCAGCGATGCATCCATTGCAATAGTCAATGCAACAACGGGCATGGTGACAATCACAGGTGCCGGTACAGTGGTGATAACGGCAAGCGCCGCTGCTGTTCCGGGGATATGGGCAGCGACAACCGAGGTTTACAATCTCACAGTGAACAAAGCTACGCCAACTCTAGCAGATTTGGATTTCACATTGCCCGGGAATGTTACCTACGATGCGACCTCCCATGCATCCTTAGCAAGTCCCAAAAGCAGCGTGTCCGGTATTGGCGCTATAGCATCGGTAAAATATAACGGGATTGTGGAAGTCCCTGTAAATGTCGGAACGTATAATGTGACAGTTGAAATCGAAGAAGGCATTAATTACCGCGAAGCAACTATCTCCCTTGGCAGTTTCACAATCAGCCCAAAAGCACTGACAGATAGCATGTTAGTGATTACAGGAACCTATGAATATGATGGGAGTGTGCAATCACCAATCTTCAATGTCGAAGATAGCAGTGCCGTCAGCTCTGATGATTATAATGTGACGGCTCTACCTTCCCGGATTAATGCAGGCAGCTATCCTTTGGTGATTACAGGGACACGGAACTATTCCGGTACAGCACAGCAGAGTTTTATCATCTCAAAAATCACACCAACTCTCAGCAACCTTGAAATTTCTATTCCGGCTGCGTCTGATTATTCCGGTGATAGCAGCATGGCTTTCGTGAGAGCAGGTATAGGGATGTCCGGGCTTGGGGACGCATCTGTTTTCTACAATGGAGTCGCACAGGTACCTGTTGATGCTGGTACATATTTCGTGACAGTTGATATTGAAGAAGGCATGAATTATACGGAAGCACTAGGGCTTGCAATCGGAACCATTACCATCAATCCTAAAACAGAAACAAGCATTGATAGAGAGTTTTTCGTGAAGTCCGGTCTTGGCAGATCGTATGAATTTGATTTGTCTTCAATGCTACCAATGGGTGTAGCCATTGAGCAGATAAGCAGCTATTCCTACATCGGATCATCGGGGGACGGGATTTTGGATGGAACTCCCGCAATTAGCGGCTCAACGCTCATCGTACCAATACTTGACACAGCAGTTGAAGCAGAAGAAGCATACTTAACTATTGGTTTTACTAGTCACAACTATGTAATCACAGATGCCATACTCACCGTCACAGCTTCCGGAGGCATCCTCGTTGATGTCAGCGGAGTCAATGTAGCCACGCGCCAATATAACGGCAGTGCAATTTCATATGACTCAAGCGGCTTGGTTTTCACCGATATCATAACCGGTGATATAATCCATGATCTTTACCCGATTTATTCATGGTCAAGTGGCGTGCCACCTGTCAATGCCGGCAGCTATACACTCACAATATCAGCAGACGGTGGCACCGCTTATACCATATCCCCTCAATTCGTATACTTCAATATAACAAAAGCACCTCTAACTCTTGTTGCTGACAACAATAGCATCAGATTGAATGAGACTTTACCTGCATATACGTTTTCGGTATCAGGATTGGTAGCGCCCGACACTTGGGAAACAATCAGCGTTCAAAATCCATATGTTCAAAGCCCATCAGCGGATGCAGGAACAGTTGGTACTTATCCGATACTTATAGGCGGCGGAGAGCTTGATGGAGTCAATGGCGCAAATTATGCAATCTCCCAGTACACCAGTGGAACACTAGTTGTTAGGGGAAGTGGAGGGACTTCATCCGGCGGCGGTTCAAGCTCCGGGGGAGGCGGTAGTATCGATCCTCCGAGCAATCCCGCCGTTGGCGATGGCGACAATTCACCAATTACTCAAATTGACCCTGAACCAGTGCCGCTTCCAATACTTCCTGTAGATGCACTCAATCCGTTCATTGATGTTTTCGGTACCAATTGGTTCTTTGCTGATGTTCTATATGTGCATAGCGCAGGCATAATGACGGGTACAAGCACAGACCCGATGATGTTCAGCCCAAATAGTACGCTGACTCGAGCAATGATTGTGTCTGTACTATACCGTCACTGTGGAGAGCCTGACTCTTCCGGATACGCTAACCCGTTCCATGATGTGCTTGATGGGCAATACTTCACCAACGCCGTGATTTGGGCAGCAGGAAACGGCATAGTGGACGGTTATGGCGATGGAAGGTTCGGATTTAGCGATCCTGTCACAAGGCAGGATCTAGCGGTCATCTTGTTGCGCTACATGAGATTTCTCAAAATCGACCTTGGCGTGTCCGAGCAATGGATACAATTCGCCGATGATGCCGATATTTCCGCTTACGCAATGGAAGCATTGCAAATACTAAACAGGCTTGACATCATCAATGGTGTCGATATCAACAGTGATGCGCAAATAACAATAAGACCGAGAGGAAATGCAACAAGGGCGCAAGTCGCTGCTATGCTGCACAGGTTTATGTTAGCCATTAGGTAGCGAGCCAGGAACACATCGCGGTATGGTTAGCCCTGCCGCGATGTGTCTAGAGGAAAAAGCAGACTGAATGGTGTACATTTGAGACAAATTTTATCTTAATGCAGATTTTATTCACAAGGAGCTTTTACATGAAACGCGCAATTTTCACCATCATCTTATTACTGTTATTTTATCCAGCTCTGCACAGCGCCAATGCTATGACCGAGGAAGAAGCAATATCATGGGCTTACTCAGAGGTTGGCAATTGGTCTGCGTTTCCCGATGGTAGTTTTGAAGGGCAATGCACAGCTCTCGTGTTTAGGTATGCTTGGGAAAACTTTGGCGCCCGCATTTACTTATCGCCAAGGGAATTCGATTCTTTCGATGTCTCAACGCTGCCGGAAGGCTGGGAAAAAATCGATTACACTCCGGGGTTTATCCCTGATCCGGGCGACATTGTTTATTGGCATCCGGGGAATACAAGGGAATTGATTATTTATGGCACCGGTCATACAGCAATAGTGGTCTCAGCGTCAGGCAGCTCTTGGATAACCCTAGACCAGAACTATGGAGCAGCGAATCCTGACGAAGGTTCCAGTGCAGGGCTAGCTGTGCGGAACACTTATGCTTTGGTATCGGGTGTGCTTCGACCGCCATTCAACGGAGAAAATGGGTATCAAATACCTAGACCTATTGCCAGCATTGCCGGGGAAGCATACATCAGCCGGGGAGAATCGGCTCAGATTGAGCTTTCCTTTAGCGGCATAGGACCATGGACGCTTGAATATCTCGAAGGAGATATAGAGCGCACAAGGGTGTTTTATGACAGGGAAAATACATTAACCGTATCCCCAAGTAAGTCGACCATTTACTCTTTGATATGCGTCACAGATAGCAGTTTCTACAACTTCACGGAAACTTTGCTTGAGGAAATTATAATCACAGTATCCGATAGAAACACCGAATCTGATAGCGGGAACACAGCAGCTTATGGTGTTGTGTTGCCTACGAGGGATGAGCCGTTGAAAGGTTCAGATGATTGGGCTCGTGCAGAACTTGAACCTGCGTTTGATTTAGGCGTTGCTCCTGAATCAATTGTCTATATAGGATGGAAAGGAGCTACAACGCGAATCGAAGTCGCAAAGACCATTGTCTCGATGATAGAAATGCATAGCAAACTAAGCGTATTTGAAATGGCTCAATTGCGTGGCTGGGATTTGATGCAAAACACATTCTCGGACACAAGAAATCCCAATGTGACTTTCCTGCGTTATGCCGGGATAACCGATGGCATCGGCGACAATAAATACAACCCTGTCTCCACAATCACAAGAGCCGAGTTTGTAACTATGATTGGCAGGGTCGCAGAAATATTTTTCAACGAAACAATGATGGGGACTCATCCATTCAATGATGTGCCGCTGTGGGCAAGTCCATATATTGGATATGCTGTGGATAAAGGTATCACATATGGCGTTAGCGAAACGCGGTTTAATTCCAATGGGCTCCTCCAGAATCAGCATACAGCGATATTTGCCCTGCGAGCTTATGTTGCAATGGGCGATAGTTTCACAGGGTAATTATAGCTTTAGCCGAAACAGCAACTATCCCGGTTTAGGCTATAACACATTATCACAGAGCGTCAGGGAAATCCCTGTGCTCTGTGATTTATGTAAATTGCGCATGTTGAATCGTGGTAGTTTTTTCCCCGGTTTGCATTTTAGTAAAATCGTTGGCGTCCCGAGAAATTGCATAATAATGGATTGCATATATCTACTACGGATTTTGCGCCTTTAAGCTGTGCAACAATGTTTTTAAGATGCAGATTTATTCGAATTCTCTTGTTAAATACATAGCTACTTTGAGCTTGACAAACTACAAAAAACAGTGCTATTTTGTAACAGCACCATCATCGCCGAAATTGTATTGTTTTGGTTAAGCAAAAACACAGGAGAACTGTCTGAGACTGCTGAAAAAACCCATTGTCCTCATCCCCGTCATTGCGAGCAGCAGAGATGCAAGCAATCCATATCTTTGCAATTAACAAGGTTTTTTGCTTGGTATAACATTGTTTGAGTGGTAACAAAGCTTTGATTCTCGCAAAATTGTGACTTTTTCAGCAGACTCGAACCATCTCCCTGTGTTCCCCAGTGGTGGTGCACGGCGTTTGGGTTGTAAGGCGGCAAGCCTCACGACAGTAATTTAAGGGAGAGGACTTTGACATGAACAGATTAACCGCTATAAAGCTCGCAATTGTGCTTGTGTTGACAATCGCTATCATAGCGACACCTGCGCTTGCGAATGAACCGCCGGATTGGCACTCTGGGTATGCACCATATATTGCCGCATATCAAACAGTTGAAAACGGTGTTCAATTACCCGAATTGATCAACGGAGGTATTGCAATGTTCGGCAGTGCATTGCGAGGTACTATGAAATACGCGTTGCATGATATCAATGGCAACGGATCCCCTGAGTTGATTGTTGGCAAATCCGATGATTATGCGGAATACTACGCCTGTGATATATACACGGCGGACGGCGGAGCAGCAACCTTTCTGATTTGGGGTGGGTGGGAATCATATATTGGCGTAAACAACCGCTCGATATCTTACAGAGCGGGTAATATTATTGAATATGATGAGGAGTATTCGATTTCGTCTGATGGGCAATTGGTTCTTGAATACAGAATGGAATATGATTACGATGAAGACAGGGTAGTATCAGAAACAGGCAGACCGCTTAATGACATGCCTGCCGATTTGGATTGGAGACCACTTTCGGAATTTGTTAACGAGTCGTCTTCAGACAAAAACGATGAGCCCTCTGGCTGGGCGCTTAGCGAGGTCAACGCCGCTATTTCTGCCGGGCTAGTTCCAGCTGACCTCCAGAATAACTATCAGTCACCCATTTCTCGCGCCAGCGTGGCGCAGGTGTTCATCAACTTGATGGAGAAGGCATCAGGGCAGACCATCGATGAGCTGCTGGCGGCAAATGGTGCGGCAGTCAACGAAAACGTTTTTGTGGACACGAAGGACCAGGCTGTCCTTGCGGCAAATGCGCTGGGAATTATCAACGGTGTCGGCGATCGCAGATTTGCTCCGGAGGCTACACTGACTCGCGCTCAGGTGGCTGCGATCATCAACCGTATTGCTCGTATGCTGGGTGTAAACACCGAGGGCTATGATCACGAGTTCACCGATGTTAGCGGGCATTGGGTCAGCGCTGAACTGGGCTGGCCTGTAAGCTCCGAAATCATCAACGGTGTCGGCGAGAACAAGTTCGCCCCGAACTCCGAGCTGACGAGGGAACAAGCCATCGCCATAATTGGCAGGGCATTGGCTCCCTTGAAGGACGCAGCGTCAAATGAAGCAAAAGATGCAGCGCCAAATGACGCAAAAAATGATTATCATGATTTATATGAAAATTTGATTGGCGAGTGGAAGTTAGCTATGACCAACTATTTCAGCGGTGATCTTTCGGCTGACGATTCGTTGAGTTTTCACTTTTATAATGGTAGCGCTGATTCAGATTCCATGAGAGCATATTATGCGCTGTACGACATTGACGGAAATGGGATACCTGAGCTTATTCTGAGGAAATACAGTAGGCACGAAGACATAATTGCCTATATTTTCAGCCTGAAGGATGGACTCCCAATAAATGTTTTCGGCTCATATGACGAGGGACTATACGAGGGTTTGCCCTGCGAAGTTCCATGGAGCAGGGTAGGTTCAAGCAAAATCCTGACCAATGGGTTCATTGACAGTTCCGATGGTGATTATTCAATATATAAAATCGGAAATGACGGTTATTCCGTAATAAAAGTTGCCACTGCCGAGCCCTATGACTATCCTGATCAGGCTGGACTGGCAGAAGCAAAATGGCGGTATTATTTAAACGGCACAGAAGTGGAATATGACGATTATAGTCAGTATCTCGATGAGCAGGTACATACGCCAAATGGAAATGACGCATTTTCGATTATTGATTGGATAGAAATATAAATCTAAAAGTGGTCAGGAGCAGCTGACAATCACCTTGGTTTGCATCATCCTATGAACATCTGAACCCAATATAACCTGCCGCTACTGTCGTCCAAGGCTACGCCAACGCCGATGCTGCTGAAGCTGCTGTTTAGGATGTTTTGCCTATGTCCATCTGAATGCATCCAGCCTGAGACAACCTTTTCTGGGTTGATATATCCCATGGCGATGTTCTCCCCTGCCGATACATAACTCAGCTCAATGTCTGTAAAAGCAGTGAAGCAGCTTCTTCCGTCAGGTCGGTCATGGGAGAAGCTTTCTATGAGCTCAGTAGCCCGAGTCATTGATGCGGAGTTCAGCAGGGAAACACTGCCGCTTAAAGTAGATCGGCCTTCTTTTGCACGTTCGATGTTTGTCAGCCTTACGACTTCTTGTGCTAGCTCATCCAAGTCTATTATCTCGATTTCGATTTTTCCAAACAGCCCATTCGAAGCAGTGGCGGTTATGCTAGCCATTCCGCTGCTGCTTGGTATTATCGCATTCGTTCCCCTTAGCTCTGCGTTGGTAACATGGATGTCTACGCTTTTGTCGGTGGCATCGTCTGGGAGCACAATGACATTAAAGCGGATTGTTTCCTTTGTTTCGAACCTATATCTGCTCTGCTCCATCTCGACGCGCACTTGGGACACAGGTACGATTACGGAAAGGGTGGCTGCGGCAGATATGCCATTTGGTGCCATCACGGTGATTTGTGTCGTACCGGCAGCAAGAGCCCTTATCATGCCCGAGGAGGAAATCGTTGCGACTGCTTCGTTGGAAGAACTGTAGCTTATGCCAACTGTCGAAGCGTTGCTCGGTACAAGAACGGGGGAGAGCTGGCGCGACTCCCCTTTGATAATCGCTTCGATCCGGTCCAAGCGAATGGATTCGATTGGGATGTTTATTGCAAAACCCGCTTCATAGCTAAAGGTGTAGTCCCAACCAAATTCATCGCGGCAAAACCGCCAAGTCATTGGAAAGTATGTTATGCTGCGGTACAAAAGCAATGGATAATCTTCGCTGCTGTTGTCAATCGCTGTTCCGTTTACGCTCACGCTGAATTCGCTGACTAAGGCTCTATCTGTTGAGCTGTTTCTCCTGTTGGTGGCATAATTCTCATATGGTCCTGATATGTCGGTTTTATGGATGGCAAGACCGGTTTCGCCGCTCCAGTCCGTTTCCAGTCCCAAAAATCTGCAATCGTAGTATGTCATGGGGAAATATGTTATGTCTTTGTATACAATGAATGGGTACTGTCGATAGGCAGAGTCCACAATGGTTCCATTCAGCGTCACGGGAAAAGACGGTAATGAGATTGCCACCTCATTTGCAGCTCCCGCAGCATTGGCAAAGGGTAAAATAGATGCAAGAACAAGCATCAATAGCAATAGCAATGGCACAGTCGATCTTTTCATTTTGATTCCCTTTCAAAGTTTGTCACCAGTGTAAAGTCTGTCACCTGTGAACTTATTATTCGGTATTTTCGGTGGAGCAAGATCCTTCGCTTCGCTCAGGATGACACTGTTAGTGCGGAGAAAAGCACTCCGTGACCAGTAATATTCGGTTTCCTCTTTCCGGTTCTTTAAACTTTATGATTTTTCCTATTCGATCAAAAACACAAGAGAACCGTCCCCTTGTGTTCCCTT
>Ga0099364_10011073_pt1 | contig 12352 bp, 13 predicted proteins | sample TergutTh196P3_FD_73070 | JGI IMG/M metagenome (GOLD analysis project Ga0099364, IMG submission 73070) | Microcerotermes parvus P3 segment gut microbial communities from Pointe-Noire, Republic of the Congo - Th196 P3 | ecosystem: Host-associated > Arthropoda: Insects > Digestive system > Gut ... | reverse complement strand
AATATTAATATGGAACTATCAACTAAAAATAATATGAACTATTTAAAATTTTTAAATCATGAGAACTTTTAATCACGTAGGTTTTATTACCACAGAACAAAAAGAAGGCGCCGTTTATAACGAAGGCCTGAGTGTTTGGTTGACGGACTTTAGCAAGAGTCCCAACAAAATTGAGTTTCTGAAGTTTGAAGAAGGCAGTTGTATGCCGGCGCTCGTTCAGGAACAATCGCACATCGCATATACCGTACCCAACTTGGAAGAAGCCCTTGAAGGATGCAACGTCATTTTCGGGCCGGCTGTGTGTGACGAACATCTGACTATCGCCTTTATTGAAGAAGAAGGCGTCTCTATTGAGTTAATGGAAATCAAATAACCATTAATCATTAAACATTAATCATTAATCATTAATCATTAACTATCATGGTAAGGATTAAATTTATCAACGACCCTGCAAATCTGACAAACGAATTGCTGGAAGGGTATGTGTTGGCTTATGCTGACAAAGTGAAATTGGGAGCGGAGAATATTGTTGTTCGTACAACTCCAAAAAGTGAGGATAAAGTGGCGATAGTCACGCTTGGCGGCGCCGGTCACGAGCCTGCGTTGAGCGGATTCGTCGGTAAAGGAATGTTAGACGCATCTGTTGTGGGAGATATTTTTGCAGCCCCCGGCGCACAACGTGTCTTTCAGGCATTACAAATGTTTCAACGGGAAGCCGGTATCCTGTTAGTGGTGCTGAACCATTCGGGCGATGTGATGAGCGCCAATATGGCTTGCCAGATGGCGGAACGAGCCGGTATCAAGGTGAAACAACTGCTGACGCATGACGATATAAGCGCAGGTATTGATGCGCCGATAGACGACCGGCGCGGATTAGCCGGCTGTGTGCCTTTGTGTAAGGTGCTTGGAGCTGCTTCGGAAGAAGGGAAATCTTTGGACGATCTGTTGGAAATCGGCGCGCGGTTTAACGAAAACATCGCGACATTGGCTGTAGCCTGCCGTTCATGCACGCACCCGCAAAACAACGCCATCATCGCCGAGCTCCCAGAGGGAATCATGGAGATCGGCATGGGACAACATGGCGAAGGCGGAGGTGGACGCCAACCAATGGCTTCAGCTGACGAAACGGCAGAAATCATGCTCAACCTGCTACTGAAACAATTAAAACCTGCCGAAGGAGCTAAAATGATGCTTATAATCAACGGTGTAGGCGCTACTACGCTGATGGAACTGAACATTGTTTTCCGCAAAACTTATAAGTTACTTGAAGCGAAAGGATTCAAGGTCGTTGCAAGCCGCATTCAGGAAATACTGACCGTACAGGAACAGGCCGGATTCCAGATGATTATCGGGTTGATGGACGATGACCATATCAATTACTATTATCAACCGTCGGATGCGCCTTACTGGACTACGTTCTAATGGTCAGTTTGACAGTTTACCGTAAAACTCAATGGATACATTTACGTTAGAAGATTTTAAATGGATGTTGCGAAAAGCATTGGAACGTATCAAAGAACGGGAAGATGAATTTTCAAAATTAGACGCCCTGACAGGTGATGGCGATCACGGAACTGCTATCGTTACCGCCTTAACGACCGCAGTGAATACTGCTGAAAAGGGTGCGGATTTTAAAAACATGCTAAACGACATGGGATTGGCTGTGATGATGGAGACAAGTGGTTCGACCAGTACCTTGCTGGGAGCATTTTTTTTGGGGATGGGTAATGCTGCAAGCGGCACCGAACTCAACGCCGCAGACATGAAAGCCATGTTTTCAGGAGGACTTGCCAGTGTGCGTAAACAAACAAAAGCCGATGTGGGCGATAAAACCATGATGGACGCCTTAATACCGGCAGTAAACGCATTGGAAGCATGCGACTCTGAAGATATTTGCGAATTGCTTTCATCTGCCGCCCTTGAAGCGCAAAATGGAGCGGAAGCAACGGTCGAAATGATCGCCAAATTTGGGCGTGCACGTAATTACGGCGAACGCTCAAAAGGATTTATGGACAGTGGCGCCGCCTCGTGGAGTACGATGTTTGCCGCTTTTGCGGAGTATATGCTATATTAATAATTAAAGCGCACAGATAACACAGATTTCAGGAAATAATTCCGTTATTTGTGTCATCTGTGTGCAAAAAACACATTTAGAATAATATCAAAAAAAAAATGGCAGATTTAGATGACTTAAGAGAAGGAGCCAACTTCGGATTAGGAGTCGCTTCAATAGAAAAAGATTTTCATGTAAAAGGCGCAAGCAACCTGAACTGGGGAATGAAAGACCGCTTGTCGCGTATATTTAGTCCCCAAACAGGTCGAACGGTGATGCTCGCCTTTGACCACGGTTTTATCATGGGACCTACTTCAGGGGTGGAACGTGTTGATTTAAACATTCTACCGTTAGCGCTTTATGCTGACTGTTTGATGTGTACACGCGGCATTTTGCAGACGACTATTCCACCCGTATTCAATAAACCCATTTGTCTGCGCTCGGATGCAGGAACGACTATTCTGACCCAACTGAACGACAACGTATTGATAGACATAGAAGATGCCATCCGTTTGAATGTCTCAGCTATGGCGCTGATGTTGTCAATCGGCGACCCGGCCTTTGAAGCAAAAACGGTCGCCAATCTTTTCAAAGCAGCCGATCTGGGTAGCCGTTATGGCATTCCCGTCATGGGAGTTACGGCCGTCGGCAAGGACATGGCTCGCGACGCCCGTTATTTTGGCCTGGCAGCCCGTGTGTGCGCTGAAAACGGAGCGAATATTGTAAAGACCTATTATTGTGAGGGATTTGATAAAGTGGTAGCAGCCTGTCCGGTGCCCATTGTGATAGCAGGAGGTAAAAAACTGCCTGAAAATGAGGCTTTGGAACTCTGCTATAACGCTATAAACGAAGGAGCCGCCGGAGTGGATATGGGAAGGAATGTTTTTCAGTCGGAATCGCCTGTCGCTATGATACAGGCAGTACATGCAGTGGTGCACAACGGACTGAAACCGGATGTCGCCTATCAACTTTTCAGGGATCTGGCGGAATAATTATATTGTAATGACATACACACAAATTGAATGGAATGATATAGGTATAACCGCCGGTCTGGGATGCTTTAAACCCACCGGCGGCAAAGCGGCCGAATTTCATGCAATGATCGAGCTGAATGTTAATTTAGCAAATGCAGAAAAACAATACAGGCTACTTGAAGAAGCGGTGTTACGATTGAAAGCGTTACCTGAACTGAAAGGAGCCATATTAGTTTGGAAACATTTTTTTGTAAGTGACGCTATCAATCAAGCATCTTTCCTGACAGCAGACGCTGATGAAGCAGTTTCGGTAGTACAACAACCACCCTTGAACGGATCGAAAGCGTCTTTATGGCTCTATTTCGTGGAAAATGTTCGGGTTTTCAAAGAATCGGATGGCACAACTATCATGGAACGCCCTCATTATAAGCATCTTTTCAATACCCAGCTACACGTAAGAAGCGACGATGATTCGGTTTCCCCATTGATGCCGCTCCCTTCCTCAATCGAACATCAAACAAACCGGATATTCGATCGTTATACGCAAAGTCTTTCCCGTCACGGTTGCACCCTCGAACGAAATTGTATCCGTACGTGGGTTTTTGTTCAGGATGTCGATGTACAATACGCAGGTATGGTTGCGGCACGACGCCAATTCTTTGAACGTGAAGGCCTAACGTCGCAAACGCATTTCATTGCAAGTACCGGTATAGAAGGACGCTACATTTTCCCCGATGTATTAGTCATGGTTGAAGCTTACGCCCTTGCTGGCGTCAACCATGAACAAATCAGGTATTTACATGCCACATCACATCTGAATCCTACGTATGAATACGGTGTTACCTTTGAACGCGGCACCGCGATAGACTATGGTGACCGCCGCCATATTTTCATATCCGGAACAGCCAGTATCAACAATCGCGGCGAGATTGTTCATCCTTTAGATGTAGAAAAACAAATCGCACGTACTTTTGAAAATGTGATGGCCTTATTGGCCGACGCCGACGCCGATATGACCGACATAGCGTGTATGATAGTTTATTTGCGTGATACTGCCGATTACGAAGTAGTAAACCGCTATGTAAATGCAAATTATCCGACCCTCCCACAATTGACGGTATTAGCGCCTGTATGTCGTCCGGGTTGGTTGGTAGAAGTGGAATGTTTAGCTATCAAAGAGGTTGAAAATAAAAAGTTTGCCGCTTTTTAAATCATGATTTTCATGTTATTTTAATCACACCCAAGCATTTATGAAAAAAACATGTAATCCCTTACACCCAAGCATTGATGGAAAAAATCAGTTATTCCGTTTTTCAATTATAACTTGTTTGTTAGTTGTAACATCCTGTATTTTAAAGTCTCCCGAAGACCGGATAGTAGCTCAACTCAAACAGGAGATCGTACAAGACCTGACGGAGAATATTTTACCTTTCTGGGTTAAATATTCGCCCGATCCGGTCGGCGGTTTTTACGGAACATTGACTTTCGACGGGACACCCAGAGCCAATGCCATGAAAGCGGGTATCTTAAACGCACGCATCCTTTGGACATTCTCAGCAGCCTATCGTGTACTGCAAGACGAACAATACTTGAAATTAGCCAACCGGGCGCAACGCTATTTCCTAGATCATTTCATTGACCGTGAATACGGCGGTTCGTATTATACGGTGACTGCCAACGGCGAACCGTTGAATATGCAAAAAAATACGTACCAAAATGCTTTTGCCCTTTATGGACTTTCGGAACACTACCGCGCTACGGGCGACAAGGAGAGTTTGGATGCTGCCATCGCTGTCTACCGCAAAATGATAGAATATGCCTACGACCCTGTGAATGGCGGGTTTATCGAATCATTCGACCGCGAATGGCAAATGATAGAAGTGAAATCCCCTAAGACGATGAACACCAACCTCCATGTATTGGAAGCCCTGACGAACCTCTATCGTGTGTGGAAAGACCCCGGCCTAAAAAAACATTTAGAGGAAGAGATATACGTCATGACGCACAAAGTGCTTGACCAAACGACCTGGCACGAACGACTTTTTCTGACGATGGACTGGCAAAATCAACAGGATATTGATTCATACGGCCACGATATTGAATTTTCTTGGTTACTTGTCGAAGCCGCCGAAGTATTGGGAGATGAAGAGATACTGAATGAGACACGAAACATCGCTGTGAACTTAGCCGCCGTACAGTTGGAGGAAGGTATCGACTCAAATGGAGCCATGATGTATGAGAAGTCCGGCGAGCATTTGAACGCCAACCTATCCTGGTGGCCGCAAAACGAAACGGTAGTAGGATGTCTGAACGCCTGGCAGATCAGTGGTGACCGGAAATTCTTGGATGCTGCCGTGCGTACTTGGGAATGGATCAAAACCTATATGATCGACTATGAATATGGCGAGTGGTACATAGGGGTGAATCCCGACGGCACGCCACAGAAAAATCGCGTGAAAGCCGACCAGTGGCGTTGCCCTTACCATAACAGCCGCATGGGATTCGAGGTGATGACCCGATTCCCTTGAAAACAGTTTGTTTCCTCACAATGACGTTGTTTGGTAGCTAATTACCCTCCGAACCCGTTATTCGATTACTTTTAAAAAAAGAGATATTATTATGGAACAGAATTTAACAAAACTTTACGATGAGTACAAAGAAGGCAAAATTACTCGCCGTTCTTTTATCAAAAAACTGACGATAGCAACCGGTAGTACAGCCGCCGCTTTTGCTATTTTACCTGTGTTAACGGACGCCGCTAACATTACCCCGCCACAGGACGACAACGAGCCTGTGTCCCAATTCGTCAAGTACCCCGCTCCGAAAATGGAGATTCGGGCGTTCTTAGCGCATCCGAAAAACGGAGAAAAATTTCCCGCCGTTATCGTCATTCACGAGAACAGGGGACTGCAACCTCATATCCAGGATGTAACAAAACGGTTAGCCAAAGAAGGTTTCCTTGCAATGTCTCCCGATGGGCTAACCCCCGCCGGCGGGACGCCCGAAAATGATCAATCGAAAGCGGCGGAACTGATCAGAACCCTGGATAATAACGATACCGTAAATAATTTTGTAGCAGCGGTGAAGTACCTTAAAACGCACCCGTTGTCAACAGGGAAAGTAGGCTGTACCGGCTTTTGCTGGGGAGGCGCCATGACAAATCAGGTAGCTGTCAACTCGCCAGACCTCAACGCAGCAGCCCCGTATTATGGCAGGCAACCGGCAACTGAAGATGTGGCCAAAATTAAAGCCCCTATCATGGCACATTACGCCGAAAACGACGCCGGTATTAATGCCGGAATAGCCGCCTTTGAAGAAGAACTGAAAAAACAAAAGAAAGATTATCAGATATTTATCTACCCCGGCACAGGCCATGCTTTCAACAACGACACCAACCCCGACAGGTACAATGCCGAAGCCGCAAAATTAGCCTGGAGCCGAACTGTCTCTTTCTTCAAAGATAAGCTGAAGTAGTATTCAATTTTCAGTCATTAATTGCCCCAAACCGCTGATACGGAGTTGACAAACGGCTTGCAACGGTTGAAAAAATATTTATAACCTTCACACAGGTAATTTAATCCTTGCTCTCCATCGGACGTGGTGATGAATCTGTTCTTTGGACATTCGCCATTACACATATTCCGCACTTCGCACCGGATACAATATTGTGGCAAGGTATTCCATTTGGCATCTCCAAATGCTTTTTGCATGGGATGACTAAGGTAATACTCCAAAGAAATCTCATTGATATTTCCTAATAACCGGTCCTTTTCTACATAGTGATCGCATGGATAGAAATCGCCGGTATGCTCTATTACCGGAACGCCTCCGCATCGCTCTCTGAAAATACACAACGAATGTTCCTGATTGAACGCAGTCCGTAACGCTTCTTCAAAAATTTGAACTTTAATAACGCCAATATCATTTCTTACCCATTCATCAAAAATGGCGGACAGAAACTGTCCAAACGCTAAAGCCGGAACGGTCGCCGGTGAAACAGGAACTGATATAGCGCTATCCGTATCAGACGTATGTGCTCCTACGGTGTTCATTTTTTCAACTAACGGCAAAAAAGTGATATAATTCGCTCCAAGTTTTTTGAAAAAATCATATACGACTAATGGATGTTTTACATTGCAACTATTCACCACACATAGAATCTCCGGATTGACACCATGCACCCGGAGCATCTTGTAACTCTGAATAGTTTTCTCAAAGCTACCACTTTTTCTTTCCGTATGTCGCATTGCATCATGGAGCGCTTCCGGACCGTCGATACTTACTCCTACAACAAATCCATTTGATGCTAAAAATTTGCTCCATTCTTTGGTAATTAGTGTCCCGTTAGTTTGTATGCCGTTCAAAAAATTCTTCCCATTAGGAACGATTTTTTTTTGTAAGGATAACACTTTTTCATAGAATTCTATCCCCGCCAACAAAGGTTCTCCCCCATGCCACGTAAAGAGGACAGTATCCCCCGATGACGCCAAAAAAAGCTGTCTGATACAGTTTTCCAACGTTTGGTCATTCATGAAAGTTTTCCCATCCGGTACATATAAATCACTTTTACCCAGATAGTAACAGTAACTGCATCGCAGGTTACAACGCGCCCCAACCGGCTTAATAAATACCTGAAAATCGTCAGTTAGTAATGTCTCCATGTCTCCTATTTTGGTTACAAAAGTACCCATTTTTTTGAAACAAAAAAGCGGTTTTTTTGTTTCTATTTATTTAGTATTATCTTTGCCACTGTTAAATTAGTTATTTGATTCAATCAATATGATACAGCAGACAGAATTCAGATTAATGGCGCGCAGGCGCGGGTTTCATTTAGTGACCGAAGAGATTAAGAGGGCGTTACCGACGCTTCCTAAGGTAGGCGTGTTGCACCTTTTCATCAAACATACATCAGCAGGTTTGTCAATAAACGAGAACGCCGACCCCGACGTCAGAACCGACCTCAACGCCCTTTTCGACCGGTTAGCGCCTGAACGCGAAAGCTATTACACCCATAACGATGAAGGCGACGACGACATGCCCGCCCATGCAAAGAGTTCGATCATCGGCGCTAACCTTACAGTGCCGATTACTAACGGAAAACTAAACCTCGGCATTTGGCAAGGTATTTACCTTTGCGAATTTCGCAACCACGCCTCCGGGCGCAATATTGTAGCAACAATTATCGGTTAAAACGAGGAGTCTACTCCGAAAAGTATTATTAACCGAAAATAAGAGCCTCACAATTTCACTTGTAAGGCTCTTATTATCAACGTAGCGAGAGGGGGGAATGATCCCCCGACCTCATGATTATGAATCATGCGCTCTAACCAACTGAGCTATCTCGCCTTGACCAAAACAGGGGGCAAAGGTAGTGGAAAATTTTGAACTCGCAAAATAAAATTTCCAAATGGTTACCCTGCAGGATGAATTGACCTTTGACAAAAAAAAGGCGAAAAAATCAGTGGGAAACTCTTTTTTCTTTGATGCGCGCTTTCTTTCCGGTAAGTTGACGTAAATAATAGAGTTTTGTACGGCGTACTTTACCTCTCTTATTAATGACTATATTTTCGATGAAGGGCGAATCCATTGGAAAAATTCGTTCTACTCCTACATTTTCCGAAACTTTACGGACGGTAAAACGTTTTTTCACACCATGGCCTGAAATACGTATGACAACACCACGATATTGTTGAATACGCTCTTTGTTACCTTCTCTGATACGATAGGATACCGTAATAGTATCACCACTGCTGAACGTAGGAAACGTTTTTTCTGTGGCAAACGCCTCTTCAGCAACTTTCAATAAATCCATTGTTTTATAGCTCTTTATATGTTTATAATCGAACAAAACGCAATATAACAGGTCTCACTTTTCCCGCCAGCGATTACGTAAAGCGGTCGCAAAGGTAAATAAAAAATCTCAATTCACAACTGTATGAATAAAAAAATTTATATCACCCGTCGTTTTTTCCAGCGGCCAGAGAGATAATAAAGACAAGTGGCCAGAAAACCTATCGTTATACTTATGCTGATAGCCCACCATATACCACGGTATCCGATGCGTTCGCTTAGGTAATAAGCCAATGGCAAACGGATGAGCCAAAATGTGATAATACCTGTAATCATTGCAAAAAAGGTGTCGCCGGCGCCGCGCATGGCGCCATTCATGATATTCATGGCGCCATGTAGCAGGAATACAGCGCCCACAATGAGTAAATAATCATTGCCAATAGCAATCACAGTCGCGTCGGAGGTGAAAATCATCATGATAGCATGACCGAAAAAACAGATTGTCGAAAAAATAAGCGCCCAAAATGAGGCATTGATGAGCATGGCAAAACGAACGCTCTGATGAACGCGCGGCATTGCTCCGGCGCCGATATTCTGGCCGCAAAAGGCGGCAAGGGCGCTCGATAGCGTAATAACTACCTGTGTAATCAATGTATCGATCTTACCGGCAGCGCCGTAAGCCGTTAAGGTATCTGTGCCGAACTGATTGACAACACTTAGCAAGACAAGAAAACCAATGGCTAACGAACAGTGTTGAACGCTGGTCGGGAGGCCGATTTTCATGCCGCGTAAAAACATGGAACGCTCAAACCGCATATCTTTACGCTTTAATGAAAGAATCGGATGCCTTTTATTCAAATAAATAAGCGACACAATGACACCCGTCGTTTGCGCTATCACCGTAGCCACAGCTACCCCTTCTATTTCCCAATGAAAGACGATGATAAATAATATATCAAGGACTATATTGAGCAACGCCGTGATGAGAATCAAAAGCATGGGATGCGTCGAATCGCCCATACCGCGAAAGACGGAAAGCAGGCTGTTCAACGTTATAAAAACAAAAGTGCCGCCGGCAAAAATACGGAAATAACGAACAGCGTCCGGGATCACCTCTTCCGGCGTTTTGATTAAACGAAACAAAGACTCGGAAAACAGGACGCCGGCAACCGATAATAGCAAACCGATGGACATAGTGAAAATCAGAAAAGATGAAAACGCCGCCTGTACATTATTATATTGCTTCGCTCCATAGTAATGGGCTATCACCACCGTGATACCGCTTCCGACGCCAATCACTAACGAAATGATAAAATAATAAATAAAAAACGAAGCCGAGACAGCCGCTAACGCCTCTTTTCCAATAAAATGTCCGACAATCACGCTGTCTGCCAGGTTATACATCTGTTGCAGCAGATTGCCTATCAACAAAGGAAAAACAAAAGCTAGAATCGTCTTCCAAACTTTACCCTGCGTCAAATCGCCCGTTATTTCCCGCTGCTCCACCATAATAATGAACAATTAATTCCTAATTGATTAAAGGTCTTTTAATAACACCTCTGACTTGAGCAACTCTTCGCGCATCGATAGTATCGCTTCCCATTGATTTTTAAACTGCTTACCGGTATCAATTTTGAAATTCTCCGAACCGTATTCATCAATTTTACGTCCCAAAAATCCAACGCTTATCTGATGAATATCCAAGGCGGGTTGAAATTGTACAATTCGCTCATCCTTATCAACATGAACCTCCAAAATAACGCCCAACTCCGTCAATAGATACAATATCTCTTTCGTCAAACGAATCGGTATACTATTCTCTTCCGATAATTCGTTGGCGGAATACGGTTTCTCGCCTTTCTCAAAACGCTTTACTATCAGAGATGTAATTAAAAAAATCAGAAAATCCTTGTATCGTCGGCTGATATTCCTGCTATCGCGATCAAAGCTGAATGTCTTTACATTTTGTGAAGCGTACGTTATCTCGGCGCCAAAAAGACACAACAACCACGATAACTGTAGCCATAGCAATAACAACGGCAAAGCGGCAAAGCTCCCGTAGATCGCGTTGTATTTACTGACCCAAATCTGCCCGCTTATATATATATATTGAAACAACTGAAATGCGATTCCCGTAATAAAACCGGCGGCAAGCGCGTTTAGAAAACGTACCTTCGTATTGGGTATCAATATATATAAAGCGGTAAAAATAAGCACAGTAATCACATACGGAGCGATACTCAGCAGTGTGTCCGAAACCGGCGTCAAAAATACATATTCGATTAAATAAGTTTTCCGGATAGTCGATAGAAACAGCGATAACCCGCCGGATAAGGTCATCATGGCAGGAAGAATTATAAATAAGGCCAGATAGTCAGTTATTTTTCTGCGCCAGGAACGACTGCTTTTCACCTGCCAGATGTCATTGAAAGCGCTTTCAATGGCTGAAATCAAGTTGATCACCGTATATAAAAGAAGCATCAGACCAATGCCTATGAAAATTCCTCCCTGCGCCATTCGAAGGTAATTATCCGCAAAATCAAAGGCTTGTTTCAACAAATCCGTTTGCCCCGGAAAATAAGAGTACACGCTTTGGCGCACTGTTTCGCTTAAACCAAATCCGCCGGCGATACCTACAATCACCGCCAATAAAGGCACAATAGCCAGTAATGTATTGAAAGTGAGCGCCGATGCTTTGGTCTGAACTTCATCGCGTTGAAAACTGCGTAAAGCAAGTATGACAGTCTTCGCCAAGTAAATATAGAGACGTTTAATGCCGGTTACTTCTTTATCGGTGATACGCCAGATATCATACGTGATGAAACGTATGATAAGGGCTAATAAGCCGCTTATCCGTGCTCCTAATCCGGGGTTATTATTTTTTTGTTTCATACAAAAAAATGATTAATGATTAATGATTAATGGGTATATTTTCATTATTGCTTGGGTGTAAGAGATTACATGACTGTTTCATACAAAAAAAAATGAACAATGAACAATTCCTAATTCCTAATTAAAAAAAGGGCAGCAGGCCTGTAAGCCGGGTTCTGTATTCCGTCACTTACGAGCCGGAATGTCTGTCATTTATCTTGATTTACCGTCGCCGGCAAATTCTTTGCGGTCTACCCCCCAGCATCGGACGAGCAGCCCTACATGCGCTGGTATACATGACCTTACAACCCATCAGGCGTACTGACCCTCTGCATTACGGCAGAAGCGGTAAGCTCTTACCTCACCTTTTCACCCTTACCCCGCCGTAGCAGGGCGGTTCTTTTCTGTTACACTACTCTACCCTTGCGGATAGCTTCCCGTTAGGAAGGATGGCGCTCTGTGTTGCCCGGACTTTCCTCCCGTTCTCTAACGGGCGACAGACCGGCCTGCTGCCGCACAAAGATAGGGATAATTTTGCGAAATAAATTACCAATAATAAATTGCTTCGCACCCTACAAAGACATTATTTTGTAAAACACTGTAAATCTGCCTTTTAACTATATCAAATCAGGGCACCGTGATTGCTTCGCAAGCTCACAATGAC
>Ga0099364_10011072_pt1 | contig 12353 bp, 8 predicted proteins | sample TergutTh196P3_FD_73070 | JGI IMG/M metagenome (GOLD analysis project Ga0099364, IMG submission 73070) | Microcerotermes parvus P3 segment gut microbial communities from Pointe-Noire, Republic of the Congo - Th196 P3 | ecosystem: Host-associated > Arthropoda: Insects > Digestive system > Gut ... | reverse complement strand
AGCCTGTGGTACCTAAAGTACGTGCCCGCAAGGAGCGGCCTAGGGTAAAACCGGTAACTGGGGCTAAGTCGTAACAAGGTAGCCGTACCGGAAGGTGTGGCTGGAATACCTCCTTTCTGGAGCAACTCGTTCAACTTATTGTTTGCTACATCTGTTCATTCCTCTTTATATACAAAAAGGTTTCCTTCTTTTGGAAACCTTTTTCGTTTAATAAAAATTGAAAAATAAATTTTCAAATACAAAAATTATTATATCATTGCAGCTTGAAAAAAAAGGACAAGATCTCTTAAAAATTAATTACTTACATAAATTATAATGAAACTTGACATTCTTCTTGGGTTACAGTGGGGCGACGAAGGCAAAGGAAAAATAGTGGACGTGCTTACCCCTCACTACGATGTAATTGCGCGCTTTCAAGGCGGTCCAAACGCAGGACATACATTAGAATTTAACGGAATAAAACATGTGTTGCACACTATCCCTTCAGGTATTTTTCATCAGGAAAAAATGAATATTATTGGAAACGGCGTGGTTATTGACCCCGTTGTTTTTCAAGAAGAGATAACTGCTTTAGAAAAAATGGAGATTGACCCTACGCAAAATCTCTTTATCTCTAAAAAAGCACACCTGATTTTACCCACCCACAAGTGGATAGACGCTATGCTGGAAACACAAAAGGGAGAACAAAATGTGGGCACTACCCTAAAAGGAATCGGACCCACCTATACCGACAAAACCGCCCGCACTGGATTTAGAGTTTGCGATATTATATCCCAAAGTTTTTTAGATAAATTTTCAACTATCTATAAAAAACATTTCGATTTATTAATAAAAAACAATTATCAACCGAGTGATGATATTGAAAAGGTTTTCAAAACATGGTTCGATTCTTTACAAACACTCTTACGTTTCAAACTGATAGACAGTGAATACGAAATACACGAATATTTGACTGATGGTAAAAAAGTGTTGGCAGAAGGCGCACAAGGTACGTTGTTGGATGTTGATTTTGGTTCTTATCCGTTTGTAACTTCCTCAAACACAGTGGCGGCAGGCGCGTGCACAGGATTGGGCGTGGCTCCCGCACAAACCGGAAAAGTAATTGGCATTGTGAAAGCATACTGCACAAGAGTTGGAAACGGACCATTCCCTACCGAACTTTTTGATGAAACCGGAGAACAACTTCGCAAACAGGGACACGAGTTTGGTGCCACAACGGGACGCCCGCGCCGCTGCGGATGGCTCGATTTGGTAGCCTTAAAATATGCCATTATGCTCAACGGCGTTACGGAAATTGTACTTACCAAAGCCGACGTAATGGATAATTTTGAAAACATTAAAATTTGCACTCATTACCAAATTGGAAAAGAGACTACCAACCGTTTTTCCACTGAAATGAATGAAGAAATAACACCTATTTATAAAGAATTTAAAGGATGGAAACAAAATCTTTCGGAAATAACTGATTTTGAAAAATTGCCCCAAGCCTTTAAAGAATATGTACATTTTATTGAAAATGAAACAGGTGTAAAGGTTAGTATCGTATCTACCGGTGCTAACAGAAATCAAACCATAATAAGATTTTAATGAAAAAAAACAGATGGTTTGTCAGTATTCTATTAATACTTTTTATGTGTTTGCTGGTTTCTTGTGTTTCTACCAAAAAGAGCGTTTATCATTATAAATCAAATCACAAATACAAGAGTTCGAGAAGTTGTAGTTGTGGGCGATAAAAGGGATTGTGAAAATAAATGGTAAAAAATATCGTTGTTAAGCAGATAAATCATCGTTCAGAAAGAAAATGTTTATTTGCATTTTGGGAAAAATATGGAATTATACCTAAAAAATAGATTTAAATATGGATACAGGACTTAATTTAGCAAGTATTAACTTAGAAATAAACCTAATAAACGAGGCAATGACAATCAGTGGAATACCTACCCCACAAGCTGTTATTTATGAGGCTCTGCAAGAATTTGTTAGGACGTATAACAATCGCAAAAAAATTCTGGATTATAAAGGAAAAAATATTTGGGAAGGCAATTTAGACGAAATGAGATTAACGAGATGAAACATATATTAGTTGACACTTCCGTATGGATTAATTTTTTCAATGAAAGAACGACATCGCCGAAATCGGAAATCTTACAAAGGGCAATCCAAAACAATGATGTTATTTATATCTGTCCTACTATATATCAGGAAATACTGCAAGGAATAAGAGACGATAAAACATTTGAAGATATTAAAAATATTTTACAAGACTTTAATATGCTCAAATTTAATATAATGGAACTTACAAATTTGGCTATTGAAATATATCGTAAATTGCGAAAATCAGGAATTACGATACGAAAATCAAATGATTGCTTAATTGCTGCTTATGCAATTTTAGGAGACTTGTACTTGTTGCACAAAGACAGAGATTTTGAAAAAATGGCTAATCAATTAAATCTGAAATTAGTATAACAGCAATTTTTTTTCTTTATTTAAAATCAACCTGGTCTTTTAATACAAATGCTCCCGTAAAAGTAAGGGAAATTTTTTGTAACGCTTGATATGCCTCAATTTTAGTGCGAAAATTTCCAACTCTTAACCTAAAATTAGGTTCTGCATAGGTAATAAAAAAAGGAATTTCAGGAAACTGTTGCTTAAACTGTTCTGCTACGCTTTCAATCGAAGTTTTGGAGTTAATTCCGGAAAAAGAGGTAATTTGAATCCGAAATCCCTCAATTTTTTTTACTTTTTTCCACGATTCAATATATTGTTGTTCAAGAACCATCACATCTTTTTCAATATTATATGAAATATTATTTTGAGCAAAAATAAAGGCAGGAAAAAATAGTAAAACAAAAAGAAATTGTGTTTTTTTCATAAAAAAAAATCAATGCAAAAATAATATTTTTTAACGATGATTAACAACTAATATTTTTCTATATTTGCAGGTGCAACAATAATTGTTTTAAGAACTTAATATACAAATATATACATGGGACTTTTTTCGTTTTTCACAAAAGAATTAGCTATTGACTTAGGTACTGCAAATACGGTAATTTTACATAATGACAAAGTAGTTATTGATGAACCATCGATAATTGCTTTGGATAGAGCCACTCGCCGCGTAATGGCAGTAGGTAAAAAAGCACTATTAATGCACGGCAGAACGCACGAAAATATTCAAACCATTCGTCCGCTCAAAGATGGTGTAATTGCCGACTTTCAATCCACCGAATTGATGCTAAGAGAATTTATCAAGATGACCGGCTCTAAGGGTTTACTTTTTCCTCCGGCGTTAAAAATGGTGATTTGTATTCCTTCGGGAATTACAGAAGTGGAAGAGCGTGCCGTGCGTGATTCCGCAGAACAGTCGGGTGCCAAAGAGGTGCGCATGATTCACGAACCGATGGCAGCCGCAATTGGAATTGGAATTGATGTTTTAGATGCTAATGGCAATATGATTATTGATATTGGAGGAGGAACCAGCGAAATTGCAGTTTTAGCATTGGGGGGCATTGTTACCAGCAAATCTATTAATGTGGCGGGAGATGAATTTACGGAAAATATTATCGAATTTATGCGCAGAAAACATAATATTTCTATTGGTCCATCTACCGCAGAACAAGTGAAAATTAATGTGGGTTCTGCGATTGAAGACTTAGAAAATCCTCCGGAAGATTACGAAGTGCACGGACGCGATTTGCTGCAAGGAATCCCCGTTGCGGTAAAAGTAAACTACCAAGAGATTGCACAAGCATTAGACAGCAGTATTTCGAAAGTTGAAAATGCTATCATCAACGCATTGGCAAATACCCCGCCCGAACTTTCTGCCGATATTTACAGAACAGGAATTTATATGGCAGGGGGCGGTTCGCTCTTAAGAGGTTTGGAAAAACGTATCGCTAAAAAAACAAAACTTAAAGTGCACGTTGCCGACGACCCACTGAAAGCAGTTGCTCGCGGTACAAGCATCGCTTTGAAAAACTTTGATAAATTTACATTCTTAATAAAGTAGAGGCTTTTTAAAGCCACGAATTGCACGGATTTACACGAATTATTCCTTTGTTACAAAAGTAAAAATTCTCAAAATTTTATTCTCTCACATAAATTCTCGGTACCCTTTTTGAAATCGCCGTCAATAGTTCATAAGAGGTTTTGTTAATCTTAATACCAATTTTTTCCAACGAATTGTCTTCATTATAGATAATTACCTCATCACCCACAGAAACATCCAAATGAGAAATATCAATCATCGTCATATCCATACAAATTTTTCCAACGATGGGACATCTTTTGTTTTGAACAAGCATAAAACCCACTCCGTTGCTCAATTCACGCGGGTATCCGTCTGCATAGCCCACAGGAACAATAGCAATTTGTAAATCCTTAAGTGCAGTAAAAGTTCTATTGTATCCAATAGTTTCTCCTTTTTTAACTTTTTTAATTTGAGTAATCACACTTTTAAACACCACCACATTTTGCAAATGTTGCTGTATTTCAGGCACCGGACTATACCCATACAACCCCAACCCCAAACGCACCATATCGAATTGTGCCTCAGGAAAACGAACAATACCCGCAGAGTTTAATATATGTTTTATGTATTTTTTATTTGAATGATTATTATTTTCTAAAAGTTTATCAATTTTTTTACAAATTGAATTAAATTTTTCGATTTGATTTTGTGTAAAAGTATCTTCATTAATATCTTCTGAGGCTGCCAAATGGGTAAAAACAGAAGCAATTTTTAACGACAAACACGAGTTTACCAATTTCATCATTTCATCTATTTCATCTTCATCAAACCCCAACCGGTGCATTCCTGTATCCACTTTTATGTGAATGGGAAAAGATTCAATTTCAGGATAATTTTGCAGTGTGGTTATTAATTCTTTAAGATAAAAAATGTTAAAAATTTCAGGTTCCAAATGATACTTAATCATCTGTTCAAATCCTTCTGCTTCTGCACCCAGCACTACAATCGGAGAGGTAATATTTCTGTTGCGCAAAGCAATTCCTTCGTCGGTGTATGCCACTGCCAAATAATCAATTTGATGATAACAAAGTTCGTTAATCAATTCCGCATCACCCAAGCCGTAACACATCGCTTTTACCATCGCCATTATTTTGGTTTCAGGATGAAGTAATTTTTTGAAATAGTGTAGGTTATGAATTAGTGCAGAGAGATCCACCTGCAAAATAGTTAGGTGCGTTTTGAGTTGCAAAACCTGCACTACTCTTTCAAACCTGAACGAACGCGCCCCTTTTATCAACACCGCTTCATCTCGAATATTAATATCATCAATATGTGTTAAAAGTTCGTGGGTATTTGCATAAAAAAACTTTTCAACTACAGGAAAATAGGAATGATGTTTTCGCATTTCACTTCCTACTACAACCATTTTCGTAATTTTATGATTATCAAATATTTTCGACAATTCTAAATACTCTTTTTCTCCCCAGTTCACTTGTTCAAAATCGGAAATTATCAATGTTTTTTTAACAAACTGAGTTTGGTTTGACAAAAAGTCTAAGGCAATACATAATGAATTGATGTCCAAACTATAAGTGTCATTAATTAAGATGGAATGGTTGAGTGCTTCCTTAATCTCCATACGTTTACTCAGAGGAGAGAGCATAGTGAGTTGTTTTGATATCCACGAAAGCGAATATCCCATATTCATTAGAAACGCGCTGATATTCAAAACATTTTCAATAGATGCGGCATCGGTAAAGGGTATTTCAAGCCATTGGGATGAATGTGCAAACTCAACAATAGTAGAATTTTGTAATGTTTTTTGAGAAATAATTTTATAGTAAGAATTTCGATGTTTGCCCCAAGAAATTTTTTGTAAATGAGAGAATCTCTTTTTTTCTAATGTTTCCCGTATCAGTGTGTTATCATTATTATAAATAAGGGTGGAACTGTTTGAAAACAGGTTTAATTTTTCTAATAATTTTTCTTTATCGTTTTTAAAAAACTGTGAGTGTGCATTCCCAATATTTGTTAAAATACCAATATTTGGTTTAATTACGGTTTCTAATTTAGACATCTCATTTTTTTGAGAGATACCTGCTTCAAAAATGGCAAACCCGTAATTTTCGTTCATTTTCCAAACCGAAAGGGGAACCCCGATTTGGGAATTATAACTGTTTGGATTTTTAATCACTGCAAACTCTTTCGACAAAATAGAAGAAAGCCACTCTTTTACAATGGTTTTTCCGTTGCTTCCGGTTATTCCTACCACAGGATAATCAAATTTTTTTCGGTGTGCGGATGCTATTTTTTGCATCGCTAAAACGGGATCATCTACTTGATAAAAATTGGCATCAAAATTTTTATATAACTCTATATTATTGCTGATAACAAAATTAGTAACGTTTTGTTTTATTAATTCCGGAATATATAAATGACCGTCATTTTTTTCTGTTTTTATAGCAAAAAAAAGTGTCTGAGAGGGAGAAGTTACTTTTCGGCTGTCGAAAACCAATTCGGAAATACCGCAATTTTCGCAACAAACCCTACTGTTTATAGGAGTGATGATGGAAATTATTTCTTCAGGAAAAAGTATTTCAACTGATTGCATTTCTGTTTTTTAATATATCAATTGCCCAATAGATGGCATTTCTCATGGAGTTGGGCGAAGCGATATTTTTTCCTGCAATATCGTAACCGGTTCCGTGTGCGGGGGAAGTTCTTACGATGGGCAATCCGGCAGTAAAATTTACCCCGCCATCATCTGCCAACAACTTAAATGGAATCATTCCTTGATCGTGATACATAGCAAGTATGGCATCATATTGTTTGTAATGACCAGAAGCAAAAAATCCATCGGCAGGGAAAGGACCAAACGCATTGATATTCTGTTCAAATGCTTGTTTAATAACGGGTTCTAAAACCTCTATCTCTTCTTTTCCGAAAAGTCCTTTATCACCAGCATGAGGATTGAAAGCAAGGACAGCAATTTTCGGGTTTGTACACAGAAAATCTTTAATTAACGAATGGTTAAGAATCTTAATTTTTCTTAACACCAATTCCGGATTTAACAATTTTCCCGTTTCGCAAATTGCTGTGTGATTGGTAACAAAACCAATTTTAAGGTTTTCGGCTACCATTAACATCATAGTTTCTTTTGCGTTAAATTGTTCGCTAAAAAACTCGGTATGCCCTTCAAACCGGAATGTTTCGGATTGCATATTAAACTTATTCACGGGTGCTGTAACAATCGCATCTATTTGTTTATTTTTAAAATCTTTACAAGCACTATTCAGTGCAAGTTCTGCCATTTTTCCGGCAATTTCCGAACTTTCTCCAACTGTAATCTTTACCTCTTCATCGTTGAGGTTCAGCAAGTTTGGTTTTGCTACATTTGCCTGTTGCGCATTTTTAATAAACTGAAAAGTGAACTCATTCATATCGAACAGTTTTCTGTAATAATTTGCGGTTTTTGCTAATCCATATACAATAGGCGTGCAAATCTCCATCATTTTAGGATCGGCAAGTGCTTTCATAATTATTTCATAACTAATGCCATTTAAATCTCCGTGGGTAATTCCTATTTTGTAAAGTTGATTCATATTTATTGTTTATTTTGGTTTATATAATGATAGAAAATGATAACGAAATTTTGTCGGTTTTCGTGTATTATGAATATCTGAACAAATAAATTAACAACCGGTTGAAGAGTAGGGTGCTACTTTCAGTTCTGTAAAATCTTTCTGCAAATATTTAAAGTAACCGTAGCAGGCAATCATTGCCGCATTATCGGTTGTTAAAAACAATGGAGGAATCGTTACGCGAAGATTGTATTTTTCTGCCAATTCCATCATTCGTTTGCGGAGTTCGGAGTTTGCGGCAACCCCACCCGACAATGCAAAATTCGTGCATGGGAATGTTTTCAATGCTTTTTCCATCTTTTCGGTCAGCGATTTTACGATGTGATATTGTATGGAAGCCGCCAAATCATTCAAATTTTCTTCAATAAAATGAGGATTCTCTTTGAGTTGGTCTCTTACAAAATAGAGAAACGATGTTTTTAACCCACTGAAACTGAAATTAAAATCGGGTAATTTGGCAATGGAAAAACTAAATTTTTTCGGATTCCCTTTTTGTGCAAGTTTGTCAATAACGGGACCTCCCGGGTAGGTCAGTCCTAATATTTTGGCAGCCTTATCAAAGGCTTCTCCTGCGGCATCGTCAATGGTTCTGCCAATTATTTCCATATCAAAATAGTTGCGCACCATCAGCAGTTGCGTGTGTCCGCCCGAAACCGTTAAACACAAAAAAGGAAACTCCGGCTTTTGTGTGTTTTCTTCGGTATCTAAAAAGTTTGCCAATATATGGGCTTTTAAGTGATCTACCTCAATAAGCGGAACATTAAGACTCATTGCCATTCCTTTGGCAAACGAACTGCCCACGAGCAACGAACCGAGCAAGCCGGGTCCATTAGTATAAGCAATTGCCGAAATCTGCTCTTTGGTAATGCCCGCTCTCTTTAATGCCGTGTCCACCACAGGCACAATGTTCTGTTGGTGCGCCCGTGACGCCAATTCAGGAACAACGCCGCCATACTCTGCATGAATTGTCTGTCCGGCTATAACATTTGACAAGATTTTAGTACCACAAACAACAGATGCCGAAGTATCATCGCAAGAGGACTCAATACCGAGAATAAGAGGTAAGAGGTTTGAGGTTTGAGGTTTGAGGTTTGAGGTTTGAGGTTTGAATGATTTATCCGACATATAAGAAGAACGTACCAACGGCGCACTTTCCACATTTTTATAACCTAAATCTAATGCAAAATTCTTATAGATTTCAAATTGAGCAGGAGTAATATATTCGGATACACAGATATTATTTTTTGAAGGTTGCAGATATTGCCCAATCGTAACCATTGAAGTTCCAACATTTTTCGCATCCGTTAAAGTTTGAAAAACTTCCTGTTCTGTTTCCCCCAGCCCAACCATAATTCCTGTTTTAGTGATAATACCCGATAACGCTATCTGTTTTAATGTTTCCAAACTGTTTTGGTAAGTGGCTTTACTTCTTACTGTTGGAGTTAGCCTTTCAACTGTTTCCAAATTATGACCGATTATATCAGGTTTTGAATTGATTACCATTTTTAATAATTCGTTTTGATAATCGGGAATCAGCAATTCGATAATAATTTCCGGGTTTTGTTGACGAATTTTGTGCACGGTTTCTGCCCAGTGTGCTGCGCCCTTGTCGGGCAAATCATCGCGGTCAACCGAAGTAATGACGCAATGTTTCAATTTCATTAATTTTATACTTTTTGCAACTTTATAGGGTTCCGAAGAATCTAATGGTAAGGGTTTTCCGGATTTTGTGGCGCAAAACTTACAGGTTCGCGTGCAAACATCTCCCATAATCATAAAGGTGGCGGTTCCTCTGTTCCAACACTCACATTGGTTAGGACATTTACCACTGCTGCAAATAGTATGTAGATGATTATCAGCAACAATCTTCTTTACCGTAGCAAAGTTTTCAGAATTATCAATTTTAATTTTTAACCAGTCCGGTTTACGAGTAGTGTTCATTTCTAAAATTTGCGCAAAAAAACATAAAATTCTCTAAAATTAATATACTTTTGCAACTACTAAAAATATCACTCAATGAACTCTAAAAATTTACTTACCGCTTTGGGTTTCAGACCAAAAGAAAATGCTGTTGATGTTTATTTTAAACAATATCAACAGGCAAATCACTATTGTATTGAAATTGATTTTGAAAAACAAACTATTCATTACGGAGATAAAATCAAAATAGAGCACGAATCTTGTTTGAATGTTGATGATTCGCATAAGGAAAAGAAAGAAAATTATGTTACCTTAGAATGCGTAAATCGCCTGCTCGAAAAAGGCTATCAACCGGAAAATATTGTTTTGGAAAAAACTTATCCTACAGGACACAACACATCAGGACGTCCGGATATTCTTGTTACTCATGAAAATGGAACTGCCTATTTGATGATTGAATGTAAAACCTATGGAAAAAAGTTTGATGAGGAGTTTAATAATATAATAAAAGATGGCGGACAACTTTTTACTTATTTTCAACAAGACACAAAAACAGAACTGTTGATGCTTTATGCCTCTAAATTAGATGGAAACAGTATCATTTCTGATTCCAAAATAATAAAAATAGAAGAAGAATTTCGCAGCGCAGGAAATGTAGAGGAGGTTCACAAAATTTGGAACGGCAATTATAGTGATATTAAATTTTGGGAAAATTTACCGTACCATTTTGAAAATAAAATTTTTACAAAAAAACAATTAATAGAACTTACAGATAAAGATGGCGAAGGATTGTTTAACGCATTTGCAGAAAAATTAAGAAAACATTCCGTATCTGATAAGCCCAATGCGTTTAATGTAATTTTTAATTTATTTCTTGCCAAACTTCAAGACGAACAAAAAAAAGATGACGACGAATTAGAGTTTCAGTGGAAAGAAAATGACGACCCTGTCGATTTTCAAGTTCGATTGCATAATTTGCATAAAGACGGATTAGCGGCTTTTCTAAAGAAAGAGATAGCAGGTATTTATGATAAAGATTTTGAAGGAAAAACAGGAAATGCACTGCGGGAAGCAAAAAAACGCCTCCTTATGTTTAATCGTTTTTTTACTATCAAAGACGTTTTTGATTGTGATACTTTTCAACAAAACCACAGAGTGTTAAAAGAAGTAGTGCAACTTATTGAAAAATACCAAATTCGTTATCCAAAAAAACAAAAATATTTAAGCGAGTTTTTTGAAAGATTACTCACTATCGGATTAAAACAGGAAGTAGGACAATTTTTTACGCCTCCACCTGTAACTAAATTTATTACAAGAGCATTACCTTTGCCGTTTTTAATAGAAAAAGAACTTGACAGTACCAATCCCGAACTACCTGCTGCAATTGATTATGCAGCAGGTAGCGGACACTTTTTAACCGAAATAATGGAGGAATATCAAGATATTATTGAAAAAATTGATACATCAAAATATAATGATATTGCACAAAAAAAAGTAGCCGCGTGGAAAATTAATCAATATGATTGGGCTTCTTCGCACATTTATGGTATTGAAAAAGATTATCGCCTTGTGAAAGTGGCAAAAGTGGGTTGTTACTTCTACGGAGACGGACTCGCACAAGTGGTGCACGGAGACGGATTAGACAGTTTTGAAAAATCGAAATCATACAGAGGTTTATTAAAAGATAATGCTGTAAAACCACAGTTTTCAATAATAGTTTCCAATCCTCCTTATGCCGTAAATGATTGCAAAGATGATATTGAATATTTATATGAACAATATGGCGAGAAACCTAATCATTTTGAAATTTATAAATCGCTTACCTATAATAGTAAAGAAATTGAGTGTTTATTTGTAGAACGTACAAAACAATTACTTAAAGATGATGGAGTTGCAGGTATTATTTTGCCGAGTTCCATTCTGTCCAATACAGGAATTTATACTAAGGCAAGAGAGATTATTTTGTTATACTTCGATATTATTGCGATTACCGAATTGGGAAGTAATACTTTTATGGCGACCGGAACCAACACTGTTGTGCTATTTTTACGAAAAAGAAATGAAAAAAGAGTGAATGAAATAAAAAAACTATCTTATGAAATTGCTGAAAATTTTTCCAAAACAAACGAAGATAAATCGATTGATGGCATTGATAAACCTGTTAAAAAATATATGGAACATACAGGAGAAAAAGAGATAAACCCTGAAAAATTTTATTATTTTGTATTGAATTATTGGCAAAAAACAGTAATTGTAAAAACAGGTGTTAAAGAAGAAGAAAAAAGATTTTTGGGTTATGAATATTCTAACAGGCGCGGACACGAAGGAATGCACGCCATACAAAGAGGCAAATCTATTGACGAATGCACCAAATTATATAATGAAAAAGATATTAAAGACCAAACAAAAGCGAGTTCATATATTTACAAAGCATTTAACAAAGAATATCCCGATATACACGAAAGTTTGAAAAACAATATTTTTTCTATTCAATTGGTAGATATGCTGGTTTTTGACAGAGAAAAATTTGATAAAACTATTTCTACAACAATTAAAAAAAAAATAAAGATTGAAAGTAAATGGGAGAGTGTAAAGATAGGACAAATTGCAACAACTCAATATGGATTTACAGACAAAGCAAGCGATAATGGCGAAATCAGATATTTGAGAATAACAGATTTAAATGATGACGGAAGTATAAATTTAAACAATGAGACCAAATTTATAAATCCAAACGAAGAAACTAAGAATCATTTTTTATTAAAAAATAATGATATTGTAATTGCTCGGAGTGGAAGTGTTGGCAAATCTGCTATTTT
>Ga0099364_10011071_pt1 | contig 12353 bp, 15 predicted proteins | sample TergutTh196P3_FD_73070 | JGI IMG/M metagenome (GOLD analysis project Ga0099364, IMG submission 73070) | Microcerotermes parvus P3 segment gut microbial communities from Pointe-Noire, Republic of the Congo - Th196 P3 | ecosystem: Host-associated > Arthropoda: Insects > Digestive system > Gut ... | reverse complement strand
CGAAATAAAAAAAGCTTTTAAAGAAAAGTTCGACTTATCTGGTTCTGGAGCGCCGAGTTGATCAATAGTTGAACCAATTTTGTTTTTGGAGCATGGAAATTCCATGGTAAAAGTTAAATTTCGCGGTGCTGATTTTTATTTATTGCAATCAAGTGCTCAATCGCCTTATTATTTTCCTGTCGATAATGATCTCTTTTTGTGTTGACACCTACAAAATCTTTTGCGAATTTCTTAGAATACTCATATGATGTAATTTTCTCGCCGTCTTTAATAGCGAGATTATACGCTTCTATTAGATCATACGGATAACCATCACAACAACTTTCTACCATTTCAGCATCTGCTGGAAAGACAAACTTTAACCCTACATCCCCAAATTTTATTCTTCCGCGTTGGTCGTAAAGTCTGCCATTTATTCGAGTAAGGATGTGTTGATTTTTCCACATAAATCCATCATAGTGGAAATATGGCTGAGCCCTATCTCCAAAAATTTTACTGAGATGCTTATACAAGTCCCCACAGTTCCCTCGTTGATATACTAAATAAGGATCGTGCTCATGTTGTCTTTCCAACTCGTTTATAAACTCTATTGCAGAAAGAACACAACTCTCTGATGGGCTGTCAATATCTATGTTAGGGAAATTAACCATGCATTAATTATACTTGATTTAGATTTCAACATGCAAGAAAAATCAGGTTCAAAATTGGAGCCACGGACTGTCCAGCATTTGAAAACCGAAAGTTCGAACTGGTCTGTTCTGGAGCTTCTGGTCAGATTTGAACTGACGACCTACCGCTTACAAGGCGGTTGCGCTACCACTGCGCCACAGAAGCAAGTAAAACATATTTTAATATATTGTTTGACAAAAGTCAAGACAAGTGGTATTTGTATGTTATAATAAACAGGGGGATTTTTACATGATAGATGTGGACATCGATATTGATAAAGAAATGGAAATTACGCCGATAGAAGCAAAAATTGTTTCTGTTTCAACTTTCGCAGAGGAAGGTATTATAAGCGATGAAATTTTAATTAATTTTCATTATGAAAACTCACCTTTATTTAAAGACTTTGAAAGCCCAATGTTTGACGCAGAAAATATGCGCACTTGGAGAAGACTTGTGCTAAGTGTAGTATCAGACAAAAAAATACCCGAGAACGACCCTGATCTTGCCTCGTTTGCGACTTATAAAAAAGCAATCTTAAATAAAGATATCTATGTTGCTTATGACGGACAAGAAATCTATGGCATGGGTAAAAACCCAAAAAATATGTTCTTCCCGGAAGCCTATGACCTTTGGGCAAGTGAAGATTCACTTAACATCTAAAAATAAATAATCTTACCCTTTACCAACTCTTACATTGTCCGATTTTCTATCGGCAAGTTCTTCTACCGGGTGCTCATTCTCCTGGGAACGATAATCCTGCCCGCCGAAGCCGCGAGTTTTTATTGCTTCGTCGATAACAAGATGACTTGCGACCTGTTGCGGAGAAACATTTACCGTGTCATTGTATTGAAAGAAAGCATGGTCCTTGGGTAAATCACGCGCATCGGCATAACCCTCGCGATCTGAAGTAATCCAAACACTTCCGCCAAGAACTTTGCGGATGTATTCCTTGTTTTGCCCGAATTTCAAAAGTATCGGGAACTCGGGAGCAGGTATTACCGCACTTACATCTTTCTTCTCATACTTTTCTAATAACTCTGTGACTCGTTTAAGATGTGCTACTTCTATCTCGAAATGCTCTGTCCAAATTTCGCGAATTGACTTGTCAGTTTCATCCTCCATCATGCTGTAATAAAGATAACATTCTGTGTATTCGTGCATAAGCCAATTTTCAAGCCAAGTACAAGTGGGGTCTTTTAAGCTTTCATATTGGGTGACGTGCATCTCCTCGACCATGCCGATTTCAGAAAAAAGTTTGCGCCCGATATCGTTGTGATATATTTGTGAAATGTTCATATACCAGTTCATTGTTTGCTGCTCTGCCGCTGTTATTATACTTGCTGCCAGTTTTGTAAACGGGTCCGCGGTTTTGTTGTTGCCTGCAAATTTGACATGGTCGTAAGGATGACGGTGTTCGTTTATTGTGGGACGCCCCGGCATTATTTCAGTTAACTTCCCCGTCAGTTTCGATGCGTCTATGCCGAAGTCTTTTTTCAGCAGATTGGCAAACCGATACAGGTGATCAAAGTCTTCGAGTAATGCAAGGTCAAGGGCGGCTTTGCTATTGGGACATGTTTCGTTCTGTGCCAATATTGCGGTAAGTTCAATGGCGAGCTGTTCGTAACTTATTGTTGTTTCCAAAATATTTTCGTCCAGCGGCTTTAATGCACCGATTCGTTTTTGCTGTTGTTGTTCCTGATTACGGATGAGTGCAATTTCGCGCCTTAAATCATTATCGTTGCAGTTACGCGAAAATTGGTGCAAAAACCATGCGGATTCGAATTCTGTTCCGTTCATCAGGATAATCCGCGTTTTTGTAAATGGGTCTACGGTTTTCTTGTCGTATGGCTTTGGGTACATCATTGTCCAGTTCATTATGTTTTCTTCTATCGGTTTGCTTGTTATTTCAAATGGATTCATATCAATTGTATTGACATATTTTGTTAAATTAACCGCCGAACATTTTTTTTATTTGTTTCGTACTCTGAAATATATCAAAAATAAAAAGGAGAATTTTTCTATGTTTTGTCAAAATCAAATTGTACATACCATCCAGCCGGGAGATACATTGTATCGCCTTGCAATCGTTTACCATACTACCGTACCAACCCTTCTTGCATTAAATCCGGGGATTGACGTCTATAACCTTCGGATCGGAAGCGGGCTTGTCGTCTGTCCTTGTGTAAGTATTCCGCCCGTCACACCTGTGCCGCCTATCGGAGAAGCTCCTTCCTGTCCCGACAATACAGAATTGTCAAATTTATTGCGCAAGCTTTGGTCACAGCACGTTTATTGGACACGCATGGTACTTATAAGTATCGCAAACCGACTGCCCGATCAAGATGCAACTACCAACCGATTATTACAAAATCCCAAAGACATTTCAGGTGTATATGCCAGGTACTATGGTCAAGATGCCGCAAACAAAATTGACATGCTATTGACAGAACACCTTCAGATAGGTGCGAAACTGATTACCGCGCTGCGTGACAAAAGACCAACGGAAGCGGAGTATCTTACACGGCAATGGTATGTAAATGCGGACAAGCTGGCGGAGGCTTTTAACAGCATTAATCCTAATTACAAGCGCGAAGAATTGCGTAACATGCTTTACGAACATTTGAAGCTTACAACGGAAGAAGTGGTAAACCGTCTTGCAGGTAATTATGCCCAAGACATCGAGGCATTTGACAAAGTTGAAAAAGAGGCACTAAATATGGCGGATTATTTTACATCGGGAATATTAAAAAGTTTTTGTTCATAGTTTTCCACGAAACAACGTTTGCCTTTTTGTATACTTTGCGCGAGTCATTCCTGTTTATTTCGTTCGGTGATCCCGTCCAGTCTTTTGTATTCGCTTTTTTCTTCGGATTTCCGGCTTATAACTTTGCCGTTTTCGTCTTTGATCACACGATAGGTTTGAATGACATAGCCGTTGAATGCGGGTCTTATAACATTTGTTTTGCCGGGTTTTAATTTGGGATTGTCTTTGTAAATTATTTTAGCCGGATTTGTGTAGAGAACCTTGCTTTCTATTTCTGTCGTGTTGCTGTTGGTTTTTGTCCCCATGATTTTCACATGAACTCTTTTGTTTTCCAGCCAAGTCAGGATCTTTATCGGATGTTTTGTGTTGTTTTTGAATTTATAATCAATTCCGACTCCCCAATCCACTGTAGCGTCGCATCCAAGCTGTTCCAAATAATCCGGACTCATCGAATGATTCGTGCGTGAAACGATTTCAAGGTTTGCCAGCAAACACGCATGATATAGCGTGGACGACGGTTGGCAAACACCGCCGCCGATACTTTGAATTATTTGACCGTTCATAAAGGCCGGAGCTTTTTTATAACCACGTTTTGCCGTGCGGTTACCGACCGCTTTGTTAAAGCTGAACTGCTCACCCGGTTTTAGAATTGTTCCGTTAATCTTTTTGCAAGCAATGACTATGTTATTTGTACGGCCTTCCAGATTATTCATAAGCGGCGTACTTATTTGAGACAAAACATCATTGAAATCAGCCACCTGTGCCACACCGGCCCCGGACATGACAAACATCGCAAACACACATAAAAAGACAAGTATAGCTTTCCGCATGTGGATTAGTATCTGCCCTTTTAATTAATCTATGCCAAAGACCTTGTTTTGAATATATTGAAGTTTATCCGTCAAACTCTGTTCTTCAATTTCCCCAAAAAAATTCTCCCAGTTATGTACAATAGTATTTTCGTAATGCTTAAGCGTTCTTCTCTTGTTATAACAGTCCGGTATGCTTTCTATATATGATTTAATGTTCTGTGTTAAGAGCGGTCTGTTCTGTAACTTTGTGACGGTGTACGGCGCATAACGCTTGCCGGTAATAATGTCCATACCCGCATGTGCATAAATGTATGCAAGATTGTCATCCGGAAACACAAACTTGTAAAGCATATCGAAATAATATTCGTTTAAGTGCCCTTGGTTGATGATGTTTGTAGCGTCATCTTGGCTGACTTTTTCCGGTATTGTTTTTGTTGCTATTGTCCAACCAAGTTTAATAGCCGCATCCTCGGTTTCGTAAATGTATTTCATTTGTGCAATTTGAAAAACGGTATATCTTCCGTACTTTTCAAAGTTCGGCAAGTTCCAAAATACCTTTGTCTTGGTTTCTACTTCGCTCAATATATCCGTGAAACAGTCGCAACCATGATAACAATGTGAGAACTTGAATTTATAGACTTCTTTCAGATGCAGATTTTTTATCATTTGATTAATTATGTAATGCTGTTGTTTAATAAGCCTGCACCTTTGCTTGTCCGAGATATTATATCCAATCGTTGCTATATCATGGAAAATGCCGTCTGCTTTTGTATCTCGCATTAAAACAAGCGCCGTCAAGACCATACCCAGAAACTCGAACCCAAATCCAAGGCTCTCTTCGGTTGCCGATGCAAGTCCGGTTCCGAAATAAACTTTCTTCCGCCGCATACATCATGCTATGGATTTTGCCATAAAAAGTTACTTTTGCATTGCGATGAAAGGTTTGACAAATCCGCGAAATTTTATTAGAGTACAATTATGAACGAACATTATCCTTTTGAACTTGTACCGTTGCCGTATGCACACAATGCATTGGAACCGTACATAGATGAAAAAACAATGCACTTGCATCATAGCAAGCATTTGCAGACTTATGTGAATAACTTGAATGCTGCCCTGAAAGACCATCCGCAATACCATAATCAAAGTTTGGAGCAATTGCTCCGCTCTGTTGATCTTCTTCCGGCCGAAATCAAAACGGCCGTAATTAACAACGGCGGCGGTGTATATAACCACAACTTTTATTTTTCTAACCTTGCGCCTGCAACAAATGCTACACACAAAGGTATTTTGGTGGATGCTATCGGTAAAAAGTTCGGCTCGTTTGATAACTTTAAAAGTGAATTTAAAAAACAAGCACTTGGTGTTTTCGGTTCGGGATATGCTTGGCTTGTTGTTGATAAAGACGGGGACTTGAAAATAGTAGGTACTAAAAACCAAGATTCTCTTTTCACGTTAAATGTTTGGCCGGTAATGTGTCTTGACGTTTGGGAGCATGCTTATTATGTAAAGCACTTTAATGTGCGTGCGGATTATATTGATGACTGGTTCAATGTTGTAAATATGGCACAAGCCGAACAAAACTATTTGAAACAGAGTTAGTGTATAACAGATTCTCTAGATAGACTTTTTAACGTTTTTGGTGCACATGAGAGTGTGGTAGTCGAACCCAACTATTTCGGGCAGAAAATCATCCTCCGATGAAATTTTTAATATTTGATATTGTTTGATTGGTGGCTCTGATATCGGTTTGCATTGAATATCCTGCATATAAATCGTTGTAGACTACACTTTTGTGAGTTTTAATGTGCTTTGTTTTATCGTTCATGCTTGCGTTATCGCAAATGTAAATATTGTCTTCATCAAGCCACTTATCGAGAGCCGAAACATTGTAACAAGTTCCAAGCGAAATATTTACAAGTATTTTGCCGTTACCAAAAGTTTCAAATGCGCGTTTGTCCATAATCTCAGTATCCCGATTTACGCACAAAATCGCCACATCGACATTTTTTAACAAGTCACTAAGTTCAAGATATTTTGTACCGTCGTTTTCGAAATTTTGTTTTCGCGTGCGGCTGTAATAAAATACGTTCGAGCCAAAAAACTTTAATGCTTTTGCGGTCATCCCACCAATTTTTCCAAGTCCGATAATCCCAACGTCAAGTCCACCCAATTCACAAACTTTTTCTTTCCACCTAATATTTTTAAGCCCATGTAAAACATTCAATAATTCTGCGACAATGTATTCCACTGTCCCTTCGTCGCCGTAATCTTTAAGCGGCGAGACCACAATGCCCTTTTCTCTTGCAGCGATAATATCAATATTTGAGTATTTTTCGTCATTAAAAGAGCACCCCATGCCAATGTATTTCAAGTTCGGGCATTTACAGATAACGGCCCTTGTGATTTTTGCTTGCCAAGATGTCAAAACGGCATCTGCGTTACCTATGCGGTCTATACACTCGTTATCGCTTTGCGGAACCGTGTCATATATGACTAGTTCTTTACAATAATTTTTTAATTCAATCATTCCGTCGGTTGTGATTACAATAGGCTCAATTACAACTAACTTATTAAAGTTACCCATGTTAATGAGTATACACTCACTTTAATGTTTTTGCAACTGAAAAATGCCGCCTCTCGGTTCGACACATCACTTATTGGTGCGCTCGAGAGGACTTGAACCTCCACGAGTTGCCTCACAGGATCCTTAGTCCTGAGCGTCTGCCAATTTCGCCACGAGCGCAATGTGAGCATTATATAATATAATCTTCATTTCGTCAATGTTGTATGTTACAATGGGCACGTGAAAAAAGTAGAACTTCTTGCTCCGGCGGGCGATGCAAACAAGTTGAAACTTGCCCTGATGTATGGCGCAGATGCTGTTTATTTAGGAGGCAGCAAGTTCGGCTTGCGAAGTGCTGCAACTGTTGATAATGATTATTTAAAAGAGGCTGTTGCACTTGCCCATTCAAAGGGTAAAAAAGTTTATGTCACCGTTAATATTTTCGCACGCAACGGCGACTTTGATGAGATTAAAAAATACGTCAAGCACCTTGAAAGCATTAAGGTTGATGCAGTCATTGTATCCGATCTTGGTGTGATGAGGGTTGTACGTGAGAATACAAAACTTGAAATCCATGTTTCTACCCAAGCAAATGTTCTTAATAAGTATACGGCAGAAGAATACGTAAAATTAGGTGCAAAACGTATAATTCTTGCACGCGAATGCAGCATAAAGGAAATCAAAGAAATTGCAGCATACGTAAAAGGTAAGTGTGATATTGAGGTTTTTGTGCACGGCGCAATGTGTGTAAGCTATTCCGGGAGGTGTTTGCTGTCTAATTATATGACAGGACGGGAATCAAATCGCGGGGAATGTGCACATCCTTGTCGCTGGAAATATACTCTTGTGGAAGAAAAACGTCCCGATCAATCCTTCCCCATAGAAGAAGATGAACATGGCACATATATAATGAACAGCAAGGATCTTTGTTTAATAAATCATCTAAACGATCTTGAAGCCGCCGGCGTCACAAATTTTAAAATCGAAGGACGCATGAAATCGGAATACTATGTTGCAGCCGTTACGGGCACGTACCGCCGTGCAATTGACGGCGAACAATTTGACCGTATGGAAGAAATTAATAAATCCGCTCACCGTCCGTGGACAACAGGGTTTGTATTTGGTGAAAACGATCATTTATACACAACAACCACAGATGCGAAATCAACTCACCAAGTTACGGCTCGATGCCTTGGCAAAGACAAAATATCATTGCTGAATTATTTTTGTGTTGGAGAGGAACTTGAAATTCTTTCGCCCGGCGCAAACCATAATAAAACTTTTATTGTTACCCACATCAAAGATGATACAGGCATCGAAATTACACGCGCAAATAAAGCGGGCTATGTCTATTACATAGACTGCCCGTATCAGTTACAACCGGATGAGTTTTTACGCAAAAAGATTTCACAAGATTAATTCCATATTTCATATATACATTAGTGATCAGATGTGCTGTTGTAGGGTTTGGTAATCTTGGTAAAGCAGTAAAAATGCAAATTGAAAAACGGTTGGACGAGTTTACATTCATCGGTGTTTTTTCGCGGCGCAAAAGCAAAAATACCATATTACTTGAAAACATTGAGAAGTATAAGGATAAAATTGACGTTGTCTTGTTCTGCGGCGGTTCCGACAAAGATGCACCTGTTCTTGTTCCCTGGATTAACCAACTGGGGCTTTCTACGGTGGACAGTTATGATAATCACAACGAGATCATAAACGGTAACTATCTTGATATTGTAAGAAAAGCAACCGATAAAAGCGGCACAACGGCTATAGTGGGCGTTGGCTGGGACCCGGGATACCTTTCCGTTCAACGAATTTTAAATAAAGCCATTATGCCTGCCGGTATTCAAAATACGCTGTACGGACCGGGATTGAGTATGGGACATACAAATGCAATTAAAAATATTGACGGAGTGTTGGCGGCACATCAAATTACCGTTCCACGAAAAGATGCACAAACCGCGGCTCTTGAAGGAACCGTTGTAAACAAAAATGATTGCCACCGGCGTATTTGCCATATTGTTGCCGAACAAGGCAAAGAAGCCGCAATTGAAGAACAGATTCTTAATATGGAAGGATATTTCAAAAATCAACCAGTCGAAATATGCTTTATCGGCATTAATGAATTTAACGAAAAATTTTCAAATAAAATGAACCACGGCGGACAAATTATTTCGGTCGATGAAAATGCCAAAATAAATTTAAACCTTGAAATGAAAAGTAATCCTATGTTTACGGCAAATTGTATGCTTGCTTATGCACGGGCAAATTTAAAAATGCAGCAAGAATGGATGAGCGGTGTTTATACAAATGCCCAAATTCCGCCCGCTTGGCTTGTTAGCGATAAAATTCATATTAATGAAATTTAACGCGTGTTGTCTATTTCGGCATCGATGCATTTATATCCGATAACTTTCAGATTCACACATTTTCGCTGAGACCTTATAAGTGCCTTTACTTCATCCTGTTCAGCCGCAGAATTAATCTGCAGAACTATCCTCGGGCGAATTCCGCGATCTCCGGCTATTGCGTCAATGCGAAACAGTTGCTTGATATTATCTACTGTTATTGCGCCGTCGTAAGGGTTTTTCGGCGAAGAACCGTGCTCCTCAGCATATGCTTCATAATTGTCCAATGCGGTATCCACTTTCGCATCCAACTCTTTGTCCTTAATACCGACAAAAATGTCTGATTTCTGTTGTAACATTTTTTGACTCTCCATTTTTCATGTTACACCATTAACAGAAAAAAGTCAATATCAAGAAAAATGCGGAACTGTATTCTTTCATCTCAAAGAAATAAAAGGGTTGTAAATGTTTTACACCTGTTGTATTATTTAATATGGACATTAAAGGTACAAAAACGGAAAAAAACCTCATGGAAGCATTTGCGGGCGAAAGCATGGCTCGCAATAAGTACACATACTATGCTGGCAAAGCGCGCAAGGAAGGGTACGAACAAGTAGCGGCATTTTTTGAAGAAACCGCAAATAATGAAAAAGAACATGCAAAAATTTGGTACAAGTTACTGCGCGGCGGCGAAATTCCTGCCACCACGGAAAATTTAAAAGACGCAGCGGACGGTGAAAACAGTGAATGGACAGGCATGTATAAACGCATGGCAAAGGAAGCACATGCAGAAGGATTCAAGGATATTGCATTTTTGTTTGAAAAAGTAGCGGCTATTGAAAAAGAACACGAAGAGCGCTATTTGAAACTTTTGAAAAATATTAATGACGGTATTGTTTATGCTAAAAAAGAAAAAATCGTTTGGCACTGCCGTAATTGCGGGTTTAGCTTGAACGGCACTGATGCCCCGCAAAAATGCCCGGTATGCGTGCATCCGCAATCATATTTCGAGATGAAACAGACTAATTACTAAAAAGTATTTCTTTTGTAAGCTCGGTTAACTCTTCATCTTTTTTGAATTGACTGAAATCAGCGAAAGCTGATTTTCTTATGACTGCTTTATGCAAAAGTTTATCCTTAGGGTCTTGTTTGTCGAGCCTGAATCCGAGTTTTTTATAAAACTTGCTGTCTTCCGGGAAAGCAATCAGCCGCAGTATATTCTGTTGTTGCTGCTCGGCAACCATCGCAATTGCCCGTAAAGCATCGGTAGCCAAGCCTTTTCCCTGTTTTCCGTATTCTGTTTTTATCCATGAAAGGAAAAGGTCTGGACCTCGCCAAGTGTCGGGAAAATGTTCAAAATCTGCATTCGTAAAGTTTTCAAAACCGCATTCACCACATATAACATCGGTGCGAAGAAATTTTTCAAGTTCCGCCTTTTGCATCGGAGGTGCTATAACAATTCTTTGCATGTTACCGTCATGCTTCGCTTTGAATAAATGAAGCATACGCAACTTTCCAAGTTCTTTATTTTCATAATAATAAACAGACCCATTAAACATTTGTTTTGATTATAACACAGAAACCATAAGTAGTCAAGAACAACCAACGGTGGCGTTCATTTGCTAAAATCCGTTATATAATATATTATTCTTGAATAAAAGGAGGATCCATACATGAACGAAATTAAGTGTCCTTGTGGTTGCGGGTGTGTTATCGTATGCAATTGCAAATGAATGCCGAAACAATCGGGAAACACATAGCAGAAGCACGAAAAGCGTTGGGGCTATCCCAAGCGCTTTTTGCGCGTAAGTTCAACGTCAGCCCTCAAGCAGTCGGTAAATGGGAACGCGGAGAAAGCTTACCCGATGTTATAATGCTAAGTAAAATTGCCAGCATTACTAATATGGATGTATGCGATTTCTTGGACATCAAGACACACAAGTGCCGATGTGAATATTAACCGCTTATCAATAATTCTCCGCGTTCCTCCAAGATGTTTGTTGCGAATCGGGTTAATTTTTCATCTTTTTTAAATTGACTGAAATCCGCAAATATTGATTTTTTGATTTCGGTCTCCATAACAGTTAAATCATGGCTCTTATATAAAGCAACAAATCCCATTTTTTCATAATATTTCAAATATTCATCATACGAACTTAGTCTTAATATTTTATGCCCGTCGTGTTCGGCAATCATGGCGATTGCCCGTAAGGAATCAAACGCCAAACCTTTGCCTTGTACCGGAACATCGGTTTCAATTTTTTGAAGATATAAATCTTTCCACAGTGGGTCATCAATGCGGTGTACGATACGCGCAAATGCCAGCCACTGGGTGCCTATATCAATATAACTTCTGTTGGCATCGGAAAACAAAAATTTTTCAAGGTTATTTTTAGATAACCACGGTACAATTGTTATTGTTTGATTATTGTCGGAACAACTGCCCATGAACTGGTGCAATAGACGTAACTTCTTTCCAAGTTTTTCCGATTCGTAATTATAAACGGCACAATCTAATCTCATTGAGAATGAATTTATCACAAAAATGTCAAAAAATCAAGACCGATCCTTAAACAATTGACGGATTGAATTTTGGGTTTATCGGCACGCCGAGTAATTTACAAACCGTTGCGGCGATATTTGTGAGTCCCTTCATTTGACTGCATGTCACATTACCTGCTCCGATTACAATAAACGGCACAAGATTGTTTGTATGCGCGCTCTTTGGCTTGCCTTCTTTATCAAGCATTTCCTCTGCATTCCCGTGGTCTGCTGTTATGATTAATATTGCATTATTATCCTTGCAACATTCAATAAGCTTCCCAAGGCACCCGTCCACCACTCTGCAAGCGGTAACTGCGGCTGCAAAATCGGCGGTGTGCCCCACCATGTCGGGATTTGTAAGATTTAATTTTATAAAGTCATACCTGCCGCTGTTTATTGCAAAACATGCCGCGTCGGTAATCTCGCGGGCCCTCATCTCGGGTGCTTCTATAACAGGCACTGGGTTACTTATAATTTCCTTCCATGTTTCCAAATGCTGGTCCATAAGAGTAGATTTATTTCCGTTAAAATAATAAGTAAGATGCCCGAACTTTACCGTTTCGGTAACAGAATATTGCCGTACACCATGCTTGCAAAGATGCTCGGTTAATCCATTAGTAATTTGAGGCGGCGGACAAAGATAT
>Ga0099364_10011070_pt1 | contig 12355 bp, 11 predicted proteins | sample TergutTh196P3_FD_73070 | JGI IMG/M metagenome (GOLD analysis project Ga0099364, IMG submission 73070) | Microcerotermes parvus P3 segment gut microbial communities from Pointe-Noire, Republic of the Congo - Th196 P3 | ecosystem: Host-associated > Arthropoda: Insects > Digestive system > Gut ... | reverse complement strand
AACGAATGTAGTATATAATGCAACTACATATATCTTACGTGCTTGAGGTAAAGCTTGAAAGTCTTCAAACTTAACTTGATTTTAATGGACGCAAGCGGCTTCCGCTGCGCGAAACCGCCGCTGTTGCTACATTTTTATGACCTTTCATGGTCGTTGATGTCGCTTGCGTTCGGAAAGGACAGGTCATAAAAATGATTTATGATGTTATAATAATAGGTGCCGGTCCGGCAGGCCTTGCCGCTGCAATATATGCCGGGCGTTCACGTATGAGCACCCTTCTTATTGAGAAACTGGCTGACGGAGGGCAAATAGCTACCACAAATGAAATCGAGAACTACCCTGGCTCTATGCTTGAAAATGAATCCGGCGCGACATTGATCGGGCGCATGACCAGGCAGGCAGAGGGTTTCGGCGCGGAGCGTGTATATGATACGGCCGATAAGGTAGATTTCACCGGGGAGGTTAAAAGGATTATTTGCGCAGGCGGTCAGTACGAATCTAAAACTGTAATAATTGCGACGGGAGCATATCCGCGCCCGATTGGATGTGAAAATGAAGAAAAGTTCGTAGGCAAAGGCATTTCATTTTGCGCCACTTGCGACGCGAATTTTTTTAAGAATGTTGAGGTTTTTGTCGTCGGAGGAGGGGACTCTGCCATAGAAGAGGCAATTTATCTCACTAAATTCGCAAAGAGAGTGACAGTGATACATCGCAGGAATGAATTGCGGGCTGCAAGGTCGATTCAAGAAAAAGCGTTTAAAAATGAAAAGATACGATTTATGTGGGACAGTGTCGTTATAAGCGTAGATGGAGATGGTGTACTCAACCGGATTACAGTGCGCAATGTTAAGACGACTGAGCTTACGGAGATTTGCGCAGACGAGGACGATGGATACTTCGGTTTGTTTGGATATCTTGGATACTTACCAAATTCAGGGTTGTTTGAAGAACAATTTCCGCTGGAAAATGGATATATCAAGACAGACGAAGACATGCACACCGGTGTTCCGGGTATTTTTGCCGCCGGAGATATCCGCGTAAAAAATCTGCGCCAAGTTGTAACAGCAGCAGCTGATGGTGCAATAGCGGCAATGCAAGCCGAAAGATATCTAAGTGGTCGTTAAGAAATAATCTTGCTATTTTAAGCTTGGTTACTGTCTGCAGGGAGGGTGTTTTAATATGGAGTTTTATGAAAAGCAAATAGAGACAAAAACTGTCTATGAGGGACTGATCGTTAATATCAGGAGCGACATAGCTGAAATTCAAAATGGTAAAAAAGTTCCGAGAGAGGTCGTTGAGCATCCGGGTGGCGTTGGCATTGTGCCGGTAACGCGAGATAACAAGGTTCTAATGGTGCGCCAGTACAGATATCCGATGGAGGAGGAACTCCTTGAGATTCCGGCTGGTAAGCTTGGTGAAGGAGAGGTACCCCTTGATTGTGCAGTGCGCGAGCTTTCAGAAGAAACCGGCTGTGCAGCAGGGAGAATTGTGGATTTGGGTGCAATTTACCCATCACCCGGCTTTTGCAAAGAAACATTGTACTTGTATCTTGCACTTGATCTGCAGCAAGGGGATATACACCTTGACGAAGACGAATTGCTGAGCGTTGAGCCGGTCGGGATCGACGAACTTATTGATAAAATAATGGCAAATGAACTGCCTGACGCGAAATCAATAATCGGCATAATGAAAGCAAAAAAATATCTTGAGGGGAGCTAAGGGAATATGAGCAAGAGAGTTTTGATTGTTGACGATGAGAAAAATATAGTCGATATTCTCAGCTTTAACCTTAAAAAAGAAGGCTTTGAAATCTTAACTGCATATGATGGTGAGGCAGCTATCGACCAGTTTATGCGTAATAACCCAAGCCTTATTCTGCTTGACGTAATGCTGCCACTGCTAGATGGATTTGAAGTGTGCCGCCGGATTCGGCAAACCGACAGGATAACACCAATAATCATGTTGACAGCGCGTGAGGAAGAGACAGACAAGGTGCTTGGCCTTGATATTGGTGCCGACGATTATATTACTAAGCCTTTTTCACTGCGCGAGCTTCAAGCACGTATTAAAGCGAATATTCGTAGGATGGACGCGCATGCATCGGAGGATGTAGAGGACAAACCAGGCGGTCTTGTCTTTGACAATGAGCGCTTTGACGTTTTTATTAACGGTATAGCAGCACAGCTAACGCAACGCGAGTTTGAACTCATTAACTTTCTGGCTGCCAGCCCTGCAAAAGTTTTCTCGCGAGAGGAACTGCTGAGCAAAGTGTGGAAATATGATTACTTTGGCGATTTGCGGTCGGTAGATGTTGCAATAAGAAGACTGCGCGAAAAAATTGAGGAGGATCCGAGGCACCCTGGCTATATTATGACAAAGAGAGGCGTGGGGTACTACTATGAGCCTTCCGGGGGGGAACAGTGAGCAAAAGCCTTCGTGTAAAGCTTGTTTTTATTATGCTTTTGATAATAGTGCTGCTGATGACGGTGGTACTCGTTTTTCTTATTCGCGGGGTGCAGGACTTTTATGAAGCACAATTTTACACACAGATGGATGAAGTACTGATGCAAACGGAGCTTGTAAGCGAGCTGCGTCTCGCAGCCGGTGAGAGCGACGCTATAGCGCGTATGGATGAGATATTGTCAGTTTTCTCTGGCGAGCTCGGCATAGACAGAAGCACAAGGCACTTCTACATACTGGACGGAACGACAGGCGAGGAACTTAAATCTTCAGATATAGATGGGAGCACAAGAATAGAGATTACCTTGAATATACTTAAGGCGATAATGGGAGACAACGCTCTGAAAGGCAGTTCAAGGACGGGCTATATGGATGTCGCAATTCCAATAGTCGCTGATAACTCAGAAGCTACGTATCTGGTCTATATCATTGATAACAAGCAAGCGGTGCAGAGCCTGAATGCTGAGGTATTCTCACTCATTGTGCAAGCAGTGCTAATAGGTTTTGCAATTTCAATTGCTATTAGTTTGATAATATCAAAAACACTTCTTTCGCCAATAAAAGGTATGACGACGGCTGCGGAAGCCATGGCTGCAGGTGATTTTTCGAGAAAGATTTCAGTGGAGTCGGAGGATGAGATTGGAATATTGGCAATGGCATTCAACGATATGGCCACACAAATCGAAACGATGCTCGAAGAGTTAAAAAAAGCGGAACTGGTGCGCCGGGAGTTCGTTGCGAATGTGTCGCATGAACTGCGAACCCCGCTGACAAGTATTCGGACATACGCCGAAACGATATCCGACACACAGGAAATTCCGCAGGAAACGGAAGAGGAGTTCCTACGCGTCATTATTAACGAAAGCGACAGAATGACAAAGATAGTTCAGGATTTGCTGGAACTGTCACGGTTCGACTCGGGAACAAGTGTGCTTTCCGTCGAAAAATTCTCAATAGAGCAGTCGGTACGAGATGTTTACGCGGCAATCGTTCTCGAAGCCAAAAAGCGTAATCAAGAACTAAACCTTGAACTTGAGTGGAAGCTGCCGAGTATTAAGGGAGATCGTGCGAGGATAGAACAGGTTTTGATGAACACGATGTCAAACGCATTGAAATATACGCCGGATGGCGGTAAAATAGAGGTATTCAGCGGTAGTTCTGATGGTAATGTATGGGTAAAAATAGAGGATACCGGAGTAGGGATTCCAAAAGAAGACCTAGATCGTGTCTTTGATAGGTTTTACCGTGTCGATAAAGCACGTTCACGCGAATCCGGAGGTACCGGCCTAGGGCTGTCGATAGCTAAGGAAATAGTATCTAAGCACGGCGGAGATATACAAATCGAAAGCATGCAAGGAAAAGGTACATCCATAACGATTTCATTGCCGATAGACAGCGGGCTGCGCCAGAGTGAACATGTGATAGAAAATAATGGATAACGGATGGTAGACAGCGGACAGAAGCTGCGTTTTATGAAACCGGATTGTTTCACAGGAAGGCATGGTAATATATGGAAACCATCAGGAGAAAAAAGATCGTGGAGTGGGTGAAAACAGGACTGATAGCGTTATTCACGATGAGCGCGTTGTTGCTGGGCTGGCAGACCAAGCTATTTAACGACTTTTTCAGCGCAATACCTTTTTTCAGAGATGTTGCAGTTCTGTTGAGAGGTACGGCAGGGGCTGGGGCGGCAGAGTCCGGCGAGGTAACGTTAAAAGAAGCCGCCCGACCATTAACAATAATTATCACAAACGAAGAAGGCAGCAGATACGGTGTTAAATATGACACCATCGCACGCAATATCGACTATGATAGAACGAGCAGTATTCTGCGCGACGCGCTTGGCTCCGCATCGGTTCCTCGGGAAATCAATGAGGAAGAGTGGAGAGCGGCGTTGTTGTTGCCTGGAGTGTATTTTGAGTATTATATGCCTGTGAGACTATCAATTCTTGTTGGATGGCTTGACGTGCGGTTGTCGGAAACGATGAGTGACATGTTGCTCCGGCGAATGTTTATTGCTTTCAGTGAGGATAGAAGCAGGATATACTATCAGAATAACGATAATGGCAAATTCTTTGTCGCTGATACTGCGGCATCCGCCGGAAAGGTGCAAGAGCTTGATATGTATGTGGCTAATTATGCACAGTTTGCGTTTGAAACGGGTATAGATACCGCAGAAAACGCCCCGTATATGTTGCTTCTGCCAGAGAGCGATTATAGCGATATTCGTGCTGCCAGCGTGGGTAGCGTGGAGGATTTGTCGGATATTGTCCTTCATGCGATGGGACATGGCAACGAGAGAGATATGCAGTATTACGGCGGCGATGGCGAACTCATACGTGTTGGGCCGCAGTTTAACATAAGAGTGGATGCGCTCGGGAGGGTTCTATACCGCCGTACAGATGTTTACCCGCAGCAAAGCGAAGAGTATATGCAAAGCGAAAGTGAAATGATTGAAATCGCGCGAATAATAGTTGCTGACACATTAGGCAGTACAGGAAGTGGAGCAGAGGTTTTTTTTGAGACACTGGAATACAGCGAGGGTAACTTATGCAGCGTATACTTTGGATATTACATATCAGGCGGGCGCATTCATCTATATGATGACGGTTATGCGGCACGGATAACATTCCACGAAGGAATGGTCACAGAATTTGAATTGAACTTCAGACATTATACACTAAGCGGAGAGTTTACAAGGCTTCTGCCGAAGAGACAGGCGCTTGCGGCAGCGGGCGGAGAGTTTGTGCTATATTACTCAGATACAGGTACGGAACGGTTGCAACCGATGTGGGTTTTATACGATTAGCAATGCGGCCAGCACATTGCTACCTGTTACCTGTTTGGGGGGGGACGCGTTGAGTTTAGCGAGATTCAAGACTATTGTTATTGCGGTGCTTGTACTGGTCAATGCCTTCTTTTTAGCGATAATTATCATTGATAATTATGCCGAAGCACAGAGCGAACGGCAGACGATTGAGAATGTCTGTGCAATTCTATATACAAATGGGATCACTGTGGATCCCGGCAGCATAAAGACATCTGGTGTACTTAGGACTATGCGAACTGCACACGAAGCTGAACAGGAAGCAATTATTGCAAATGCATTCTTGGGTCAGGTTGATATGCCGGATCAGGGTGTAATATCATTTTATGAAAACACTGCGCGGGGAACAGCGGAGTTTTATACCGCTGGGTATTTCGAAATACATCTGAATGAAGGCGTAATAACCGACTTAAACGGCTCGTTGAGAACAGTCAGGGAACTTATAAATGAAATGAAGCTTGAAACATTGACGCCTGTTTTATACCAAGAGGCTGAAAGTGAAACGGTCATGGCTGTCAGCGCATATAGGGGAGCGGGTGTTTTTAACAGCTCGATTGAGTTCGTTTTCAGCGGCGGTAGTCTACTGACGGTTAAAGGGAGATATTTAACCGGCATGGAGCCAGCTGAAGATGGTGTAGAGATTTCAAACGTGAGCACTGCGCTGCTCGGATTTCTTGCGGCTGTGAAGAAAGGTGAGATTGAGTGTACGGAGATTCAAAGTGTTGAATCCGGGTATCATCACAGTGTCGTAGGATCTTTCGGAGAGGGAGTAATTTCCCCCGTATGGCTCATAACAACCGCCGATTGGAGATATATCGTCGATAGCGCAACCGGCGATATTCGTCAGATATGATGAGGACAGGGAAGTAAGCCTGGGAAATCGCTTACGATAATAAGGAGATTAGAGTGCGGGTAAATGGAGTGGAGGCATCGCTTGGCGGCGATTTTACGCTCAAGAGATTTCTTGAGAGCGAAGGGTATGATTTGGGGCGTATTGCTGTGGAAAAGAACGGTGTTATTGTTTCCAGAGCACGTTATGAAACAGAGGTTCTGATTGATGATGACCGTCTGGAGATTGTTTCGTTTGTCGGCGGCGGGTGATTATTGAGGGGAAAGAGTAGAGAGGAGAGTGGAGAGTGGCATTTTTGAGTGATGAGTTGGTTCTTGGCGGTAAGGCGTTCGGTTCGAGGTTTATTTTGGGTTCGGGGAAGTTTTCACTTGAGCTTGTACGGGCGGCCATTGAATCAGGCGGAGCGGAGATAGTTACGCTTGCGCTTAGACGGGCAAATATTAAAGGTTATGAGAGCATATTAGACTATATACCCGATAGCGTCACGTTGCTCCCAAACACCTCGGGCGCAAGGAATGCTGACGAGGCTTTGCGGATAGCCCGGTTGTCGCGTGAACTTGGCTGCGGTGAGTTTATAAAAATAGAAGTTATTAACGACAGCAAGTATCTGCTGCCCGACAATATGGAAACCATCCGGGCTGTAGAACTGTTGGCAAACGAGGGATTCATAGCATTGCCATACATGTACCCTGATCTTAATGCGGCAAGGCAGATGCGGGATGCGGGCGCGGCAGCGATAATGCCTTTAGGTGCGCCGATCGGGAGCAATAAGGGGCTGCGGACTCGGGATTTCATTGAAATCTTGATTGATGAGATTGATTTGCCGATTATTGTTGATGCCGGGATTGGAAAACCCTCGCAAGCCTGCGAAGCAATGGAGATCGGATGCTCGGCGATAATGGCAAACACGGCCATAGCTACTGCCGGAGATGTGATGGAGATGGCGCAGGCTTTCAAACTTGCAATAGAAGCAGGAAGAAAGGCATTTTTAGCCGGGTTGGGACGTGTTTTGACACAGAGCGCGGAGGCATCAAGCCCGCTGACCGGATTCTTGGAGGACTAGCGCGTTCTGCGACCGCGAGGGGACAGGGAACAGGGGTCAGGGAACAGGAGACGCGGCCTAACTATTTGTGAGGGATTAGTTTTATTATGAATTTCGATTGCATGACATATCAGCCGGGGATGGAGATTATAGAGTCTGAGATTTTAGAGCTTGTTCTTTCTGAGAGTGTCTGTTATTCACCGGACGTATTTACTCTTGATGATGTTCGTACTGCTATTGAGAAAGATAGTTTGGATATCCGTGATTTCGGGGCGTTGCTGTCTTATTCTGCTGAGGGTATGATCGAACATATGGCTGCCCGTGCAAAGGCTCAAACAGCCCGATACTTCGGTGATGGTATCCGGATGTTCACGCCGCTTTATATCGCTAATTACTGCGTCAACCATTGTGTTTATTGCAGCTATAATTGCAAAAACAAAATATTGCGAGGCAAGCTTACGCATGACGAAATATCGCGTGAGCTTGATACTATAGCGGCCACGGGGCTCGATGAGATACTTATTCTAACAGGAGAATCACGGAAGCAATCAGACGTGGAATACATAGGACATGCAATAGAAGCCGCATCAAAGATTTTCAGCACGGTTGGTGTTGAAATATATCCGCTTAACACAGATGAATATGCTTTATTGCATGAACGAGGCGCGGATTTTGTCAGTGTGTATCAGGAAACATATGACCTTGACATCTATGAACGCGTTCATCCGGAAGGGCCAAAGCGCTGCTTTACTTATCGTTTCCATTCGCAGGAAAGAGCGGTACGAGGCGGTATGCGCGGTGTGAGTTTTGGCGCGTTATTGGGGTTGGGAGAGTTCCGCAGGGACGCATATTCAGCCGGGCTGCACGGATACTTTATTCAAAAAAAATACCCGCACGCCGAGGTTTCTTTCTCAGTGCCAAGAATACGGGCTTTTGAAAACCACCCGGAGGGCGGCAAACACAGCGTAGGGGAGAGGCAGCTTCTACAGGCAATGCTCGCGTATCGCCTCTTTATGCCATTTGCCGGACTTACTATATCCACTCGTGAGCGAGCGGGGTTTCGAGACAATGTTGTCGGCATGTGCGCTACAAGGATTTCCGCGGGAGTCAGCGTCGGAGTAGGCGGGCATGAGTCGGAGCCGAAAGGCGGCGATCAGTTTGTTATATCAGACCCAAGAAGCGTCGAAGAAGTACACAGTATGCTCCGCTCACGAGGATTGCAGCCGGTGTATACAGATTATATCAGAGTTTGAAGTTATCTGTTAGGGGTGAGGAGTTGAAGTTTGATTTATCGCTATATCTTGTCACCGATAGCGGAGGGCGGGATGAGGCTGAGTTTTTTGATATTATCACGCAGGCTTGCGAGGGCGGCGTGACGCTTGTGCAACTGCGTGAGAAAGAGCGGTCCGGACGGGAGTATTATAATTTGGCCGTTAAAGTTAAGGCTGTCACCGACCGATTCAAAATTCCGCTTATCATTGACGATAGGGTTGATGTGGCGATGGCTTGCGGCGCGGCGGGGGTGCATCTAGGTCAAAGCGATCTGCCTATCGGGGCGGCAAGGGCGATTATGGGGCCGGATATGATTATTGGAGCTACGGCAAAAACTGTTGAACAGGCGCGGCTTGCCGAATCGGAGGGTGCAGATTACCTCGGCGTTGGCGCGATATATCCGACGACAACAAAAGTAGTCACGGTAATAACACCGGTCGCAACGCTCACTGATATTACAAAAAATGTCAGTATACCTGCTGTAGCAATCGGCGGGCTCAATGCAGGGAATCTTGAGATACTCTCCGGCAGCGGAGCAAGCGGAATAGCGGTAGTCACGGCAATCATGAACAGCGGGAATCCGAAAGAGGCATCTGCGGAGTTGCGCAGGTTAGTTGAAAAAGGATGCAGGTCACACCCAATATAAACACCTGTCATTGCGGCTGGAGCCTGCCCTGAACTTGATTCAGGGAGCCGCAATCCCCTGCGGGCATGATCGAGATTACGGGTTTTTGTTTGCAAATCTGCCGCATTCTGTAGGGGATTGCGGGTCAAGCCCGCAATGACGAAAGGGGTCCTAGAAAAAGTGGTAAGGAGTTAGAAATTTGTTAAAAATATTGACGATTGCGGGGTCGGATTGCAGCGGGGGCGCGGGTATTCAGGCAGATATTAAGACGATAGCGATGCATGGGATGTATGCTATGAGCGTAATAACCGCGCTGACGGCACAGAATACGACAGGAGTATTTGGCGTACACGAGGCGGCGCCGGAGTTCACGGGACAGCAGATGGATGCCGTGTTTACCGATATTTTTCCCGATGCGGTGAAAATAGGGATGGTATCGAGCGTGGGGCTTATTCGCATTATTGCCGAGAAGCTGCGATACTACGGTGCAAAGAATATTGTTGTCGATCCTGTAATGGTATCAACGAGCGGCGGTAAGCTATTGATGGACGATGCCGTCGAGACGATGACAGAGGAGCTGTTCCCGCTTGCGCGGGTCGTTACGCCCAATCTGCGCGAAAGTGAGGCGTTGTGCGGCTTTGCGGTCACAAATGAGGATGACATGCACAGGGCAGGGGAGAGTATAAGCAAAAGATATGGGTGTGCCGCGCTTATCAAGGGAGGACACGCCGCCGGGGGCGCTTCGGACATGCTATATAACAATGGGGATATTCAATGGTTTCGTGAAAAGATGATTGATAACCCCAATACTCATGGTACAGGCTGCACCCTATCATCGGCAATTGCCTGTCGGCTGGCGGGCGGGTATTCGCTTGAAGAAAGCATAAGGCTTGCCAAGGAGTATCTGACCGGGGCGATAGCGGCAATGCTGGATATAGGAGCAGGCTACGGCCCGTTGGATCACGGGTATGTGATGTTTACATAATGTTTACAGAAAAAGAGTTGCCCTCAAAGCTGCTTTTACCTCTATTATGCAGAAAACGAGGAATCTCGTTCATAGAATGATGGTCTGAAATTAATCCAATCGACTTGCAATCGACATATAATCGACATATAATGTCGATACAAGCGATAATGACGATTCGAGGTGAAAAATGCAAAAATTTGAAGAAAGTGCACGAGTAGAGCTAAAGCGTGAAATCAATGTTGATTTCAAAAAAGAAGTTATCGCTTTTGCAAATACCGATGGGGGCGAAGTGTTTGTGGGTGTTGAAAAAAACGGCGCGGCTGTCGGAGTAGGGGCGGTCGATGATGTGATGGCGCAGATTGGCAATATGATACGTGACGGCATAAAGCCGGATCTGGCAGCATACACAACTATTGAAGCCTTGGGTGTAGATAACAAAAAGGTTATCCGGGTCGCTGTGCTTCGCGGAACCAAAAGGCCGTACCATTTGACCGACAAGGGCTTAAAGCCGGGAGGGGTTTTTATACGTCATGGCGTTTCCTCTGTACCCGCGACTGACGAGGCGATTCGGCAAATGCTGCGAGACAGCGACGGCGCTGTGTTTGATAAATCCCGTTCCGCAAGCCAAGATCTGACGTTTGCATATGCGGAAAAATACTTTAACGAAAACAACGTCAAATTTACCGATGGGAATAAACGGACTCTAGGGCTTATGGATTCGGACGGATACTATTCAAATGCCGCCCTCCTTTTATCCGATCAATGCCCGTATAGCATCAAATGCGCGATTTATGACGGAAACGGCAAAACCAGCTTCAGATCGCGCAAAGAATTTTTTGGTTCTGTTTTAAAACAAGCTGACGAGGTACATGAGTACGTGAAACTCAGCAACAATCTAAACTCGACTTTCAGCGGCTTAAAAAGGGTTGATCACCCTGATTATCCTGAATATGCGCTCCGCGAGGCGCTTCTTAATACGATAACCCACCGTGATTACGATTATTCCGGCAGCACCATCATCAATATTTTCAACAACCGAATAGAATATGTGTCACTTGGCGGATTGGTGAAAGGGATTACGATGGAGGATGTGTTGGGCGGGATTTCACAGTCGAGGAATGCCGTAATCGCCGCTGTTTTCTATCGGCTTGAATTGATAGAGGCTTACGGCACAGGGATACAAAGGATAATTGAAAGTTATGAGGGCTGCTTGGAAAAGCCTGTTTTTCGGCCTGCGCCCGCTTCTTTTGTCGTGACGCTGCCAAAGATGGACTATCGCGGTATTTCGCGCCGTGAAATAGGACACGGCAACCTCGCTTTCCGCGCCCTGAAAGGCATGGTGCCTGTGGGCGAAGAAAATCCATACGCCGTGCGCGTAGTTTCCGACATACTTGAATCTAATGGTTCATCGTCTATGGCTACCGTCTGCGCAGGAACATTAGCGCTGATGGATTCGGGCGTGAAGTTGAAAAAACCCGTATCAGGCATAGCCATGGGACTGATTTCCGAAAAGGAAACAGGCAAATATGCCGTCCTGTCGGACATACTGGGCGACGAAGACCACCTTGGCGATATGGACTTTAAAGTAGCAGGTACAAAAGACGGTATCACCGCCACACAAATGGATATAAAGGTAGACGGACTGTCATACGAAGTGCTTGCCAAGGCGTTGGCGCAAGCTAAGGACGGACGCTTGCACATACTCGAAAAAATTACCGACACGATGGCTGAACCACGTGAAGACTATAAACCGCATACCCCGCGTATAGTACAAATATCTATACCTAAGGAATTTATAGGAGCTGTTATTGGCACGGGCGGAAAAGTTATTCAGGAAATACAAGCTGTTACCGGTACTACTATCGTTATCGAGGAAATAGACAACAAGGGTATAGTAGATATTTTTGCCGATAACCTCGAAGCTATTGAAGCCGCGTTGAAGTGGGTCAACAGCATCATAGAAATGCCCGAAGTTGATAAAGTATACACAGGCAAGGTCAAATCGATAGTCGAATTTGGCGCCTTCGTGGAAATACTTCCCGGTAAAGAAGGTCTGCTTCATATATCGGAGGTGGACTGGAAACGTATCGACAGCTTAGACGGCATACTTGCAGAAGGCGATGAAGTGGAAGTAAAACTGCTTGAAATCGATCAAAAGACAGGTAAACTCCGTCTTTCGCGCAGAGCGCTGATGGAAAAGTCAGAAGATTATGTAGAGCGCCCTCCAAGAGAACGCGGAGAACGTGGCGACCGTGGAGGCGGATACAGGAGCGACCGCGGAGGCAGAGATAGAGGTCGCGGAGACAGTAGAG
>Ga0099364_10011069_pt1 | contig 12356 bp, 10 predicted proteins | sample TergutTh196P3_FD_73070 | JGI IMG/M metagenome (GOLD analysis project Ga0099364, IMG submission 73070) | Microcerotermes parvus P3 segment gut microbial communities from Pointe-Noire, Republic of the Congo - Th196 P3 | ecosystem: Host-associated > Arthropoda: Insects > Digestive system > Gut ... | reverse complement strand
ATGGGCCCTTGAGGGCCGGGCGCGCGGGAGGGCCCCATAACCCCCGTGGCCCCGCCGGGGCCAGCGGGGCCGGTGGCTCCCGCCGGGCCCGCCGGCCCTGGCGCGCCGCGCTCGCCTGTGGCTCCCCTGGACCCCTGCGGGCCGACAGGGATCACGAAGGTGAGCTCGGCGTTGTGCTCGCTGCCGGAGTTCAGCACCGCAGCGCTGCTTCCCGGTTCTCCGGTAATTGTGCGGAGTATTTCGCAGGTGGCCGCCGCGCCCGCTTGCCCCGGCAGTCCCGGCAGTCCCTGTATGCCCTGAGGGCCCACCGGCCCCGCCGGACCGGCCGGCCCCGCCGGACCCGCGGCCCCCGCCGGGCCGGGCGCGCCCGTCACGCCGCGGAAGTACTTGCAGCAGTAGGTCGGCTCCGCAAAATACGGAGAAGGCCCGCACGGGTCATATTGCTGATATTGATTGGCCAATTTGAATTCCTCCCCCATCCTGTTTCAAACAAAGTTGCAATATCAGTATATTCGCGGGGGAGCGGAAGGTGTCTCAGGCCGTGAGAACTTTTCACAGCCCGCAATTTAGTGCGATAATACCACATATTGCGTTTTCACGGGGTGATTTGAAAAGACAGGCACAAATTCATTCGCCGCCGGCCATTGCCATGATCTGGAAAATCAGAAAAAAAGCTTGACTAATCTTGAATTATCTATTATGATATGTTCAGCGGGGAGGCTGATCCCGTAATTTAGTCAAAAATCGAGAAAAAACCTCTCTTTGTGGAGAAAAGTGGATAACTCGGTGGATAATCGGAACAACTTTCGGAAAGGAGGGCACAGGATGGCTAAAAACCTATTCGATATTCTGGAAGGCGCGGCGGAAGGCACTGTCGACGCGAAGAACCGCATCACCGTGCCCACCAAATTCCGTGAGGCCTTCGAGAATGAAAGGCTGGTGCTCTGGGGCCCGAAGGACAAGCATGCCCCCTGCCTGATTCTCGCGACCAGGGAGGAGTTCGGCCGCATTTTTGACCGGGAGTATTCCCGGGCCACGCCTCAGCAGCAGGAGCGCGTCATGCGGCGCTTTCAGGTGGGGCGCGAGTCCGTCGATCTGGATAAAAACGCCCGCTTTGTGCTGCCGCCGCGCTTCTTTGCCAAAACCGGCATCCGCGCGGAGGAGAAGGTCTTCTTTATCGGCTGCTGCACCTATCTGGAAATCTGGGCCCTGGAGGCCTGGGACAAGCTCCAGGACGGCGACGACGATTTCGCGCCCAATTTCGCGCCGGATCCCGAATGGCTTCGCAGCGCGATGGCCGGTGACAGCTGATGGACAGTGTATTTCGACATGAGACGGTCTTGCTGGCCGAAACGGTTATGGCTCTTAACCCAAAGCCCGGCGGGATATTTCTGGATGGCACCGCGGGCAGCGGCGGGCATACGGCCCTGCTGCTGGAGCGTATTCTGCCCGGCGGCGCGATTCTGGCCCTGGACCGGGACCCCGACGCGGCGGAGCATCTGCGGCTGCGCTTTCGGGAGAATCCCAATGTAGCCGTCCTGCAAGAGAATTTTTTCAACGCGAAGGCAATTTTGCGGGAGCGGGGCATTGCCGGGCTCCATGGCGCGGTTCTTGATTTGGGCGTCAGCAGCGTTCAGCTGGACCGCCCCGAACGCGGCTTCAGCTATCATCATGAGGCTGAGCTGAATATGCTTATGGAGAAAAAAGGGGTGACGGCCGCCGAGTGGGTCAACACCCTGCCGGAGCAACAATTACGGGAAATTTTCTGGAGCTATGGACAGGAAAAGTTCGCGCCCTCCATGGCGAAGGCGATTGTGCGGGCGCGGGAGAAAGCGCCGGTGCGCACAACGACGGAGCTGGCGGACATCCTCAGCGGCGCCGTCCCGGCGGCGGCCAGGCGGGACGGGCACCCGGCCCGCAAAGCCTTCATGGCCCTGCGCTATTTTGTCAACCGGGAAATCGACGGCCTGGACGAGGCCCTTCGCGAGCTTTTCGGCTGCCTGCTCCCCGGAGGGAGAATCAGCTGTATCACTTTTAACAGCCTGGAGGATTCCATTGTAAAAAAAGTGTTCCGTTCGTTCTGCGAGGGCTGCGTCTGCCCCAAAGAATTCCCCGTTTGCCGCTGCAACAGAACGCCCGGGGGCCGTATCCCGCAAAAGCCGCTTCTCCCCTCACCGGAGGAAATTGCGCGCAACCCAAGAAGCCGCAGCGCGAAGCTGCGCGTGATCGAAAAATTGAGAATTGAGAATTGAGAATTGAGAATTGAATGGAGAATGGAGTGACCGCAATGCCTTTCACCCAAGCCGATTATGATATGTTCACCAGTGCCGCGGCGCGGGACCGGGGAAGCGCGGCGCCCGCGCGCCGGCAGCCGGAGCGCAGGCCGGAAAAGAAGCGTAAAAGCTTCAGCACCGTGCCGCAGAAGCCGGAGGCGTCCCTTGAGAAAAAGAAGGCGCGCGCCCGGGACGCGTGGAAAACCACCGCCATCGCCTACGGTGTGAGCGCGGTGGTGGCCGTGAGCCTTTTTGCCGGGGTGCAGACGCAGCTGGCGCGGGTGCAGGCCCTCAACCAGCAGCAGGAGCTCTATGCCCAGCTGGACCAGGAGGAGCAGCGCGGCCTCGCCCGGCGTTCGGCCGTGGAGCAGAAATTCTCTCTGGAGTCCATCCAGGAGTACGCCCTGAAGCACCTGCGCATGGTGCCCATTGAGGGCGGGCGCATCGTCTATATCGAAACCGCCCAGGGGGACCGGGTGCTTTCATGATATGGCGACACGGCGCATATAGATTGATGAGCGTTCATAACAAGATAGATAAGCGCTTTTTATGAGTGTTTTGTTGTGAGGCGAAAAACGCGGATGAGGGGGATTGATCCCTATGGCCCGGGATAAGCAAACCGCCAGCGACCGCCTGTTTACGCGGGCGCTGATCGTTCTTTTCGCGCTGATATTCCTCTGCTTCGGCACCGGGGCCTACGGCCTGGTGAAGGTGCAGCTGGTGCACGGCAGGGAGTACCGCGCCAAGGCGGAGGCCGGCCAGCTGCGGGATACCGAGGTGGCCGCCCAGCGCGGCACCATCTATGACTCCAACATGAAGACCATTGCCCAAAGCGCGTCGGCGGGCTGGGTCTATATCAATCCCAGCGCCATGGCCAAGCTCCTGAATAAAGAAGAGATTCTCGGCGCGCTGTGCGGTGAGCTCGCGCCGATTCTTGGCATTTCGGCGGAGCGCATGCGCGGCCAGGCCTCCTATGAGGACCGCAACAACATGACCCTCCGGCGGCAGGTGAAGCACGAGGTCATGGAAAAAGTAAACGCCTTTCGTGAAAAAGAATGCGTTTTAAAAACCCAGGGCAAGGATGAAAACGGCGAAGCGATTGTGAAAGAGACAAAATCGACCTATAAATATTTCATCGGCGTGCAGCCGGACGTCATCCGTTTTTATCCGCTGAAGAGCTTCGCGGCGAACCTCATCGGCTTCACCGGCCCCGACGACATCGGGCGGGCGGGGCTGGAGCTGTATTATAACGACCAGCTCACCGGCACGCCGGGGCGCATCGTCTCGGCCAAAAACGCCGCCGACAGCAACCTTCCCATCCAATATGAGTCCTACCTGGACCCCAAGCCGGGGCACAGCCTTGTGCTCACCATCGATGAGGTGATTCAGCGCTATCTGGAGCGTTCTCTGGAGCAGGCGAAGATCGACGCCAAGGCCAAGGCAGCCTACGGCATCGTGATGGACGTGAAAACCGGAGCTATTTTGGGCATGGCATGCGTTTCCAGCTACGACCCCGGAAGCTACCAGGACATCGGCGACGAGGCGGAGCGCGCGCGCATCCAGGCGATTCAGGATGAGCAGGAGCGCAAGGCCGCCTACGACAACGCCATGTTCACCCAGTGGCGCAACGGCGCCATTGAGCTCACCTATGAGCCCGGTTCTGTTTTTAAGTGCTTCACGGTCTCCGCCGCTTTGGAGGAGAGCGTGATCAGCATGAACGAAAGCTTCCACTGCCGCGGCAGCATCGGGGTAGCCAACCGCACCATCCACTGCCACAACCGCAACGGCCACGGCTCCCAGGATCTCACCAAGGGCCTGATGAACTCCTGCAACCCCTTTATGATCACCATCGGCCAGAAGCTGGGCCTGGATAAATTCTACAAATACATGGAGGGCTTCGGCTTTACGGAGTCCACGGGCATCGACCTGCCCAACGAATTCGTGCCCCGCAAGGGCATCAATATCCACGCGAAAGAGAACATGAAAATCGTGGAGCTGGCCTCCTGCTCCTTCGGGCAGTCCTTCGAGGCCTCGCCGATTCAGATTATCACGGCCATTTCGGCCATCGCCAACGGCGGAAAGCTCATGCGGCCCTATGTGGTGGCCAGGGAGCTCGACGAGAACAACCGCGTAATCAGCGAAACGAAGCCCCTTGTGCGCCGCCAGGTGATCTCCGCCGAAACGGCAAAGCGGGTGGCGGGGATGATGGAGCAGGTTGTCGTGGCGGGCACGGGCAAAAACGGCTATGTCTCCGGCGCGCGGGTAGCGGGCAAAACCGGCACCTCCGAAAAGCTTTCCAAGGGCAAGGGATACGTGGCATCCTTCTGCGCCTTCGCCCCGGCGGACGCCCCCGAGGTGGCGCTGCTGATCAGCATCGACGAGCCGGTGGGCCTGATCAACGGCGGACAGATCGCCGCGCCCCCCGCCGCCGAAATTATGGAAAATGTTTTGGTGTATAAAAACATCGAATTGCGCTACAATGAAAAAGAGCAGGAAGAACTTGGCGGCATCACCCCCAGCATGGTGGGCCGGGACATCCCGGGGGCGAAAAAGGCCCTGGAGGACAGCGGCTTCACCGTGCGCGTCATCGGCGAGGGGCAAAGCGTGCTGCACCAGATTCCCGAAAGCGGGAAGAGCATCCGCAAGGGCGGGCTGATCATTCTTTATACCGAGGGCAGCGACGCCAGCCAGACCGTGACCGTACCCAAGCTGACGGGCATGCGCATCGGCGACGCGAACCGCGCGGCGGCCAACGCGGGCCTGAATATCAAGCTCACGGGCAACTTCAAGAGCAGCTCCCTGACAACCTACCGGCAGAGCATTGAGGCGGGGGAGGTTGTGCCCCTGGGCACGAGCGTCACGGTGCATTTTGTGTCGGACAACGGGGTTATCGACAGATAGAGCGCTGCGCGTTAAATTGCGAATTGCGCTTCGCGACTTGATTTGAATCGCGACATGAATTGTGATATGAATTGTGAATTGAATTGATTTGAATTGAATGGAAAGGCAGAACAGACCAATGACCATGAGCGAATTGCTGCGGGAATTGGAATATGAGGGAGCCCTGTCGCCTGAGACGATGGGGAAAACAGTCGAGCTTGTCACGGAGGACTCCCGCAAGGCTGCGCGGGGCTGCGTGTTTGTCTGCGTGAAGGGCGCGCGCTTCGACGGCCACAGCATGGCGCGGGCCGCGCTGGACGCGGGCGCGCTGTGCGTGGTGGCCCAAAAGGACACCGGCCTGCAAAACCAGATACTGGTTAAAGATAGCCGCGCGGCCTACGCTATGCTCTGTGCCGCGTTTTTCGGGTACCCCGCGCGCCGGCTCAAGCTCACGGGCGTGACCGGCACCAACGGCAAGACCACAACCGCCTGGCTGCTCAAGGAAATTTTCGACGCCGCGGGCTATCAAACCGGGCTGATCGGCACGCTGGCGAATATGGTGGGGCAGGAGTCCTTTGAGGCGGAGCTCACCACCCCGGACCCATGGGAGCTGCATTCCCTTTTCGCCAGGATGGCCGGGCGCGGCGTAACCCACTGCTTTATGGAGGTCTCGTCCCAGGCGCTGGCGCAAATGCGCGTGGCGGGAATCACCTTCCAGTGCGCCGTGTTCACCAACCTCACTCAGGATCACCTGGATTACCACGGCAGCTTCGAGGCCTACCGGGAGGCTAAGCGCATGCTCTTCGGGCAAAGCGAAATCGCCGTGGTGAACATCGACGACGAGGCCGGCCCCGGGATGCTGGAGGGCTCCGGAGCCCGCGCGGCGACCTATTCCATCTTTCATAACCACGCGGATTATACCGCGAAAAATGTGAAGCTGAAGCCCGGCGGCGTGCTGTATGAATTTGTGGGCAAAAGCATGATCGGCCGGGTGCGCTTTGCCGTGCCGGGCGAGTTTTCGGTCTATAATTCCCTCGCCGCCGCCAGCGCGGCGGTGGAGCTGGGGCTTGAGCTGCCGCGGGTTTTGTCGGCGCTGGAAATGAGCGCCGGCGTAAAAGGCCGCATGGAGCTCGTGCCCGTGGACCGGGACTTCAGCGTCGTTATCGACTACGCCCACACCCCGGACGGCCTGGACAACGTGCTGCGGGCGCTGCGGGGCGCCACCCGGGGAAAACTGATCACCGTATTCGGCTGCGGCGGCGACCGGGACGCGGCCAAGCGCCCTGTGATGGGCAAAATCGCGGCGGAGCGTTCGGATATCGCGGTGGTGACCTCCGACAATCCCCGCACGGAGGATCCTGAGGCCATTATCGCCGATATTTTATCGGGCGTCAAAAGCCGCGCCAATGTGATCGTCCAGCCCGGCCGGGCGCAGGCCATCCACCTGGCGCTGCAAAAGGCGAGGCCAGGCGACGTGGTGCTGCTGGCCGGCAAAGGTCAGGAAACCTATCAGATTCTCGGAACGCAAAAAATTCACATGGACGAACGGGAAATCGTCAAAGAATATTTAAAAAAAATATTTTAAAAATATAAAATAAAAGAATATAATTAAAAAAATATTTGAAAAAGAGTATTTTTAAAAAGAATATATTAAAAAATATTTTAGAAAAATATTTTTCAGAATAAAGTATTATAGAAGCGAATTGAGGAAGCCGCAATGAATCCATATGCCGCAATGCTTATAGCCGCCGGGGCCGCGGCGGGTACCACCGCCCTGCTGGGATACCCCCTGATCCCCTGGCTGCACAAAATGAAGTTTGGTCAGATCATTCTGGACATCGGGCCCAGCTGGCACAAGCACAAACAGGGCACGCCCACCATGGGCGGCATGCTGTTTATCCCGGGTATTCTTCTGGCGGCCATCGTCACCTTTGCCGTGGACGCCCTGGTGGGCGGAAAGCTGTTCAGCAGCGGGCAGTTTACGTATGACGCCAAGGCCGTGGCGGGAAAGCTCGCCGCCGGGCTGATCATGGCCTCGCTCTTCGGCATGCTCGGCTTTATGGACGACTACACAAAGATTGTGAAAAAACGCAACAAGGGCCTTTCCGTCGGCCAGAAATCCGTCGCGCAGGTTCTGGTGATCGCGGGCTATCTCTTTAGCCTTTATCTCTCCATGGGCAGGGAGCCCTATACGCTGATTCCCTTTGTGCGGGGCCCGGTGGGTCTGGGCTGGTTCTTTTGGATCTTCGGCGCGGTGGTGGTCTACGCCACCATCAACGCCGTGAATTTCACCGACGGGGTGGACGGCCTGTGCTCCAGCGTCACGGTCACGGCGGCGGCGGCGCTCGCGGTGATCGCCGTGCTGCGGGGCTGCTTCGGCGTGGGGATTGTTTCCGCGGCGCTTGCCGGCGGCTGCGTGGGCTTTCTCGTGTGGAACCGCAACCCGGCCAAGGTGATCATGGGCGATACGGGATCGATGTTTCTGGGCGGCATGGTGGTTGCCATCAGCTTCGCGCTGGATATGCCCGTCATCCTGCTGCTTGTGGGGATCATCTATGTGATCGAGGGCATGAGCGATGTGATTCAGATCGGTTATTTCAAAATGACCGGCGGCAAGCGCGTCTTCAAGATGGCGCCGATCCACCATCACTTCGAGATGAACGGATGGAAAGAAAAAAAGATTGTCGCGGTGTTTTCGCTGATCAACGCCGCCGGCGCGGCGCTTGGCGTGGCGCTGGTGTGGTTCGGGCTGGAATTTGCCTTGAAATAATTTGTTTACCATCCCGCGGTTATAAGCCCATAATCAAAAGGAGGAATCGCCATGGCCCGCAAAGCAAAAGAAAAATTAATGCGCAATCGCCGCTCCAGTAACAATGTGACGGCGAATTCCTCCCTGCCGCTGCGGCAGAGGCTGCTGGCCTACGGCGGCTTTGATATCCCCTTTATGGTCATCGTGACGATCCTGCTCTTTCTGGGGCTGGTGATGATGTTTTCGGCCAGCTATGTCAACTCCATCCGCAGGTATGACGGCGACGCCTACTTCTTCATTAAGCGGCAGCTGGGCTTCGCGGTGGGTGGCTTTATTCTTATGCTGGCGCTTTCGAAGATCAACCTGAACGTATTGCGCAGGCTCGCGCTGCCGGGCCTGGGGCTGGCCTTCGGCTTGTTGATTATCGTGCTGTTTTATCACACGGATTTCGGCGACTTCAAGCGCTGGATTCCCCTGGGCCCCTTCACGGTTCAGCCCTCCGAGGTGGCGAAGGTCGCGCTGATTTTGTTCTACGCCTACGCCATGGAGAAATACCAGCGGCCCAACTACGCCCGCGGCCGCGACACCGGGCTGATCCCGGGCCGGAAGGCCTGGTTCAGACGCTTTATGTCGCGCTGGGGCTACACCGCGCTGTACATTTCAGTGCTCCTGGCCATGGTGGCTCTGATCATCCTGGAAAATCATCTTTCGGGTACGATTATCACCCTGGGCATCGGCGCGCTGCTGATCTTCATCGGCGAGCAGCGGATTCCCCTTTGGCTCTACGCGCTGATCGCGGTGATCGCTGTGGCGGGCATTTACATTGTATACACCAAGCCGGACATTCTGCCGGAATACGCCGCCAAGCGTATCATCGCGTACAAAGACCCCTCCCAGGACCCCAAGGGCGACAGCTGGCAAACCATGCAGTCGCTGCTGGCGGTGGGCTCCGGCGGCTGGTTCGGGCAGGGCCTGGGCCAGTCGATCCAGAAGCACCTCTATCTTCCGGAGCCGCAGAACGACTTCGTGTTTGCCATTGTCTGCGAGGAGCTGGGCTTTGTCGGCGCCTTCGGGATTCTGCTGCTGTTTGTGGCGCTGGTGTGGCGCGGCTTTATGATTGCCCTGCACACCAAGGAGCGCTTCGGCTCCCTGCTGGTGATGGGCATCGTGCTGCAGGTGGGCCTGCAGACGGCGCTGAACATCGGCGTGGTAACCGCCGTTTTGCCCAACACAGGCATTCCGCTGCCGTTCTTCAGCTACGGGGGCACGGCGCTGCTGATGCTCCTGGCCGAAATGGGCATCGTGCTGGCGGTATCGCGGGTATCGCGACAAATTAAGATGTAATAATTGCGCATTAAAAAATTGGAGTGAAACGACGATGCTCGACAATAAAAAAATCCTCTTCGCCGCCGGCGGGACAGCCGGGCATATCAACCCCGCGCTTTCGGTGGCGGGGCTGATTCGCCATTTGCATCCGGAGGCGGAGCTTTTATTCGCGGGCACGGCGGACCACATGGAGGCCAGGCTCGTGCCGGAGGCGGGCTATGATTTCCGCAGCATTGACATCAGCGGGTTTCAGCGCAGTTTGAGCCCTAAGAATATCAAGCGCAATCTGGCCACCCTGCGCCGCCTTTTGCGGGTTACGGCACAGGTGGAACGGATTTTAGACGAGTTCCGTCCGGACGCCGTGGTGGGCTTCGGCGGCTATGTGAGCGGCCCGGTGCTGCGCACGGCGGCGAAGCGGGGCATTCCCACGGCGATTCACGAGCAAAACGCCTTTCCCGGCGTGACAAACAAGGCCCTGGCAAAGCGCGTGGACGCCGTTATGCTCACCAGTCCCGCGGCGGCGGAGCGCATGAAATCAAAGAACGAGCCGGTGGTGACCGGCCTCCCCATCCGGCGCGAAATACAGAAGGCCGGCCGTGCCCAGAGCCGCTTTGCGCTGGGCCTGGACGAGCGCCCCATGGTGCTTTCCATCGGAGGCTCGCTGGGGGCCCGCGCGGTGAACGAGGCCATCGTCGGAATGATCGCGCTGCTCTGGAAAGAGCAGGGGCGGCAGATATATTTTCACCACGCCTACGGGCAATACGGCCAATGGGTGCCCGGGGAGCTGCAAAAGCGCGGCATAGATTTGGACGTGCCGGAGATCACTCTCCGGGAGTATGTGGACGACATGCCCCGCTGCATGAGCGCCGCCGACCTGGTGATCGCGCGGGCGGGGGCCTCCACCCTCAGCGAGCTGCAGGCCACGGGAACACCGTCGATCCTGATTCCCTCGCCCAACGTGTCGGAGAATCACCAATACTTCAACGCCAGGGCCCTGGCGGATAACGGCGCCGCAGTTCTGATAGAGGAAAAAGATCTCACGCCCGAGCTGCTGGCGCGGACCGTGAAGGAGCTGCTAGGCGACCCGGAGAGATTAATCAGCATGTCAAAAGCCGCGAAAGAGATGGCTGTTACGGACGCGAACGAGAGAATATATGAGGTGATAAGTAAAATTCTCAATTCTCAATTCTCAATTCTCAATTCTCAATGAATGCGGAAAGGGGAAATGAGATGAAAGACGAAAACGTGATTGTCGAAAAAAGCAAGGCGCTTGCCTTGAAAAACAGGCAGTTGAAAAATAATCAGTAAAACGAAAGTAAAATGAAAGCAAGGAGTGAAAAGACAGAAAATTGAGCATTGAGCATTGAGAATTGAGAATTAGGTAACAGGTCAACCGTCCCAAAGCATATCATGACCGTGTAATACTACACGGGAGGGGTGTGCCCGCATGGCGCAATACATAATTCAGGGGGGCCGGCGGCTGGAGGGTGAGCATTGGGTGCAGGGCGCGAAAAACAGCGCCTTGCCCATCCTGGCCGCTGCCGCCGCGACGAAATCGCAATGCGTGATCCACCGCTGCCCCGCGCTCAAGGACGTGGACGCCGCTTTGCGGATTCTGCGCTGGCTGGGCTGCGGTGTACGCAGGGAGGGCGGCACCGTCACCGTGGATGCCGCCGGGCTTTCCCACAGCCGGATCCCGGAGGTCCTTATGCGGGAAATGCGCTCGTCGATCATCTTTATGGGGCCGCTGCTGTCGGCCCTTGGGCACGCGGAGCTCAGTGCCCCGGGCGGCTGCGAGATCGGCCTGCGGCCCATCAATCTGCACCTGGAGGCCATGCGGGCCCTGGGAGCCGAGATTGTTGACGAGGGCGGGCGGCTCAGCTGCAGCGCCGCGAAGGGCCTGCACGGCGGGCGGTATATTCTTTCGTTCCCCAGCGTGGGCGCGACGGAGAATATGATGATCGCCGCCGCGCGGGCGCGGGGCACGACGACCCTGACCAATGCGGCCCGGGAGCCCGAGATCGTGGATCTGGCGAATTTTCTCAACCGCTGCGGGGCAAATGTCCGCGGGGCGGGGGAGGGCGTGATCACCATTGAGGGCGTGGAGAGCCTTCATGGAGCGGAGCACGCGGTGATTCCCGACCGGATCGCGGCGGTGACGATGCTCAGCGCCGCGGCGATTACCAGGGGTGAGATCCTGCTGCGGGGCGCCGCGCCGGGACATATGGACGCGGTGCTTTCCGTGTTGGAGCAGGGCGGCTGCCGGATCAGGCGCGCGCCGGACGGAGAGATGCATCTGCGGGCCTGCGCGCGGCTGCGTCATTTTCCCACGGTGCGCACGATGCCCTATCCCGGCTTTCCCACCGATGCCCAGGCCGCCATTATGGCCCTGGCCTGTGTGGCCGAAGGGGCCAGCATGATCACCGAAACGATATTTGAGAACCGCTATAACCACGTGGGCGAGCTGCGGCGCATGGGCGCCTCTATCCGCGTGGAGGACCGCGTGGCCGTGGTGGAGGGCGTCGCCTGTCTGCACGGCGCGGGGGTAGAGGCCCGGGATCTGCGGGCGGGTACGGCCCTTGTGGTGGCCGGCCTCGCCGCCGAGGGCCGCACCCGCGTGCGCGGGGTATGCCATATGGAGCGCGGCTGCGAGCGCTTCGAGGAAGCTCTCGCAGCCCTGGGCGCGGACATCAACCGCATGGAGGAAGACAGCGATGGCAAAGAAGCCAACGAAGACAAAGGCGAAAAAAAATAAAAACGCAAAGCCCCGCGGCGGCCTGCGCGCGGCGCGGCGCGTGTTGGGCGCGCTGGCTGTTCTCATAGCCCTCACCGTGCTGTGCACGCTGTCGCTGACCATCTGGTTTCCGGTGAAAAGCAGCGTGTGGGAGGGCCCTTCCCGCTACACGGACAAGCAGCTGACAGCGGTTGTGGAAAAGAGCATCGGGCAGCGCAATATCTTCCGGGCGGACCTGAAGGCCCTGGCGGCGAAGCTGCCGGCGGAGCTGCCCTATGTGAAGAGCGCGCGCGTCACCCGCCGCCTGCCGGGCACCCTGCTGGTGACGATGGAGGAATGCGTGCCCATGCTCGCGCAGAAGCAGGGGGAGCACTGGGGGCGGCGGGATGAGACG
>Ga0099364_10011068_pt1 | contig 12357 bp, 7 predicted proteins | sample TergutTh196P3_FD_73070 | JGI IMG/M metagenome (GOLD analysis project Ga0099364, IMG submission 73070) | Microcerotermes parvus P3 segment gut microbial communities from Pointe-Noire, Republic of the Congo - Th196 P3 | ecosystem: Host-associated > Arthropoda: Insects > Digestive system > Gut ... | reverse complement strand
GAGAGAGAGAGAGAGAGAGAGAGCTTTTTAGATAAGAATGAAGAGATAAGAATGGATGTGTGTAGGGGGATAGCTTTGCGCCCGCTTTTTTTATCGGAGCCACAAAAAGCTACAAGCCGACTATCACACGGTGTGTCGTCCTACCTGTTAGCGTCTTATCCATTATGTATTAACCCTTTAAAACAAATTGCCTATGAATAAATAACAGAAGATTTATTTTTAATAAACGCCTGACGTAAAAAGGAAGAAGGCGTAAAATTTTAGTTTTTTTAATAAATAAATAATTAGTAATTAGTAAATATTTTTAGTTTAATTTTAATAATAAGTAATTTATGAACAAGTTTTTTTATAGTTTTTTTAGAACATATTGTTTACCGATTTTAATTTTTTCGGTAATAATTTCTTTACCTGCGTCAATTTTGGCGCAGCAGACAGTTCGCGTTACGGGAACTGTAGTAGATGCGGTAACCGGTGATGTTATTCCGGGCGCTAATATAGTTCAGGCAGGCACAACAGTTGGTACGATAGCAAATGCAGACGGAAATTTTGAAATTACCGTTCAGGAAAACGCAACTCTTATCGTAACTTTCATGGGGTATACCACCAGAAATGTTGTTGTTCCGGGCGGCGTTCAAACCTTTCGTATCGATGTGCAGTTAGAAGAGGATGCAAACAGGCTCGAAGAGTTGGTTGTCATTGGTTATGGCACTCAAAGGCGGAGCGAACTGACAGCTTCGGTTGCTATGTTGACCGAAGAACAGTTTAACACCACTCCCGCTTCGGGCAATGTCTTAGAGCTGGCACGAGGCAGAATCCCCGGACTGATTATCACCAATGTTAATGGTACTGACCCGCGTAGCGAGGTTGCAACCGGTATGCGTGGAAACAGCTCTATGAGGGGCGGAAACGAGCCCTTAGTGGTTGTTGACGGGGTGCCCGGAGGAAGCTTAACCCTTATACCTCCCGAAGACGTCGCTTCAATAAGTGTGTTGCGAGATGCCTCGGCTGCCGCAATATACGGTACACGCGGCAACAACGGCGTTATCCTTATTACCACCAAACGCGGGAGAACAGGTGGAGAACTTAGGGCTACATTTGAGTATTCTGGCTACATGACCCATGAATACATCTACAGACGCGCTAATATGATGGACGCAAAAGATTGGAGAGAATTTATTAACTCCGACTTATCCAACAGTAACAGAGTAGACTTTGGCGATGACGTCGATTTGATGGGTATGCTCACAAACAATGGAAATATTTCGCAGGTACACAATTTCTCTCTTAGAGGCGGTTCCCCCAAAACAAATTACAGAGCTTCTGTATTTTATCGCGGTTTTGACCCTATTGCCATCGAGTCAGACCAAACTACCTGGGGCACGCGCATCGTGGTAAACCATTTAGGACTTAACGACCGTTTAGACGTTCAGATGTCTGCCAATGTCAGCTTCAGAAATCGCAACCACGTCGGGAGAACAAATGAATGGGAGCAGGCAGCACAGTGGAACCCTACCAGACCTGTAAAAAATGAAAACGGTGCTTGGATTGAGCCTACTACTTGGGATTCGCATAATCCCATGAGACGTTATGACACGATGGAGGACTACAGCAATCGAATGACAGTAATGCTGTCGCAAAGAAGCTCTTTTAGAATTATAGACGGATTAAACTTTGCACTTATGACATCGTGGCAACAGTATAATCAAACGCGAAATCAACATTTTCAGATGGATTCGCGAACATCGGTTAATGACGTAGGCGGAAGAGGGCGCGCTCAGAAATGGTCTGAACAAAATATACATCAGGCGATAGAATTTACGTTAGACTATTCTACTGTGCTCAATAATATACATTCTATCAATGTTATAGCAGGGCATGGATATGAGTATACCGTTCAGGAGCAATTCGATGCATGGAACTCCTTATTCGTTTCCGATGGTTTCTTATATAATAATCTTGGAGCCGGCGCTGGTAGATCGCAAGCTGGAGATTCAAGAAGTAATATGGGTAGCAGAAAATGGGACTGGCGACTTGCTTCTTTCTTCGGACGGGTTAATTATACTCTCATGGACAAGTATTTATTAAGCGTTACTATGCGAGCTGACGGTTCGTCGCGTTTTGGACCAAATGAAAGATGGGGCAACTTTCCGGCTTTTTCAGCAGGCTGGATACTGTCACGGGAAGACTTCATGCGGAGCCTGGATATATTTGACTTCCTAAAAGTGCGCGGCTCTTATGGCATAACAGGCAATCTTCCCGGAAATCCCTCTGATTATCAACATTTTTATTTGTGGATGACCACGTATGCTACCGGAGGAATGTATCCTTCCGAAGGATACGGTACTTTTGAGCAAACTTACGGACTTGACAGAAATCCTAATCCTGACCTCAAATGGGAAGAAAAGCGCGAATTTAACTTTGGCGTCGATTTTGCAGTTCTTAATAGCCGCATCAGTGGAACCATTGACATCTATCATCGCAAAACAGTGGGATTAATAGACCAATACATAGCTCCTATGCCGCCTTATGTGCGCGATAATATTTGGGCAAACGTGGGAACTATGAGCAATCGTGGTATAGAGGTCGGCATAAGCGCTGAAGCTCTCAAAAGGAACGATTTCAGATGGGACTTTGACGTGGCGTTCAACTGGCAAAAAAACATCCTGGATTCGTATTCTAACGAATTTTACACGGGCAGGGTCAGAACTTTCGCCGGACTTGCTCCGGGCGGATTAGGCGATGCTATTCGCACAGAAGAAGGAAAACCTACAGGAGCCTTTTACGGCAAAAGGTTCGCCGGCTTTACACAACCACAGCCAGACGGTACTGGTGGCGGCAGATGGCTTTTCTACAATCGGAACGACGAGGTGGTGCGACTCGCGGAAATAACAGCGGAAGACCATACATACATCGGCAACGGAACACCCAAATTTAACGCCTCTTTGAACAATGTTTTCAGATACAAGAGATTTGATTTGACCGTGTTTTTGCGTGGAAAGTTCGGTTTCCAGATATTGAACGTAGCTGACATGTATTTCGGAAATAGAAATTGGGCGGCAAACGTAAGCCGAAGCGCTGTAACAACCCACAGAGAGTTAGACGACCAGTATCAGTATTCAGACTATTACTTAGAACCCGGCAGCTTCGTAAAATTGGACAACGTTACGTTGGGATACAACTTCAACGTTTCCAACATTGAATGGTTAAGCAGACTACGCGTTTACGTTTCGGGAAACAATCTGCATACCTTTACAAAGTATTCAGGATTAACTCCTGAAATACGCGACACTGGTTTAGAGCCTGGTTTAGATTATCGCGGTTTCTTTCCGGTTAGCTCTACTATAATGTTTGGCACAAATATAACTTTTTAATAACCTTTAATAATTATAATAAAAATGAAAAAATATTTTGTAATAGCGATAATATTTTTTGGTAGTATGCTCAATGGATGCACCGATTTGGACGTAGCGCCTTATGACCAGTTTACTATCAACAATTGGTATGAGAACCGCGCTCAAGTTCTCTCTGCCGTAATTCGTCCCTATACCCACGCCAGCGCCTGGTTGCGCAACGGGCAAACAGGGTGGTGGCGTGTTAACGAACTTGGAGCCGACCAACTGATATGGCCCCAAAAAGGAGCTCACGGTTTCGACAATGGAGACTGGGGCAGACTGCAATATCATTCATGGAGCCCGGCAACTACCGATGGTATTGCATGGAACCCGTGGCGGTTGATGTTTTGGGGAATGGGATTGTGTAACGTTGTTCTTCAGGATTTCGAGGAAATAGACTTCGATGCAATCGGAATTACTCAAAACGAAGTAACAGCCTGGACAGCCGAACTAAGAGCTCTGCGCGCACTACACTATCTTCGCCTGATGTGCCTTTACGGCAACATTCCGTGGGTATTGCGGATAACAGGAAATCCCGAAGGTACAGCGCCCAGAAACAGACCCAGAGCAGAAGTTTTCGCACTCCTTGAAGCTGAATTGTTGGACTTGGTAAGAGAAAACCAAATACCGCCGCTGTCGGACCCCATGGTAGGCAGGATGACATTGCCGGCTGTGCACGCAATGCTCGTAGAGCTATATCTAAACGCCGAAGTATGGACAGGAACGCCACGCTGGAACGATGTGATTACACACGCCGACATACTGATTAATGACCAGTCATTAGGAGGTTTAAACGGACGACCATTAGGGCTCGACCCAAACATAAACGTAACTTTCGGAAACACTAATCGTACGCAGTCCAATGAGGGAATTTTCCAAATGGCGTTCAACAGGTCGCAAAATTTTTGGTTAGGAGCAGCTGAACTGAAGCACTATAATGAGCGCGACATAGTCGGCAACGACTTTGGAGGATGGAACGGTGCGGTTGTGACGCCAACTGCCTATCATTCATTTAGCGACTATGACCTGCGTAAGCATAGCTGGTTCTATTACGGAATAGGAAATACCCCCTACGGAGGGTACGACTGGAAGGGTCCTTACCGAAACATAGGACGACCTAACAATAGTAATTTTGTGTTGCAAACTGAAGAATTTCAAGATATGCCTCTCATTTATTCTTACAGTCCCGTTAAAGCCGTGGTTAGTGTTTCGGGAACATCTACCACTCCGATAGCTGACAGGGAAATCACGATAACAGAGTGGTATGCGCCCGAATTTCCTGACGATTACCATAAATTATTGATACAGGAAGCGCTAAATGGCACGGTAACCAAATCGGGAATAATAGGAACATACGATGATGGTCTCGCAGGATATAATGAATTTTATTTGGCGGGCGCCCGAGTTGCCAACGCAACGCAATATCCGTGGAGTCGTAACGCCGAGGATTATCGTCATATTTGGGGAAACTGCTCTGAAAATGTTGGCGCGCGGGAAAATAAATACCATTATGGAGCCGGCAACGCTTCAAATAGCGGCAACAACAACTGGTTGGTGTACCGTATGACGTGGATTCATTTTGCAAAAGCCGAAGCCTTATTACGTACAGGCAGAGCGTCGGAAGCGGTAGAAATAGTTAATAATGTTAAGCGCAGGGCTTTTGTCAACGATGTTACGGGCGACACTTATTGGAACTCGCCCGAGGCAGTAACAAACCTTGACCGTTATACCGCTGAAACGCTTACCTTAGACGAGTTCCTTGCCGAGCGCGGACGTGAGTTCATCTTTGAGGGCTGGAGACGCACAGACCTCATACGCTTCGACAAGTGGGAATACGGAATAGACGGATGGTGGGGAGGGTTAAACCGCAACCCGATGGCAAAACATCCTGAAAGGTTTAATACAGACTACGCTGACCGTAGTGACGGCACAGCTAACAGGTTGCCCTCGCGCAGGATATTCCCCATTCCGGCAAATGCCTTCAACTCAAATCCTAATTTGAAGCAAAATCCGGGATATCCGGATGGAGACCCGGAAGGAAGTCCTTTTGTTAATAATTGACGAACAATTTTTTATGTTAATTTTTTAAGAGGCTGCCACTATTGAGAGGTAGCCTCTTTTAAATTAAAACCCGCAACCACCCATCAACCCGGGTCTCAGTTTTTTTGTGCGCTCTATTGATTGTTCAAACTTCCATTGTTCTATAGCTGCCGTGTTTCCCGAAAGGAGTATTTCCGGTGCCTTCCATCCGTTAAATTCAGCCGGACGGGTATATACAGGTGGCGCCAGCAAATCGTCCTGAAAGGAATCGCTCAACGCCGAGCTTTCGTCGCCTATTGCTCCGGGAAGCAGTCTGATAACGGCATCGCAAATTACGGCAGCCGCTAATTCGCCGCCCGTGAGAACGTAGTCGCCTATTGAAATCTCCTTAGTGATTAGATGTTCGCGAATACGGTGGTCTACACCCTTATAGTGACCACACAAAATTATTAAGTTTTCGAGCGTAGAGAGGCGGTTTGCTTCCTTTTGGCTGAAGGGCTCGCCGTCGGGCGACGTGTAAATCACCTCGTCATAATGCCTGAGTTTTTTCAGTTCGGTGATAGCGCGATACACCGGCTCAATCATCAATACCATGCCCGCTTCGCCGCTGAAGGCATAATCGTCTATGCGCTTATGCTTATCGATGGCGAAATCGCGAAGGTCATGAACCGTCAGCGTCACAATGCCCTTTGTTTTAGCGCGTTGAATGATGGAGTAACCAAAGGGACTGTCTAATAATTCGGGCGCTGCCGTCAAAATATCTATATTTATCATGCCCCAAAATTACATTTTTTTTTATTTTTAAACAAAAAATAATTATCTTTGCGGGCATGAAAATTCTAGTAATAATACTTGCATGTATCAGCATTTGCAGCGTTCATGCGCAATATATGCCTCCCGGGGGCATTTATCCCGACGCTGTGTTTGACGAGCGTATCAGGACGGCGCGCATTTTTAAGGAAGGATGGGAAACATCGTACCCCGTCAGCAAAATTGACGACAAGACGCCCGTTGTTCTGACCTTTGACGATATTTCGCAAAATGCGCGCTCATATTCGTATACAATAATACATTGCGATGCAGACTGGCAACAATCACGCTTGTCTACAGACGAATATATGTATGGTTTTGCGACTAACCGGATTAGCCGCTTCGATTTTTCGTTCAACACGCATACGCGTTATGTTCACTACCGGATTGATATACCAAATAACGATGTACAATTAAAAGTATCAGGCAATTACGCAATAGTTGTTTTTGAAGACGGCAACGAATCGCGTCCCGTTATGTCGCGTCGTTTTGTGGTTACAGAATCATTGGTTGCTGTTTCGGCATGGGCAGGAATGGCACGTCAGACGGCACGCCAAAACGAATGGCAACAAGTAGAATTTGTAGCCCGCACCGGCAACTATCGCATCGAAAACGCCTTCAATGATTTGAGCGTTACCGTCGTTCAGAACGGACAATGGAACACGGCGCGGACAGGTATAAAACCGCTGTTTATCAGACAAAATGAGGTAGACTACAGATTTATCGACCAAACACTGCATTTTCAGGCAGGAAATGAGTATCGTCCTTTAGACATTAGAAGCACGCGTTTTTCAGTTACAAGCATGGCTTCCGTTGAGTTTGAACGACAACGATGGCATTTTTTCCCGTTTGCCGACAATATTCGAGCTACTGGGCGCTATTCTTTTGTCGAAGACCTGAACGGCAAGTATGTTGTACATGCAGAGAACGTTAACCGTCCCGAATCAGAATCGGACTATGTGTACGTTCACTTCAAACTGCAAGCCCCTCAGCCCTTTGCCAACGGACAAGTGTATGTGGTTGGCTACTTTTGCAATTATGCGCACACGGAAGAAAACCGAATGATATATAATGAAGAAAATCGCCGGTATGAGGCAACAATAATGCTAAAGCAGGGATTTTACAATTACCGGTATGAGTTTGTTTCATCGCGTGAGCCCAACCCTAACTATGTCGAAGGAAATTTCTCAGCTACTGAGAACGATTACATTATATTCATATATCATCGCGGACGCTCAGCAAGATTTGACAGGCTGATAGAAGTGGTCACTGTAAATACTTTGCTTGGAAATTAGGGCGCATCCTCATAAGTAATTACTGCATTCAAAGCTTCGCTTTCGTCGTTTTCCTGCATGAAAATTTTTACCGGATAACCCTCAGCGTCGAGCTCAAAGCGGAAATTAATTATATTCTTTGAGCCTTCATCTCTGGTGATTGTAACTTTAGACGGCAAGTTCAACGTCGATTTTCCAAACAGTCCGCGAGGCAATAATCCTCCGGGATCGTAGAGGTTGCCAAAATCAATGCTGCTTGGCTTATTCTCTAAAGTGCTGTATTCAAAATTGACCGTTAAAAAACTGTTTTGCTCTAAAGACTGGGCAGATATTTCCTCCATCAATGTAACTATGTTTCCGTTTTCCCAAACATAGATTAAGTAAAACATACCGGTATGAACGGTTGTTTCCTCCTCAAAGACGAAAGTTCTGAAAATTTCCCGTCTTTGCAAATAGCCATTGACATATCTCCATGTTCCTTCCACGTTGTAACCGTTCGTTTGTGACGTTACATAACCGGAATTGTTAAGATTGTAGCCGGAGTTGCCAAACGGGGAATAGACGGGATTGTTGTATGTCACACCCGAAACGGTCACGACCATGCCATCTTTTGACGGATACCTGATAAGGGTTCTGTTAGTATTGTTGCCGATTGTCGAGATTATTTCTGTTATGCGGTTTAACCTGTCATATCGAAATTCGTCCGTATAGTCGAGCCCGGAAACCTCGCCAGAGCTCCAATAGTACTCTATTTTACTCACCAACCTGTGCTCTAACGGACTGTCATCTTGCTTGTTACAACCAACAAGCAGCAAAAACAGACCGAACACTGCGAATATTTTTTTTATGTCTACTACATTCATTCTAAAAAAATATTTTAAAAGTTTAAAAACGCAAAAGTACTAAAATAATACTGAATATTACAAAAAATATTTTATTTTTTTATTTGTAGCGTTTCATTCAATAAATCAATTTGCGCACCATTCTTAAAAAATTATGTAATACTGTGATTTTTTTTGAAAAAAAAATCATTATTGAAAAGTTTGGCACGGTATTTGTTGTAATTAATATATAAAAAGTATTATCAGCTTGTATATCGTTAAAATAAAATCAAAAATCAATGAATATGCTCTTTAAAAAGAAAATTGTGCTCGTAGCGCTTATCGCTCTATCTTCTAATCACGGGTTATGTGGAAATACCGAAATATTTTTTCAAAGCAAGCAGACGCAAGATTGCATTATTTACTCATGCGAAGATGTTGAGCAAAAACCCGAGTTCATAATGTACAGGGACAGGTACAGGGACATGACCAGCTGCGAAGGTTTAAGGAGATTTATAAGGTGGAATTTGCGATATACGGTAGAAGCCGTGAAAGAGAGAGTTGAGGGAACCGTGCGTGTTGAATTTATTATAAATACAGACGGAACCGTTGCTGATGCAAAAGTTGTTTATAGTGCACATCACTTATTAAATACAGAAGCTCTGCGGGTAATCAACAGGTCGCCTAAATGGGCGCCCGGAAGACACCAGGGACAACCGGTAAGGGTAAAATGTACTGTTTGGGTTGGTTTTAGATTAATTTGAAATTTGAAAAACGAAGTAAAAGCAAAGTTCTAGGGGATACCTTTATTTCTTCTTATTCCTCACTTCCAATCTCATCCTCGTCATCCGTTCCCGAAAACCGCCTTCTTTAAGAAAATCCTCTTCAACCTTTTGCATCAGTTTTGCTAAAAGGAAGTCTGTTTGTTTTAACAAACAAATCATCATATTTGCAATTGTTTCCGGCGGTCGAGTTTGTACTATGTTCATATAGAAGGCGCTGTCATTATGTTTTCGCCCCAGTTCCCGCATGGCATCCCACTCAATTGAGTTTTCTTCCCATTTGGCAAAGTTCCTGGTTCGCAAAAAATCGCAATAATCTTCGTGAACTTCAATCAAACTCGACTTTGACGCATCTAATAAATTGAGCCCCAGATTAGTCGATGTTCCTAATCTGGTATACCCTTCAGAAATATTCTGTTTTCCCGAACGTGCAGCCTGAACCATTTGTCCAATAGTTCTGTCGCTCCAATGCAGATACTTATGGGCAAAATAGTACGTAACATCATATATTGCCTCTGCCTTCTGATAGCAATACAGTTTTGTATAGTCTCCCGGGCTCCTAATTAATCTTTGTTCGTTCATTTTTTTAATTCTTTTTTTTTAAGGACTTTAAGGATTTTAAAGACTATAAAGACCTATCTCAAATCCTCAAAATCCTTAAGTTCCTTAAACACCTAAAATTCCTTAAACTCCTCAAACTCATTCCACTACCTCTACCCACATTCCCTCGCTATTAGCCTTCACGCTCTCATCATACATTCCCTCGCAGGCAAACGCCGGCAGGTAGAACTTCCCGCGATATGCCGCCGAAAGTTGCACTACAAACGTTTTGCGCTCGCCCGGGTTGAGGCTGAAGTACGTATACACGCGGTCGTCGCGGATGTCGATATAGTCGAAGGACGACTGTCCCGATGCTGCGCTGCCGTCGTTCAGGCGGGTGTTGATAATTTCCCAACCGGAGGGGAATATCTTGCTCAAAATCAGGTTGGTATAAACTCCCATTCTGCCCGGATTTGTTACCGTCACTACCGCTCTGAAATCAGTGCCCTGCGACAGGCTGCTGACGTCTATTTCGGTGTTGGCGCCGGTAACGAAGCGAGTTGAGAGTTCCAGATTGTTGGCGTTGGCGCGTTCGTTACCCGGAGCAGGAACGCCCGAAGCCGTGACACGCGCGTAGAGCGTCGTTTGACCGGTATTTCTGAAGTTCACTCTTTCGGTTCCGGTTTTGCCGTCCACGTTCAGGTCGGCTTTCCACGCGGGCATGCGCGAGGTGGCGCGTTGTGCGCGTCCGGCGTCGGTATATTCGAGGCTTATGTCGCGCGAGCCGCGTTCGCCGGTAGCGTATTTCGACACCGCAAGCAGACAGTAGGCGGTCTCCTGCGTACTCATCCAGCGCGACGAGTTGAGCGTTTCCGACAGTCGTCTTACTAATGCAAGCGCTTGCGAGCGGTCGTTGAGCAGGGTCAGCGTTTCGAGTATCATTGCCATGTCGCGCTCGGCGGTGCCGAATGTGGCGTTGAAGCGTGTACTGTATCTTTCGGGGGTGGTCGATATGTTTGCCGTCAGTGTGCGGGCTGTTTCGGGGCGTCCGGCGAGGGCGTAGGCAGCCGCTAATCGCCAGCGGGCAGCAGCGCTCAACTGCGGGTGTTCCATAAGCCGGTTCATGGCGCTCAAGTCGGGCTGTTTTGCCAATGCGAGCGTGTAGAGACGGTATGCCTGTTCGAAGTCGCCACCCTCGTTGCTGCGCCAGTTGCGCGCGCGTTCGGTTTGATAGCGAAGCCACGACTGCTTGATGCCTGTCGGCAACGCATAACCCTTGTTTTCAGCTTCAAGCATGAAATGACCAGCGTAACTCGAACCCCAGTTGCTCGGAGTATTGTCGCCCTGCCAATAGCCGAAACCGCCGTGTGGCGTGACATACAGACGATAACGCGCAAGAGCCGCCTTTATGTTCGTTTCTATGCTTTGGCGCGTGGCGGCGTTCAACTCCATCAAATCATCGAGAAACAACTGCGGAAATACCGCCGAAGTAACCTGTTCGATGCACCCGTGAGGGTAGTTCAACAAGAAATGCAGACGTTTGCCGAGGTTTATTGGCGGCAGCGTCGAAGCCTCAATCGTTGCGGCGTTGGTGCCCAACATTCCCGGAAGGGTAAACTCGCCAGCCCAGTTGCCGCCAGCTTCTACGACCGCTTCCGCGAAAGTGTAAACGGTAGGGTTAGGGTTGCGAACGTCGATTTCGATGGTATGTTCCGCACGTTCGTTATGTCCTGAAACAGTGGCGGTTATAGTGCCTATGCCGGCGCGGTCTTTCACTTTAAGTTTGAAATATACTGTTTTGTCGCCCATGCCGGTAAAACTGACGCTTTGTCGGGCGTTGCCTTCGACGGTAAATATGTCGCTTGCGCGAATTTCGACGTTAGCCTGACGTATGTTGTCAGCCATGGCGAAGACCGTTACCGGAAGCCACACTTCCTCGCCGGGTCCCAGCACGCGCGGCAACGTAGCCAGCGTCATCAGCGGTTTTCGCACCGGCGTAGTTTTTTCAGCCGAGCCAAAAGCGCGTCCGTTAGTGGCGACAACCATCGTGCGAACAGAGCCGATATAGGGCGGTAGCGTAATACGATGTTCGTTGGTGCGTCCGCGTTCCACAGTGAAGGGTCCCAAATATTGCACCACCGGCGGGAAACGTTGCGCCCTCTGCGCTGAAACGTCCACACCCTCGTCGCCGCCGCCAATAGCAAACAATTGCTCGATTTTTCCGCCGTAAGCGCCTATAACATAGTCAAATATATCCCATGTTCTTACGCCAAGGGCTTCGCGCGAGTAGAAAAAATTCCATGGCGCAGGCGTTTGAAAGCGTGTCAGGTCAAGAAGTCCGTCGTCTACAATGGCTAACGTGTAAGTCATTGTCTGTCTGTTCTTTTCGCTAACTTTAACTGTAAAACGTTCTTCGGGGCGTATTTCGGCGGGCATATCAATCACTGGTTCAAGGCGTGTTTGCGGGTCTTCCACCATCAGCGGCACAACCCCGAACAAACGTATCGGAGCGTCGTTTTCGGTTTGAGCGTGAGGCTGTATCAACGAAATGCTAACATACACGTTTGGAGCCATTTCCGACGTCGTAGGAATAGACACTCGACCTTCGGCGCTGGTACATTCCACCCAAAACGAGCGTCGTACGCCGGTTCCCGCCTCTATGCTTACCAACGCCATCGCGCCGGGAGCAGCCGGAAAA
>Ga0099364_10011067_pt1 | contig 12358 bp, 7 predicted proteins | sample TergutTh196P3_FD_73070 | JGI IMG/M metagenome (GOLD analysis project Ga0099364, IMG submission 73070) | Microcerotermes parvus P3 segment gut microbial communities from Pointe-Noire, Republic of the Congo - Th196 P3 | ecosystem: Host-associated > Arthropoda: Insects > Digestive system > Gut ... | reverse complement strand
TTTCTGGATAATCTGGTATTATATCTTCTACACACAGTCGTATCGTTATTACATAATTTTCAAAAAAAGCAAAACAATCATTACTTGATAAAATATCCGTATCAGGTATAGAAGGTACCCACATAGTACCCTCTAAATCTGTAATCTCATTTACATTATTTTGATGAAATAATCTATTGTTATTTATTAGATTAGCGTTATAACTTGTCATACTATTTTTACTACAAGAGGTAAATAGTGATAGTATTAAATAAAAGAAAAAGCTAATAAAAACAAAGAGGTGTTGCTTTCTTGTTTTTACGATTTCTGTCTGTTTCAACATGGTATAATTTTAGCATATTGGCAAGGTTTTGTAAATAGCCAAATAGTCGGCTTTTTTTAATTTTTTCACGCGAAGACGCAAAGAACGCAAAGTTGGTGTTCCCTAAATTATTCTCACAGAGGACACAAAGGCACGGTGAGCACTGAGAATATTTGATGTTATAATTTAATATTTTCTAATTTTCTGACACTACGCTATCTTCTATTACATTTCCTTAATTATCCCATGTAAACTCTCTATATAACACACCATTATCATAAAGGTAAAATTTATTATTTTTATAAATAAATGAAAGTTTGTAATCGCTACTTATTAATTTAACTTCTAAAAAACTAATATTATTATCAAAAATAATATCATATCCACGGACATTAAACATTTCAAACATGTTATTAATATTAGTTAGTGTATCTCTGTATTTATGACTCTTTAATTCTTGCAAATTCATCGGTAGTCTTTCATTTGTTTTATTAAATTCAAATACAAATCCCGCAATACAAATTATATAATACTTTTCATCTAATATTGTTTCACAATAAAGAACAAATTTATTGAATAATAAAAATAAAAACAAAATAAATACTTTTCTCATAAAGCCCTATTAAATAATTAATATTTAATCAATAAATTTTGCAACAAAAAACCTCAGGTGAATTTGTGTGTTTTTGTACTAGATTTGTTAGCATATTTACTAGTTTATCATAAGATTTGCAGGGGCGGCAAGGGGTAGATTTTTAATTTTCTGATACCTCGGCTTTGCTTTTTTTATCGTCTTTTTTAAATATATTCCCAATAGAATTTGTTAAGAGTTTTATAATTATATATATAATGATTAAAAATATAAAGTATAATAACAATCCTCTAAGATTAGTTATATATAATATAATGCAAAAAATAATTAATAATGCTAAAAACATTGTTACCTTAATAATTGACAGCTATTATTCAACAACACGCTAACCTTATCAATAACTTCATCAATATTCAGAGTATATCCTATGTTTACACAAATGTCAATGCAAAAATAACACCAAGTGGGGGTGCCGGAATCTGGCTGCTAAATGCTGTTGGGGTTTAACTTAATTAACTTGCTTCACCGTCTCATTTAGTAGTCAGATGTAGGCAGGGGGAGCAGCTGGCAAATTCTTGGGAATTTAGGGGGAATTTGCCCCCTTTTTTGCCGAATTTTTGCTCCCCCTTCAGAAAAAAGGGCTTTTTAGGGGAAAAAAGGGTAAAAAAATATGAATTTTTTGCTTTTGAATTTGTATTTTCAATAGTTATGTGGTATCATTAAAGAATAGTACATTTTGTAAGGAGGTATTATGCCTGCCGGTGTAACAATTATGATTGTTGACGACTCTAAGATTATGAGAAACACTGTTAAAGGTGTCTTCTCCGGCGTGGAGTCCACTTGTAATTTCATTGAAGCTAAAGATGGGGAAGAGGCTCTTGCCCTCATGGAAACCCAAACTGTGGATTTGATCTTGCTTGACTGGAACATGCCAAGATTGTCAGGGATTGATTTCCTGAAACAAGTAAGAGCGATGGAGCAGTACAAAGATCTGCCCATTATTATGGTAACCAGTGAAGCTGCAAAGTTCAATGTCATTGAAGCTTTAAAGCACGGAGCCACTGATTATATTACTAAACCAATTAAGCTTGATTTGTTTAAGCAGAAATTGGCAAAACTTCGTTTATTTAGGATGTAAATATGTTTGTAGAATTGCAAAATTATGTTGAACCATTTGTAGAAGTTACCGTTAACACCTTTAAGGAATTTGTTGGGATTGATATTCAACCAAGGCATCCGCATTTTTTGGATCCGGAAAAAGAATTTGAATGGGACATCTCTGCGGTAATTGGTCTTTCCGGCGCTGTTAAGGGTGCGGTTATTATCTCCATGAAAGCTGAGTTAGCTGTAAAACTTACAGATATGCTTGCAGGTGAAGGTCATACTGAGATTGATGCTGATGTAGTTGATGCCATTGGTGAAATTAACAACATTATAGCAGGAAATATCAAACCTAAAGTTCCTAACGGGGATAAAATTGTAATATCAATTCCTACAATTATTAAAGGCAAGGAACATTCAATTGCGTGGCCAAGCAAGCAAACCCGCATACTTTGTATTCCTCATAAAGTTTTTGAAAATGATCTTTTCCATTTGATGGTAGCTATTGAAATTGAACCGGAAAAATGAATTTAGGGAGCATATATGAAACATGTTTTCGTGTTCGATCCTAAAGCTTTCTTTAACCAGCAATGGAAAATGGATAATATCCTTGATGGTATTGGACAGTTTTTTAGAACACAAGAAAACTCAGATTTCTCTATTCAGTTTTCTCGGTATCGCAGAAATGCAATGGCAATAGTTCAGGAAGAATCAGAAAAAGCAAGATCCGGTGATACTGTAAGGATATATGCAATTGGCGGAGAAGAAATTCTTTTTGACTGCATGAACGCTGTTACTCATTTTCCTAATATGCAGCTTGCAGCTGTTCCTTACGGTGCATCCAATGATTTTATAAAAGTATTTGGAGAAAATAAAGAAGAATTATTTAAGGATATTCCAACTCTTGTTAAATCAGAAGCTCTCCCCACAGATGTTTTGCGATGGGGTGTAAATTACGCACTAAATTCATGCTATATTGGAATGAACTCTGCTATTTCAAAAAGAATTAAAGACAGAAAAGCAAGTTTAAATAAGGGTATTGTCATTGTCATTTCTAAAATATCATCTTTTATAAGTAATATTCTTACGGCATTTGACAAACAAGCTGTAAGAAAAGAATATAAAATTTTTATTGATGATGAAGATTTTTCCGGACACTACAGTCTTATTCATGTGGCTAACGCTCCGTATTTAAATGGAAAAATGACAGGCGCACGGGATGCAACTCCGGATGACGGTGTTCTGGATATTGCGCTGATTAAATCGGCACATCCTTTAAAAACATTGTCTTCTATGCGGAAATATTCCCGCGGGAAACGCCCTAAAAACTGCGTTATTGTTCAGGCAAAAAAAATATCGGTACAATCAGATAATCCAATGTGGATTCAGATGGATAATGAGTATATTCAGGATACTAGTTTAAATTTATCCTTAATTCATCACGCAATTCAGGTAGTAGCGGCGGAAGGTTTAACCTATCCAATAGCTTCTATTGCGGCGCTTTAAGGAAGGGTGTATATGGCAATGGAAAAGAAAAACATTGAAAATGCAAGATCCAGAAGAATTGCCAATATTTCTTCTGTTTTGCTTTTGTTTTTTATGAGTGCCGCATATGTCTTTGAAATATTGCTTGCAGAAGTAAAAGTAAACTACAGCGTTATGGGGCTTGTAATGATTACAGCTCTGGTTATAGTTTTTGCAGTTATTAGAAATACTATTAATTATTATAAACTGGCATTTAATGTTCCGTTTTTTATTCAGCTTTACTATACAGTGCTTATGTTTGTGGACAACTGGCATACTTCTCATTACCTTCTTGTTTGTGTTGCTTTATGCGCAATTAGCTGTATATATTCAAGTTACTACAGAACCGCAGCTTATATTTTTGTACAGCATGTAATTATTGCTGTGTTGGTAATTAGAGGTTACCCAATTACCGGGCATGATGTACCGATTATTATTGTGTTGATTAACTGGGCATTGTGTCTGTTTGGCAGTATTATTATGATGCAACTTACAAGGTCTGCAACTATAATTTTATCTAAAGCGATAGAAAACAAAAATTCATTCAGAGACCTTTTAGATACTACAGAAAATTTTGTTGCTATGATAGACAGCAAAAATGAAGTGGTTTACGCAAGTAGAACTCTTTCTAATCTTGGCAATATGGATGATCCTGAGCTTGCTCAAGGCCGGCCGCTTATTGACCTTTTTCCCGGCAAAAGCTTAAAAATTCAAGCGGGTAAATTATTAAAAGAAAAAGACGGCTATACAGATGACTGGGAATTTTCTTTAGATGGTCAAAAAAGATTCTTTAAAGCTGTTTCTCACTCTTTGCCGGGCGGTAGTGAAGGTACTCTTATTTCATTGTATGACATGACTCACCTTGCAGAAAGAGATGAAATTGCCGCCATGAAAGACAGTATGAAGATCGGTCTTTTCTTTATGGATAAAAATTATGTCATTCAAGACCACTATTCCCGTTATTTAGAAGAAATGCTTTCTGACACTCGTCTTTTTGGAAAAACTTTTACAGATATTATAGAAAATTCCGTAACCCCTAGTGAAATGGAAGCTGTAAAAGATTATTTTAAAATGGTTCTTGAACGCACTTATGATCAAGATATGCTGGAAGAAATTAACCCGTTAAGTGAGCTTCATTATGATAATCCAAATACCGGCATTAAAAAAGTTTTTCAGTTTGATTTTAACACGGTTGAACGCGCACAAGGTGATGTCTTTATCCTTGTAACTGTTTACGATATTACCGTTAGAGTAGAATTACAACAAAGACTTGCAGAAGAAGAATCCAGACGGCAGGAAGAAATGCAGGCTGTCTTTGAACTTATTCAGGTTTCCCCGGATGTGTTTAATGACTTTATGAAAGATACTGAACATGAATTCGATACTATAAATAAAACTTTTAAGAATGAAAAACTAAGTACGCATGAAGCTTTAGTAAAAGTTTATCAGTCTGTTCATGCTGTTAAATCTAACGCTGTAATTTTAGGTTTAAATATTTTTGGAAATAAAGTTCATAATTTGGAGTCTAAAATTAAAAAACTCCGTGAAGTTGATAATATTCCTTTTAATGATATGTTAAACCTTACTATGGATATAGAAAAGCTGTCCAAAGAAAAAGAAGGCTTTAAAGATGTAATTAGAAAAATTGAATCTTATGTTGGCGGCAGCACGGGTGCGGGTTCCGGAAAAAATCAAAATGTAAAAGTATTAATAGACTCTCTTGAAAAAACTGCCGCCAAAGGTGCAGAAGATTTAGAAAAAAAGATTAAGTTTGCAGTTTCTGAAATAGATGAAGATGCAATTTCCAAAGGTCCAAGGCGCACAATTAAAGAAATCCTTATGCAGCTTGTCAGAAACTCCGTTGTTCATGGAATTGAATTACCGGAAGACCGTGTGGCTAAGGGGAAAAAAGAGACCGGTATTATTAAACTTTCTGTTACAATGTCTCAAGACGGAGAAAGCATTAATATTAGATTAACTGATGACGGAAAAGGTTTAGACTACAATAAAATAGCAGAAAGAGCGGTTAAAAACGGTGTAATAAAACCGGAAGATGCAAACAATAAAGATATGCTTATAAAAGCAATTTTCTCCCCCGGCTTTAGCACCGCAGAAGTTGAAGGTGTCCACGGCGGCCGCGGTATTGGCTTAAATCTTGTAAGGGATCGCATTAAAGAAGTAAACGGAAATATCAAACTAAAATCAGAAATTAATAAGGGTACTATCTTCTTTGTTACAATTCCGGCTGGCCAGACTGATAGTTAGTTTTGCTTACTCATTTTTTTGCATAATCATTTACCTCACGCGAAGACGCTAAGAACGCAAAGGAAGTGGTAAATATCACAGCCCCCCCACTGCCAGCCGCCTGCTTGCAACAATTTTGTTGCATAATCTTTGCATTTCGATAGATAAATTTATTGAAGGTTATAGTAATAAATTGTATAATAATAAAGAGTAGATTATTTATGAAACAGTGTCAGAAAATTAGAAAATATAGAAATCTATCACCAGAAAATACTAACTGGAAAAGTATGCTGTTTCATGTAAATCTTTCTCTTTTCATACCTTTGATTATTTCAATCATAATATTTTTTAATCAAGCTTATTTTTCATTAAAATATGGAATTCTAATGATTTTATTTATGCTTACTTGTTCTACTCGAGTAGAACAAGTAAGCATAAATAAAATCATTAGAATTCCATATTTTAATGAAAAATAAGCTTGATTAAAAAATATTATGATTGAAATAATCAAAGGTATGAAAAGAGAAAGATTTACATGAAACAGCATACTTTTCCAGTTAGTATTTTCTGGTGATAGATTTCTATATTTTCTAATTTTCTGACACTGTTTCATAAATAATCTACTCTTTATTATTATACAATTTATTACTATAACCTTCAATAAATTTATCTATCGAAATGCAAAGATTATGCAACAAAATTGTTGCAAGCAGGCGGCTGGCAGTGGGGGGGCTGTGATATTTACCACTTCCTTTGCGTTCTTAGCGTCTTCGCGTGAGGTAAATGATTATGCAAAAAAATGAGTAAGCAAAACTAACTATCAGTCTGGCCAGCCGGAATTGTAACAAAGAAGATAGTACCCTTATTAATTTCTGATTTTAGTTTGATATTTCCGTTTACTTCTTTAATGCGATCCCTTACAAGATTTAAGCCAATACCGCGGCCGCCGTGGACACCTTCAACTTCTGCGGTGCTAAAGCCGGGGGAGAAAATTGCTTTTATAAGCATATCTTTATTGTTTGCATCTTCCGGTTTTATTACACCGTTTTTAACCGCTCTTTCTGCTATTTTATTGTAGTCTAAACCTTTTCCGTCATCAGTTAATCTAATATTAATGCTTTCTCCGTCTTGAGACATTGTAACAGAAAGTTTAATAATACCGGTCTCTTTTTTCCCCTTAGCCACACGGTCTTCCGGTAATTCAATTCCATGAACAACGGAGTTTCTGACAAGCTGCATAAGGATTTCTTTAATTGTGCGCCTTGGACCTTTGGAAATTGCATCTTCATCTATTTCAGAAACTGCAAACTTAATCTTTTTTTCTAAATCTTCTGCACCTTTGGCGGCAGTTTTTTCAAGAGAGTCTATTAATACTTTTACATTTTGATTTTTTCCGGAACCCGCACCCGTGCTGCCGCCAACATAAGATTCAATTTTTCTAATTACATCTTTAAAGCCTTCTTTTTCTTTGGACAGCTTTTCTATATCCATAGTAAGGTTTAACATATCATTAAAAGGAATATTATCAACTTCACGGAGTTTTTTAATTTTAGACTCCAAATTATGAACTTTATTTCCAAAAATATTTAAACCTAAAATTACAGCGTTAGATTTAACAGCATGAACAGACTGATAAACTTTTACTAAAGCTTCATGCGTACTTAGTTTTTCATTCTTAAAAGTTTTATTTATAGTATCGAATTCATGTTCAGTATCTTTCATAAAGTCATTAAACACATCCGGGGAAACCTGAATAAGTTCAAAGACAGCCTGCATTTCTTCCTGCCGTCTGGATTCTTCTTCTGCAAGTCTTTGTTGTAATTCTACTCTAACGGTAATATCGTAAACAGTTACAAGGATAAAGACATCACCTTGTGCGCGTTCAACCGTGTTAAAATCAAACTGAAAAACTTTTTTAATGCCGGTATTTGGATTATCATAATGAAGCTCACTTAACGGGTTAATTTCTTCCAGCATATCTTGATCATAAGTGCGTTCAAGAACCATTTTAAAATAATCTTTTACAGCTTCCATTTCACTAGGGGTTACGGAATTTTCTATAATATCTGTAAAAGTTTTTCCAAAAAGACGAGTGTCAGAAAGCATTTCTTCTAAATAACGGGAATAGTGGTCTTGAATGACATAATTTTTATCCATAAAGAAAAGACCGATCTTCATACTGTCTTTCATGGCGGCAATTTCATCTCTTTCTGCAAGGTGAGTCATGTCATACAATGAAATAAGAGTACCTTCACTACCGCCCGGCAAAGAGTGAGAAACAGCTTTAAAGAATCTTTTTTGACCATCTAAAGAAAATTCCCAGTCATCTGTATAGCCGTCTTTTTCTTTTAATAATTTACCCGCTTGAATTTTTAAGCTTTTGCCGGGAAAAAGGTCAATAAGCGGCCGGCCTTGAGCAAGCTCAGGATCATCCATATTGCCAAGATTAGAAAGAGTTCTACTTGCGTAAACCACTTCATTTTTGCTGTCTATCATAGCAACAAAATTTTCTGTAGTATCTAAAAGGTCTCTGAATGAATTTTTGTTTTCTATCGCTTTAGATAAAATTATAGTTGCAGACCTTGTAAGTTGCATCATAATAATACTGCCAAACAGACACAATGCCCAGTTAATCAACACAATAATAATCGGTACATCATGCCCGGTAATTGGGTAACCTCTAATTACCAACACAGCAATAATTACATGCTGTACAAAAATATAAGCTGCGGTTCTGTAGTAACTTGAATATATACAGCTAATTGCGCATAAAGCAACACAAACAAGAAGGTAATGAGAAGTATGCCAGTTGTCCACAAACATAAGCACTGTATAGTAAAGCTGAATAAAAAACGGAACATTAAATGCCAGTTTATAATAATTAATAGTATTTCTAATAACTGCAAAAACTATAACCAGAGCTGTAATCATTACAAGCCCCATAACGCTGTAGTTTACTTTTACTTCTGCAAGCAATATTTCAAAGACATATGCGGCACTCATAAAAAACAAAAGCAAAACAGAAGAAATATTGGCAATTCTTCTGGATCTTGCATTTTCAATGTTTTTCTTTTCCATTGCCATATACACCCTTCCTTAAAGCGCCGCAATAGAAGCTATTGGATAGGTTAAACCTTCCGCCGCTACTACCTGAATTGCGTGATGAATTAAGGATAAATTTAAACTAGTATCCTGAATATACTCATTATCCATCTGAATCCACATTGGATTATCTGATTGTACCGATATTTTTTTTGCCTGAACAATAACGCAGTTTTTAGGGCGTTTCCCGCGGGAATATTTCCGCATAGAAGACAATGTTTTTAAAGGATGTGCCGATTTAATCAGCGCAATATCCAGAACACCGTCATCCGGAGTTGCATCCCGTGCGCCTGTCATTTTTCCATTTAAATACGGAGCGTTAGCCACATGAATAAGACTGTAGTGTCCGGAAAAATCTTCATCATCAATAAAAATTTTATATTCTTTTCTTACAGCTTGTTTGTCAAATGCCGTAAGAATATTACTTATAAAAGATGATATTTTAGAAATGACAATGACAATACCCTTATTTAAACTTGCTTTTCTGTCTTTAATTCTTTTTGAAATAGCAGAGTTCATTCCAATATAGCATGAATTTAGTGCGTAATTTACACCCCATCGCAAAACATCTGTGGGGAGAGCTTCTGATTTAACAAGAGTTGGAATATCCTTAAATAATTCTTCTTTATTTTCTCCAAATACTTTTATAAAATCATTGGATGCACCGTAAGGAACAGCTGCAAGCTGCATATTAGGAAAATGAGTAACAGCGTTCATGCAGTCAAAAAGAATTTCTTCTCCGCCAATTGCATATATCCTTACAGTATCACCGGATCTTGCTTTTTCTGATTCTTCCTGAACTATTGCCATTGCATTTCTGCGATACCGAGAAAACTGAATAGAGAAATCTGAGTTTTCTTGTGTTCTAAAAAACTGTCCAATACCATCAAGGATATTATCCATTTTCCATTGCTGGTTAAAGAAAGCTTTAGGATCGAACACGAAAACATGTTTCATATATGCTCCCTAAATTCATTTTTCCGGTTCAATTTCAATAGCTACCATCAAATGGAAAAGATCATTTTCAAAAACTTTATGAGGAATACAAAGTATGCGGGTTTGCTTGCTTGGCCACGCAATTGAATGTTCCTTGCCTTTAATAATTGTAGGAATTGATATTACAATTTTATCCCCGTTAGGAACTTTAGGTTTGATATTTCCTGCTATAATGTTGTTAATTTCACCAATGGCATCAACTACATCAGCATCAATCTCAGTATGACCTTCACCTGCAAGCATATCTGTAAGTTTTACAGCTAACTCAGCTTTCATGGAGATAATAACCGCACCCTTAACAGCGCCGGAAAGACCAATTACCGCAGAGATGTCCCATTCAAATTCTTTTTCCGGATCCAAAAAATGCGGATGCCTTGGTTGAATATCAATCCCAACAAATTCCTTAAAGGTGTTAACGGTAACTTCTACAAATGGTTCAACATAATTTTGCAATTCTACAAACATATTTACATCCTAAATAAACGAAGTTTTGCCAATTTCTGCTTAAACAAATCAAGCTTAATTGGTTTAGTAATATAATCAGTGGCTCCGTGCTTTAAAGCTTCAATGACATTGAACTTTGCAGCTTCACTGGTTACCATAATAATGGGCAGATCTTTGTACTGCTCCATCGCTCTTACTTGTTTCAGGAAATCAATCCCTGACAATCTTGGCATGTTCCAGTCAAGCAAGATCAAATCCACAGTTTGGGTTTCCATGAGGGCAAGAGCCTCTTCCCCATCTTTAGCTTCAATGAAATTACAAGTGGACTCCACGCCGGAGAAGACACCTTTAACAGTGTTTCTCATAATCTTAGAGTCGTCAACAATCATAATTGTTACACCGGCAGGCATAATACCTCCTTACAAAATGTACTATTCTTTAATGATACCACATAACTATTGAAAATACAAATTCAAAAGCAAAAAATTCATATTTTTTTACCCTTTTTTCCCCTAAAAAGCCCTTTTTTCTGAAGGGGGAGCAAAAATTCGGCAAAAAAGGGGGCAAATTCCCCCTAAATTCCCAAGAATTTGCCAGCTGCTCCCCCTGCCTACATCTGACTACTAAATGAGACGGTGAAGCAAGTTAATTAAGTTAAACCCCAACAGCATTTAGCAGCCAGATTCCGGCACCCCCACTTGGTGTTATTTTTGCATTGACATTTGTGTAAACATAGGATATACTCTGAATATTGATGAAGTTATTGATAAGGTTAGCGTGTTGTTGAATAATAGCTGTCAATTATTAAGGTAACAATGTTTTTAGCATTATTAATTATTTTTTGCATTATATTATATATAACTAATCTTAGAGGATTGTTATTATACTTTATATTTTTAATCATTATATATATAATTATAAAACTCTTAACAAATTCTATTGGGAATATATTTAAAAAAGACGATAAAAAAAGCAAAGCCGAGGTATCAGAAAATTAAAAATCTACCCCTTGCCGCCCCTGCAAATCTTATGATAAACTAGTAAATATGCTAACAAATCTAGTACAAAAACACACAAATTCACCTGAGGTTTTTTGTTGCAAAATTTATTGATTAAATATTAATTATTTAATAGGGCTTTATGAGAAAAGTATTTATTTTGTTTTTATTTTTATTATTCAATAAATTTGTTCTTTATTGTGAAACAATATTAGATGAAAAGTATTATATAATTTGTATTGCGGGATTTGTATTTGAATTTAATAAAACAAATGAAAGACTACCGATGAATTTGCAAGAATTAAAGAGTCATAAATACAGAGATACACTAACTAATATTAATAACATGTTTGAAATGTTTAATGTCCGTGGATATGATATTATTTTTGATAATAATATTAGTTTTTTAGAAGTTAAATTAATAAGTAGCGATTACAAACTTTCATTTATTTATAAAAATAATAAATTTTACCTTTATGATAATGGTGTGTTATATAGAGAGTTTACATGGGATAATTAAGGAAATGTAATAGAAGATAGCGTAGTGTCAGAAAATTAGAAAATATTAAATTATAACATCAAATATTCTCAGTGCTCACCGTGCCTTTGTGTCCTCTGTGAGAATAATTTAGGGAACACCAACTTTGCGTTCTTTGCGTCTTCGCGTGAAAAAATTAAAAAAAGCCGACTATTTGGCTATTTACAAAACCTTGCCAATATGCTAAAATTATACCATGTTGAAACAGACAGAAATCGTAAAAACAAGAAAGCAACACCTCTTTGTTTTTATTAGCTTTTTCTTTTATTTAATACTATCACTATTTACCTCTTGTAGTAAAAATAGTATGACAAGTTATAACGCTAATCTAATAAATAACAATAGATTATTTCATCAAAATAATGTAAATGAGATTACAGATTTAGAGGGTACTATGTGGGTACCTTCTATACCTGATACGGATATTTTATCAAGTAATGATTGTTTTGCTTTTTTTGAAAATTATGTAATAACGATACGACTGTGTGTAGAAGATATAATACCAGATTATCCAGAAA